>WNGF01003859.1_pt1 | contig 19995 bp, 14 predicted proteins | sample 5400641 | NCBI WGS metagenome assembly WNGF01 (sample SAMN13153371, study PRJNA577476) | soil metagenome | isolation source: 80 cm soil or saprolite under grassland replicate 2 | place: USA:California | collected 2016-06-15
GCCCAGAAGTCGATCAGCACCGTGCCAGGCTGGCTCACGATGTCGTTGAAGTTGTCCCCGGTCAGTTCCACAGTGGCCACTCGAACCTCCTCGCCGCGTATACCCCCCTGCGGTATGCGCAACGACGGCTGCCGCGCCGCTGTTCCCGCCCCCACACATAGCCCCGCCGGTATCGTCAGCGGTAGCGGCCACCCGCGGACACACCTGACCGGCTTCCCTCCGGGACCGCCGGGAAGCTCAGCCCCCGATCGCCTTCGCCTGGACCAGCAGGGACTGCGCCAACTGCCGCGCCTCGGCGACCGTCAAGCTCACCCACGCCGACCCCTGGCCGTCACGGTCGGGGCCCACCTGCAGTGTTACCCGCCCGATCGCCGCCGTCCCGGCGAGCCGCAACCGTCCGGCCACTATCAGCCGCCCGCAACTCGTCGCGACCGCGTTCGTCTGCCGTGCTCCCGTTCCGTCCATGGCGCCCACCCTCATCGCATACGCCACCGGGTATGCGTAACAGCGTTGGAGCCCGACCGACTATTCCCCGCCGCACCAGGGCCGGGCCGCGCCCACGGGGGTGCCGGGGACCTGCCGCGGCCACCGCGGCCCGCGTCCTGGGCATCGCTGCTGTGGGTGACCTGCGCCGGACCACTCCCTGGGCGACAGGCGACCACCCGCCCAGGTCCCGCTAGCCACCGCCACCGCCCGGCCGCAGATCCACCGCTCGTGTACCTCCGGTTGAGGGATACTGTGCCCACGAAGGCATCCCAAGCGTGGGTCTCTCCGCGGGGGTCGCGATGCAACGAAGCGGCGCGATACAGCGAGGCGGTTCAGAGCATCGGGGAGGCGGCGCGCCACGGCGTCTCGATATGGGGCCATGGCGGTCGGGCCGGCGGACTGTGGCGGCAATGGCGGCGGCGGTCATCGCCGTGCCGCTCGGTGCGGGGACTCCGCCGGCCTCGGCGCAGGTGGGGACGCCGAGTTCGCACACCGTCGTGGACGGGCCGGTCCGCTTCCAGGTGCTGACCCCGACGCTGATCCGGATGGAGTACGCCGCGGACGGTCAGTTCGAGGACCGGCCGACGTTCAACGTCGTCGGTCGCGACCTGCCGGTGCCCAGCTACGCCACCGCGACGGGCGACGGCTTCCTGGTGATCACAACCGACCGGCTGACCCTGCGGTACCGCGAGGGCTCAGGTCCGTTCAGCCCGGCCAACACCTCGGTCACGCTGTCCGTTGCGGGCCAGCAGGTCACCGCCCACCCGTCCTGGCCGCCGCCGCCGGGCCAGTGCGACTTCGGTACCGCGTGCCAGGCCGAGGACGGCCGCATCAACGGTGGCGAGAGCGTCAACTACGACCACACCGGTTACACCGGGCGGGGCTTTACCGCCGACTACGGCCAGGTCAGCGCCTCGGACAGCTGGACGGTGACCGGCGTGCCGAGCGAGGGTGAGTACACCCTGCAGGTGCGGTACGCCAACGGCGGATCGCAGGCCCGTACGCTCAGCGCGTCGGTGAACGGCTCCTCCGCCGGCAGGCTGACCTTCCCGCAGACCGGCGGCTGGGACACGTGGGGCAGCGCGTCGATTCCCGTGCACCTGAGCGCCGGCACCAACACCGTCACCACCAACTGCGCCTCGGAGGACGGCTGCAACGTCAACCTCGACAGCGTCGCGGTCACCATTTCCGGCGCCGGCTACCCGACGACCAGCACGACGAGCCCACCGCCGGCCGACGAGCCCGGACAGCTCGGCGGCTGGACGCGGGGTCTGGACGCCTACACCAACCAGGCCGGCACGGATGTCGGCGCCTACCAGCTGCACCCCGGGATCCTCAACCGCCGCGGCTGGTCGCTGCTCGACGACACCTACACCGCGCTCGGCACCGGCGACGGATGGGTGCAGCCCCGACCTCCGCACGCCGGCGCCTACCAGGACGGGTACTTCTTCGGCTATGGCCACGACTACCGGCAGGCGCTGAAGGACCTGCGCGCGATCACCGGTCCGGCGGACATGCTGCCGAAGTGGGCGTTCGGCGTGTGGTTCTCCGCGTTCATGGCCTTCACGACCAGCGACTATGAGAACCTGCTCATCCCCGCCTTCCGCGAGCACAATGTGCCGCTGGACAACCTGGTCATCGACACCGACTGGAAGTACCCGCAGCAGTGGGACGGATGGAACTGGAACCCCAACCTGTTCCCCGACCCGCAGGCGTTCCTCGACTGGGCCAGGCAGCAGCACCTGAACGTCGCGCTGAACGTGCACGCGGGTATCGACGCGAGCGACCCCAGGTTCGCGCAGACGCAGCAGACGGCGGGTGGCGCGCTGCAGCGGGCGGCCCAGTGCTTCTCGCCGCAGTGCTACCGCTTCGACTGGAGCGACCGCAACCAGGCGCGGGCGTGGTTCGACCTGCACCAGCCCTTCGAGCAGCAGGGCGTGCGGCAATGGTGGCTCGACTGGTGCTGCACCGACAGCTTCGTCAGCATGGCCGGCCTGACGCCGGACAGCTGGATCAACCAGCTGTACGCCGTCGATGCCAACGCCCGGGGGCTACGCGGGTTCATCCTGGCCCGCCTCGGCTCCTCCTTCGAGGACTACCGCGGGGATCCCGCCTCCGGGCCGTGGGGTGAGCACCGCAGCACGGTGCATTTCACCGGCGACACCGACCCGACCTGGCAGGCGCTCGCGTACGCCGCCCGGCTCGGCCCGGCCGAGGCAAGTATCGGCCTGCCCTACCTCAGCAACGACATCGGCAGCTTCAAGGGCAGGCACCTGCCCGACGACCTCTACCAGCGCTGGGTGCAGCTCGGCACGTTCTCACCGATCCTGCGGCTGCACTCCGACCACGGGGACCGGCTGCCCTGGCAGTACGGCGCCGCGCAGGCACCCGCCGAGGACTTCCTGCGGCTGCGCGAGGCGCTCGTGCCGTACAGCTACACGCTGGGATGGCAGGCCCACCAGACCGGCCTGCCGATCACCCACCCGCTGTACCTGGACTACCCCGAGGACGATGCCGCATACAACCACCCCGGCGAATACCTGTACGGACCCGACGTCCTGGTCGCTGCGGTGACCACGCCCGGCCAGATCGCGACACAGCCGGTGTGGTTCCCGCCCGGACGCTGGATCGACTACTTCACCGGTGCGACCTACAACGGCCCCGGTACAGCCACCCTGCGGGTGCCGCTGGACCGGATGCCGGTCTTCGTGCGCGCGGGTGGCATTATCCCGGAGCAGCCAGGTCAGTCCCATGTGGACTCCGACCCGGCGAGCCCGCTGACCGTGAAGGTGTTCTCCGGTGCCGACGGCCGCTTCACCCTCTACGACGACGCCGGTGAGGGCCTCGGCTACGCGACGGGCCAGCACACCGAGACGCCGTTCACCTACCGGGACGGCGGGAGGCGAGCAACCGCGTCCACCCTCACCATCGGCGCCGACCGGGGTCGCTACCCCGGTCAGCCGGCTACCCGCGGATACGCCGTAGACCTCGCCGACGTGACCGCGCCAAGCCAGGTCGATCTCGACGACCAGCCACTACCGCAGGTGAACGCGACCACCACCGCGCCCGGCTGGTGGTACGACGGCGCCACCCAGACCCTGCACATCCGCACCGCCGCGCTGCCCACCGGCCGCAGCCACACCATCGCGCAGTCCGGTGGACGAGCGGTCGACCGAGCGCAGTCAGCGGCGGTCGCCCTGACACTCGACCCGGCCACACCGACGACGCTGGACAGCGGAGCCTCCACCACCGTGCGGGCAACCGTGACCAACGGCGGGCCGGGAGGCATCACCGATGCGCGGGTGAGCCTGACCGCCCCCGACGGCTGGACCGTCACCCCGCAGGCCCTCCAGTCCGTCGGCACCGTGGCCGAGGGCCAGTCCAGCACCGTGAGCTGGACCGTCAGCGCACCAAGCGGTGGTCAGCAGGTCACGGCGGCCCTCTACGCGACCGTCAGCTACCTCAACGCCTCCAACGCGGCGCCCGGCTCGGTGACCACCCACCAGGGTCCACCGGCGAACCTGCCGCCGGTGATCACCTCGGTGGACCCGACCAGCGCCGCCGCAGGTGAACAGGTCACCATCCACGGCCAGAACTTCGGCGCCACGCAGGCCGACCCCAACCTGGAGTACGTGTTCTTCATCGACGGCGACACCAGTTGGGGAGCGCCGTTCGACGGCGCAACATTCGTCATCAACAGCTGGAGCGACACAGCGATCACCTTCACCGTGCCGACGCCGAGCGGCCCAGGCGGGATCTGGCACGTCACGCCGGGCACGACGGCAACTATCTACGTCTACACCGCGGCCGGTCCCTCCAACCCTGCCAGCCTGGCGATCACCGGGTAGGGCTGAGGCTCGCCGGCCGGCTCCCGGTTCATGTGGGTCCGGGGCCGGTGGCTCGCGGGCCTTTGTCAACCCCTTGACTACTTTTAGTAACTGCTACGCTACGAGAGGTAGCGGATCGGGGGACCCGTGGTGGAGGCGGACAACGACTCGGTAACGGCCAATGGCGCATCGTTCGACTACCAGCAGCTGATCGACAGCATCACCGAGTACGGAGTGATCCGGCTGGACGAGAAGGGCCTCGTCCGGACCTGGAACCCCGGCGCGCAGCGGCTCAAGCAGTACACCGCGGAGGAGATCATCGGCCGGCCGATCACCGTGTTCTACCCGGAGGCGGAGGATGCCGCTGGGCTGGCCGAGACCGAGGCGCGCACCGATCAGGAGGGGTTCGGCTACCCGTGGCTCACCGAGGCCGAGGTGCTCTGCGCGGCGTAGCCCTCCGGCGCCGCGTAGCCCCCGCTGCGCGGCGCGCCCGCCGCGCGGGTCCCGTTCGGGGCAGGCGCGGGTTCGGGGCTGCGCAGGTCGGGGCGGCCGGCCAGGTCTGTCCGGGTTCAGGGCTGTGCGGGTTCGGGCTGTCCGGGCTGTGGAGGTCAGGGCCGGCGCGGGTCCAGGCCGGCCGCGGCCGACACCGTGGCGAGGTCGACCGGGTAACCGCGGCTGTCCAGGTACGGCGCCAGCGCGGCGGCCAGCTCACGGGCCAGCCCGGTCTCGCCGACCGCGGCCGCCCGGTCCACCGCCGCCACCACAGCGGTCCGGCTCCGCTCGAACCACTCCTCGGCCTCGTCCCGGCCGGCCGCGGAATCGTCCACTGTGGACGGTGCCTCGACCAGCACCGCCCAGTTGTCCCGGGTACGCAGCAGGTAGTAGTCCAGCGCGCGGCGCAGGGCGGTCCGGCTGGCCTGGCCCGGCTCCTCCGCCTCGAGCCGTTCGGCCGCGTACAGCCGCACCAGGTCGTGCAGCCGGTACCGCAGCGGCCCGGTCTCCTCGACCAGCTTCACGTCGGCCAGCCGTTCCAGGGCGTTCTCCGCGTCCCGCAGGTGCTGCTTGCCGCCGAGCAGTGCGGACGCGACGCCGCGGCCGAAGTCGGCGTACCCGAGCAGGCTGAGCCGGCGGAACAGGACCACCGCGGTGGGGTCCAGATCCGCGTAGGACAGCGCGAAGCTGGCCCGCACGTCGTGCCGCCCGGAGCTGAGCTCGTCCAGCCGGCGGTACTCCTTGGACAGCCGCCGGGCCAGCTCGGCGACCGTCCAGTGTGGACGGCTGCGGAGCCGGGCGGCGGCGATCGACAGGGCCAGCGGCAGGTGCCCGCAGTACCGGGCGACCCGGTGCGCCGCCTCCAGGTCGTCGGCCACCCGGTCGTCGCCGACCCCGGCGGCCAGCAGGGCGATCGCGGCCGCCTCGGAGAGGACGTCCAGGTTGCGCCACGCGGTCAGCGGCAGGCCGAGCAGCGACGGCCGGGCGGTGACCAGCACGAGGCAGCCCCGGGCGCCGGGCAGCAGCGGGCGGACCTGCTCCTCCGACCCGGCGTCGTCGCAGAACAGCAGCATCCGGCGGTCGGCCAGCAGGCTGCGGTACAGCGCGGTGCGGTCGGCCACGTCCTCGGGCACGTCGCCCGGAGCGACGCCGAGTGTGTGCAGCAACCGGCGCAGCACCTCGCCCGGGTCGGCCGGTTCGGTGGACGCCCCGCGCAGCGCCACGAAGAGCTGGCCGTCCGGGTAGCGCCCCGCCACCGTGTGCGCCAGCCGGGTGGCCAGCACGGACTTGCCCATCCCGCCGGCGCCGAACACGCCGAGCACCACCGGAGCTCCGGTGCCGGCCGACGGGTGCCGCGGCACCGCGGCCACCAGCGCGGCAAGCTCCCCTTCCCGGCCGGCGAACCGCGCCACGTCCAGCGGCAACTCGGCCGGCCGCAGGTGTCCGCGCGGCGCGGTGTCGTGCTCGTCGGCCTCGCCGGTGGCGCGCACCTGCCAGACGCCGACCGCGACCGCGGCCACCAGGAGCGCGCCGACCAGCGGCCAGGCCAGCCACTGCAGCCGCCCGGCCGGGCCGGGCAGGCTGCCGCCGGTGGCAACGTTCACCGCCACCGCGAGGGCTACCGACAGTACCGACGACAGGACGATCAGCAGTACGGTCCGCCGGCGGCTCACGCCCGGATCATGGCATAACGGTCATAGCGCGGCTGCGGCGGCGCGGCCCGCGGTGCGGCCGGAGAAGATGCAGCCGCCGAGGAAGGTGCCCTCCAGCGAGCGGTACCCGTGCATGCCGCCGCCGCCGAAGCCGGCCACCTCGCCGGCCGCGTACAGCCCCGGCAGCGGCTCGCCGTCGGCGCGCAGCACCCGGGCGGACAGGTCGGTCTCCAGCCCGCCGAGGGTCTTTCGGGTCAGCACCGACAGCCGTACCGCGATCAGCGGGCCGGCCTTCGGGTCGAGCAGCCGGTGCGGGGTCGCGACCCGGACCAGCCTGTCGCCGAGGTAACTGCGGGCGCCGCGCAGGGCGGTGATCTGCAGGTCCTTGGTGAACTTGTTGTCGATCTCCCGGTCGCGCGCCACCACCTCGCGCTCCACCGTTGCCAGCTCCAGCAGCGGCTCGTCGGTGAGCTTGTTCATCTTCTCCACCAGCTCGGCCAGCGTGGTGGCGGTGACGAAGTCCTCGCCGCGGTCGAGGAACGCCTGCACCGGCGCCGGCGCGCCGCCGCGGGCGCGGCCGAGCACATCCCGCACGCTCCTGCCGGTCAGGTCCGGGTTCTGCTCGGAGCCGGAGAGCGCGAACTCCTTCTCGACGATCTTCCGGGTGAGAACGAACCAGGTGTGCTCGTGCCCGCTGCGGCCGATGTGCGCCAGCGTGCCGAGAGTGTCGAAGCCCGGGAACAGCGGCGCGGGCAGCCGGTTGCCGAGGGCGTCCAGCCACAGCGACGACGGCCCCGGCAGGATCCGGATGCCGTGGCCCGGCCAGATCGGGTTCCAGTTGGTGATGCCCTCGGTGTAGTGCCACATCCGGTCGCGGTTCACGAGGTGGCCGCCGGCTGCCTCGGCGATCGCCAGCATCCGGCCGTCCACGTGCGCCGGCACGCCGGTGACCATCCGCCGCGGCGGTGTGCCGAGCCGGGCCGGCCAGTTCTGCCGGACCAGGTCGTGGTTGCCGCCGATGCCGCCGGAGGTCACGACCACCGCCTGCGCGTGCAGTTCGAACTCACCGACGGCCACCCGGGAGCTGGGCCTGCCCCGGGGTGCATCGCTCGGCTCGAGCAGCGCGCCGCGGACGCCGTCCACCACGCCGCCGGTGACGGTCAGCCCGTCCACCCGGTGCCGGAACGCGAACGTGACCAGCCCGCGCCCGGCGGCCGCCCGGACCCGCCGCTCGAACGGCTCGACCACCGCGGGGCCGGTGCCCCAGGTGATGTGGAAGCGCGGCACCGAGTTGCCGTGGCCGGTGGCCAGGTACCCGCCGCGCTCGGCCCAGCCGACCACAGGGAAGATCCGCAGACCCTGCGCGTGCAGCCAGGACCGCTTCTCGCCGGCCGCGAAGTCGACGTACGCCTCGGCCCAGCGCCTCGGCCAGGCGTCCTCGTCCCGGTCGAAGCCGGCGGTGCCGAGCCAGTCCTGCCAGGCCAGCTCCCGGGAGTCGTGGATGCGCAGCCGCCGCTGCTCGGGTGAGTTCACCAGGAACAGCCCGCCGAACGACCAGAACGCCTGCCCGCCCAGCGACTGCTCGGGCTCCTGCTCGACCAGGATCACCCGGCGGCCGGCGTCGGCAAGCTCGGCGGTCGCGACCAGCCCGGCCAGGCCGCCGCCCACCACGATCACGTCAGCGTCCGTCATGGCACCACCCTATGGCGATCCGATCCGCCGCGACGCGACCCGACGCGACGCGACCGACGCGACCCATGCGACCCGCCGCGACCCATGCGCCCCACCGCGACCCGATCCGACCTGTTCGGTTCGGCCGGCCGCGGGGTGATCCACGCCGAGGTGTGGCGGCCCTGACCGTTCGAGCCCGGCGACGATCACCGTGGGGGTGGCGGGAGTGGGCCGGTCCGCGGCCGGATCGTGGCTCGGCGGCTTCGTGTTGGGGCTCCGGTGTGATCGTCGCCGGGTTGTGGCGGTCGTGACCGGGGTTTCCCGGCGATGATCATGGTTGGGGGTGCCGCGGGGTGATCCACGCCGAGATGTGGCGGCCTTGACCGTTCGAGGCCGGCGACGATCACCGTTCGGCCGGCCGCCAGTTGATCCACGCCGAGGTGTGGCGGTCCTGACCGTTCGAGTTCGGCGACGATCAACAACCATCCGCCGCCCCCTCGTACGCGCCCCGCCGACCAGCGCAGACACCCGGGCTGCCCACGGCAGGAACCGGTGCCGCAGTCAGTTCAGGTCGAGATGCTAGGTGGGGTCGGAGCCGAAGACCCCGGGCAGCCAGAACAGCACCGAGGCGACCAGCGCGGTGGCGATGCCGAAACCGCTCGGCCCGGAGCTGTCCACGTACGCCCACAGGATGCCGAGCAGCGGCGCGGGCAGCACCAGCGCCACGTCACCGGCCAGGTGCCGGGCCAACGACACATTCACGGTATCCGGGCCGCCCTCCCGTTGCCGCTGCTTCTCGGCCGTCTTCGTCCACTTGACGCTGCCCTCGACCCACTCGCCCTTGCCCTTGGGCCGGGTGGGGCGGCGCCGGCCGGCCGGCCAGATCGGGGTGCCGTCCACCTCGACCACCAGCAGCTTGTCCAGCGCCGGGTTGCCGTGCACCCTGCACGGCGTGCCGGCCAGCAGCGCCGCCAGCCCGGGTTCCCAGTACACCGGTGTCCACCACTCGCGCCTGGCGTCGTTCACCACCAGCCAGGACCGGCGGATCAGGCCGCGGCGGTACATCGCCCAGCGCACGGGATGCGTCTGCGCCGGGCGGCGTTCGGCCACGATCCGCCGCCACAGCCGGAACGCCGTGGTCAACACCCCGACGGCGAGCACCAGCAGCGCGAACAGGATGCCGCTGAGCAGGTTCTGCAGCCGGACGTGCAGGGTGTCGCCGCCCGCGTACACCCGGCTCGGGTCGGACGGCACGTACTGGAGGTGGAGCGGGGTGCCGGCCTTCACCTGCCCGGCCTGCGGGAACACCAGCCGACTGTGGTGCTTCGCCCCGGAGGAGTCGGTCCAGTCGAACTCCAGCCCGTCCCGGCCGACGCCGTCCTTGCTGAGCGTGGTGGTGGTGGTCGCCGTGGCCGGCGCGAGCTCCCGGATGATGCTGTTCGCCTTCAGCCCCAGGATGATGATCAACGCCGTGCAGATGACCACCAGCGGGAGGACGGAGAGCATCATCTGCCGCACCGCGCGGCGCTGCCACAGGTTCACGGATGCGCACTATGTCATGCGGTCGACGGGCGCAGGCAGCCGGCGCAGCTCGGCGGCGAGCTCGATCGCGCCCTGCGCCGCGTTCTCCGCCCATCGGATGGGGAACGCGTCCCGCAGTGTCCAACCGGCCCGGGCCAGCGTGCGTTGCCGCTCCACGTGCGCCGCCGGCCCGTCCGGGTGCACCAGGCAGAGCAGGCCCACCGCGTCCGCGCCGCCGCCGACGCACACGTCCACCGACGAACTGCCCACCGGGTACCCGGTATGCACCGGCAGCCCGATCCCGCGCAGCTCAGCGGCCAGGTCGGCCGGCCACGGGTGGGCCGGCGGCGCGTCCGGCGGCCGGGTAGGCGGGGCCGCGCCGTAGCGCAGGTAATCCCCGAGCAGCCCGCCCGGCTCGGCCAGCGCGGTCAGCACCAGCACGCCGCGCCGGGCCCGGGTGACCAGCACGTTGAACAGGTGCGGATCGTTGACGAACCGCCGCCGGGTCGGCCCGTCGGCGTCCACCAGCCCGACCGAGACGATCACGTGGTCGGCCTCGCTGCCCTGGAAGCCGTGTACGGTGCCGACCCGCAGCCGCAGCCGGTCGATGTCCTCCAGCGTGAACGCCCCGGCCAGCGCCTCCTCCAGGGCGTCGGCCTGGCTGCGGAACGGCGAGATCACCGCGATGCCGGTACGGCCGGCGGCGTCCAGCGCCCGCACCGCCTCGACCGCGGCGGCCACCTCGGCCGGCACCGACCCGTCCGGCGTGCGCGCACCAGGCACGTGCCGGTCCTCGATCACGTCCGCCCCGTCGTTGCGCGGGTGCCTGGTCACCAGCGCCAGCCGGTCGTCGTAGAACCGCCGCGCGGAGAAGCCGATCAGCTGCGGCACGCACCGGTAGTGCTCGGCCAGCCAGGTGGTCGCCGCGGCGCCGGCGGCCACGTCGTACGCGGAGTTGCGGCGCACGTCCAGCCGGTCGGCGAGCCCGTCCAGCCCGTGCCGGCTCAGCGTGCGGGCCACGTCCACGTCCGCCACGAACGACACGAAGCGCAGTTGCCGCGGGTCGCCCACCACCATGGCGCGCCGGGCCCGGGCCAGCACCGGCGCGGCCCGGATCTGGTCGATGTGCGACGCCTCGTCCAGGATCACCAGGTCGAACAGCCCGGCCGACGGCGGTAGCAGGTCGTCCACGTCGGCCACGGTGCCCACCCACAGCGGCAGCGCCCGGACCAGCGCCGGGCCGTCCATCGCGGCCAGCGCCTGCCGGCGGCGGTTGCGGCCGGAGCGCAGCGCCGCGGCCAGCGCCGAGACGGTGCGGCGCGCGTCGCGGTCCCACCGGCGGCGGCTGCGCGCCCGGTGCCCGATCGCGGTGCCGACCGCCTGCGCCAGCGCGTCGTCGGCCTGGCGCAGCTCCGCCCAGGTGGCCTGCAGGTTGGTACCGCCGCGGGCGGCAAGCTCGGCACCGGCCCGCACGTCGGTGGCCGCGTCCAGGGCGGTACGCAACCGGTCCAGCGGCACCGCGGGGTCGGCGCGCAGGACGCGGCGCAGCGCCCTCTCGGCCCGGCCCCGGCGCCAGCGGCCCAGCCAGCCGGTCGGGGTGGCCGCCGCCCGGCCGGCCAGCGCGGTGGCGCGGGCCAGGTCCAGGCCGGCGTCCGCGGCGGCCGGCGCGTCCAGGAACAGTCCGGGCAGCAGCGGCTGCCAGCCGGCCGACCGCTCGGCCTGCTGCTCGCGGGTCAGCGCGGTCAGTGCCGCGGACTCCAGCGCAGCCACCCGCCGCGCCGCCGCTTCCACCGCGGCCGCATCAGCGTCCAGCACCTGCCTGCCGTACCCGGAGTCGAGACCCGCGGTCAGGTCGGCCACGATGGCGGCCCGCTTCTCCGCGTCGCCGAACAGCACCGGGGTCGGCCCTGGGTAACGGTGCAGCAGGTCGCCGAGCACCTCCGTGGCGTACCGCGACTGGGTGGCCACCAGCACCGACTGCCCGCGGTCCACCGCGTCGATCGCGGCGGCCACCACCGTATGGCTCTTGCCGTTGCCGGGCGGCCCGGAGACCACGGTCAGCGGCTCGGTGCGGGCCCGCCGGATGATCTCCCGCTGGGCGGCGTTCAGCGGCAGCGGCGAGCGCACCGGGTCCTCGCTGGCCGGCGGGTCGACGGGCACGTCGGACCCGCCGTACACCGCGCCGAGCGCAGTCCCGTCCAGGCCGGGCCGGTCCGCCCAGGCGCGCAGCGTACCGGCCAGGTTCCCGCTGTCCGGGTCCCGCGCGAGGTACACCGCGCCGACCAGCACGCCGTGCGGTCCGCCGTCGGCGAGAGTGCGCCGCCAGTTGGCGCGGTTGACCGCGCCCCGGCCCCGGGGCCGCGATGCCGGCACATCCTCGATCACCCCGGTCGCGACGTACGGCATGAACACCTGGGCGACCGGGAGCCCGGCCGCGGCGGCTGCCCGCCTGACCCACGCCGCGTCGGCGGCGTCCTCCGACAGGTCCCCCGCCTCCAGCAGCGCCGCGGCGGCCGCGTCCTGGACGAGCGACGTGAGCTCGGCGTCACCGGCCGGCTCGATGCGCAGGTGGGCGCCACCGACCAGCCGGATCGGGATGGTCAGCAGCGGGAGCCGCACCGGTCGGTGTACCCCGTCCCGGGTGATCGAGCCGTAGACGAACGCCCAGCCCCACCGCAGCAGCCGCTCGTGCTCGTGCAGCCGGTCCAGCGCGGCCAGTTGCGTGACCAGCGGGTCGCGCCGGGGCAGCGAGCAGTCCCGGTCCGGCAGCCACAACACCGGGCGGGTCGCGCCGCGGGTGATGTCCAGTTCGGGGCGGGCCGGCTGCGGCGTGAGATCTGCCAGGGCGGCGACGATCCGGCTCACGTCGGACCCGGCCGCGCCGGTCGTGGTGCTCATCGCCGGCTGACCTTACCCGCGCCGGTGCCGCCCGCCTCAGCTCAGTCGCCGCCGATGGGCTTCGGCGGGGGCTCCACCAGGTCGTGGTCGGTGTGCCGGCGGTCGGCCATGTCCACGTACGGGCGCTCGTCCTGGCCGGTGTAGATCTGCCGCGGGCGGGCGATCTTCTGCTCCGGATCGAGCAGCCCCTCCTCCCACTGCGACAGCCACCCGGGCATCCGGCCGATCGCGAACAGCCCGGTGAACATCTCCACCGGGAAGCCCATCGCCTCGTAGATGATCCCGGTGTAGAAGTCCACGTTCGGGTACAGCTTCTTGCCGATGAAGTAGTCGTCGGCCAGCGCGATCCGCTCCAGTTCGATGGCGACCTCGAGCAGCGGGTTCAGCCCGGTCACCCCGAACACGTCCTCGGCGATCTGCCGGACGACCTTGGCCCGCGGGTCGTAGTTCTTGTACACCCGGTGGCCGAAGCCCATTAACCGGAATTCGCCCTTCTTGACCCGCCCGACGTACGCCGGGACCGCGTCCACCGTGCCGATCTCGCGCAGCATGCGCAGCACCTGCTCGTTGGCGCCGCCGTGCAGCGGGCCGTACAGCGCGGCCACCGCGGCGGCGGCGGCCGAGTACGGGTCCACCCGGGAGCTGCCCACCGCGCGCATCGCGTTGGTGGAGCAGTTCTGCTCGTGGTCGGCGTGCAGGATGAACAGCACGTCCAGGGCGTGCTCGAGCACCGGCTCCGGCTCGTACCGGCCGGACATCTTCCACATCATCGACAGGAAGTTGGCCGGGTAGGACAGCTCGTTGTCCGGGTACACGTACGGCAGCCCGCGGGAGTGCCGGAACGCGTACGCCGCCAGGGTGGGCATCTTCGCGATCAGCCGGGCCATCTGCAGCCGCCGGTTGACCGGGTCGGTGAAGTTCTTCGCCTCCGGGTAGAACGTGGACAGCGCGCCGACGGTGCCGACCAGGATGCCCATCGGGTGCGCGTCGTGGTGGAAGCCGCCGACGAACTTCTTGATGTTCTCGTGCACGAACGTGTGGTGCACGATCGTGTCGGTGAACTCGGCGAGCTGCTCGGGGGTGGGCAGCTCCCCGTTCATCAGCAGGTACGCCACCTCGAGGAAGGTGCTGCGCTCGGCGAGCTGGTCGATCGGGTAACCGCGGTAGCGCAGGATGCCGGCGTCGCCGTCGATGAAGGTGATGGCGCTGTGGCAGCTCGCGGTCGCGGTGAACGCCGGGTCGAACGACATCAGCCCGGGATCGCCCTCGCCGGTCGTGATCTGGCGCAGCGCGCTCGCCCGGATGGTGCCCTCCTCGATCGGGATCTCGTAACTGCGCCCGGTCCGGTTGTCGGTGACGGTCAGCGTGCTCTCGGGGCTGCTCATCGCTGGCACATCGTCTTCGGCACTCATGTGCTGCCCCCTGTGGACTGTGGAGTCCCCCATTCTGGAGGCGGCGGCGCCGATCAGCCAGTCGCACCGTCGGCGATCGCGGCGTGCACCTCGGCCTTGCGGGCGCCCTCCTCGGCGGTGAACCGCTCCGCGTCCAGCTTGTCGGCCAGGTCCTCGTCGGCGCCCATCAGCGTCTCCAGGCTCTGGCCGGCCATCTCGATCACGCCCATGTCCGCGTACGCCTGCCGCAGCCGCGGCCCCCACAGCCCGATGTCCTTCACGCACGGCACGATCCGGCTGAACAGCAGCTTGCGGAACATCTGCATGTACGGCGAGTTCTCCACGATCGGGGCGATCTCGGCGGCGGCGATGCCGACGTTCTCCCACATCTCGATGCCGCGGATCCGGTCCCGCATCAGGTAGCAGCCCTCGATCACGAACTCCTCGCGCTCGCGGAGCTCGGCCTCGGACAGCTGCCGGTAGTAGTCCCGCAGCGCCAGCCGCCCGAACGCCACGTGCCGCGCCTCGTCCTGCATCACGTAGGTCAGGATCTGCTTGGGCAGCGGCTTGGTGGTGATGTCGCGCAGCAGCCCGAACGCGGCCAGCGCCAGCCCTTCGATCAGCACCTGCATGCCCAGGTACGGCATGTCCCAGCGCGAGTCGGTGAGGGTGTCCGCCAGCAGTGCCTGCAGGTTGTCGTTGATCGGGTAGACCAGGCCGACCTTCTCCTGCAGGAACTTCGCGTAGATCTCGGCGTGCCGGGCCTCGTCCATCGTCTGGGTGGCCGAGTAGAACTTCGAGTCCAGGTCCGGCACCGACTCCACGATCCGGGCCGCGGTGATCATGGCGCCCTGCTCGCCGTGCAGGAACTGGGAGAACTGCCAGGCCGCCGAGTGCCGGTGCAGCTCGCGCCGCTCCCTGGCGCTCATCCGGTCCCAGTACGGCGTGCCGAAGATGGCCAGCGACTCGTCCGGCAGGCCGAGCACGTCGTACGGGTCCACCTCGAGGTCCCAGTCGATCCGCTTGACCGAGTCCCACTGCTTGTCCTTGCCCTTCTGGTACAGGGCGAGCATCCGGTCCCGGCCGTCGCCGTACTCCCAGCTGAACCGGGCGGACCCGGCCAGGTCCACGCTCCACCGGTCGTCCTCGAGCGGCCTTGTGTACAGCTCCCGGGTCGACATGGCAGCTCCTCGCGAACGGTCTGCGACGTACAACGTACGTCCAACGTACGCTGTACGTACCGTCGCACCGCTACGGTGTCGGTGTCAACGGTCGGTGAACGGAGTGCACATTGCCGAGGCAGCCGCGGGTCGATGTGGTTCAGCCGGCCGCCGACCCGGTCCGGCTGGTGCTCACCGAGGACCGGATCGTGCGCGCCGCCGCGACGCTGATCGAGCGGCACGGCCTGGCCGCGGTGTCCATGCGCCGGGTGGCCACCGACCTCGGGGTCGCGCCGATGTCGCTGTACAACCACGTGCCGAACAAGGCCGCGCTGCTGGACGCGGTGGCCGAGCACATCATCGCCGGGCTGCGGTACACCGACGACCCGACGGCCGACTGGCAGGACCGCGGCCGGGCGCTGGCCCGGGCGTTCCGCGCGATGGCTCAGGACCACCCGCAGGGGATGGCCGTGGTGATGTCCCGGCAGATCAACTCACCGGCCGGGCTGCGGCTGATCGAGCACGCGCTGGCGATCGCGGACGCGGGCGGGTTCTCCCGGCGGCAGTCGGTGCAGATCGTCCGGTTGCTGGTCGCGTACATCATCGGCAGCCTGTCCCGGGAGAGCGGGCACGCGCTGATGCTCAACTACGCCAGCGACCCGCAGCGCGTGCTGGAACGGGCCGACCAGGCGCGGTTCCCGCACGTGCACGACCTGGCCCCGCTGCTGGTGGAGCACAACTTCGAGGCCGACTTCGAGTTCGGCCTAGACCTGCTGATGAACGCCCTCGCCGGCCTGCCGCGCCAGCCCTGACCGCCCGCTGCCGGCCTGCCGCGAGCCCCGACCGCCCGCCGCCGGCCTGCCGCGCCCGCACTGAACGGCCCTGGCCCGATAGGCTCGGCGGGTCGTCGTACCCGCATGTGAAGGAGCCGGACCGTGGCGAGCATCGAAGCCGTCGGCGCGCGGGAGATCCTGGACTCGCGCGGCAACCCGACCGTCGAGGTGGAGGTCGCGCTGGATGACGGAACGCTGGCCCGGGCCGCGGTGCCCAGCGGCGCGTCCACCGGTGCGTTCGAGGCCGTCGAGCTACGCGACGGCGACGACCGGTACGGCGGCAAGGGGGTGCGCGGGGCGGTCGCCGCGGTGCTGGACGAGATCGGCCCGGCGCTGATCGGCGCGGAGGCGCAGGAGCAGCGGCTGATCGACGCGAAGATGATCGACCTGGACGGGACGCGGGACAAGTCCCGGCTGGGCGCCAACGCGATCCTCGGCGTCTCCCTGGCGGTGGCCCGGGCGGCGGCCGAGTCGGCGAGCCTGCCGCTGTTCCGGTACCTCGGCGGGCCGAACGCGCACGTGCTGCCGGTGCCGATGATGAACATCCTGAACGGCGGCGCGCACGCGGACACCAATGTGGACGTGCAGGAGTTCATGGTGGCGCCGATCGGGGCGGCCACCTTCGCCGAGGGGCTGCGCTGGGGCGCCGAGGTGTACCACGCGCTGAAGTCGGTGCTCAAGGGCCGCGGGCTGGCCACCGGGCTGGGCGACGAGGGCGGGTTCGCCCCCAATCTGGACACCAACCGGGCCGCCCTGGACCTGATCGTGGAGGCGATCGGCAAGGCCGGGTTCGCCGCCGGCCGGGAGGTCGCGCTCGCCCTGGACGTGGCCGCCACCGAGCTGTACTCCGACGGGTCGTACACCCTTGAGGGCGCCCGCAAGACCGCCGAGGAGATGACGGCGTACTACGCCGAGCTGCTGGCGGCGTACCCGCTGGTGTCCCTCGAGGACCCGCTGTCGGAGGAGGACTGGGACGGCTGGGCACACCTGACCGCGGAGCTCGGGCAGCGGGTGCAGATCGTCGGCGACGACCTGTTCGTCACCAACCCGGAGCGGCTGGAGCGCGGCATCGCGGCCCAGTGCGCCAACGCGCTGCTGGTCAAGGTCAACCAGATCGGCACTCTGACCGAGACGTTCGACGCGATCGGGATGGCGCACCGGTACGGCTACTTCTGCATGATCAGCCACCGCTCGGGCGAGACCGAGGACACCACCATCGCGGACCTGGCGGTGGCATGCGACTGCGGGCAGATCAAGACAGGCGCGCCGGCCCGGTCGGAGCGGGTGGCCAAGTACAACCAGCTCCTGCGGATCGAGGAGGAGCTGGACGACGCGGCGCGGTACGCCGGGACGCAGGCGTTCCCGCGGTACACCGCGGCGGGCTGAGGCGGTGCCGCGCCGCAGCGGGCTCACCGGCCGGGCCGCCGTGCTCGGGCTCGTGGTCTGCACGCTGGTGCTGAGCCTGGCGTACCCGGCCAGGCAGTACGTTGGGCAGCGCGGCGCCATCGCGCACCTCGCCCAGCAGAAGGCGGCCGCCGAGCAGCGGGTCGCGGTGCTGGCCGACCAGGCGAAGCGGCTGGGCGACCCGGCGTACGTGCGGGCCGAGGCGCGGCGCCGGCTGCAGTACGTGATGCCGGGGGACACCGTGTACGTGGTGATCACCCCGGACGGGGCGCCGGCCACCGCGCCGAAGCCGGCCGGCGTGCCGGCGGCGGCGCCGGACGGCGGCCAGCCGTGGTACGCCCAGCTCTGGGGGACCGTGCAGGCCGCCGACCGGGCGCCGTGATAGGTACGCGGGCCACGGCTTCGCCGGGCCCGCCGCGCGGGCGGATCCAGAACCCCGGGAAGGGACGAGCCCGATGAGGGGACCCGGTGAGCGGGCCGGCGTCGGTGACCTGCCCGAGGTGGGCGAGGTGGACCGGGAGGCGGTACGGGCGCAGCTCGGCCGGCCGCCGCGGGCGATGTGCGCGGTGGCGCACCGCTGCCCGTGCGGCCGCCCGGACGTGGTCCAGACCCGGCCGCGGCTGGAGGACGGCACCCCGTTCCCGACGCTGTACTACCTGACCTGCCCGCGGGCGGCCGGCGCGGTCGGCGCGCTGGAGGCCTCCGGGCTGATGCGCGCGATGACCGACCGGCTCGGCTGCGACCCGGGGCTGGCCGTGGCGTACCGGCGGGCGCACGAGGCGTACCTCGCCCGCCGCGCCCGACTCGGCGACGTTCCCGAGATCGCCCGGATCTCGGCCGGCGGTATGCCCGCCCGGGTCAAGTGCCTGCACGTGCTGGTCGCGCACGCGCTGGCCGCCGGCCCCGGCGTCAACCCGCTCGGTGACGAGGCGCTCGCCCTGCTGCCCGACTGGTGGGCCGCCGGCTCCTGCGTCTGACCTGCTGGGCGGCGAAGGCGCTCGTCCTGCTGCGCGACCTGGTGGGCCGCCGGTCCCTGCGTCCGACCCCTGTCTGACGCCTGTGCCGCGGGCCACCGCCGGATTGCCCGAGTGGGCGCGGTCCGGTGTCCGACCGGGTCGGAGGGGCCGTTGACCGTTCCCGTCCGGCGCCGCGGGGACAATCGTTAGCGGCACGGCGGGGTGGCCGCTGGATTAGTCGTGCCGGGAGGGTTCGATGGACCAGGCGAAGGGCGCTGGGCACCACGCGGTCACCAGGCAGGCGGTCCGGGAGCTGTTCGCGTCCGGCCGGGCCGATGCCAGCGGCCGCATCGACGGGATGACCGAGGAGGAGTACTTCCACGCGCTCGACGCCGCGCAGGAGCACCAGGATCGGTGGTACGGCCCGACGACGCATCCGGCGTGGATGGACCCGGACGCGCAGCGCCAGCACGGCATGGCCGACCCGAACCACGACGGGGCGTGGAACCTGGAGACGGACCGACGGTACGTCGAGGGCGAACTGGCGCAGGCACACGAGGGCGGCCACCGGATGGAGCACCTGGGCGCCGCGGCGCACGCACTCGAGGACAGCTACAGCGAGGCGCACGCCTGGCGCGGCGACGCGGCGGACCACGGCGACCCGAACGCGCCGATCGAGTCGTTCAACGTGTTCAACCCGCTGCCGAGCCCCGGCATGGGCACCTGGGGAGTGCTCGGCACCGAGGGCACCCACGACGAACGGTTCGACCACGTGCCGGTGGACGAGCAGGGTCACCTCATCCACGCCACCGACCAGGCGGCCGCGCATGCCACGGCGCAGATGCTCGGGGCGTACCACGACCACGAGCACGAGTCCATGGACCATGCGACCGCGGCGATGCACGAGACGGTGCAGCACTTCTACCAGCCGGGAGAGCACGGGGTGGCGGTGAACACCGCCTACACCGACCAGTGGGCCGCCGAGCGGGAACGGCGGCTGCAGGAGCATCAACAGCAGGAGCAGCACTACCACGAGCACCAGGTCTGTGAGCAGCCGGCCGGTGAGCACCAGTGCGCCGCCGGGCCGTGCCAGAGCTGCGAGACGGAGTACTCGGTGTCCAGCTGGTGCGCGCACCCCGCGGGACACGGCGACGCGCACGCCTGCGGCTACGGCCATTCCTGGGACTAGGCCCAAAGCCGTTCGGTTAAGGTCCGGCGCCGGCCCCCCGCCAGGGTGATCGTCGCCTGCCCGTTACGGTCCGAACGGCCGAAACTCGGCGACGATCACGAAGGTTGGCCGGCGGGCGCGGGCGCAGGCGACCGGCTCAGACGGGCAGCTCACAACGGGAGCGGCTCAGCACGGGGGCGGTTCAGAACGGGCGGCTCAGCACGGGGGCGGCTCAGACCGGGGGCGGCTCCGGCCGCCGGCGCGTCCGGGTACGGCGCCCAGCGGCCGTCCCGCTCGGGTGGAGGCCGCCCCCGGCCAGGGTGATCGTCGCCTGCCTCTTACGGTCCGAACCGCCGAAACTCGGCGACGATCACGAAGGTTGGCTGGCGGGCGTGGGCGCAGGCGACCAGCTCAGACCGGGCGGCTCAGCACGGGGCGGCTCAGAACGGGGCGGCTCAGAACGGGGGCAGCTCCGGCCACCGGCGCGTCCGGGTACGGCGCCCAGCGGCCGTCCCGCTCGGGTGGAGGCCGCCCCC
>WNGF01006401.1_pt1 | contig 19995 bp, 17 predicted proteins | sample 5400641 | NCBI WGS metagenome assembly WNGF01 (sample SAMN13153371, study PRJNA577476) | soil metagenome | isolation source: 80 cm soil or saprolite under grassland replicate 2 | place: USA:California | collected 2016-06-15
AGCCTCCCCAGCCGACGGCCGTCGTGCAGGTTATGCTGATGATCAATCGCGTTCATGCATCTCATCGCGGGTAAATGTGCGAAACAGCGCCCGCAATTTTACCGGCTCATCCATCGCTCCCTTCAAGCGGTCGATCGCCGCCTTGCGTTCCTCGCTCATGTCGGCGCAATACGGCGATACGATCGCGACCGGCCGGCCGCGCTTCGTGATTACCACCTGCTCGCCGAGTGCGACCATCGACAACAGCTGTCCTAGACGGCGGTTTGCCTCACGGGCGGTCATGCGTCTCATCGGGGAGTCTCCACGCCGGACATGTATATAGCCGACCCGCGATCTCAAAGGAGGAATGTCAACCAGCCTTGGCCGGCGGGTCATGCCCATGGCAAGCTGCGCGCCTCGATCGGATTGCGGGGGCGGCCATGCAGATCGCGCATCTCGACCATCTGGTGCTGACCGTCGCCGATATCGGCCGCACCTGCGAGTTCTATGCGCGGGTGCTCGGCATGGCGGTGGTGACCTTCGGCGAGGGGCGGACCGCGCTGCGCTTCGGCCAGCAGAAGATCAATCTGCACCCGGTCGACAACATTCCTGGGCTCGTCGCCGACAAGCCGACGCCGGGCTCGGGCGACCTGTGCTTCATCACCGAGACGCCGCTCGCCGAGGTGGTTGCGCATCTCGAACGGTGTGGCGTGCCGCTCGTCGCTGGGCCGGGGCCGCGCGCCGGCGCGATCGGCACGATCCAGTCGGTCTATATCCGCGACCCCGACCAGAACCTGGTCGAGATCTCGAATTACTGACGGAGATTGCTTCGCTTCACTCGCAATGACACGCGAAAGAAGGCTGTCATTGCGAGGAGCGCAGCGACGAAGCAATCTCCCGGCCAAGGACGAGAGTTGATGCAAGGGACGGGTATGCGGATCACCGACATCGACGTGTTTCAAGTCAGCTGGGCGGCGGATGACCGGCCGCAGCAGCGCAGCGCCTTTGTCAGAATCCATACCGATGCCGGGCTCTCCGGCATCGGCGAAGCCTCGCCGATGCAGGGCGGCCTCGCCTCGCTCAGCATCATCGCCCGCGACATCGCGCCGGGGCTGATCGGCAAGGACCCGCTCGATCACGCCGTGCTGCTCGATACCGCATTTCATACTTTCGTCAAGCTCGGCCCGGAGGGGGCGCTGACCGGGGCCTTGGCGGCGCTCGATATCGCGCTATGGGACCTCAAGGGCAAATTTCTCGGCCAGCCGATCTACAAACTGCTCGGTGGCGCCTGGCGCACCAGCCTGCCGTTCTACGCCTCGATCGGCGGCAACGGCATGCGGAGTGTCGACCAGGTATTGCGCGTCGTCGAGACGCGCCTCAAGGACAACCCCGCCGCGGTCAAGATCCGCTTCGACAACGATCGCAACCGGCTCGATGGCGACCTCCCGGGCGACATCGCCAAGGCGAAGGCGGTGCGCAAGCTGGTCGGCGACGGCTTCCCGCTCGCCTTCGACGCCAACAACGGCTACTCGACCGGCGGCGCGATCCGCGTCGGCCGGGCGCTCGAGGAACTCGGCTATTGGTGGTTCGAGGAGCCGGTGCAGCACTATCACGTGAAGGCGATGGGCGAGGTCGCGCGGCGGCTCGACATCACCGTCTCGGCCGGCGAGCAGACCTACACGCTGGCCGGGGTCGCGGATCTGATAGCGGCCGGGGTGCGAATGGTGCAGCCCGACATCGTCAAGATGGGCGGGATCACAGGCCTCGTCCGCTGCACAGCCCTGGCGCAGGCCCATGGCGCGGAACTGGTGCCGCACCAGACGCAGCCGACGATCGGCCATATGGCCAGCCTGCACCTGTCGGCGAGCCAGCTGCACATGACCAAACCCTGCGAGCTGAACGACCCCTCCACGCGCATGCATGCGGTGTTCGACAACCCGCCCCCAAGCCGATCGACGGGTTGTTCCACCTGCCGGCCGGGCCCGGCCTCGGGCTCACCGTCAACGAAGCCGAATTGGCGAAACGCCGCGTACCGATCAGCTGAGCGGCGGGTTCGGCGCCTCGATTGCGCGGGGATAGGCGCGCGCCTATTCTCCTGCCGCAGATCGCATCAATTTAGGAGAAGACCATGCCAGTCAAAGCCGGGGTCATTCGCGCCGGAGAGCGCACCACGAGGCGAGGCGCCGCCGAGACTTTCACCGGCGTCGTGTTCCAGGATCCGGTGATCGTCGCCACCGCGCCGTCGCGCCTTGGGGGCTCCGTCGTCACCTTCACGCCGGGGGCGCGCACCGCGTGGCACGCGCACCCGGTCGGCCAGACGCTGTTCTGCCTGTCAGGGGTCGGCCGCATCTGCTTCCAGGGCGAGAAGCCGCAAGTGCTGAACCCGGGCGATACCGTCAACATCCCGCCCGACACGATGCATTGGCACGGCGCCGCGCCCGACCGGCTGTTCGCGCATCTGGCGCTGTCGGAAGCCGGCGAGCAGGGCCAGGGCACCGCCTGGGGCGAGCACGTCAGCGACGCCGAATACAAGGCTCCGGCATCGGGCGGCTGACGCCGGCCAGAATTGTCATTGCGAGCGCAGCGAAGCAATCTCCCTCCCCTTGGCCTCCCCCGAAGGGGATTGCTTCGTCGCTCCGCTCCTCGCAATGACGGTAGCGGGGTTCTAGGGCCGCTGCTCCGCGCGGTGCGCGTCGGCGAGTTCGGCAAGGCTCGTGAAGCGGAAATCGTAATGGACATCGGCGGCGGCCGGCGGCGTCGCGCCGCCGCGCCTGCCGTGGCGGCGGTCGATCCAGGCCGAGCGCAGCCCGCAGCGATTGGCCGGCGCGTGGTCGTGATAGAGGCTCTGGGCGACATGCAGGATGTCGTCGGACTTGTGTCCAGCCGCGGCGAGCTTGTCGAGCAGGTAGCGGAAGTTCCGCGGGTCGGGCTTGTAGGAGCCGATCTCCTCGGCGGTGTAGACCGTGGTGAACTCGACCCTGAGCCGCGGTTGGCTGCGCGCGGGCCAGCGCGTCCTCGCGAGCGATCGCATTGCCGGTCCTGCCGATTAGCGGCTGTATGGCGGTCCAGATGCCGCTTTCCCAGTCGATCAGCGTGCCGTAGCAATCGAAACTCAGCACCGTGAAGTCACTGAGCCGCATCGCTCGCCCACCCCTGGCTGTCATTGCGAGCGCAGCGAGGCAATCTCCCGCCGCCCTGCGCATCCTGCGGGAGATTGCTTCGTCGCTCTGCTCCTCGCAATGACATATCCTCGGTTATTGGCGCGGTAGAACGAGCGAGGCGATGGCGGCTCTGAGGTCCGAGGTCGATGTTGCGGTGATCGGCGCCGGCTCGGCCGGCATAGCCGCGGCGCGCCGCCTCGTCGCGGCGGGCCGGGTATCAGTCCTCGTGCTGGAAGCGCGGGAGCGGGCCGGCGGCCGCGCCTGGACCGTCGAGGCCGACGGCCTGCCGATGGATCTCGGCTGCGAATGGTTGCATTCGGCCGACCGCAACGCTTTGGTGCCGCTCGCCGAGGAGCTCGGCTTCGCGATCAACAAGCATCGGCCGGATTGGACGACAAGGCTGCGCTACAGCGGCGAGAGCGAGGCGGCGGAAGCCGACTGGCTGGCCGAGCACGACGCCTTCTACTGGGCAATTCACCGCCTCGCTCAGGAGCCGCAAGACCAGCCATGCTCGGCGGCCCTGCCCCCGGGCGGGCGTTGGAACGCGCTGTTCGAGGCGGTCAGCACCTGGGCCAACGCGGCCGAGCTCGAAGATGTGTCGGCCAAGGACCATGACCGCTACCAGGACAGCGGCATCAACTGGCGCCTGCATCGCGGCTATGGCCGGCTGTTCGCGACATTGGCCGAAGGGCTGCCGATCGCCTACGCCGCCGCCGCGACGCGGATCGATCATCGCGGCCCGGCATTGGCGATCGAGACCAGCGGCGGCATCGTGACCGCGAAGCGGGTGATTGTCGCGGTGCCAAGCGCGATCATCGCCGAGGAGCGCCTCGTCTTCGATCCGCCGCTGCCCGACAAGCTGGCCGCCGCTGCTGGGTTGCCGCTCGGTCTCGCCGACAAGCTGTTCTTCCACTTCGATGGCGAGGAGGTGCCGGAGCGCTATCTGATCGGCTCGACCCGGCGGCGCGAGACGATGAGCTATCAGCTGCGCCCTTTCGGCCGGCCGCGCATCAACTGTTTCTTCGGCGGCCGGTTTGCCGCGGGGCTCGAGCGTGACGGCTTCGAAGCGATGGTGGCGTTCGCGACCGACGAACTGGCGGGCCTGCTCGGCAATGATGTCCGCCATCGGTTGCGGCCGATCACCGCCTCGTTCTGGCGGCAGGACGAATTCGCCCGCGGCTCCTATTCCTATGCGCTGCCCGGCCATGCCGACGATCGCGCCAAGCTCGCCGCGCCGGTCGACGACCGCCTGTTTTTCGCGGGTGAGGCCTGCTCGCTGAATTTCTTCTCGACCGCGCACGGCGCCTACGAAACCGGCACAGCCGCGGCCGCGGCGGCCCTCAAGAGCCTGCGTTAGGGAGGCGCGGGCGTTCGCTGAGGGCGAGGACGCGGATGCCGCTGGCGTCGATGCGGACCGTGCTGATCGAGCCTTGGACGACCTCGATGCGGTTGTAGAAATCGAGCGGCATGCCGAGAAGGAAGACCAGGGCCGAGCGGATCACGTCGCCGTGGCTGACCAGGACGACGGTCTCGTCGAGATGCCGCTCGGTGAGTTCGACGATCGCCGCGACAATCCGGTGCTGTACCGCCCGCATGCTCTCGCCGCCCGGGATCGTCGCCAGGCTGCGCTGGGTGCTCCACGCCTGCCAGCGCGGGTCGGCGCGGATCGAATCGAAGGTCGCGCCGGTCCATTCGCCGAAATCGAGTTCGAGGAGATCGTCGCGGAACTCGATCGGTAAACCGAGCCGGGCGGCGACAATCTCGGCGGTCTCGCGGGTACGCTGCAAGGGGCTGGCATAGATCGCGGCAATCTTCTCGCCAGCGAATCGTTCGGCCTGGGCGGCAATCTCGGCCCGGCCGCGTTCGGTCATCCCGACCCCCGGCATGCGGCCGGCCAGCGCCCGGCCCAGAAGACCGTGCTCGCCATGTCGCAGCAGGTGGAACACACCCATTTTGGCTTCAGCGCGCTTCAAGCATTGCGTAGATCCCGCGCTCGAACTGGGCATAGAGCCGCAGCATCGCGGGATCGGCGAAGGGCAGGAATTGCGCCAGGATCACGCCGGCGATACGGCGGGCCGGGTCCAGCCAGAAATAGCTGTTGAAGATCCCGGCCCAGCTGAGGCTGTTGGCGCTGCGGCCGTTGGGCCCCGGCTCAAGGTTCAGCATGTAGGCGAGCCCCCAGCGCACCTTCATGCCGGGAAACAGCTCGAAATCATGGGCGCGCTCCGGCACCTGGCTGGGCAGCCGGCCGGCTTGCAGATCGCCGACCTGGTTCCGATTGATCAGCGCGACGGTTTCCGGCCGCAGGATGCGCGCGCCGTTCAACGTCCCGCCCTGCAACAACATCCGCAGGAAGGTCAGATAGTCGCGCCCGGTCGAATAGAGCGAGCCGCCGCCGCCATAAAATTCCGGGTCGACCGGGAGATCGAATGCCGTCGGCACCAGCGCGCCATCCGGCTCGCGCTGATGCACGGGCGCCAGACGGGCGCGCTGCTCCGGGGTCGGGGCGAAGCCTGTGTCTTCCATGCCGAGGGGTGCGCAGATCCTGTCCCGCAGATAGCTGCCGAGCGGCTGCCCGATGACCGTCTCGATGATCCGGCCGATCCAGTCGGTATTGATGCCGTATTCCCACTTCTCGCCGGAGTCGAAGGCTATTGGCTGGCGCAGCGCGGCGCGCTTGCCGCTCGACATCGGCGGCATTCCCGTCGCCTGTACGTAGCGCTGGGTGTTCGGGTTCGACCAATCAAGGGTGAAACCGGCGGTGTGGGTCAGCAGATGCCGCAACGTGACCGGCCGCCGCGCGGGCCGCAGCCGCGGCTGGCCGGCGGCGTCGAACCCTTCGAGCACCTGCGGCGCATTCAGCGCGGGATCGATCTCGGGCACCGGCTCGTCGAGCCCGAGCTTCCCCTCCTCGACCAGCTGCATCGCCGCGACCGAGGTTATCGCCTTGGTCATCGAGGCGATGCGGAACACGGTGTCGAGCGTCATCGCCGGGCCGGCGCCGAGATCCCGGACGCCGAACGCGCCCTCGTAGATCGACCCTCTCTCGTCCGCCGCCATGGCGACGACCCCCGGCACCTCGCCGGCCTCGACCGAGCGGCGCAGTGCGCTGTCAATCTGTTGCTGCGCTCCGGCTGTGCTTGTCACGAGAGTGCTGCCGCTTTCATTTGAATACGGCGTCCCGGCGAAAGCCGGGACCCACCTTTCAGCAACTCGGAAGCGGACAAGTGGGTCCCGGCTTTCGCCGGGACGCCAAATGTTCGGCGCATGAAAGCGGGAGCCCCTACGCCGACCGGGAAGCGGCGTGGCGGATATTGCCGCTTTGCTCGGGGATGCCGAATTCCTCGTAGCAGACCTTCGCGAAAGCGGCGACCCCGTCGCGGATCTCCTCCTTGGTCGTCAGGCCGAAACAGAGCCTGAGGCGCGATTTCGCGGCGGCGCCGTCGACGGCCCATTCCGGACCCGGGTTGAACGCGATGCCGGCATTCAGAGCCGGCTGCACCAGCTTCATCGTATCGACTTGATCGGGCAATTTGAGCCAGAGGAAGATGCCGCCCTTGGGGACCCAAGGTTCGACGGCGGTGCCGAACTCGCGCGCCACCGCCTCGACCATCGTGTCGAGCTTGCCCTTCAGAGCCGCGCTCAGTTCATCGACATGATCCTGGAAATGCTTAGAGAAATATTCGGCGACGACCATCTGTTCGAGCGCCCCGGTGCCGCTGTCGGTCGCCGACTTGATCGCTACCATGCGGCTCAGGAACTCCCAGTCGGCCGCGACATAGCCGAGCCGCAGGGCCGGGGCCAGCGTCTTCGAGAACGAGCCGATATGGATCACATGCTGCGGGTCGAGCGAATAGAGCGCCGGAGGCGCGTCCATGCCGCCCCAGGTCAGATCGGCGTAGCACTCGTCCTCAAAGATCGGCACGCCATAGTCGCGGGCCAGGGCCAGCAGCTCGCGGCGCCGGTCGAGCGGCATGATGCTGCCGGTCGGGTTCTGGATCGTCGGGATCGTGCAGATGTATTTCGGGGTCGTGCCCTGGCGCTTCAGATCGTCGAGGATCTTGCCGAGCGCGCCGATGCGGATCCCGTCTTCGTCGAGCGGCGCGGCGACGATGTTGACGCCGATCCGGCGCAACTTGGTCAGATAGCCGCCATAGGTGAATTCTTCGAGAATGACCGTGTCGCCCGGTTCGAGCAGCACCTGGTTGATCAGGTCGATGCCCTGCCCCGAGCCCGAGGTGATCAGCACATCGTCGGCAGTGGCGCTGATGCCGCGCCAGCGCCCGAGCTTGTCGGCGACAAACTGGCGCAGGCCGCGATAGCCCTGTGGCCCCTGTGCCAGGCCGTAGAGCGCGAGATCGGCGCCTTCGCGGCGCAATACCGCGGCGGTCGCCGCGATCAGCCCCTCGACCGGGATCAGGGTGCGGTCGTTATGGCCGCCGATGAAGTTGAACTTGGCGTTGCCGGCCCAGCGCGGCGCTGGCGGCGGCACCTTTTTGCCGAACAGGTGCGGGTAGGCAAAACCGGTGCTGCTCATCGTCATTCCTTTCACATGTCCGCGCCGCCGGGCCCGACCTCCGGCAGATTTGCCAGATAGCGCCCGTAATCGTTCTTGCCGAAGCGCTGGGCCTCGGCGAGCAGGCGATCGCGATCGATATAGCCCATATTGTAGGCGACTTCCTCGACGCAGGCGATCTTGAGCCCCTGGCGCATTTCGATCGTGCGCACATATTCGCCGGCTTCGAGCAGGTCCTCGTGGGTGCCGGTGTCGAACCAGGCATAGCCGCGTCCGAGCCGCGCCACCTGCAGCATGCCGCGCCGCAGATAGACATTGTTGAGGTCGGTGATTTCGAGCTCGCCGCGCGCCGAGGGGCTCAGCCCGCGGGCGATATCGATGACCGAATTGTCGTAGAAATACAGCCCGGTCACTGCCCAATGCGAGCGCGGCTGCGTCGGTTTTTCCTCGATCGCGACCGCCGACCCGCTGGCGTCGAACTCGACGACGCCATAGGCCTGCGGATTGCGCACCTGATAGGCGAAGACGGTAGCGCCGGATCGCGGCCGGGCGGCCTGCAGCAGCATCCCCGAAAGACCGCCGCCGTAGAAGATGTTGTCGCCCAGCACCAGCGCGACCGGGCCGTCGCCGATGAACTCGCGGCCGATGATGAAGGCTTGCGCCAGCCCCTCGGGGCGGGGTTGCTCGGCATAGGAGATCGCGATCCCCCAGCGGCTGCCGTCGCCGAGCAGGGCCTCGAACCGGGCCCGCTCTGTCGGGGTGGTGATGACGAGTATCTCGCGGATCCCGGCCAGCATCAGCGTGGTCAGCGGGTAGTAGATCATCGGCTTGTCGTAGACCGGCAGCAGCTGCTTGCTGATCACCAGCGTGACTGGATAGAGCCGCGTACCCGACCCGCCGGCGAGAATGATCCCCTTCATCGCCTACCCGCCGACCCGGACCGCGGCCCGGCTGCCGGTGCCGAGCCGGGTGCCGCGGTATTTCTCCGACCAGATCGGTTCCCACCACCAGCGGTTGTCGAGATACCAGGCGACCGTCTTGCGCAGCCCGGTCTCGAAGCTCTCGCGCGCCTGCCAGCCGAGTTCGCTTTGGATCTTTCCGGCTTCCATCGCATAGCGCTGGTCATGCCCGGGCCGGTCGGCGACGAAGGTAATCAGCCGCTCGTGCGGCCGGTGCGGCGATTGCGGAACCATCTCGTCGAGCAGAGTGCAGATCGTGGTTACCACCTGGAGATTGGTGCGCTCGCCGTCGCCGCCGATGTTGTAGCTCTCGCCCGGCCGGCCGGGGGTCAGCACAGCGTGGAGCGCGCGGGCGTGGTCGTCGACATAGAGCCAGTCCCGGACATTGTCGCCCTTGCCGTAGACCGGGATCGGCTCGCCATGCAATGCCTTCAGGAGCGCGAGCGGGATCAGCTTCTCCGGGAAATGATAGGGCCCGTAATTGTTCGAGCAATTGCTCAGCACCGTCGGCAGCCCGAAGGTCTCGTGCCAGGCCCGCACCAGATGGTCGGAGGCCGCCTTCGAGGCGGCATAGGGCGAATTCGGCTGGTACCGGCTCTCCTCGGTGAATTTGCCCTCGGGCCCGAGCGAGCCGAACACCTCGTCGGTCGAGACATGGTGAAAGCGAAAGGCCCGCGCCCGCGGCGCCGGGAGGTTGCGCCAGTAGTCGCGCGCCGCCTCGAGCAGCACGTAGGTGCCCTCGACATTGGTCTTGATAAAGGCGCCGGGCCCGTCGATCGACCGGTCGACATGCGATTCCGCGGCGAGGTGCAGCACCGCATCCGGCTGGAACGAATGCAGCAGCTCATCAACCCGCGCCCGGTCTACGATGTCGACCTGCTCGAAGCGGTAGCGCGGGTCGTGCTCAATCGACCGCAGCGAGGCGAGATCGGCCGCATAGGTCAATTTGTCGATGTTGAGCACGCTCGCGTCCAATTCGGCGACAAACAAGCGGCACACCGCTGACCCGATAAACCCGGCACCGCCGGTCACCAAGATTCTCATCGAAGACACTCGTATCCAAGCATTGCGAACCGAGGATGTTTGCGCTTTTGCTTCGTCGTCAGGTCAGGGAAGCATAAAGCGATTGTACCCGTTCCTGGTAGCGCTCGACCGAAAACTTGGCGGCCTGCGCCGTGCCGCGGCGATTTAGCTCGCCGCGCAAATCGGCATCATTGACGATCGTGGTGATGCCGCGAGCGATATCATCGACATCGTAAGGATCGACGAGGAGAGCCGCATCCCCGGCAATTTCCCCTAATGCCCCATTTGCCGAGGTAACGACCGGCGTACCAAGCATCATCGCCTCGAGGACCGGGAGCCCAAAACCCTCGTAGAGTGATGGGAAGACGACGGCGCGCGCTCCTCGGATCAACGTGATGAGCGTCGACAAACCCACGTAATCCAGGCAGCGGACCTTCGCTGCCCCACCACCCTTGCTCGAAAGTTCATCGAGACGATGAACGACATCCGCGTTGTGCCAACCGCGGGCGGTGACGAGCACCAAGGGAACCTCAACGCCGGAGGCGAGAAACGCATCGATCAGACGCCCGACGTTTTTCTTCGGTTCCAACGCCCCGAAGAAGAGCAGATAACCGTACATCTCGAGCCCGTAAAGACCATCGATATAATTGCCGACCGCCGCTTCCGATCTCTCGCTATATTTTCTCGGTAGCGCGACTGCCTGGTAGGTATTGGTAATACGCCGTTCGTCCACACCAAGCAGTTCTACGATATCTTGCTTAGAGTTTTCAGACACTGTGACAATATGATCAGCCTTTTTGGCTACATCTTTGAGCAGTTTAAAGGTCCGCCGCTTGCTTTCCAGGGTTGCAAATGGCAGACGCAGCGGAATCAGGTCGTGTATCGTATAGATATTACGCGCTGAACGCACCCGTACCGGCATAGGGTAAGTACAATGGAAGATATCAGGTCGGGAATCGAATGATAAATTAACGAACTGTGAGGTCCGGTTGAAAAAGCTGTTTACGTTCTTGAAAAGGTTGCGGGCAACAAAAGCGCGATCGTGTTCCGCGAGCGTATCGGCGAATTGCTCGTTAATGACGGCATCGCCGAGCCGCAACGCCAGGGGTTTGACGGTAAAGTGATAGCGGAACTGATCGACAACCGTGTTGAGGATCCGCGTTGGCGTACGCTTGGTACCGAGCTGGTGCGGGGCACGCATCTGGTCAAAAAATAAAATCTCCCCAAGTAACGGGTTCTTATCGGGGGTAAATGCACTAGAGTATACAACACCGACATCGTAGCCCAATTTGCGGGCGATACGTGTAAGCATCCGCGTGTAGGTCGCGATGCCGGTACCTTGGCCGAGAGTGAGATTAAGCCCATCATATATGATGCGGCCGGTGGGATCGACCGCACCGCCGGTAATATCCGTATCCAAGTTTATTGATGCCCCTTTGCCTATCCCGGCCTCGGTTGCTTGGCGCGGGTCGCCAGCATGCCGAGCGCGTGCCGAAAGACGCTCTCTGGCTCGATCAGCCTCATACACAGATGATCGTGGGGACATAACGCCAATCTCTCATACCCGCACGGCGAACACGATACCGCGGCCATTATTGCACGCACATTTTCGCCGCGCGGCCCCCATTCCTGCGGCTGATGACTGCCGGAATAGATGGCAAGCGTCGGCCTGCCGCAGGCTGCCGCGAGATGCGCGACCCCCGAATTGTTGGCGACCACTAGATCGGCACGGCGCAGCACCGCCGCGAGCCCGGACCAATCGGTTTGCCCGCCCAGGTTGACCAGGCGTCGATCGTCGCGCTGTCGCCGACAGATCTGGCTCAACTGGCTCGCCTGGTCGCGCGAGCCGACCAGCACGACGTAGCAGTCCGGCTGGCTGAGCAGCATCTCGGTCAGGCGGCTGTATCGTTCGAGCGGCCAGTCGCGCACCGTCGAATTGCTGAACGGCGCCAGGACGACGCATTTGGCCGAGTCCGGGATCTCGGCCAGCGCGGCTGGTCGCATATCCGCGCCATTGGCCATGCGATTGGTGAGATCGGTCGGGTAAAGCGGTCGCATCCGCTCTGCTACCAGCTGTGCAAGCAGCGACAACTGCTCGCCGATGTGCAGTTCTGCCGGCAGGTACCGTGCGGCTTGCCGCTCCTCGTCCAGCACCTGGACCCGAACACCGTAGAAGCGCAGGCGGGCTCGCCGCGGCTGCCCGCTCACGTAGAGCCGGAATTCGTATCGCGCGCCCGAGTCGTCGTTGCTGAACTCGAAGTCTACCGTATTAAAACGCGTATCGGGGGCTCGCCTGAACCGCCTGAAGGCAACGATCTCCGTGCCGCGCGCCACTTCGAACACGATCTCCAGCTTCGGCCGTCGCAGCATTGGGGTGAATAGCTGGAAAGCGAATTCCGCGCGCAATCTTCCCAATGGCAAGTGAACATACGGGCCATAAATCAGGTGCGCGTCAGTGACGGAGAAATCCGTTTCGTGAAAAAACGCGTGCCGCACCGGCATCAGCGAGTGAAATTTGTCCGGATCGAGGAACAGAGCGCCGCTGTCGTTCGTATGCCGGTCGCGCGTCTCGAACTCGCCGGGAAGGACGATGTTCAAATATGGGTGCCGCGTGCGCGAACCTATGCCGCAGCGAAGTGCGGCATCGACGTGCTGCAGCAGCGCACGAGTGTCCTCGTCGACCCGCAGATCGATCGCAATATCGAAGCGGCCATTACAGACTTCGCGAAAGCGATTGAGGCTTTCAATTCCCTCGCCGTTCCAATTCTGAGAATTCTCCGGAAAATAGTCATAGGTCCGGATCTCATCGGCGACTGCCAGATCCCGCGCCGTTGCCGCATTCCAGGAGCCGCAGACCAGCGTGATGTGATCGTCCGCAAAGGTGGCGCGCAGCTTCTGGAGCGCCGGCAAGCCGATCAGGAAATCGCCGCGATGGTCGAGTTTCAGCACCAAGACACGCCGGCGCGACGAGTGGTCGAGTTGAAAATCGTACAATGCCAATCGTGCGCCAGTCGGCTCTGAACATAGCTCCACTTGATGATTGCCGGCCGTTCGGTTTGGCAGCGAGCCCGAGGTGCGGTCCATCGCAACCTGCTTCAGGACCGGATCATCGATGTGAAGGTCCCACGAAGGCTGTAGGATCTTCTCGACGACCAACTCGATTTCGTAGCAGCCGGAGGGGTGATGTTCTAAAGCGACGGAATAATCGTAGCCGGAGTCGTTATCGGCGAGTTGCCGAACCCGATAGCTGTTCGGTTCGAGCGCTTCCTCGATCTCCCTCAGCAACGTTGCGGGCGTATAAAATCGTCGATGATCCGGGTTCCAGGTTGACGGGAGAGCCCGTCTCCGCTCGTACAGATACTGATGCGGGACGACGATGATCAGGTAGCCGCCGATTTTGAGTACCCGAAACCACTCACAAATCGTCGCTCGCGGATCCTCTGTATGCTCAAGGCAATGACTCGAAAACACTGCGTCTTGCGAGTTGTCGGAAAAGGGCAGGGTGCGGCCATCGTATCCCGGATAATCGAGATCAACGCCGATCGCTTGCGGAACGATCGGCACCACATCGCTTTCATAGCCTTTGTAGCCGATATCGAGGATCGCCGCGCCTGACAGGTATTTCTCGATGAAACCGCTGTCGAGCTTCGCTCGGAAGGTCTTGCGGACCTCCGCGCCCACGCGTCGCAAGGGATCGGGTCCAGCCATCGGCGCTTCCGCCGTCATCGCTTCCAACTCCGTACCGCGCGGCCAGCTTTTGGCGGGTAGCCGCACAACGACTGGCCGCGTGATGGTCCACTACTGTTTTTGCCAAGGGTGCGGCAATACAGCGATTCCAGCCGCTTCCTTGACAAAAACGGCACCTTACGGACATCACCTCATCGGTTGTCCAAGGATTTCAGGCGTCGCCGCCTTGCATCTCCCATCGCGCGCGTTAATAACCGCTCGGACCGAACATGACCAGCCTCATCAGTCGAGCCGTCGCCGAGCCAGAGCGCCAATCGAACCGAACCGATACCGACGATTGACATTCTCCCGATGCCAAAGCAGGATCCTACTCAGCGTGTATCTAAAAGCGTTTCATGAACAGCAGATGCCCGGCAAAACATGATAATGATGTCAATATCGTCCACACCATTTCAATTCTTGTCGATCGTGAGAGATCATTCATCTTGACGCTGGCGATGAAGGATTAGAGAATTATTGTGTGTTATCTCAAAGTTAAACTATGGTTTTATTTTTATTTCGGCTCCCCGGAAGGTTCGGCGACTGGTGCGATGCAATTGCCATGCGCATCGCAGAGGCGGCGTTCGGCTTAGCCTCTGCCATCGGCCCGGGCACGCCGGAAGAACTTGCCACTGCCCTCGTCAATCCGCACGCCCCTAGCCTGCTTGTAAGTGGGGATCAGCCCGGTGCGTGGTTGCGCCGGATGCTGCTTACCACGCACAAGCCGTTCATTCTCGCATTGGAGGAACCCGAAACCGCGGTATCGAACCTGATCTCCCGTTATGGCCTGGCGCCGAGCGACGCGACGCGGCGGCTGGGCTGCAGTTGCGCGTCCATTGTGCCCTGTTTACGGCTGCCGGGCGCACTGGTGCTTCGTGCTGACCGTCACTGGCACGAGCCGCTGCTGACGGCGGGCGAAATGGCACGCCATCTTGGGATCGCGATCGACTCAGGCGAGATCGAGAGGATTGTCGGTGAGGTGGCGGCCGCTGGGTTCGGCCCGCAGGCGTCTGACGCCGGTCAGCTTGACGAGCCGGCTCTTGCGGTCGTGAAAGGGGCACTCTCAGCTTATTCGGACCACTTTTCCGGTGCATCACTCGACCGGATCACCTGGGGACGCGAACTTTTCATGATCGACGGCCAGCAACCAGCGACGGGGGCGGTGGACGTCACCGGTCGAGTCCGAGCGCTGATTTACGGCCCATATATCAGCCTGCCGCCGGGGAACTGGCTGGCGGAGGTCGTTTTGGGCTTTTCCCAAGAGGCTACGGACGTGAACTTCGTGGTCGACATCCTCAGTGCCGGTTCGCAGCTCGGCGCCACAAGCATACGACCCCCGGAACGCGGCGTTTTCCCGGTCGATCTGAGCTTTACGATTGGAGAGGAGAACGACCGGCCGGTAGAATTCCGGGTGGTCAACGAGCGCGCCGCTTTCGATGGGCGAGTGATGCTCGGCCACGTCACGTTAAGCTTGCAGCACGACCGGTCGAACGCGGCCATTGAACTCTTGAAGACGGAACTCGGGATCTAGCCGTATGATGTGGCCTGATGTTGAACCCGGAGGAACCGGCATCGACAAGGCGTTCGTGATCCGCGCCCCGCTTACGGGCAATGAATTTCCTTCGAGAGCCTGCGCCACGCTGCGCCTGATCCGCCGTGTCACGGCACCATCGAACTGCTAGACTGACAATCGACGGGCATTCTGGGTTGGTAACATTTCGATGATTATCCGCGAGTTGCGGGACGTAGATTTACTTTACGCATTGTTCCTCGGTCGGTTACCCGAAAATAATTTTGTACGTCATGACAATATCGGGCGGTCGATGCTCGAGGCCGCGACGGCCGCCATCGCATCCCCCGAATTCGAACAGTCCGTTCTCGGCCGTTTCTTGCAAGTGGGGGAACTCCCGCACCGCCACTTGCCGGTGAAGATGCTGCCCGACGTACTGCAGCTGATCGCCGAGACGCAGCTGGCGCCGCCGCAAAACGGCGCAACCATTATGGATTGGCCAAGGACTTTGGGGCGAGTGCTCGCGGCCGAGCCGTTTCGCCAAATGATGGAGGCGCAATACGCAGCCGCCGGGCGTCAATTCATTACTCGGTTGACTGGAGCCGCGCCAACCGACCGCCCCGAGCAAGACGAGCGCCAGCATGCCGTCGCTCCGGCCGAGGAGAGCCTGATCATATCGGGGGTCGAGATCGTCGCCGATGCGGTGTGCCGCGGCTGGATCATCGATCGGCACGATCCCGACCGCCTTCTGCACGTCAAAATCAAGCTCAACGGCCGTACCGTCACGGTGGTGCCGGCGAATGAATTCCGCCGTGACGTGCAGGATCTCTACGGCGGCGAGGGTCGCGCCGGGTTTACCGTCCGGCTGGATCTTCTGCCCGATGCGCCGCATCTGAGCCGCGGCACTGTCGAGATTGTCGAGCTTAGCCGCGGTGCCGTCGTGTTGCCCCAGCACGTCGTCGAATTCAGCCCGGCGCCCGCGATACGGGCCGAAGCCGAGATTCGCGACGAACTGACACGGCTGCGCCACTTGCTCGACGGATTCCACTCCGCCGGTCCGCCAAGGCCCGGGTCGGAGCGAACAACGCGGCTCGACCGGGCAATGCAGCATCTCCGCACGCACCTCGATTGGAGGATCGGCCCGATCCGTGAAGAATTGTCGCAACTCCGCAGCTCTCTCGATCGTCTCGAGCAATCACTGCCATCGCTGGTACATGATCAGGGCTGGGCTCTACCACTCTACAGCGCCGTACGACCATTGTTGCAGCCGCTAATACCCGCTCCTGAGGCTCTGGCGCAGGCCAGTTTCTCAGTGGTGGTAATCGAGGATTTCGATACCGCCGCGACTGCAAAGGCGACGCTTGCGTCGGTATTGGCGCAGTCTCGCAGACCGAACGAGGTCTTCCTGATTTCGTCCGCCGTGACTCCGCTCGCCGCCGACGCTGCGCCCGATGGCGTGGAAATCGTTCAACCGGAGGCGGAGCAGTCGGCGACTGCCACAGTGAACAGCCTTCGCATGGCCGGGTCGCACCTCGTCATTCTCCGTGCTGGCGTCACGCTCGCGGCCGAAACCCTCGCCTGGTTCGAGGCGGCGATCGCGCGCACCAATGCCGTAATCGTCTACTCGGACGAGGAAATTAAGGCACATGACGGGAGCGGCTGCGAGCGGCTGCTGCCGCTGTTCCGCCCCGCCTTTGATTACGACCTGCTGGTGCAGCGCAACTATATCGGCGAGGCGTTCTGCGTCGCGCGCCGGGCGTATATCGAGCTGGAGGGCCTCACTGGCGATCCTTCATTGGACCGCCCATCACGATTTTTTGCTTCGGGTGCTCGCGCGGTTCGGGCCCGCCGCCTTTGTTCATCTGCCGCAGCTGCTGTATGCCGCCGGGCCCACGCCTTGGAAGCCCAGTCGGATCTGGCGCAGGACCGCACGCTGCGAACCGTAGAGCGCCATCTGGAGCGCATCGACGGTCGAGCGCGGGTCGTCCCGTGGCGGCGATGTCACTCTCTGTCCAAGTGCGGTGCCCGGCGCTCTTGATGGGATTCGCTTCACGCCCTGAGTTGGATCGTCGACACACCAACCAACCACCATGCAATGAGAAATCAGGGCACGAAGGGCGTTAAGGAAATTCTGAGCCGCGTACGGTGTGGTGGCTTTGGCGGCGATCATGTGATCAACGTTGCGACGCTTTAGCGTGTCGATCCGCTTGTCCCCATGGTCGCGGCGAAAGCTTCGAGGATGAAGCGACGGCTGCGCCGGCTTTCGTTAGCGAGCGCCGCGAAGGCGGCCGAATTGAAGTAGCTGACCACGGCAGCGTTGACCGTGCCCGGCTTGGTGCGGCTAGGACCGATCGGCTGGCGCTCAACCTCATTTCCAGCGAGTGCAGCATAATAGGCTGCCATGAATTCTGGGGAGCCTGACGCGCCCGGCAGTGGGATCTGTTTAAAGCCAGGTCGCCGGTTAACGTCGCCGGCCGGCGAGGGCGTGTCGCCGGCGAGCTGTTTGGTTATCACGACGATCTTGCCATCCTTGCCGATCTCGACACGCGCCACCTCGCACCCGGCCGCGCGCATCGCCTTGACGGCGGCCGTCAGATCGCGGTAGAGGGGCCGCGAGCCATTGGGCTAGCTTTCTTTCTTCCCTTCGCTGCGGCGCTCCCACTCGTCGCTCGCCTGCTGCATCCTAGCCGCGATCTGCTCGACGTTGATCACCGTGTAGACAGAGGGGGAGATGCCGTAACGCTTGAAAACCCCGGGCAACTGCTCTTCGCGATCAAAGCCAATCGGAGCAGGCGCTCGCCGAAGATGCTCCTGTATTGACGCGAGGGCGCTGGGGTCGTGCACTACCGTCCCCACAGCCGGCTGCATGCCGAAGACCAGACAAAGCTGCTTGTTTTGACCGCGGTCCCCAGCAATCGCCGAGGCAGTCCCCGCGCCTAATCCGACGCGCACTAGCTCGGCCATGACCGCGATATGTGTTGCAGCGTTCAGGTCAAAATCGCGCCGTAGGCCGCGGGTTCCGATCGGCATCCCGGGAACCAGATCGCGCGCAACCCACACGTTAAGTGTGTTGATACCAACCCCGCCGCCTTCGCGATCGCCCGTGCGTCCATACCGAATATCTAAAGCGTCTTTTTGCCGCAATATCTTTCGTATGAAATTATATCCGGCCGCCCTACCGCATACCGGAGGCGGCTCGGCGCTTGGGCATATCGGACCAGCTCACCCCGGCAGGCGATCCTGCGAGGCGATCTTGACGCGTTTCGCATCGGGAGAACCTGGCTGATCCGACCTGAGTCTGTCGATCGGCTATTGCGCGGCGAGGAGCGGTCAGCATGAGGCCGCGCGATCGGGGAGATCCCCCGAAACGAGAAAGGCCGGCCCTGGCGGGGGCCGGCGCTCTCGAAAACAAAGGCAACAGCAGCGCCGGAAGAAATAAAGGCTCAGCCCGCCGCGGTCAAGGCTGGCGACCGAGCCCGGCGGTTCTCAGAACTGGCCGTGCGTTCTACTCGCCGCATCGAGGCCGTCGGTGAACGCGCCGAACGCCGCCGGGGCGTTACCGCCATCACGCATGAAACTGCGAACCTGGCGACCGAACCGCAAGGGCGCGCTCGTCGGTCACGCCGCGATCACGCTGCCGAACCAGCTCGAAATCAGCGACATCGCGATCTTCTCGAAAGACGGGTCGAGATGGGCGCAATTCCCGAGCGAGCCGATGCGAGACGCCGAGGGGCAAGTCATCAGGGATGACCGCGGCAAAATCAAATACCGTTCGGCGCTGAAATGGGCGACGCGTGAACTGCAAGAGCGCTTCAGCCACGCGCTGATAGAGGCGATCGAGGCCGAGCACGGGCAAGATCGACGGGGGCGCATCATGACCCCGCAGCTTTATATGGCTGTAACGACGGCGGCCGTCTCTGAGCAAGCTAGTCCGACCGGCGCGAACGTTACACCCGGGCCCCTCTCCTCGACTGAGCGCGTGCGACGATATCGGGCGCGAAAACGCGAAATGGCCGCCGCAGCGCCGATCATGTACGAGCGCGCCGACTGGCAGCTGTTCTGCCGCGCCGAAACGCTTGCGCAGCAGGCAGGCTGCGAGCCCGATCAGATCGGCCGCGTGGTCTTAAAGGAGCTCGTCGACAACGCGCTCGATGCCGGCGCCGATGCAACGCTTGGAAGCGCCAGCGGTGGCTACATCGTGGCTGACGACGGTCCGGGTATCGATCCGGTCGATATCCCGAGGCTGTTCGCAGTCAACCGGCCATTGCTCTCGTCAAAGCTGAAACGGCTGCCAATTCGCGGCATGCTCGGCAACGGCCTCCGCGTCGTCATGGGTGCGGTCGCCGCTTTCAATGGCAAGATCGCGGTCGCGAGCCGCGGGCAGCGCCTGGCCCTGGCGCTCAATACGGTCACCGGCTTGACCGAGGTGACATCGATTGAATCGATCGAGCCGCAAGCGGGCACTACCGTCGAAATTCACCTCTGGAAGTTTGATGGATCGGAGCGCGTTTTGGCCGCTCAGTCGATCGCGGTGGCGACCGCGGGGCAGCAATACACCGGGCCATCGCGCCCGGCCTGGTACAGCAGCCGTGACCTGATCGAGCTATTCGCCCGCGTCGTGCCGCCAACCACCACGGCCGCCGCGGTAATCGCCGATGTTTTCAGGTTGCGGCTCGACGACACCCGGCCGGTCGGGTCCCTGACTCCGCGCGAGGTCGAGAGGCTGCATGCCGAGCTGCTGCGCGCAGCACCCGATCCCGGTGATGTCGGGCACGTCGGCGATTTTTGGGGCGGCCATTACGCCATCGAGCGTGGCGTTGCCGAGATAGGCGGAGCGCGAATCCCCTTCACAGTCGAGGTGGACGTAAGTTGTCAGCACATCGAGCGCGGCGCGCTTTCATTCAGGTATCAGCATTGGCCGCTGATCAACCGCTCGCCGGCGCTGACGCAGCTGACCTACGACGCCGACAGCGGCGGGCTGGTCCTGCGCGGATGCGGGCTTAGCATCGTCGTGCCGGCAGCCAAGCGGGGCAAATACAACATCGACGTCAGCATCATCACGCCGCACCTGACGCTGACTAACGCCGGCAAATCCCCATACCTCGCGCCATTCGGCTCAGC
>WNGF01003865.1_pt1 | contig 19978 bp, 15 predicted proteins | sample 5400641 | NCBI WGS metagenome assembly WNGF01 (sample SAMN13153371, study PRJNA577476) | soil metagenome | isolation source: 80 cm soil or saprolite under grassland replicate 2 | place: USA:California | collected 2016-06-15
TCGTAGATCCGCGCCGCGTTGTCGGCGATCTGGGTCGGCGTGGTCACGTTCAGCCGCACGTACCGCGCCTGCACGGCGGCGACCGGGTGGCTGGTCACGTTGACGGTGTTGGTTGTGACGGTCACCACCGTGGTCCAGAGTGACCCATCGGTGGAGACCTCGACGGTGAACGCCCGGGTGTTCAAGGCGACCTGCTCGCCGCCCGCGCCGGCGTGCCGCACCGTGAAGCTGCGCACCGTCCAGGCCGTGCCGAGGTCCACCCGCAGCCACCTCGGGCTGGCCCCGGAGCACCACTTGTCGGAGTTGCCGCCGGAGACGCTGCCGTTCACCGCCTTGTCCGGCGTCTCGGTGGATGTGCAGGAGGCCGACCCGGTGGCCGGCCGGTTCAGCGCCAGGTTGGTCACGGTGCCCACGCCGACCGCGAAGACGTGCAGCTTGCCCCGGTCGGTGGCGGCCGGCAGCGTCACCGAGGCCACCTGCCTGCCCGCGGCGAGCGGGCGCGGCGCGGACGCGAGCAGGTAGGTGGCGACGTTGTCGGTGCCGCCGCCCTGGCTGTTGCGGTACGGCGTGGCGGCCACCACCGCCTCGCCCGCGGTGGGCTGCGCCGAGCCCGCGTTGAGCGTCCAGTCCGACAGGGTGACCGGCACCTGCTGGCTGGACCCGTCGGTGTAGTTGACCACCGCGGTGCCGGTCGACGGACCGTTCGTGGCGCTGCCCAGGAAGGAGATCGAGCCGGACCCCGACACCGCCACGGTCTGGCCGTGCGCCGTGAGGTCGCTGGCCACCCCGGAGCCCGCGGCCGGCCAGCCGAAGGTGATGCCGTTCACGTCCAGGGTGCCGCCGGAGCGGACCCCGGCCGCCCCAAGCGCCTGCGCCGAGTAGCTGTAGCCGTGACCGTCGTAGTCGGCGGCCGCCCGGTTGGTGTCGTCCGAGACGCCCACGTTGTCGGGCGACCCCTCGCCGTCGCGGAAGCTGGGCGGCGCGTCCGCCGGGTCGGCGCCCCAGCCGGTGTTCGGCGAGGTGCCGAGGGTGTAGTCCAGGGTGCCGCCGTCGGCCACGAACGACTCGGGCAGCCACGGCCTGGTGCTGGCCGCCCCGTTCACCGACAGCGACTGGACGTAGAAGGTGCCGGCCGCCGCGCCGGGCGCGTTGATCTGGATGGTCTGCCCGGACGGGCGGGTGATGGTGACCGCCGGGAACAGCGGGCTGGCCAGTGCCAGTTCGGCCCGCCCGGGCACCACCGGGTACATGCCGAGCGCACCCCACACGTACGCCGACGACGTCTCGCCCAGGTCGTCGTTGCCGACCTCGCCGTCCGGCCCGGACCGGTACAGCGTGTTGACCGCCTGCCGCACCGTCGCCTGCGTCTTGTACGGCGCGCCGGCGTAGTCGTACAGCCACGGCGTCTGCAGGGTGGGCTCGTTGCCCAGGTATGCGTACGGCTGGTTCGGCCCGGCGTTGAGCTGCCAGGCGCCGGTGGGGTCGTGGAAGAACGCGTCCAGCCGGGACACCGCCGCCGCGTTGCCGCCCATCGCGTCGAACAGCGCGCGCACGTTGAACGGCACCATCCAGTGGTACTGCGCGCCGTTGCCCTCCACGTACGGCCCGCTGCTGCCGGGGCTGAACGACGGCCACGACCCGTCGGTGTTGCGCGGCTGGATGTACCGGTTCGCCGGGTTGAACAGGTTCCGCCAGTTCTGCGCGCGGGCCATGAACCGCTGGTACGTCGCGGTGTCGCCGAGCCGCCGCGCCAGCGCCGCGATGCCGAAGTCCGCGGAGTCGTACTCCAGGTGCGTCGAGGTCGGGCCCCAGATCCCGGACGCGCCGGCCGGCAGGTACCCCAGGTACTGAAACTGCGCCAGCCCCGGCCGCGGGTAGTACTCCTGGTAGTGCAGGTTGACCGTGGTGGCGTCCTTCACCAGCGACGCCAGCGCGCCGGTCGCGTCGAAGCCGGTGGCCCCGAAGGCGTACATGCTGGCCACGATCGACGCGTACGGGTCGCCCACCATCACGCCCTGGAAGTCGTTGTTCTGCGACCAGCGGTCCCACACGTCGCCGGTGGCGCGCGCGTTGGCGAGCATGGTCTGCGCGATGTCGGCGGCCTCGGCCGGTGCCACCAGGGCCAGTAGCTGCATTTCCGAGCGGTACACGTCCCAGCCGGAGAAGTTCGCGTACGCCGCGTGGCCGGCCGGCACGGTGTCCGTCGGCGGGTTGTCCCGGCCCGGGCCGAACCGCGGGTACTGCCCGTTCACGTCGCTGAACACGTTCGGCTGGAGCAGGCAGTGGTACAGCGCGGTGTAGAAGATCCGGAGCTGGTCGGCGGTGCCGCCGGTGACCGCGATGGCCGACAGTCGCTGGTTCCACGCGTCGCGGGTCGCCTGCCGCACCTGGTCGAAGCTGCGGCCGGCCTGCTCGGTGGTCGCGTTGAGCTGGGCGTTGGCCACGCTGACGTACGACACCCCGACCCGGACGTCGACCTGGGTGCCGGCCGCGGTGTCGAAGGTGACGAACCCGCCGACGCCGGTGCCGGACACCAGCACGTCGGGGTGCGTCTGCGGCACCGGGGTGCTGGTGACCGGGCCGCGGGCGGTGGGCGCCCCGGTCGGGGTCCGCTTGTCGGTCGCCTGCGGGGTCAGGGCAGGACCTGATCCGCGGGCGGCCACCGAGCCGGTGGTGACGGTGCCGCCGTTCCAGGTGCCGAGGCTGGCGAAGGGCCGGTCGAAGCTGGCCGAGAAGTAGACCTTGTAGGTGTTGGCGCCGCCGCAGAACCCGCCGCTGGCGGCGTACCCGCTGACCGTGCGGGCGGCCGGGTCGATGTTCACCTGGGAGTCCGAGACGCCGTTGATCGAACCGGACACCTTGAACAGCACCGATGCCGCCTGGCCCGCCGGGTAGCCGAACCGGCCCATGCCCGAGCGGGTGGTGGCGGTGAGCTCGGCCCGGGCGCCGCTGTCCAGGTTCACCCGGTAGTAGCCGGCCGACGCCGCCTCGTTGCCGTGCGAGAACGTGGACCAGTACCGGCTGGCGTCGGTCTGCGGCGAGGTGGTGACGGTGCCCGGGTACGGCATGATCGGGATGTCCTCGGCCGCGCTGCAGCCGGCCCCGGAGAAGTGCGTCAGGCTGAAGTCACGGATCCGGTTGTCGTCGTAGAAGTAGCCGCCGTGCTGCGTGGTGACCGTGTCCGGGCTCCACTGCACCATGCCGAACGGGGCGTCCGCGCCCGGGAAGGTGTTGCCCGAGCCGCCGCCGGTGCCGAAGTCCGGACCGCCGGGCCTGGTGCCGACGAACGGGTTGACGTACTGCACGTAGTCGGCGGCCGCTGACGCGGGTAACGCGCCCGGCCCGACCGCCACCACCGTCGCGGCCGCCGCCACCACCACCGTCGCGGCGATCGGCAGCAACGCGGCAGCCAGGCGCAGATTCGGCCACCGGCGCATGACACCTCCATGCGACATCGTTGTCAGCATTGCCGAGCAAACTATCTATGTTCGGGCATTTCGCCGTCAATCACTCAGAGGCCTGATCCGTAGGGTGGCCGGCCCGTCACCCACCGGAATATGAACCGGTTTCCGGTCGGCGCGCGTTGGTTCCTCATGACGCTCTGCGGCTACCGATCATCGGCTGCCCCGGACGGCCAGGGAGGCGACGGTGACCATGACCGACCACTTGGCGGACCAGGCGCAGGAGTCGCCGACTCCTGCCTGCCCGAGGTGCGGCAAGCTGTCGGACCGGGATCACCACTCATGGAACTTCCGGGTGCGCGGCGAGACGCCGATGCAGCGGGTGGACCGGTCCTACGTGGAGTTGCTGCAGGAGGTCCGGGTCGCGCAGACCGGCGTGCAGATCGTGCTTGCGTTCCTGCTCTGGCTGGCGTACTCGCCGAACTTCACCGGCTTCGGCACCTCCTGGCGGGTGCTCTACGTCGGCGGCCTGGTCTCCGGCCTGGCGGCCGCCGCGTTCCTGATTGCGCCGGCCTGCTGCCACCGGCTGATCTACGGCCGCCGGCTCAAGCCGGAACTGGTGCGGGTCGCGAACCGGCTCACCATCTGCGGCCTGGGCTGCCTGCTCGCCGCGGTCGGGTGCGTCCTGGCCCTGGTCATCGGGCCGATCGCCGGTGGCCCGGTCGGCGCCGCCGTCAGCGCGACCGTCATCGCGCTGTTCGGCTCCGTCTGGTACGTCCTGCCGGTCATACTCCGTTCCCGCCACAAACCCGACTGCCCCGACTGCGACACCTCCACCCGGTACGCGGCCTGACCTCCCTAACCGCCCAGCCGGACCCTGACCTGCCGACCCGCACCCTGGCCCCGGGCCGCGACCTGCGTTGCTACTCCGGGGCCAGCTGCAGGTAGTAGCGCTGGGCGATGATCCGGAAGTCGCGGTCGGCATGCACCAGGACGGCATCGGTCCGCGACGCCACCGCGGCGATCAGGCAGTCGACATGGCTGCGCGGGGTGTCGCCGGAGGAGCGGACCATCCGGTAAATCCGGGCCGCCTCGTGGTAGTCCAACGCGGCGTCAACCAGCAGCAGCGGGAACGCCCCGGCCAGCTTCTCCAGCCGGCCGATGGTCCTGGGTCCGGCACCGGCCAGCAGCTCCATGATCACCGGCTCGGTCAGGAAGACAGCCTCCTGCTTCTGGATGAGTTGATCAACGTACTCGCAGGCGGCCGACCCGGTGTCGCGCAGATACTCGATCCACGCCGACGTGTCGACGAGGTAGTCCGTCAAGGCAGCAGCTCCACCTTCTCATCGCGCATCTCGTCCAGGTCGCCCTCCCAGCCCATGCCGCGGAGGCTGAGCAGGAACTCCTTGGTCACCGGCGTGCCGACCAGCCGGCGCAGGGCCAGGTCGACGGCGTCCTTCTTGGTCTTCAGCCCGTACTTGCGCATCGCGGCGTCGACCAGGTCGTCGTCGACGTCGATATTGGTGCGTGTCATACACCTATGATACTCAAGATCGGCCCCGCTCGCTTCGGCGGCGTCCGGGGCAGCCCGGGGCGCGCCGGGGCGGCCGGGCGAGCCGGCTCAGGACCCGTCGGGCCGCTTGGCCAGCGCGGCGGCGGCCTCGGGGCCCTGCTCGAGCAGCACGGTGAAGCCCGCCTCGTCCAGCACGGGCACGCCGAGCTGGATGGCCTTGTCGTACTTCGAGCCCGGGTTGTCGCCCGCCACGACGAAGCTGGTCTTCTTCGACACCGACCCGGATGCCTTGCCGCCGCGGGTCTGGATGGCCTCGGTGGCGCCGTCCCGGCTGTAGCCGTCCATGCTGCCGGTGACCACTACGGTGATCCCCTCCAGTGGGCGCGGCGCGGACTGGACCTGCTCGGCCAGCCGCACCCCGGCGGCCCGCCACTTCTCCACCACGGCGCGGTGCCAGTCCACCGCGAACCACTCGCGCACGGCCGTAGCGATGGTCGGCCCCACCCCGTCGGCCGCGGCCAACTCCCCCTCCGACGCCGCCGCGATCCGGTCCACCGAGCCGAACTCGCGGGCCAGTGCCTGCGCCGCGGTGGGGCCCACGTGTCGGATCGACAGCGCAACCAACACCCTCCACAGTGGACGGTGCTTGGCCTGCTCCAGGTTGTCCAGCAGCTTGGTCGCGTTCGCGGTCAGGCCGCCGTCCTTGCGCGTGAAGAACGGGCTGGTGGCCAGCTCCTGCTCGGTGAGTGCGAACACGTCGCCCTCGTCCTCGATCAGGCCGGAGTCGAGCAGTGCCACCGCCGCCTCGTAGCCGAGCACCTCGATGTCGAAGCCGCCGCGGCCGGCCAGGTGGAACAGCCGCTCGCGGAGCTGGGCCGGACAGGAGCGCGTGTTCGGGCAGCGGATGTCGACGTCGGCCTCCTTCTCCCGGGCCAGCTCGGTGCCGCACGCCGGGCAGTGCGTCGGCATCACGAACTCCTGCTCGGTGCCGTCCCGCAGGGCGACGACCGGGCCGACGATCTCCGGGATCACGTCGCCGGCCTTGCGCAGCACCACGGTGTCGCCGATCAGCACACCCTTGCGCTTGACCTCCTGCGCGTTGTGCAGCGTCGCCTGAACCACGGTCGAGCCGGCCACCCGCACCGGCTCCATCACCGCGTACGGCGTGACCCGGCCGGTGCGGCCGACGTTCACCCGGATCTCCAGCAGCTTGGTGTTGACCTCCTCCGGGGGGTACTTGAACGCGATGGCCCACCGCGGCGCGCGGCTGGTGGAGCCGAGCCGGCGCTGGATGGCCAGCTCGTCGACCTTCACCACCACGCCGTCGATCTCGTGCTCCAGCGAGTGCCGGTGCTCGCGGTAGTGCTCGACGTACTCCTGCACCCCGGCGAGGTCAGGGACCACCCGGAACCGGTCGGTGGTCGGCAGCCCCCACCCGCGCAGCCGCTGGTACCACTCCGACTGGCGGGCCACCGCGGGGGCGGCGCGGTGCGCCCCGACGCCGTGCAGTACCAGCCGGAGCGGCCGCTGCGCGCTGATCCGCGGGTCCTTCTGCCGCAGGGAGCCGGCGGCGGCGCTGCGCGGGTTGGCGAACGGCGCCTTGCCGGCCGCCACCAGCTCCGCGTTCAGGTCCTCGAAGCCGTCGACCGGGAAGTAGACCTCGCCGCGGACCTCCAGCAGCTCGGGGACGTCGTCGCCGGCCAGCCGCTCCGGCACGCTGTCGATGGTGCGGACGTTCGGCGTGACGTCCTCGCCGGTGCGGCCGTCGCCGCGGGTGGCGGCGCGGACCAGCCGGCCCCGCTCGTACAGCAGCGCGACGGCCAGCCCGTCCACCTTGATCTCGCACAGGTACGTCGGCGTGCCGCCGGCGTCCCGCTCCACCCGGTGCGCCCAGGCGGTGAGCTCCTCGGTGGAGAAGGCGTTGTCCAGGCTGAGCATCCGCTCCACGTGCTCGACCGGGGTGAACAGCGTGGAGTACGTCCCGCCGACCCGCTGGGTGGGCGAGCCCGGCGTGCGCAGCGCCGGGAACTCCTCCTCCAGCGCCTCCAGCTCGCGCAGCAACTGGTCGTACTCGGCGTCGCTGACGGTTGGCGCGTCGAGCACGTAGTACCGGTACTGGTTCTCGTCGATGCGCTGGGCCAGGTCGGCATGCCGGTCCCGCGCGGCCGGGGTCGGCTCGGCGCCGGCGCGGCGTTCGGCGTCGGCGCTGACGGTCGGCTCGTCGTTCTCGTCGTTCTCGCTCATCGAGGCTGACGCTACCGCGCGGGTACGACGATCCCGGCGGTCCCGTCCCCGTGTCAGGCGCGACGGCGGTTCCATCCTCCGCCTGGCCGCAGGCTCGCTGTCGGTCCTGACAGCGCGACTACCCGGCCAGCTCGCGGGCGGTGTCGCGGGCCGCTCGCAGGGCGGCGCGGGCGTACGCCGGGGTGGCGCCGGCCAGGCCGCAGGCGGGGGTGACCACCACCTGCCGGCGTAGCTGCTCCTCGCCGAACCCGAGCCGCCGCCACAGCGCCCGGGCCGGCTCGGCCAGTCGCTTCGGCTCCAACCGGCTGCCCGGGTCGGTGGCCGGCACCAGGCCCAGCCACAGCGCGGTACCCGCCTGGACCGCCTCGCCCAGGATGTCGTCGTCCGGCAGCAGCTCCGCGTCCAGCGACACCGCGCCCGCACCGGCCGCCCGCAGCAGCCGGACCGGGGCGCCCGGCGCGCAGCAGTGCACCACGGTCGGGGCGTCCGGCACGGCCGCCATCACCAGCCGCAGGGTGTCCTCGACCACCTGCTCCTCGATCGCCCGCAGGGTGCCGAAGCCGCTCGCGGTGGGCAGCCGGCCGACCAGCACCGACGGCAGCAGCGGCTCGTCCCACTGCATCACCAGCTCGGCACCAGGCACCCGGCCACGCACCCGGCTGGCGTACGCGCCGGCCCCCTCGGCCAGCGACTGGGCCAGGTCCCGGGTGGCGCCCGGGTCGGCCACCACCTTGTCGCCCCGCGTGAGCTCGACCGACCCGGCCAGCGCCCAGGGCCCGGCGACCTGGATCTTGAACGGGCCGGAGTACCCCAGCGCGCCGGTCTCCAGCACGTCCAGGTCGCGCTCGATCAGGTCCCGGGCCCGCCGCACGTCCACGCCCGGTCGGCCAACCAACCGCCAGCCGGACGGTTGCAGGTCCACCGCGAGGTCGACCAGCAGCGCCGCCGCCCGGCCGACCATGTCCGCGCCGGGGCCGCGGGCCGGAAGCTCCGGCTGGTGCGGCAGGTCGGGTAGCTCGCCCAGCACGACGCGCAGCGCCTCGGCCATGTCGGTCCCGGGCATCGAGCCGACGCCGGTCGCGGTGCCGGCCGGCCACGGGTAGTCAGCCATTGGCAGAGCGTATGCCCGTCGGTCGGCGCCCGTCCGCGGTGGTCACCCGGTTCAGCGCCGCGCGGCGGACGCCGGGCCGCAGCACCCGCGCCCGGTGAGCACCCGGAGCAGCGCCCGCTCCTCCTGGTGGGCACCGGGCCGCCTCAGCGCCGCGCGGCGGGCACCGGGGCTCAGCGCCGACGGTCGGTCGGCACCAGGGACAGCGCCAGCCTGGGACACAGCGTCACCGCGCGGCGGGCGTGCTTGGCCAGGCTGGCCGGCACCGCGCCGTCGGCCAGGATCGGGTACCCCCACTCGTCCAGGGCCACCAGCTCCGGCGCCACCTCGGCGCACACGCCGTGCGCCCGGCACTCGATCATGTCCACCCGCAGCTTGTCCGCCACGGCACTCACCGCCATCCCTGGTCCGGCGACGGTACCGCCGGTATCGGCAGCAGCGGCCGCTGCGACAGCCCCGGGCAGCCCCCGCGGGCGAGGTGTTCGGCCACGTCGGCGGCGAACACGTGCAGCGCGGTGTTGACCAGCTGCACCACGCCGTCCGGGTGGGCGCAGGCTCCGCGCCGGTTCACCATCGCCATCCGGAACCGCGCCCGGTCCCAGGCCTGGCGGTCCCGGCCCCAGGTCAGCCGGGCCAGGTCGTCCACGATCGCCGGGGTGCCGTTGAAGCACGGCCCGCACTGCCGGGCGTTCTGCGCGGCCAGCCAGCCGGCCACCCGCACCGTCTCGGCCAGCCCGCACGCGCCCGCGGCCAGCCCGAACAGCACCCCGGCGCCGGGGACGCAGCCGAGCACGTCCCGCGACTCGGGGGTGAGCGGCTGGGCCATCGTCTCGCCGGCCGGCAGCCACGCCCCGCCGTACCCGCCGAGCAGCATCGCCTGCCACGGCTCGCTCGCCCCGCCGGCCAGCTTCAGCACGTCCGCCGCGGACACCCCCACCGGCACCTCGTAGACCCCGGGCCGGCGCACCGCCCCCGACAGCGTGACCAGCCAGGTGCCGGGCGAGGCGGCGGTGCCGGCCTGCCGGAACCAGTCCGCACCGTGCCGGGCGATCAGCGCCAGGTGCGCGTACGTCTCGGTGTTGGACACCAGCGTCGGCTTGCCCTTGACGCCGTCCCGGTACGCCGAGACCGAACGCGGCTTGCCCGGGCCGCCGTTGACGAAGTTGGCCAGCGCGGTGGACTCGCTGGAGATGTACCAGTTCGGCGACTCGACCACGGACAGCTTGACACCCGCGCCCCAGCCGCCGGCGGCCCGTTCGGCGACGGCGGCGCGCAGCACCGGCAGCAGGCCGACGCCGCGGTGCACGCAGACGGTCACCTCACGGGCGCCGACCGCCAGCGCGGCCAACTCGGCGCCGTCCAGCACCAGGTGCGGCACGACCCGCAGCAGCAGCTTGTCCTTGGCCGCCGCCGGCTCGCTCTCCGCGCCGTTCACGATCACGTACGCGCCGCCGGCCTTGGCGCCGTTGGCGGCCACCGTGGCCAGCTTCCGCCCGGTCGGGAACCAGGCCCCGCCGCGCCCGCGCAGGCCGGCCTGGGTGATCGCCTCCACCAGCCAGGGTGCCGCTCCGATGGGCAGCGGCCCGTGGTCGCGCGCGTGCTCGGCCAGGCCGGCCGACGCGTTGGTGCGCAGCCAGCCGGCGAGCAGCCGAGGCGGCACCTCGGCGTACCGGGACGGCGCGGCGACCGAGTGCTCCGCACCGGTCGGCTGGGCGACCGGGTATCCCGCGCCGGTCGGCGGAGCGTCCACGGCGGTCGGCGCCTGCGTCAGCCCGCGGTAGCGGTACCTGGGCTCGGTCATGCCGGCCTCCCCAGGGCCACGTCGCGGGAACCGGACAGCCGGTAGCCGCCCGCCGTCACCACCGCGGCGACGCACACCAGGTCGAAGCCGAGCACCCACGGCCGGTCGGTGCCGATGCCGATCCCGTGCGCCACCGCGAGCGGCCACGCGGCGTAGGTGGTCCAGTGCAGCAGCCGCCACGCGGTGTGCCCGAGCCGGACCCGCAGCAGGCTGGTCAGCACGACCAGCAGCAGGATGTCGCTGGCCAGGGCGCCCAGGCCGAGCCAGAGCGGGACGTACGGCGACAGGAACGGCACGAACGCGTCGATGAGGTCCACCGGCACGTACCGGTCGATGACCACCATCACCACGTGCAGCGTCAGCAGCCCTACCGAGATCAGCGACATGTTGCGGTGCAGCGCCTCGGTGATAAACCGCGGCCAGCGCGGCGACGCCACCCGGCCGGCGGTGAGCAGGCCCAGCACCACGGTGGTGGTGAACGCGGCCAGCAGCACGAACCCGCTGCTGCGCGAGAGGTACCACAGCGTGCTCTTGCCGATCAGCGGCCCCGCCAGGTGAACGGTGCTCATTGCTCGGCTCCGCGCTCGTTCCGCTCCTCGGACCCGCACTCCCAGCACCCCGCGCGGTCAGTCCGCAGGGCGGGCCCTGCGATGCTCGCTCGCTGTCGCCTCACGGTGCTCATTGCTCGGCTCCGCGCTCGTTCCGCTCCTCGGACCCGCACTCCCAGCACCCCGCGCGGTCAGCCCGCAGCGCGGGCCCTGCGATGCTCGCTCGCTGTCGCCTCGCGGTGCTCATTGCTCGGCTCCGCGCTCGTTCCGCTCCTCGGACCCGCACTCCCAGCACCTCATGCGGCCACCCCCTCCTGCTGCGCCGGCCAGCCGGCGACGGTGTGCACGGTGCCGTCGGCGGCGACCAGCCGGGCCGGCAGGCCGCGGTCGGCCAGCCAGCCCGGGGCGGCCGGGCCGAGGATCATCGCCGCGGTGGCCGCGGTGTTGGCACCCACGCAGTCGACGGCCGCCACCGAGACGCACCGCCAGGTGGGCTCGGCGGGCAGGCCGGTGCGCGGGTCGATCAGGTGGTGCACCGGCCGGCCGGCGCGGCGCCAGGCGCGGACCGTGCGGCTGGAGGTGGCCAGCCCGCCGGAGCGGACGGTGACCACCTGGCCGGGCAGTTCGCGGCCGGCCCGGTGGTGCTCGGTGACCCGGACCCGCCAGCCGTCCGGGGTGGTACCGCCGATGGCCAGGTCGCCGCCGAGGTTCACCAGCACGGCGCAGCCGAACGCCCCGGCCAGCGCGGACGCGGCCAGGTCGGCGGCCCAGGCCTTGGCGGTGGCGCCGAGGTCGAGCGCGGCACCGGCCGGCAGGGTGACCGCGCCGAGCGCGTCGTCCACGGTGACCGCGCGCCAGCCGGCCGCTGGTACCGGCCGGATCGGCGCCGGGTCGTCGGCCGGGATGGCCGCGAAGTCGCGGTCGTAGCCGATCGCGGCCAGCGCCGGCCCGACGGTGGGGTCGACCAGCCCCCCAGACTGGTCGGCCGCCGTCAGCGCCACCCGGATGGCGGTCAGCAGCATCGGGTCCACCACGGCGGTACGGCCCGCCGTTCCCGTTCCGCCGGCTGTCCCGGCTGTGCCCCCGGCGCCGGCTGTGTCCGCGGCGCCTGTGCCCGCGACGCCGCCTGTGCCCGCGGGGCCGCCTGTGCCCGCGGGGCCGGCTGTGCCCGCGCCGGCGGCGGCGTTCAGCCGGGACAGCGCCGAGTCCGTACGGAACCGGCTGCAGGCGCGGTCGATCCGGTCCAGCAGCACGCGCAGTTCGGCCTCGGCGTCGGGGAGCACGGCGTCGTCGGCGACGAGCAGGTGTGCCGTACTCCCCCACACGTCGAAGCGGGCGCTACCGGTCATGCTGCCGGTCATGATCCCCCCGAGGTGGTCTGCTCGTCGCCGGTGGAGCTCTCCGGCTTGTCGTTCGGCGGGATGACCCCGCCCTTGGCGTCCACCGCCGGCTTGCCCTTGGAGTAGTCCGCCGAGGCCGACTTCGGGTTCGGCGCCGCGGCCGCGATGGCCACGCCGATGCCGGCGGTCGCCACCGCGCCGGCCACGGACAGCGCAGTGGTGAGCACGACGACCCGGGTCAGGCCGGCGTCCCGTGCGGACGGGTGATGCTGGTACGCCACGGAGATTCACGTCCTCGTCGAGGTGGGTCGGCGGTGCTGGTCAGCGGGTGCCGGGCGTGGTGCCGGTCGGCTCGGCGGGCAGCCGGTCCGGCACCGGGAACGCGCCGGTGGCCGGGATCCGGGTGGGGTACCAGCCGGCGGCGACGCCGAAGCGGCCGGTGTGGTAATACGGCGTGTCCGGGGAGTACTCCGCGGCCGGCCGCAGCCCGTCGGCGCCGGCGGCGGGCGTTTCCGGCAGCCGCAGCGACGGCGCCGCGTCGAACGGCGGCACCGGCGGGCCGGGGTCCTCCCCGCGAAGCCGGCGGGCCGCCCGGGCGGCGGTCAGCCCCTCGAGCACCTCGTGCCGGGCCTCGTCGTACTGCAGGTCGGTGCTCGCCGCGGCCAGCAGCGCCTCGGCGGTGGCGTGCCGGGCGGCCGCGTCGGCCATCGCCCGGCCGGCCTCGTCCGCGCCGGCCTCGTCCGCGCCGGCCTCGCCCGGGCCGCCCGGGCGCAGTTCGCCGTTCAGCCGGTTCAGCAGCGCGGTGACCTCCGCCCGCCGCCCGCGGGACCGCCCGGCGGCGCGGCGCAGAACCGCGAGCGCCACGCCGGCCACCAGCAGCGCGGCCAGCCCGGCACCGCCGAAGACCAGCGGCCAGATCCGGCCGGTGTCGTCGGTGCCCACCGCGGCCGAGCCTCCGCCGCCCGGCTCGTCCACGCCGTACCGCCCACCGCGGGCGTCCCGCCCGGAGGCGGTCGGTGCGGCCTTGACCTCGGCCACGAAGTCCAGCAGCGCCTGGGTGACGTCGCTGCTGGCGTCCTCCCGCAGCACGTCCTTGTGCTTGGCGATCGCGTGCGTGGCGGCCAGCCCGGCCGCCCCGCGGGCCAGCACGTCCGACCCGGCGTAGAAGTACCGGCCGGAGATGACCGCGATGGTGTTGCCCGGGAGCTGGCCGGAGATCATCCGCGGCCACTGCCGGACGGTATTGACCCCCGCGCCGGCCGGCAGGATCGCGATCCGCAGCGGGGCGTCCCCGATGGCGGCCCGCACGGCGGCCTGGTCCAGCCTGGTGGTGGCCTGCGGCGACACGTAGAGATGGTCGGCGCGCAGGCCGGCCACCGCGTCGTCCACCGGGCCGGCATGCGCGGTCCCCGGCAGGGCGAGGGCGGCCAGCACGGCCGTCAGCAGGGTGATCCGTCGAAGCACGGCATCACGCTAACGGGAGATTGGCCGTCGCGAATACGCTTAAAGACTCACCCAAGGGGTCAACTTCGGCTCGCCCGCCGGCAACCGGTCCAGTACGCGGGAAATGTCGGGCAATGTGGTACGGCACTCACCGCGCGTGCGGGCAATGGTCGCGCCGGCCAAACTGGTACGGCACTCACCGCGCGTGCGAGCGACGGTCGCGCCGGCCAAACCGGTACGGCCCTCACCGCGCGTGCGAGCGACGGTCGCGCCGGCCAAACCGGTACGGCCCTCACCGCGCGGTGCGGGCGATGGTCGCGCTGCCCAGCACCGCGTCGCCGTCGTAGAGCACCACCGCCTGGCCCGCCGCGATGCCCTGCTGCGCCCGGTGCAGCCGGACGCTGACGTGCCCGTCCTCGACGTACGCGGTGGCCGGCGAGACCTGGCCGTGCGCGCGCAACTGCGCGGTGCAGTCGAACGCCGGTGCCGGTGGCGTGCCGCGGGTCCACACCGGGCGCAGGCCGACCACCTCGGTGACCTCCAGCAGTTCGGCCGGCCCGACGGTGACCGTGTTGCTGACCGGGCTGATGTCCAGCACGTACCGGGGCTTGCCGTCCGCGGCCGGCCGCCCGATCCGCAGGCCCCGGCGCTGCCCGATGGTGAATGCGAACGCGCCGTCGTGCTCGCCCACGGTCTGGCCGGTGACCGCGTCCACGATGTCGCCCGGCTGCTCGCCGAGCCGGGCGGCGAGGAACCCGCGGGTGTCGCCGTCGGCGATGAAGCAGATGTCATGGCTGTCCGGCTTGGCCGCCACGGCGAGCCCGCGGCGGGCGGCCTCGGCCCGCACATCCGCCTTGGTGGACCCGCCCAGCGGGAAGATCGCATGCGCGAGCTGCCCGGGGGTGAGCACCGCCAGCACGTAGGACTGGTCCTTGGCCGCGTCCACGCTGCGCCGCAGCACCCCGCCGGACAGCCGGGCGTGGTGGCCGGTGACCACGGCGTCGTACCCGAGCGCGATTGCCCGGTCCAGCACCGCGGAGAACTTGATCCTCTCGTTGCAGCGCAGGCACGGGTTCGGGGTACGGCCCGCGGCGTACTCGGCCACGAAGTCGTCCACCACGTCCGCGGCGAACCGCTCGGCCAGGTCCCAGACGTAGAACGGGATGTCGAGCACGTCCGCCGCCCGGCGGGCGTCCCGGGCGTCCTCGAGCGTGCAGCAGCCGCGCGCCCCGGTGCGCAGGCTCGCCGGCGCCGGCGACAGCGCCAGGTGCACCCCGGTCACGTCGTGGCCGGCGTCCACCGCGCGCGCGGCAGCCACGGCGGAGTCCACCCCGCCGCTCATCGCCGCCAGCACCCGCATGGTCCCGAGGGTACGGTGCCGCCGCGCACCACGGTCGGGTGCCGGACCTCCTCAGCCCAGGGTGGGCGGCAGGGTGGGCCCGGCGGTGAGGTCCACCTCGATGAGCTGCGGGCCGTCCGCGGCGACCGCGCCGCGCAGCGCCTCGGCGAGCTCGTCCGCGGTGCCGGGCCGGGTGGCCGGGACGCCGTAGCCGGCGGCCAGCGCCAGGTGGTCCAGCCCGGGGATGTCCAGGCCGGGCGCGCCCTTGACCTGCTCGAGGTTGGCGAACCACTTGAGGATGCCGTACTCGCGGTTCTTCAGCACCACCACGGTCACCGGCACGCCGTACGTCGACGCCGTCCACAGCGCGGTGATGGCGTACTGCGCCGAGCCGTCGCCGACCACCGCCACCACCGGCCGGCCGCGGTCGGCGAGCTGGACGCCGACCGCCGCGGCCAGCCCGAAGCCGAGCCCGCCGCCGGCGGAGAAGTAGTAGCCGCCGGGGCGGCGCACCTGGAAGTACTGCTGGAAGGTCAGCACGTTCGACGGCGACTCGTTCACCACCACGGCCTCGGCCGGCAGCGCGTCGGCGAGCACCGAGAACACCGCGGCCGGCGACAGCGGCGACTCGGCCAGGTCGGCGGGCGGCGGGGCGGGCCGCGGCTCGGGCGCCGGCCGGCCGGAGGCTGGCACCAGGGCGGCCAGCTCGCGCAGCGCCGCCGCCGGGTCGCCGAGGATCGCGTCGCCGGCCACCGCGCGGGCCGCCTCGTCCGGGTCGTCGGTGACCAGCACCAGGCTGGCCCCCTCGGGCAGGAACGGACCCGGGATGTACGGGTAGTACCGGAACACCGGCGCCCCGGCGACGAGCACCAGGTCGTGGCCGGCGAGCTGGCCGGACACGCCCGCGATGGCCGGCACCAGAGCGCCGCGGAAGGCCGGGTGGTCCTCCGGGAAGCTGGCCCGGCCCTCGGTCGGCGCCTCGAACACCGCGAGCCGGCAGCGCTCGGCCAGCGCCACTGCCGCGTCCCAGCCGCCGCCGGCCATCACCTCCCCGCCGACCACCAGCGCCGGGTTGGCCGCCGCCGCCAGCCGGTCCGCGAGGGCGCGCAGCGCGGCCGGGTCGGGCGGGCGCCGGTAAGACACGGTGCGGCCGTGTGCGCCGGCCGTCGAGGTCGGGTCCGCCTCGGCGGTCCAGTCGTCCAGCGGCACCGACACGAACACCGGGCCGCGCGGCGGGGTGGCCGCGATGTGGTACGCCCGGGCCAGCGCCGCGGGCACGTCGGCCGGGCGCGGCACCTCATACGACCACTTCACCACCGGGCGGGGCAGCGTGGTGGCGTCCACATTGGTGAGCAGCGCCTGCATGGTCATCATCGCCCGGACCTGCTGCCCGGAGGTGACCACCAGCGGGGTCCGGTTCGCGTACGCGTTGAAGATCGCGCCGACCGCGTTGCCCACCCCGGGGGTGGTGTGCAGGTTGACCAGCGCCGGCCGGCCGGTGGCCTGCGCGTACCCGTCGGCCATGCCGACCACCACCGCCTCCTGCAGGCCGAGCACGTACCGGAAGTCGTCCGGGAAGTCGGCCAGCATCGGCAGCTCGGTGGAGCCCGGGTTGCCGAACATGGTGGTCATGCCGAGGGAGCGGAACAGGTCGTAGCTGGCCTCGCGGACCGTCGCCATGCGGTCTCCTCCGTTCGTCAGCTCGGCGCCGCGAGCCTCACTCGCTGTCGCCTCGCTTCATCATCTGCTCGGCTCCGCGCTCGCTCCGCTCCCCGGGTCGCCGCCGGGGTTCTCGCACGCCCCTCGGCTGTTCGTGCGCCCTGCGATGCTCACTCGCTGTCGCCTCGCTTCGTCATCTGCTCGGCTCCGCGCTCGCTCCGCTCCTCGGGTCGCCGCCGGGTTCTCGCACGCCCCTCGGCTGTTCGTGCGCCCTGCGATGCTCACTCGCTGTCGCCTCGCCAGGAGCGGCGGACGTTGACCAGGCCGGCGCGCCGGGCCCGCTCGACCGCCGGGCCGATCGCGTCGAGCAGCGCGTCCACGTCGGCGTCGGTCGAGGTGTGCCCGAGGGTGAAGCGCAGCGACGAGCGGGCCGTCGCCCGGTCCGCGCCCATCGCGAGCAGTACGTGGCTCGGCTCGGCCACCCCGGCGGAGCAGGCCGAGCCGGTGGAGCACTCGATGCCCGCTGCGTCCAGCAGCATCAGCAGCGCGTCACCCTCACAGCCGGGGAACGAGAAGTGCGCGTTGCCGGGCAGCCGGCCGGCCGGCTGCCCGGCCGAGTCGGGGCCATCCGGGTCGGCCGGGTCGCCGTTGAGCACCGCGTCCGGGACGCGGGCGCGCACCCCGGCGACCAGCCGGTCCCGCAGCCCGGCCAGCCGCCGCGCCTGCTCCGACCGGGTTGCCGTGGCGTGCTCCACCGCGAGCGCCAGCCCGGCGATCGCCGGGGTGTCCAGCGTGCCGGACCGGACGTCCCGTTCCTGGCCACCGCCGTGCAGGACCGGGGTGGCCGTCACGTCACGCCCGAGCAGTAGCGCGCCGCAACCGATCGGCCCGCCCACCTTGTGCCCGGTGAGGGTGAGCGCGTCCACCCCGCTGGCGGCGAAGTCGACCGGCACCGCGCCGACCGCCTGCACCGCGTCGGTGTGCACCGGGATGCCGTACCCGTGCGCCACCGCCGCCAGGTCGGCCACCGGCTGTACGGTGCCCACCTCGTTGTTCGCCCACATCACGGTGACCAGCGCGGCGTCGTCGGGGTCCTGCTCAACGGCGGCGCGCAGCACGTCCGGGTGCACCCGGCCGGCGCCGTCGACCGGCAGCCAGGTGACAGTCGCGCCCTGGTCGGTGGCCAGCCACTCCACCACGTCGAGCACTGCGTGGTGCTCCACCGCGCTGGCCAGGATCCGGGTACGGCGCGGGTCGGCTGCCCGGCGCGCCCAGTAGATGCCCTTGACCGCGAGGTTGTCGCTCTCGGTGCCACCCCCGGTGAAGATCACCTCGGACGGGCGGGCGCCCACCGCGGCCGCGAGCTGCTCGCGCGCCTCCTCGACCCGGCGCCGGGCCCGGCGCCCTGCGGCGTGCAGCGACGACGGGTTGCCCAGGCTGGCCAGCTCGGCGCTCATCACGGCGATGGCCTCGGGCAGCATCGGCGTCGTCGCCGCGTGGTCGAGGTAGGTCATGGTGCGCCAAGCCTATCCGCGACAACGCCGACCCGACTCCCCCACAACCGCCCGAGATGGCACATCTCGTTGCTTCCCCACCCCGAGCGGTACGCAACGGCACCCGGCCCGGTCATCAGGTCCGCAGCCGGCCGGCGAGCACCACCCCGACGGCGGCCACCGCGGCCATCGCAAGGTCGATCAGGGTCAGCCCAACCGACGCGCTGCCGCCGTGCGTGGCCACCGTGGTGAGCAGCACGCCGCCGAGGCCGACCAGGGTGGCGCTGGCCAGCACTTCGCAGATCTGCAGTGCGGCCCCGTTCGCACCCCGCTGGTCCACCGGCGAGAGCCGCAGCATCAGCACCGAGATGCTGGCGATCGAGATGCCCATCCCGAACCCGGCGAACGCCCACAGCGGAGCAGCCAGCCAGCCGGGCGGCCCGGGCCACGCCACCGTCACCAGGCCGGCGGCGGACAACGCGATCAGTGCGCAGCCGGCACGTACCAGGCGGTACCGCGCCGGGTCGGCCAACCGTGCCTGCCACCACGACCCGCCGAACCACCCGACCGCGCCGACGATCAGCGGCGCGCCGGCCGCCGCGGCGCCGTACCCGTGCACCTGGGTCAGCGTGAACGGCACGAACGTGTCGACGCCGAAGAACGCGCCGGCCAGGATCCCGCGGTAGCCGAGCGAGGCGGGCAGCCCGGGGCGCAGCGTGAGGGTGCCGCGGGGCAGCAGCCGGCGCAGCGCCGGCACCAGAGCGGCCAGGCCGAGCAGCGCCACCGGCAGCACCGCCCAGCGCGGGTCCTGCCCGGCGAACTGCAGTGCCGCCAGCCCCACCGCGGCCAGCACCGCGTACGGCGCCAGGCTGCGGCCGGTCGCGCCGCTGGTGCGGTCCCGCGGCGGCCGCCGGGTCAGCGACGGCCACACCAGCCCCAGCCCGACCAGCACGAGCGGCACCAGCCCGAGGAACACCAGCCGCCAGGTCAGGTGTTCGGTGAGCAGCCCGGACACCAGGGGCCCGATCAGCGACGGCAGCACCCAGGCGGCCGAGATCGCGGCGAACACCCGCGGCCGCATGTCCTCCGCATAGACCTCCGCGATCACCACGTAGATCGACACGACGACGGCGCCGGCGCCCAGGCCCTGCACCGCCCGTCCGGCCACGAAGACCGCCATCAGGTGCGCCGTCCCGGCAATCACCAGCCCGGCGGCGAAGACCGCGAGGCCGGCGACCAGCGTGCCGCGCGGCCCGGAGCGGTCGCTCCACCGGCCGGCCAGCACCATCGCCACCACGCTGCTGACCAGGAACGCGGTGAACGGCCAGGAGTAGTACGCCAGACCGTGCAGCTCCCGCACCGCGGTTGGCATCGCGGTGGCAACCGCCATCGCTTCGAACGCGACCAGGGTGACCACCAGCACCAGCCCGACGGTGGTCGCCCGGTACCGCCCGGCGAGCAGCGAGGCGGGTGCGGGGGTCGGCGCGGCCGCGGTCCTGGTCACCTCCCGACGGTACTTCGCAGTGCGAACGGTATCGCCGCTTCGCCCATCCCCGTTCCGCGACGGTGTGCCATCCGGGGTCAGGCACCAGCAAAATGGCACATCTCGGCCCCGTGGCGCTGCGTGTCGCCGACCCCAGAATGAGGACGGCCGCGGCCGATCGGACGGTCGTCTCTTGACGGCGCATGCGCCATGGCGAGCCTGTCGAGCAACCCCCACGCATCTCGCTATGTCGGCTCAGGGGTGCCGATGCAGCAGTCGCGGTCGGCCAGACGGTGGCGGACCGGCTGGTGGGCCGGTATGGGCCGGTATGGGCCAGTCCGGATCGTGCGTGCCGGGGCCTGCTCGCGGTGGCCGCTGGCCCCCGCCGGTAACCCATCTCATATCCGAATGGTCCGGCGCAAGCGAAAGAACCGGCCCGAGGCCGGTTTACTGCTCCGCTGAATGGTCACCACAATGCTGTGGTTTACGACCTCACGTACCGAGGACCCGACGTACCGATGTGCCCATGTACCAATGTGACCCGACGTCCCATGTGATCCGACGTCCCATGCGACTCGATGTCCCCCTGTGACCCGACGTCCCGAG
>WNGF01008106.1_pt1 | contig 19977 bp, 20 predicted proteins | sample 5400641 | NCBI WGS metagenome assembly WNGF01 (sample SAMN13153371, study PRJNA577476) | soil metagenome | isolation source: 80 cm soil or saprolite under grassland replicate 2 | place: USA:California | collected 2016-06-15
CTCGCCCGCTGCCGCCGGGTCGCTCGCGCGCTGCGGACGGGTCGCAGCCTGAGCAGGACCGGGAGGTTCCTGGACCTGGTCACCCCCGGGCCCGCCGTCAACCGCCACCGCTACAGCGACGACCCGACGCTCGCCGGCGACGTGCGCGCGATCCTGGCGAAGTCCGCCGAGCAGGGTTGGGAGGCCGTGGTCCGCTACGGGGTCTCCTCGCCCGCTCGGGGGCCGGCCACCCGCACGCGGCTGCGAGGCCGGGCACATGCGCTGGCGTCCGCGTTCGCGCTCTACGACGGCCGCAACCGGCTCGGCCGGCACCGGCTGCGGCGTCCCGCCAGCGTCCTGGCCGGGCGGATGCTCCGCCGCGGTGACCTGCTGTCGACCGCTGAACTCGCCGCGCTCGCACACCTGCCAACCGACGCGGGCGTGCCGGGCCTTGCCCGAGCTGCGGCCAGAGCCGTCGCGCCGGTGCCGTGGCTGCGATCGGTCGGCAAGGTGCTCGGGGACGCGGACGCCGGCCCCGCCCGCCCGGTCGCGCTGGCGCCCGCGGACGCCCGCTACCACCTGCACCTGCTCGGCTCCACCGGGGTGGGCAAGTCGACGCTGATCGTGAACATGGTCCTCGACGACGTTGCCGCCGGACGGGGCACGGTCGTCGTCGACCCCAACGGCGACCTGGTCGCCGACCTGCTCGACCGGCTCCCGTCGCAAGTCGGCGAGCGGCTGGTGCTGCTGGACGCCCAGGATGGCGATGCCCCGCCGATCCTCAACATGCTCGACGGGCCCGACCCGGACCTGGCCGTCGACCACGTCGTCGGCATCTTCAGCCGCATCTTCACCGCGCACTGGGGACCGCGGACCGATGACATCCTCCGGGCGGCCTGCCTGACCCTGCTCCGCAACCCGACCGGCGGCGCGACGCTGGCCGACGTCCCAAGACTGCTGGCCGACCCGGAGTTCCGCCGGTCCTACGTCGCCGCGGTGAAGGACGACCCGGTCGGCCTCGGCGGGTTCTGGAGCTGGTACGAGCAGCTCAGCGGCTGGGGCCGGGCGCAGGCGGTCGGGCCGGTCCTCAACAAGCTCCGCGCCTTCTTCCTGCGCCCGTTCGTGCATCGCGTGGCCGCCGGCGGCGCCTCCAGCTTCGACCTCAACGAGGTCCTGGACGGCGGGGTGCTGCTCGCGCGCGTGCCCAAAGGGCTGCTCGGGGAGGAGACCAGCCGGCTGCTCGGCTCCTTCGTCCTGTCCAAGGTCTGGCAGGCCGCCACCCACCGCGCCCGCGTCGGCGAAGCCGCCCGCCGAGACACCTGCTGCTACGCCGACGAGGCCCACAACTTCCTGAGCCTGCCGATCCGCTTCGATGAGGCGCTGGCGGAGGCGCGCAAGTACCGCTTGTCGTTGTGCCTGGCGCACCAGTTCCTCGGCCAGCTCCCCAAGGAGCTGCGCGAGGCGATCAGCGCCAACGCGCGCAACAAGCTGGTGTTCACGGTCTCGCCGGAGGACGCCGGCGCGCTGGAGCGCCATTTCGCGCCCGAGCTGACCGCGCACGACCTCGCCAGCCTCGGCGCCTGGCAGGTCGCCGCCCGCCTGGTCGCCGGCGGCGCCGAGCAGCCGGCCTGCACCCTGCGGACCCGGCCGGCGCCACCCGCCGTCCCTGGCCGGGCCGACGCGCTGCGACAACAGGCCCGCCAACACTTCGGCCGCACCGACACCCAGCGCCGCCAACAGACCATCCGCATCGGCACCGACGAAGCCGCCGCCCGGCAGGATCCCGGCAGCGCCGCCGACACGGGGACGTAGATGGCTGACGTCGCCGACCGTCGCCGTGCCGCCAAGCGGCGGGCTGCTCGGTGAGCGCCACGTCCAGGTCCAGGTCCAGGAGCAGCGCGGAGCAGCTCGCCGTGCTCGCCCGGCGGCTTACCGACCGCGACCGGCGCGTGTGTCGGCTGTTGTGGGAGCACCGCGTGCTGACCACCGAGCAGCTCACCAGCCTCTGCTTCCTGAGCCGGCACGCGGCCACCCACCGGCTGCTGCTGCTCAAACGGCTCGACGTGCTGGACCGGTTCCGGCCCTTCCGCAAGACCGGCTCGGCGCCGTTCCACTACGTCCTGGGCGATGTGGGCGCGCACATCCTCGCCGCCGAGCAGGGAAAGACTGTCCCCGAGCTCGGCTACACCCGCGCGCAGACGCTGCGGATCGCCCACAGCCAGAGCCTGGCCCACCAAGTCGGCGTCAACGGCTTCTTCGCCGCGCTGGCCGCCAGCGCCCGCCAACGAGTCGACGCGGCGCTCACCGCCTGGTGGTCCGAGCGGCGCTGCACTCAACGCTGGGGCCACCTCGTCCGCCCGGACGGGTACGGCCGCTGGACCGAAGGCGGCCAAGCAGTCGAGTTCTTCCTCGAGTACGACACCGGCAGCGAGACCCTCGCCCGCGTGGCCGCCAAGCTCAACGGCTACACCGACCTGGCCACCGCCTCCGGCATCTGGACGCCGCTGCTGCTGTGGCTGCCCAGCCCCGGCCGCGAGGCCGAGATTCGCCGGGCGATCAGCACTCCCCGGGTCCCGGTGGCCACGGCCTACGGTCCTCATACCGATCCGGCGGCGGCCGTCTGGCTCCCTGTCGGGGAGGACGACCGGCGCATCCGTCTGGCTGCGCTACGCAGCCGCTGACCAGTAGGAGGCAACGGACGAGGACCCGCTGCCGCAGGATCTAGAGAAGCACTCATCCTGCCACCTACTGACTGACGGCCCATGAATCTATCGCGGAACCTGGAGCACGCATTCCCCGTCTCTTCAGCAGAGGGCCGACTGTGCTGATACGGCCACCAGGCCGGTGAGAAGAGCTACTGTAAGCACAAAGGAAGTATTTCGGTCCATACTTCGAGGGCCCAACGCTTCCCTTGGGCTTGATGGCCGCACAAGGCTATCAGCCTGCTTGTTCGTCCTTTCAGCCTTGGTGAAGGGACGGCAAGCTCTTGCCCCGGGATTAGTCCCATAACCTTTGTTGGTGCTGATCAACGTGTTTCCCTTCTGGCCTTGCAATTTCAACTCTACTGTATGTGGGCGTGGCTTCAAGTACAACGTCTTCCATCCTGTCAATTGTAAAATCCATTTCTACATTCAGGAAGCCCTTGAGGAAGACCGCCGTACCATATCGTCTCTCATCGTCTAGCGTCGGTCGGCTTACCAGTGAAGTCATCACTAACCGTCTTCCTAGAACCGCCGATAGGGCGACATAAAACTCCGCCTCGCCAGACACTCCTATATCATTCTCAGAAATCCAGAAGGTCTCAGTGACTGACAGTGACTTATATTCAGCCTCTTCGATTCTAACTTCATCAATGTCGATATCTAATCCAGTAATAGTATCAGGGCAAGCCCCAGTGAGTTCATCGCTGTATCCTTCCAGGAACTCCTCAACGACCTCATGCACAGGACGTGCGAGTGGCCTCCTGGTCGGTTCGGGACCCGAAGCAAGGGGTCCTCCTTCACTGCCAGGGAAAGGAATCTCCCGAGCAGGCTTCACGCACTTATCGATAAACTCCTTGAGAGTAGGGAAGAAACGGACGACTGACTCATCACTGAACTGACTTGACAAATCTTCCAAAAGGTCATCAGCTAGCCGATAACGATTCACTCCATCAGTGAAGTCAGAAGAATTCTGGCTAACGAAATGAAGAGGGTCGGCAGGTAGGGGTTTTAAGCTGAGAAGTGTCTCCCATATCAGCGCGTCCTGATAGCCCTTTTTGCCGTCTCTGCTGATCGGCTTTCGTCGCGCAAGTATGCGATCAAGTATATGCTGATGGGATACGTCGGGAATATCAACGGGCATAGCTCCGTGAGCAGTCAAAGTAGAGATTAGGTGTGCTTGATAATGAATGATTTTGCGTTCCAGACCATTCCTGATTGGTTCAAGTGCCTTATTGTTCAGACCCAAACGGTGGAGGCTCCGCTCTTGTTGCCCAAGTGATCGTTGTAGGCTCGCGCACTCCTCCGTAAAGTGTCGCACTGTTTCCTGAAGAACAATAGACGGCAGTAGTATCTGCACTCGACCTCGCTTCGATTCGTCTAGCAAGAGACGCATGGAAGCGGACTTCAGCCAAAAATCGCTGCAATATATGTTGGTATCGAGAACTACGCGCATAGGCATGGAAGCCTCCGAGCACGCCGGGCATGCTGTCCAAGCGATCCTAACCGATCGCAGCCGACACCAAGTGGTTGGTGGCGGGAGCTGCCAGGTCGCCGGCTACCAGAACCGATGACCTCGCTTGACTGGGTCCGGCCAAGCAATGCTATCAGGGAGGGCAAGCGCCGATCCCCCTACCAGTCCCCCTACCGATCGGCCTACCATTCCTCCCCCCGATCACGTGACCGGTAGGGGACGCCCTCCACAAACGCCCAGGTCACGGCCCATTCTGCCAGCGCCAGCTCGAGGCCGACTCGTAACCGGTTACGGGCGGGCGCCTTCGGCGGTGCTGCGCACTGCTCCGCTTCGCTCCGCACCCGCCCGTAACCTCGCGCGGCTCGCCGTGCCGGCGCTGCTGGCCGCCGCCCTCTTCTGACCTCTTCTGTCCCGCTGGGGACAATCCGCCGCTCGGTCTGCCCGGGCGGCCGCTTCGCGCCCGCGCGGGCCGCCGCCCGGCGTGCCTCCGGGAGCTGGGGCACGGGCAGCAAGCCGGGGCAGGCCCCGACCAGCGCGGGCCGCTCGCCTGGTATTCGAGCCGAATTGACTGTTCCAGAGTTACGGCCTTGCGTTCACGTGAGCCCAATGGTATAATAGAGGTACGAGCAGGGCAGTCCGCCCGCTTCGGTACCAGGCAGACCGCCTGGAGAAAGGATGGCGACCGTGAGCGCCAACACCCCCACACCGGATGCTCCTGAGAGCATCCAGTACCTCCCGCTGGAGCTCCTCGACCCGGCACCTTCCAATCGGGACATGGGTTCCGAGGAGGCGCTCCAGGAGCTGGCCCGGTCCATCAAGGCCAAGGGCCTCCTGCAGGCCATCGTGGTCTCGCCCAAGGGCGACGGCCGCTTCGAGATCGTCTTCGGTCACCGCCGCTTCGAGGGCGCGAAGCGCGCTGGCCTGGAGACCATCAAGTCCGAGGTTCGCGACTACAGCGAGCAGGAGCGCCGCGAGCTCCGGCTGATCGAGAACGTCCTCCGCAAGGACCCCACGCCGATCGAGGAGGCCCGCGCCTACCAGGAGCTGCTGGAGCTCAACTCCAAGCTCAACCAGGCCAAGCTCGCGGCCCGTCTGGGCATCGCGCAGGGGACGATCTCCAGGCGCCTGAAGCTCCTGGCGCTTCCGAGCAAGCTCCAGGACCAGGTCAATTCCGGTCGAATTTCGGCGGAGGACGCCTGGAACCTGAGCAAGCTCGCCAAGTTCCCCGAGCGGATCGAGCGCGCCCGCGCCAACGCCAAGCAGCTCGGCAGCATCCAGCTCGCGGTGAACAAGGAGCTGGAGGACCTGAAGAACGAGCTGAAGCGCAAGACGGCGGCGGAGGACCTGGCCGCCCGCAACATCACGCTCGCGCCGAAGGACTGGCAGCGCACGGGCCGGCGGCTCGGGTACGAGGAGGGCATGGTCCCGGTCGACCCGTTCGAGCACCAGCTCGAGTCCTGCCACGCGGCCCTCATCGGCGAGTCGGGCACGATCACCTACGTCTGCACGGAGCCGAAGCGCCACGACTCTTCCGCCGAGGCCGAGACCTCCCAGACGAAGAGCGCCGCCACCAGCACCGACGGCACCGGGAGCGCCCCCGCGCCGTCCGCCGAGGCTGAGACGGCCGAGCCCTCCAAGCCGACCGAGGCCGCCGACGTGCCCACCGAGCCCTCCGCCGAGGCCGAGACGAGCGAGGCCGACGGCGACGCCGAGCCGACCGAGCCCTCCGCCGAGGCCGACGCCCAGCGCAAGGCCGAGGCGGAGGCCGAGCGCGCCCGCGTCGAGGCCCTGCGGGACGCCGAGCAGGCCCGTCGAGCCGCGCTCCGCACGGCGCTCAAGGGCAAGCTGACCAAGGACATGGAGCGCCACATCTACCGGCAGGTCCTCAACGCCGTTGCCCTCGACCACGACATGATCGCCAAGGAGCTGCTGGAGCTGCCCGCGACCGACCAGGACGAGTCGCCCCTGCGCACCTTCGCCAGCAAGAGCGACGAGCGCCTGAAGAAGGCCGCCTTTGCCGTGCTGGCGATGCTCGCCGAGAGCGCCCTGCACGGGAAGCGCCCGGACTTCAAGGCCCGGACCGTGCCGCAGCACTACGACATGCTGTCGCGCATCGGCTACGCGCCCGCCCCCGTCGAGCAGACCGGGCTCGGCAAGGACGTGCAGCCTCCGGCGGACGTCGCCTGAGCCAGCACCCAGCCAGTGCCCAGGGGGCCGGCCACCACGCCGGCCCCCTGGAGCCCGTTCCTTACAACCGGTCCGGAAATTCGACTCGAATATCAGGCTGACGAAAGGACGGCAAAATGCCGGACTCCTCCTCCAACTTGGACACGAGACTGGTCGAGTTCGTTCGGCTCGGGTGCGAGGTCAGGTGCGGCTTCCTGACCGGGACGATCCGGGACTGGGCGACCGCCGAGGCCGTTGTCAGGGCAATCGGCGCAACCCATCAGCAGCTCTCGACGCCCAACCTCCTTGACGCACTCAAGGAGCTGTTCCCCAAGCTCTGGGCGATCCAGGCCGGACTCGACTGCGGGCCGGTCATCTACCTCAGGCTCCCGTTCCTGGCCAGCGACATGATCGCCGCCATCGGCCAGGACAGGGACGCGGTGCCGTACAAGTGCTTCTCGGTCCAAGAGCACCAGGAGATGATCGACGCCATCGAGGAGACGATGGTCGACCTCGGCGCCAGAGTGACGGTCGAATCCTCGAACATCGTCTACCCCCTTCCTGAAAAGGACCCACACACGGTCCGAGCCCGCTGGCTGTAGCCCGATCGAGCCACCACGAGCCGGAACGCTCCGCCCGTGCTCGTCCCGAGCCGGGCGGAGCGGCTTCCGCCCCGTTACGCCAGACCGTGGAATATTCGACTCGAATAGCTCTGTCGAAATGGCCTGGGGTCCACATGTGCGATAAAGCCGTTGGCAATTGCATTTCTATACTCGAATTGATATCATTTTGCAGCCGACCCATTTTGCCGACCTGGTTTTGCTGCGTGCCGGCTGGGCAGCCCGCCCCGTCCATTCGGGAGCAGTCCGCTCCCAGGAAAGGACGATCACATGACCGCCCCGACCTTCCTCGTCGAGACTGCTCTCGGCCCCTTCGCGCTCACAGTCGTCGATGAGCATTGCATCATCGCCCGGAGCGCACCCGGAGACGGCAGCCGCGACGAAGAGATCCAGGTCGTGTTCCACCAGGCCAGCGGTGACGCCTGGTGGCCACGAACCGAGGATGACGTCCTCGCCCTCCGTCGCGGCATCCACAGAGGAAGAGGGCGGACCGGCGGCATGGAGGTCCTGGACTTGCAGCCAGGGGTCATCGCCGCGCTCTCCGAAGTGGTCACCGAATGGGCATCCGCATGTCCGCTCCTGCTGGAGACCGCCGGCGCCATGAGTCGACAGAGCACAGGCCGACCATTTCCGGGCGACTCGTAGCCGGCCTGATCGTCGAGGAGGACGCAAATGTGGATCGTGCGTGAGCGGTTGACCCACAACGGTACGGTTCTCGATGAACGAAAAGCCGATACCTGGGAGGCAGCCAGGGCCTTCGCGCGGGTGATCGCGCTGCGCGTGTCCGACGTGACCACCGGGACGGAGCGCCGGACCTGGCTCCAGGTGGCCAGCTATCTCGGACGCAGGCTGCCACGCGACTGTCCCTACTCCAAGGAAGCGTTCGGCCGCGAAGTGGTGAGCGAGGAGTCGAACAAGGTACAGGAGTAGGACCGATGCTGTTGCAAGGCGGAAGCCTTGTTAGGCTTGGGCGAACGAGAGCCCAAGACGATCACGAGGGAGGGAAGCGGTGGCCGAGCGATTCCTCGGGGTGGCCGCGGTCGCAAGGCTCCTCGACCGCGATCCCTCGCTCATCTACCGGCTGCGCCAAGACCAGCGCTTCCCTCCGCACGCTGTTGAGATCGTCGAACCTAAAGGGGCACGGAAGGGCTGGCGCGAGGCCGACGTCACCGCCTACCAAGCGGGGTCGGCGGTCAGCGTCCCACCTGTCCAGCAGTACTACGGCGTTGCCAAGTTCGCCGAGGTCCTCGGCCGCAGCGCCGCCAGGGTGTGGCAGTACGAGCAGAAGGACCCGGCCTTCCCAGCGCCCGCCGTCGAGATCGTCGAGCGCAAGGGCATCCGGAAGGGCTGGCGCGAAGCCGACGTCATGGCTTACCTGGCACATCGCGAGCAAGCGGCCACGGCCGAGCCGTAGGCCAGCGCTCCACTCCATACCTCGGATACGAGGCCCGCCGCAGCGGAATATTCGAGTCAAATAACTCGATCCCTCGGTCCCAAGGCGAGGCAGTCCGCCTCCCTGCCTGATCTCGGGCAGTCCGCCCGAAGAAAGGACCTGACGATGACCTGCTCCTCAAGCGACGCGATCGGCCGCGCACTGCTGGCCGATACCCTGCGCGTCGCCGATCTCGACTTCCCAGCCGACGAGGTGACGTGCTTTTCCGTCACCCTGGCCCCAGACCCCGCTGGCGACCCGGCCTGCATCCTCTACCGGGACGGGCAAAGGGCGGGCGTCAAGGACTTCAAGCTCACGAGCCGGACCGCGCACATCTCGCCCCTGTTCGTGACCACGGCCGGCGAGCCCTTCACGTGCCAGCGCCTCGACGACATGGCCGGCCTCACCGAGCGCCTCCTGCAGCTCATCAGCGAGCGCACGTCGGCCGAGCCGCCCACCCCGCACTACCACGTCCAGGAGCACTGGATGGATGCCTACGGCGAGCCGAAGGCCCCTCGGCACGACCTGCTCGAAGCCGCACGGGCCGAAGCCTCCGCGCGGGCGCAGCACTACCGCTCGACGGGGTGCCAGGTCGAGGGCGACCCTCGCCTCGGCTACGTCGTCACCCAGCTCGCCGACGTCTGCGTCATCCAGTACCTGACCTGCCACGAGCCGGACTGCCCCGGTCCTGTCGACCGCAGGGGAGCTGGGTCCGCGAACTCACGGGGAAGCGAGGGTCGCAATGTCGCCGTCGCATAACTCCGACCAGAGCCGCCCCCGCGCGCAGCTCGAGACCGAGTTCGGAACCCTCGAGCTCACCGTCTCCGACGCGGACTGCGTCACGGTGGCCACTCCGCGCCCGGACGGCTACATCACCGTCAACCGCGTCCAGGTCGACCTCCACTCAACCCTGCACCGCGCGGAGACCGGCGAGTGGCAGTGGAAGGACCGCGACCACATCGGCGCCAGCCGCCACGACGGCACCGGGTACGGCGACTCCTTCCACGGCCTCAGCTACAACGCCCACGACAAGCTCTGCGACACCATCCCGGTCGCCGTCAGCCAGTGGGCCGACGCCCACCCCGACCTCCTACGAGCCGGCGCCCTCGCCGCCCGCGCCGACCAGCGACGCGCAGTGCTCGCCGAACTCGACCAGGTCATCGAGCAGGCCGGCAACCTCCGCGCCGAGATCGAGCGCATCGACACCGAGATCGCCACGCTGAAGGCAGCCACCGAGTAGCCCCACCCGACCAGCGCCGGGGCGTCCGCCGACAAACGCCAAGGACGCCCCGGCGCTTCGCGTGCGGTTCCTTCCGCTGGCGTTGATGGCAGGTTCCAGGTAGTTTCCGGCTTCAAGCTGTGTGAGGGGTGATCGGGGTGGATGCGCGGGTTCCGTTGGATACGGCGGTCAAGGCATTACGGTCAGAGCTGTACGCGGCGATGGAGGCGGGTGCCGACGAGAAGCTGCAATTTCGGCTCGGGCCGGTCGAGCTGGAGCTCGGGCTCGAAGTGTCGAATGAGGCAGGCGGCGACGCGGGTATCCGGTTTTGGGTGGTATCGCTGGGCGGCAAGGCCGGCCGGACCTCGACCTCAACGCACCGGGTCAAGCTCACCCTGAACCCAGTCTCCCGCACCGACGAGCAGGTGCGGATCGGCTCAGAGGGCAGCGACGAGATCGACTGACGATGGTGGGGGCTGGTCGTGATTCGTGAGGACCCACGAGTCGTCGAGCTGATCACGTGGTACGGGGATGACCGGCGGGTGGTCGGGTCGGGCTACCTGGTCGCACCGCGGCTGGTGCTGACCGCCACACACGTGACGGCCCCCAAGGGTGGAAGCGTCGAGCGAAGACAAGCCCGCCCCCTCGGCGCCACGCAGTTCGTCGATGCCGAGCTGGCATGGTCCAGCCGCGCAGGCTGGGACGCATCGTTGCTGACCATTCCATCCGGCGACGTGACTGCCGGGATACGTATGCCGGTGCGGTGGGGCCGCCTCCGTGGGACGCTACCGGTCGCGTGCCGGGCGATTGGGTTCCCAGACGCCAAGGCACGCGCAGGCAGCCAGGCGGGCCGGCAGGTCCGTGATCCGGACAGCATCCAGGGACGGCTGCATCCGGTGACCGCTGCCAAGCATCCCGTGGCGGATCTGCATGTGGACGGCAGTGTGCCACTGGCCACGACGACTGGGGAGAGCTTGTGGGCGGGCATGTCGGGGGCTGCTGTGTTGCGCGGCCCGTGGCTGGTAGGGATCGTGACCGGCGACCCGGCCAGCTTCGGTCCTGATCGGCTCACCGTGACCCTTGTCGAGCCTCTGCTTGAAGAGTCTGGGTTCCGAGAGACGCTGGTATCCCAGCAAGCCGGCCCGGAGGTCGGTTGGGCGGACGCGCCCGCCGCTTTGGTCTCTGCCTATAGGGACCCGCCGAATACGGTGTCCGGGGCACGCCTGCTGCAGGCCACCTATCAGGTGCTGCCGTTCGCAGGCCGCGAGCCTGAGCTGGCCGAGCTGACCAACTGGTGCGAGAGCGGCGAGAGGGTAGGCGCGCGGCTGCTGACCGGTGCCGCCGGACAAGGCAAGACGCGGTTGGCGTCCGAACTATGCGAACGCATGGCCGCTGATGGTTGGCTTGCCGGCCTGCTGGACCGCAGCACGCCGGAGGACCTGCAAGCGTTGGCCGCGTGGCCAGGGCCGCTGTTGGTGGTGGTGGACTACGCCCAAGCCCGTGTCGGGGACGTGCTTGCGCTGCTGGACCAGCTAGCCCTGGTCCAAGGGCCGAGCAGGGTGCTGCTGCTGGCCCGCGAGGCCGGTACCTGGTGGGACAATCTTCCGTTCCAGGCCAGTAAGCTGACCGAGGATACGCTCGCCGCCGCCAAGTACACGCGGCTGGCGCCCCTGGCAGCCGACCGCCTCACACGCAGCGAACAGTTTTGGTCGGCAGGGCGCTCGCTCGCCCGACGGCTGAGACGGCCGCTGGAGAGCGTTGTCGAGCCAGACCTATCCGACCCGGTCTACGGCAGCCCCCTGTTCGTGCAGCTTGCCGCGCTGTCCGCAGTTGACCAGGGCTCCCCACCCCAGGCCGGTCGTGTCCGCGACCACTTGCTGGCGTACACCCTGCGGCGAGAGGATGCCAAGTACTGGCAGCCCGCCGCCCAGACCGCAGCGGTCGGGTTGGATCAGACGAGCCGCACAAGGGCGGTCGCGGTCGCGACCCTGACCGCCGCCACGACCGAGGAGCTGGCCGTGGAGGCGCTGCGTAGGCTACCCGAACTTGCCGACGCCTCTCAGTTGGCGGTTCACCAAGTTGCCCGCTGGCTCCACGACCTTGACCCGGAGTCGTCGAGCTGGCTGCCACCGCTGCAACCTGACTTACTCGGCGAGGCCCTCGTCAATCAGGTTCTCGCGCAGGTTCCTGGTCTTCCTCTCCGGCTGCTCGGCGAGCCCATGCCGTCTTGGACGCGCCGTCTGCTCAGCGTGCTCGATCTCGGCGCGTCGCGCTTCTCCGCGATCGGCAGCGCAAGGGATCAGGTGCTGGCGGATCAACTGCCCGCCTTGCTGGAACATGCACACAATAGTCCCGACCCTGACCTGGGACGCATCCTAGCCCTGGCCGTAGAACACAGCGGCTCGCACGCCCTCGCCAGGCGCATCGTTGGACTGCTTCCCGATCGCAGTCTCGCGCTCGCAGAGTTGGCCACGGTCGCCATCCAGGTCGCGGTCCAAGACGCCGCCAGGCAACTCCTCCAGGCCCAGACGGCCCGCCAAGACCCCACACCGCTACGTGCCGACCACGCCGGCCTGCTCAACGACCTCGCCATCCGGCTGGGCGATCTCGGCCGTCACGAGGAGGCGCTGGCCGCCATCGAGGAAGCCGTAGAGCTACGTCGCGCCCTGGCCGCCGCCCGCCCCGACGCCTACCTGCCCGACCTGGCCACATCGCTGAACAACCTCGCCAACCTGCTGGGCACGCTCGGCCGTCACGAGGAGGCGCTGGCCGCCATCGAGGAAGCCGTAGAGCTACGTCGCGCCCTGGCCGCCGCCCGCCCCGACGCCTACCTGCCCGACCTGGCCACATCGCTGAACAACCTCCGACCTGGCGATGGCGCTGAACAACCTCGCCAACCTGCTGGGCGATCTCGGCCGTCACGAGAAGGCGCTGGCCGCCGTTCGGGAAGCAATCAGCCAAATCTTGTCTCGGCTGGAAGCCCAGCCCTATGTTCTTCCAGACCGTGGGGCTCGACTCCTTCAGACCTATCTCAACCGGTGCCAAGCCGCGCGGCAGGAGCCAGATCAACAATTGGTTGAGCGGCTGCTCACAGTCCTCGGAAAGTAACGTGGAACTTGGCGCCAGCTCGCTGTCGCTGGCAGGTAGCGCCGATCAGTCGCACGCGGGCACCAGAGCCACAGCGCACCGAGACGATGGCCCTGAACGCATCATGGGATTCTGGTCCAGCGAGGTCCAGCGCAGCACTGAGGATCCGGCTCGCCTGCTACGCTCTCGCCGCCGACATCCGTCGCGCTGACAGCTCGGGAGCGAGGAGGGGAGCCGACTGGGATGGCCAGTGACTTGGCTCGGGCCATCGCGGCGCTCGTCGCGCTCGATGATGAGTTTCGCGCTCGCCAGCAGAACCGGCGGCGGTTGCGGGAGGCGACCGAGCAGGTGGCCCTATTGCTGATCGAGCGGACGCGGGTTGGTGATCAGGCGACCGTGAACGGCGCCATGTATGCCACGGAGCAGGTGACCTGGCCCGTGTCGACTGGCGATCGTGCTGACGAGCCGCATCCTCACGGCGCTCGGGCGCTTCTGCGGGGCGACGCGGTCCTGGTGGTCGCCGAGCGTGACAACCGCGGACGAGCCAGCGCGCTGAACGTCGGTCCTCGTCTTGGCCGCCGCAGGCCCGGCGCTGGCGCCGTCAGCTACGACCTGCGCATCGCCGGTGAGGACGACTATCTGGCGTTCGCAGGCGAGGTCGGCGCGGTGATCGAGGCGTTCCAGGTGGAGGTCGCCGCGGACGCAGAGCGGCTGCGGGTGGCGGGCGTTGAGCTGGTCGACGCGCTGGTCAGGCTGCTCAGGTAGCTGGTCAGGCTGGGCGGGGCCGGCCGCCGGACAGTATTCGACTCGAATATCGGGCGGTCGTGACGGGTTGCGGCGAACTACACAGATTGTGGACTTGCCGTTTGGCTTGCCTCTGTGTACCGTTCTGCGCCGTTACGGAGATATCAGCGGTGAAGGTCATGCGCGTGGGTCTACCGGCGGACGGAGTTCGTCATGGTCGGGTTGGGTACCGGGTACTCGGCTTGCTGGTGGCTGCGGTGATCGCGTTGCCGATGAGCGGCTGCGATGCGGCCTCTGGACGGGGACACTCAACGGGAACCTCGTCCACGCGGACCGGAGCCGCGCCGGGTTCGGCGATGACGACGAGCACGACGGTCGATCCGGAGGCGGCCGCAAAGGCGGAGATTGCGGCGACCTACCGGGCATGGTGGGCAGACCTGGTGGCGGCGAACCGCGACCCGGTCGGCGCCGATGACCGGCTCGACGACCACATGACCGGCGATGCGCTGAAGACGGTGCAGGTCTTCATCATCGACCGCCGCACTCAGGGGCTGGTGACCCGCGGCGCCATCGCGGTCGGCACGCCGAAGGTGAGCGTGCGCGACCGCCAGGCGACCGCGACCGGCTGCGTGGATGCCACGCGGAGCACCAGCTACCGCGACGGCAGGCCCGTGCCGAACAGCCAGGGCTCCGTCAGGTCCTACACCGTCAGATTCACCTTCAGCGGGGGCTGGAAGGTCACGAACTTCTCTTCAAAGGAGAGCAGATGCGTGGTCAGGCAGTCCTCGCCGCCTTGATGCCGCTGGGTTTGCTCGCCCAGTCCGCCACGGCACTGCCGAGCGCCAGCAGCGACTACACCCCCGTCCAGAGCTGCCCTGGCGGCGTGTGCCTGAGCGCCCAGAGCCCCGCACAGCCAGGTGCCGCGACCGGTGCCGGGACCCACGACGGTGCGACGACCGTCGTGTCGTGCGCCTACCGCCCGCTCCCCGCGGCTGAGGCCGCGGCGCTCGACCTCGTGAGCCCCCATCCGGAACGGCCCGGCGGCTGGTTCTACCATCCGTGCCGTGGCGACGGGCTCACCCTGCGGCAGTGGCAGGGACCGATCTGGGTCGCCTTCCCCACCCCCAACGACGGCCCCGTGGTCGACCCGGGCACGCTCGCGCAGGAGGCATACCGGCTCCTGCCGATCCCACCACCCCAGCTCGCGACGAATCCGCCTGCCGGCGGGCTGCAACTGGTCCGTGTCGCGACCTGGCTCTGGGTCAGCCGCACGACCTGGGGCACCCGAACGGCCACGGTCTCGGTCCCGGGCGAGTCGGTGACCGCGACCGCGACCCCGGTGGAGGTGGCCTGGTCGATGGGGGACGGGCACACGGTGGTCTGCCACGGGTCGGGCACGGCCTACGACCCGCAGCGCACGCCGGCCGCGCAGCACCCGGCCTGCGCCTACACCTACCAGCGCAGCTCCGCCGGTGAGCCGGACGGCCGTTTCAGGGTCAGCGCCACGGCGACCTGGGCGGTCACCTGGGCGGCGACCGGCCTTGCGACCGCGGGCGGGCAGCTCCCGCCGCTGCGGCGGACGACGCAGCTCAGCCTGCGCGTCGCCGAGGCGCAGGCGCTCAACTGACACCACCGGGCCCCGAGCTGGTCATCGCCGCCCCACCTTCAAGGAAGGTGCCATGCCCACGATCACGCCGCCGTCCTCGCGACCCCCGCGGACCACGCCTGCCGGCTCGAAACCCGGTGCGCTGCGCGTCGCGACGCCGCACCGCACCCGCCGGCCCACCCTCGTCGCGCTCGCGCTGGTGCTCATCCTGGTCGGCGGCACGGTCGCGGCGCTGGTCTACCTGCGCGCGACCGAGCGCAGCGACGTGCTCGCCGTGGCGCGCCCGGTGCCGATCGGGCACGTGATCAGCGACGCCGACCTGATCACGCTGTCGCTGTCGGTGGACCCGCGTCTGCGCCCGCTGCCGGCATCGGCCCGCCGTCAGGTCGTCGGCCAGGTCGCCGCTACCAACCTCGTGCCCGGGACGCTGCTGCTGCGGCGGATGCTGACGACCAGCGACGCGCTGCTGCAAGCCGACGAGGGGCTCGTCGGGCTTGCCGTGAAGGCGGGACAGCTCCCCGAGCAGCTCACTCCCGGGGACCTGGTCCAAGTGGTGCGGACCCCGGCCGCCGCGGGCAACGGGGGAGCCGCCGCCGTCCAGGACGACGGGGCCGGCGGGGTGCTGGTGGGCCAGGCGGAGGTGCTGAGCGTCTCCGACCCCGACGACGCCGATACGACCAGGGTCTCGCTGATCGTCCCGCTGGCTGACGCGGCCGTCCTCTACCGGGCGAACGCGACCGGCGAGCTGGCGCTGGTGGTCCTGCCGAGCCGATGAGCGTGATCGCGCTCGCCAGTGCCAAGGGCTCCCCGGGCGTAACCACGACCGCGCTGGCGCTGGCGGCCGTGTGGCCCCGGCGCGTGCTGGTCGCCGAGTGCGACCCGGCCGGCGGCGACCTTGCCTGCTGGTTCGGCCTGCCGGCCGCGCCTGGCCTGGTCACCTTGGGACCGACGGCACGGCGCGGCCTGCGGCCCGCCGACGTCTGGGCCCACAGCCAGATCGTCTCCGACGCGTTGGAGGTCCTGCCCGGGTTCGTTCGCCCCGACCAGGCAGCCGCCGTCATGCAGCTCTGGCAGGAGCTGCCGGCCGCGTTCGCCGCTCTGGACGCGGACGTGCTGGCCGACTGTGGCCGGCTGGCCACAGCGTCGCCCGTGCTCCCGCTGCTGCGCGCCGCCGATGTCGTCGTCGTCCTGGCCAGGCCGAACACGGGGGGCGTCGCCCACCTCGAGCCCTGGCTGGGCACGCTGACGCGGGCCGGGGTGAACGCGAAGGTTGCGCTGCTGGGTGACCGTCCGTACCGGGCCGCCGACATCGCTGCGGCGCTGGGCGAGCGCGGCGCGGCCACCGAGGTCATCGGCGTGGTCGCAGACGACCGGGACGCCGCCAGGCGGCTGGCCGGCGCGTCGGGCTCCGACCGGATGCTGGCCCGGTCCCTGCTCATCCGATCCGCCCGCCTGCTGGCCGATGCGATCGGCACGCGCCTTGCCCTGGCCGCGGATCCGCAGGCCCGACGCCACAAGGAGGTGCTCCGCGATGCTCGGGGCTGATCCTGCCCTGGTCCGCCGCTACCGCCAGGTCGTCGCCGAGCGGCTCGCCCGCCACCGCGAGGCGCTCGCCGCCCAAGGCCGGCCGATGTCCGACGAGGACGCCGAGCAGTACGCCGGCGTGCTCATCAACGAGGAGCTGCGCCGGCTCGCGCAGACGCAGGTCCAGCGCGGCCGGGTGCCGTTTGCCGCCGACGAGGAGGACGAGCTCGCCCAGGCCATCCACGCCGCCCTGTTCGGCCTCGGCCGCCTGGAGCCGCTCTTGGCCGATCCCGAGATCGAGAACATCGACGTCAACGGTTGCGACCGTGTCTGGGTCGAGCGCAGCGACGGCACCACAACTCAGGCTCCGCCGATCGCGGACTCCGACCGTGACCTGGTCGAGCTGTTGCAGCGCGCCGCCGCCCGCTTCGGCCCCCGCCGCTTCGACCTCGGCTGCCCCCAGCTCGACCTGCGCCTGCCGGACGGCAGCCGCCTGTCGGCGGTCATGGACGTCTCCCACCGGCCGGCGCTGTCGATCCGCCGCCACCGCTTCCGCCACGTCACCCTCGACGACCTGCTGCGGCTCGGCATGGTCGACGCGGGCCTGCGGGACTTCCTGGCCGCGCTGGTCGGCGCCCGCAAGAACGTGGTCATCGCCGGCGGCACCAACGCGGGCAAGACCACCCTGCTGCGCGCGCTCGCCAGCGAGATCCCGCCCGCCGAGCGCCTGGTCACGGTCGAGAACGCCCTGGAGCTCGGCTTGCACGAGTTCCCCGACCAGCACCCCAAAGTCCTCGCGCTGGAGGCGCGGCTGCCCAACGTCGAGGGCGAGGGCCAGATCACGGTCGCCGAGTTGGTGGGCCGCTCGCTGCGGATGAACCCAAGCCGCGTGATCGTCGGAGAGGTGCTCGGCGACGAGGTGCTGGCGATGCTGGAGGCGATGAGCCAGGGCAACGACGGGTCGATGTGTACCATCCACGCCTCCTCGTCGGTGCTGGCGTTTCGGCGCATGGCCATGTACGGGCAGCGGTCGGCGCTGCGCCTGCCGGTGGCGACCACCTATCTGATGGTCGCCGGCGCGGTCGACTTCGTGGTGTTCATCGCCAAGCGGGACCGGCGCGCCCAGGGCGGGCCGCTGGAGCGGTACGTGGCCTCGGTCCGGGAGGTCATCGACGCCGACGGGGAGCAGATGGTCTCCAACGAGGTGTACGAGCCGGGGCCGGACGGGCGCGCGGTGCCGGTGGCGCCGCCCCGCTGCCTGGCCGACCTGCGGCTGGCGGGCTACGAGCCGGACTGGCCCGGGCTCGGCCGCCTGGACGGGGAGTGGCGGCGATGACCGCGCTGGCCGGGCTCGCGGGCGCCACGGTGGTCGCCGGGCTCATCCTGCTCGTTGCCGGGCTCCGGGGGGTGGACGCACTACCCGCCCCGTCGCGGCCGGCTGGGGTGCCTCGTGACCTGTCGCGGCGGACGCTGCTCGCCATTGCGGCGGCGACCGTAGCCGGGCTCATGACCCGCTGGCCGGTTGCGGCACTGCTGGCCGGGACGCTGGGCTGGGCTTCGCCGTCCCTGCTTCGCGGCGCCACCGCAAGCCGCGTCATGATCGCACGGATCGAGGCCATCGCCGCGTGGACCGAGCTGCTGCAGGGGCTGCTCGCCGCCTCCGCCGGGCTGGAGCAGGCCGTCATCGCCAGCATCCCCGTCGCTCCGGCGGCGATCCGTGAGGAGCTCCGCGGCCTCGCCGCCCGGCTGCGCGACAACCAGCCGCTGCACGTCGCCCTGGCCGGGTTCGCCGACGCCCTCGACGACCCTACCGCCGACCTGGTCATCGGCGCGCTGCGGCTGGCCGCCTCGCCCGACCAGAAGGTCGGCCAGCTCCGCGCGCAGCTCGCCGAGCTGGCCACCGCCACCCGCGAGACCGCCACCATGCGGCTGCGGGTGGAGACCGGCCGGGCACGGGTCCGCAGCGCCGCCCGCATCATCACTGTCGTCACCAGCGGCTTCACCCTGGGCCTGGTCATGCTGGACCGCGCCTACCTCGCCCCGTACGCAACGCCCGCCGGGCAGCTCGTGCTGCTCGGCGTCGGCGCCTGCTACGCCGCCGCGTACTGGCTGCTGGCCCGCATGGGCCGGATCGCCACGCCCGAGCGGTTCCTCGCCGCCGCGTCGGACCCGGTCGACCAGGAGGGGAGCCGATGATCGCGATCGTGTGCTCTGGTGGTCTGGTCGGGCTCGGGGTGTTCCTGCTCGTGCTCGGCCTCGCCCGCCCGCAGCCGTCGCTGTCGGCCGTGCTCGCGCGCCTGCACGCCACCGGCGAGTCGGTCGGCGGGAGGCGAGCCGAGGGTGCCGGAGGCTGGCGCGAGCGTCTCGGCCGCTCGGCGCTTGGGGCCATGCACAACGCGGGTATCGGGTTGACCGGCGTGCGGGAGGACCTCCGGGTGCTCGACCGCACGGCCGAGTCGCTGGCCGCCAGCAAGGCGCTGGCAGCGGCGGGCATGGCGCTCGCGCCCGGGGCCGTGGCCGGGCTGCTCGCCCTTGCCGGCGCCGGCCCTGGGGTGCTCGTCCCCGTGTGGCTGTCGGTGACGCTGGGCGCCGCCGGCGCGGTCGTGCCGGACCTTCGCGTGCGGGCGGCGGCGGCCAGGCGGCGGCGGAGCTTCCGACACGCGGTCGGCGCCTACCTCACCCAGGTCGCCATCAACCTCGCTGGCGGCGCCGCCCCCGAAGAGGCGCTCCAGCGGGCCCTGCGCGTCTCCCGCGGCTGGGCGTTCGCGCGGCTGGCGGCGACCCTGGACCGGGCGCAGCTCGCCGGGCAGGCCCCCTGGGTCGCGCTCGGGCAGCTCGGCACGGAGCTGGGCGTCGGCGAGCTCGGGGAGCTTGCCGCCAGCATGCGGCTGGCCGGCACCGAGGGCGCACGGGTCCGCGAGGCGCTCACCGCCAAGGCCGCCGCGCTGCGCCGCCACGAGCTCGCCGACGCCGAGCAGGCCGCCGCGGCGGCGACCGAGCGAATGGTCGTGCCGATCGCGCTGCTGGCGCTCGGGTTTGTCGTCTTCCTGCTGTATCCCGCGCTCACCCAGATCCTCGCCAGCCTGTAGCGCCCTCTGCAAAGGAGCACGCATGTTCCCGGAATGGACAATCCTGATGGCGACCCTCCAGGCGCTGCGCGGACGGCTTGACCGTGCCCGCCAGCCCCGGCAGGGCGGGTTCCTCACGGTCGAGTGGATGGTCCTGGTGGCCGTGCTGGTCGGCATCGCGCTGGTGGTCGGCGTGGTGCTGCTGAGCCGCATCCGCGCCAAGGCCCGCTCCATCCCGCTGGGCTGACCGCCATGGCCCCGGGACAGGCCCGGCCCGCCCAGCGCGGCCACGCCAGCGTGGAGCTGGTGGTGGTCACGCCCGTGCTGCTGGCGCTGATCCTGCTGGTGGTGCAGGTCGG
>WNGF01003866.1_pt1 | contig 19976 bp, 19 predicted proteins | sample 5400641 | NCBI WGS metagenome assembly WNGF01 (sample SAMN13153371, study PRJNA577476) | soil metagenome | isolation source: 80 cm soil or saprolite under grassland replicate 2 | place: USA:California | collected 2016-06-15
CGAGCAGCCCGCGCGCCCTCCGGGGCAGACTCCACGGCGGTCGTAGGTGAGAACGAGGAAGCCCTTGCCGCCGAGGCTTCTGGCGAGCCCGAGCCAGTCCGCCTGCGAGTCGCCGCCGCGGCCCATGTGCACCAGCACGATGCCCCAGCGGCCGCTGCCGAAGAGCCGGCCGTCGAGGCGGACGCCGTCTGCGGCACGAAAGTGGACGCGCTCGAACGGCGCCGTCGCCTTCGCGCTCTGCTCACCTCCGCCACAGCCTGCGAGCAGGCACGCAGCCACGATCACCGTTGCCGTCCTCGTTTGCAGGCGTACAGCATGGCGGCATACGATCCCGCCATGCTGCTGAGCGAGGTGGGCTACGCGCGGCCGGCGACGCTCGAGCAGGCTCTGGGGGTCCTCGCCGAGTATCCGGGGGCGCGTGCGCTCGCCGGCGGGCAAACGCTCCTGAACGTGATGAAGGCGCGCGCGGCCGCTCCGGACGTGCTCGTCGACCTCGCCGGCATCCCCGAGCTGAAGGGGATCGAGCTCCGCTCGGACGGGACGCTCGAGCTCGGCCCGATGACGACCTGCTCCGAGCTGATCGCGTCCGCAGAGGCGCGGGCACGCCCGATCCTCGGCGAGGTCTGCGCCCAGATCGCGGACGTCCAGGTGCGCAACCGCGGCACGATCGGCGGCAACGTCTGCTCCAGCGATCCGACGAACCACCTGCCGCCGCTGCTGACCGCCGTCGGCGCGAGCTTCACAATCGCCGGCGGCGACGGAGAGCGAACTGTGCCGGCGGAGGAGTTCTTCCTGGGCGTCTACATGACCGCGGCCGGGCCCGGCGAGCTGCTGACGAGGATCACGGTACCGCCCGGCCGCAGCGACGGCTTCGCCTCCGTGGCAGTGGGCCGTGAAGGCACCTGCATCGTCAACGCGGCCGCCTCGGCGAACGGAAGCCTGCGCGTGGTGCTCGGCTGCGTCGGCGCGACACCGGTCGCGGTCGAGCCTTCCTCGGGCGAGGAGGACGCTGTTCGCGGCGCGGTCCGGGAGGCAGGACTCGAGCCGCCGTCGGACGTGCACGCCTCAGCCGACTACCGGCTCCACCTGGCGGAGGTCGTCGCGGCCCGCGCCACGCGCCAGGCGCTGGAGAGGGCGGGCCACTAGTGGACGTCGTCACCGCCCAGGCGATCTCGGTCGAGGTCGACGGGACGACCTACGAGCGCGAGGTCGAGGCGCGCAAGCTCCTGGTGCACTTCCTCCGCGACGACCTCGACCTGACCGGCACGCATATCGGCTGCGACACCGGCAACTGCGGCGCCTGCTCGGTGATCCTGGACGGCACGCTCGTCAAGAGCTGCATGCTGCTCGCGATCCAGGCCGACGGCGCGTCGATCGAGACGGTTGAGGGTCTCGCACAGGACGAGGAGCTGACGCCGCTGCAGCAGGCCTTCGGCGACCACCACGCGCTGCAGTGCGGCTACTGCACGCCGGGGATGCTGATGAGCGCGACAGCGCTGCTGCGCGCCAACCCGCGGCCGTCGGACGAGGAGATCGCGAAGGCGCTCCAGGGCAACATCTGTCGCTGCACCGGCTACTGGAACATCTTCAAGGCGGTCAAGGCCGCCTCCGGGCAGGAGGTCGCTGAGTGAGCGAGACGACGACCACAGTCGCCGAGCCGATCGTCGTCGAGAAGACGGAGACGAAGCCCGGCTACGCGGGCCAGAGCGTCCCGCGCAAGGAGGACCAGCGCCTCGTCCAGGGCCAGGGCGTGTTCGCGGACGACGTCAAGCGGCACAACATGGGTTACGTCCACTTCGTCCGGTCGCCGTACGCTCACGCGAAGATCCGCTCGGTCGACGTCTCGAAGGCGCTCGAGCACCCCGGAGTGCTCGGGACGCTGACGGGCGACGAGGTCGCGCTCCTCACTGACCCCTTCTTCCAGATCTCCTCGCCGCCGGGCGCGCACCTGCGCGACTTCTGCCTCGCGGTCGGGAAGGCGCGGTTCGTCGGCGAGCCGGTTGCGGCAGTCGTCGCGACGACCCGCGAAACCGCGCGTGACGCCTCGGAGCTGGTCGAGGTCGAATACGAGCCGCTGCCGGCGGTCACGGACGCCCGGCAGGCGCTCGACGACGACACGCCGGTCCTCCACGACGAGGCGGGCACGAACCTGACCTGGGAGGGCGTCTACGAGTGGGGCGACCTCGACGCTGCTTTCGCCGAGGCGGACCGCATGGTGAAGATCTCCGAGCTCCACTTCGACCGCTTCAACTCGACCCCGCTGGAGTGCAACGGAGCGCTCGTCGAGTACAACCGCGGCACCGGGCAGTGGACGATCATCACCAACAACCAGTTCCCCGGGTTTGCCGCGATCATGATGGGGCCGGCGATGCGGGTGGGGCTGGACAAGCTCCGGTTCGTCACGCAGGACATCGGCGGCGGCTTCGGCAACAAGATCACCTCGCACCCGCAGCTCGTCGCCTGCTGCCTGCTCGCGCGGAAGCTCAACCGGCCGGTGCAGTGGACGGAGTGGCGCACCGACTTCCACCTCTCGATGTCGCACGGAAACGAGCGCTGGTTCCAGGGGACGGAGGTCGCGGTCAAGGAGGACGGGACGCTGCTCGGGTTCCGCACGACGGCGCTCGACGACGCCGGGGCATGGCTCCGCTACGAGCCGCTCGGCGGCGTCATCTGGGCTCAGGTGACGCCCGGGATGTACCGCTGGCGCAACATCCGGGTGGACTTCAAGCAGGTCGTGACAAACAAGGCGCCGGTCTCGCCGAACCGCGGCTACTCGCGGATGCAGCACCTCTGGTTCACCGAGCGGATCATCGACATCGTCGCGCACGAGCTCGGGCTCGACCCGGTCGAGGTGCGCAAGCGCAACTACATCCGCGCCGACGAGATGCCGTACGAGACGCCGAACGGCTGCGTCTACGACTCGGGCGACTACGCGCAGATGCTCGACATCGCGCTCGAGCTGATCGGCTACTCCGAGCTGGAGGAGCGCCGCGTCGACGCCGAGGCCCGCGGGAAGCTGCTCGGGCTGGGAATCGGCTCGACGCTCGACTCCGGCACGAACAACTTTGGCCAGTCGCGCCTGATCAATCCCGAGCTCCAGTTCTCGGGCAACAACGAGGTCGCGACGGTCAAGCTCGACATCTTCGGCGAGATCGTGGTCACGCTCGGGACGACGCCGCAGGGGCAGAGCCACGAGACGACCGCGTCGCAGGTGGTCGCCGACATCCTCGGCTGCTCGATCGACGACGTGAACGTGCGCGCCGGACACGATTCGTACTGGAACTCGCACGCCGGCTTCTCCGGCACCTACGCGAGCCAGTTCGCGGTGACGGGGCTCGGCGCGGTCAAGGGTGCGACCGAGATGCTCGCCGGCGAGATGCGGCAGCTCGCCGCGGTCGTGCTCGGTTGCCAGCCGGACGACATCGAGCTGGCTGAAGGGCAGGCGCGGATGAAGGCCAACCCGGAGGCCGCGCTGCCCTTCATGGCGCTCGGCGCGATCGTCAACGCCAACAACGCGGGGCTCCCGGAGGACCTGGACGTCACGCTCAACTGCCGCTACGTCTACCGGCCGCCGTTCGAGCCGCCGGACGTCGAGCGGAAGTACGGGAACCTCACGCTCACCTACGCCACGCAGGTGCACGCTGCGCTCGTCGAGGTCGATCCGGAGACCGGTGTCTACGAAATCGTCGACTACGCCGCCGTCGACGACTGCGGCAAGCGGATCAATCCGCAGGTGGTCGAGGGCCAGGTGATGGGCGCGACGGCACAGGCGCTCGGCGCGGCGACCCACGAGACGTTCACCTACGACGAAGACGGGAACCTGCTGACGCCCAACTTCTACGACTACCACGTGCCGCACGCGCTCGACATGCCGCCGCTGCGAACCGGGTTCCTCGAGAGCCCGTCGCCGTTCACCTCGATGGGGACGAAGGGCATGGGCGAGGGGGGCGGCGCCGGGATCCACGCGGTCTGCGCGGCGTTGCAGGATGCGCTCCGGCCGCGCGGCAATCCGATCGTCTACGACAGCTGCAACCCGTACCACCGCGTCTGGGAGCTGCTGTCCGATCCCGAGGCGTCGCGCGCGCGTGTGACCGTGGAGCAGAAGTGAAGGTCGGCGGCGAGCGCTCGTACGCCGCGCCGCGCGAGGCGGTCTGGCGGGTGCTGAACGACCCCGAAGCCCTCGCCGCCGCGATTCCGGGCGTGGAGAGCTTCGACGTCCGCGACGAGCGGCACTGGCGCGCGAACGTGAAGATCCCGCTCGGGCTCGGAAATCTCGCCATGACGATGGACATGGAGAAGACGGAGGAGCGGGAACCGGAGTTCGCGAGCCTCACGATCAAGGGCAACGGCGTCGGCGCGATCCTGAGCATGACCACCGGCTTCGAGCTGAGCGAGGACGGCGGCGCGACGAAGATGGGCTGGCAGGCCGACGTCCGGATCGCGGGCCCGGTCGGCTCGATGGGCCAGCGCGTCCTGCAGCCGATCGTCAACCAGCAGGTGCAGCACGTCCTGGCGGCGCTGGACGAGCAGGTCACGAAGAAGCAGATCTAGTGCCGCCGCCGTTTCGGATCGGCGTCATGCAGCTGACGATGGAGCCGCTCGAGGAGATGGTGGCGTCCGCGCGGGCGATGGACGAGGCCGGGATCGACACGATCTGGCTCGCCGAGGCCTATCCCTGGTGGCGCAAGCATGGGATGGAGGCGCGCTCGTCGACGGTCACCTCCGCCGTGCTCGCTCGCGAGACGACCAGGCTGACGATCGGCTGGGGAATCATCTCGCCGTTCACACGCCACCCGGTGCAGGTCGCGATGGACGCCCGCGTCGTGCAGGAGGCGGCGGGGCCGGGACGCTTCCTGCTCGGCTTCGGGACGTCGAAGATCTTCCTCAACAACGCGGCCATGCAGACGAACCGGACCCTTGGGCCGATGCGTGAGGCGGTCGAGATCGTGCGCGGCGTCTTGGGCGGAGAGCCGTTCGAGTACAGCGGCTCGACGTGGAGCGCGTCAGTGCCCGGCCTGGACCGGGAGGCGGATGCGCCGCGGGAGGTGCCGCCGGTGTACGTCGCGGCGACCGCGCCGAAGATGCAGGCTCTGGCCGGCGAGATCGGCGACGGGTGCCTGACGCCCTCGATCACCACGCCCGCGTTCGTGCGCTACACGCGCGAGAACGTGAGCCGGGACATCGACATCGGCTGCACCGTCGTCGCCTCGATCGACGACGAGCGGGACGGAGCGCGCGAGATCGCGGCCATGTACCTCGCAAACAAGTTCCAGAACATCAAGGGCGCGGCGGACACGCTGCTCGAGCTCGCCGGGATCGACCAGGACGAGATCCGGCCGGTGGCCGAGGCGATGGAGCGGGGCGGGCGGCTCGCCGCCAAGGCCGCGGTCAGCGACGCGCTGCTCGACAAGTGCAAGCCGATCGCGGGGACGCCCGAGGACTGTGTCGCGGCGATCGAGGAGTACCGCGAGGCCGGCTGCACCCACGTCATGCTCGAGCTCTGGGGGGAGCACCGGCAGGAGCAGATCCGGCTCTTCGGCGAGCGCGTCCTGCCGCACGTCCGATAGTCGCTCAGAACCATGAGGGCCGCTTGCTGGGCGCTCGACTGTTTCCGGCGAGCAGCGGCGCACCGTGAAGGTCCCGCTAGCCGGCAGGGCTGAAAGCCGGGTCGCCGGCGAGACCTTTCACGAGCAGGTGCGGCGTGCCGCCGCCGACCGAAACGGTGTAGATCCCGGCGGTGCCGCGGCGAACGGTCGAGAAGGCGACTTTCCTGCCGTCATTGGACCAGGACAGAGCCCCTCCCGTACGCGGGCTGAGGGTGGTGAGCGTCCTCGCGCCCGTTCCGTCGGCACGGACGATTCTGAGCCGCGGGCGGAACGTCGGGGGGACGGTGGCCTCGAATTTGTCATCGACGTAGGCGAGCCACTTCCCGTCGGGGGACCACGCCGGAAAGTCCTCGAGCACCGGGAAGCGCGTCTTCGTTAGCCTTCTGACATTGCTCCCGTCGGCATCGGCGAGGAAGACGAAAACGCCTTTCTTCCTTTGGACGAACGCGATGGAGTGGCCGTCGGGCGACCAGCTCGCGGCGCCCGGCGCGGTCGCGCGCATGAGCAGCGTCTGCTTGCCGCCGGAGGCGCTCACGGTACGTAGGCCGCCGCGGGCGACGACGAGGATGCGATTGCCGTCCGGCGACCAGCTGGCGCCCGTGCCAACCGGTACGTCTGCGACCCGGTGCGTGCTGTCGCCGTCCGCGTCCACGACGTAGAGGTGCATCCGCTTCTCCCGGTTGTTCCCGCGGACGAAGGCGACATTCTTGCCGTCGGGAGACCAGGTCGGGCTCGTATCGACGGTCTGGCTCGGCGGGTGGGTCAGCTGCTCGACGCAGCAGCCGTTGGCATCCATCTGGAAGACCGCGACGCTCGTCTTCAGAGGCCGCACAAACGCAATGCTGGAGCTGTGCGAGGTCCTGTCGGCTCCGCAGCCCGCCGAAAGGACGACGGCAATGAACGCGGTCGCCAGAGCAGGCCTCACGGTGGTTTGATTGTCCCTATGACCGACATTCGCGTCAACGAACGCCGTCTGGTCGAGCTCGCGCTTCGGCTCGTTTCGACGCCCTCGTTCACGGGCTCCGAGGAGGAGGCGGCGCGGCTGATGGAGGCGGAGCTCGGGTCCGCGGGGCTGCAGACGCAGTGGCAGCAGGTCGAGGACGGGCGCGCGAACGTGCTCGGCACCTGGGCCGGGGCCGGGGGCGGGCCGACGCTCATGTTCAACGGCCACCTCGACACGTCGTACTCGGGCCGCGAGCCGTGGCTCGCCGGCATCCCCGGCTTCCAGCCGGAGGGCTTCGAGCGGGACGGGCGCATCTACGGGCTCGGCATCTCGAACATGAAGGGCGCGGTGGCGTGCTACGTCGAGGCGGTGCGCGCGCTTCAGGACCAGGGCGTGCGGTTGCGTGGCGACATCTTGCTCGCGGCTGTCTGCGGCGAGATCGAGAAGACGCAGCAGGGCGACGCGCAGGGGTCGGAGTTCCGTGGCTACGCAGCCGGCTCGCGCTACCTCGTCGGGCACGGCGGCGCCGCGGAGATGTGCATCCTCGGCGAGCCGACCGAGAACAAGCTCGTGCTCGCGCACTTCGGCTCCTTGTGGCTCCGGCTCTCCACCCACGGGCCGTTCGTGCACACGGCGTTCAGCGAGGGGCGGCGCGAGGAGAACTCGATCCTCCGCATGCGGCCGGTGCTCGACGCGGTGCTCGAGTGGCTGCCGCGCTGGGAGGAGCGAATGAGCTACGGCGACGTGCGCGGCGTCGCGAACGTCGGCGGGATCGAAGGCGGCTTCGGCTGGCGTGCGTCGCGGACGCCGCACCGAACCGACCTCTTCCTCGACCTGCGCGTGCCGCCGGACGTGCCGATGTCCCACGCGCGGCAGGAGGCGCTCGAGTTCGCGCGCTCGCTCGACGGCGTCGAGGCAGAGGTCTACGTGACCGCGCCCGGGGCGGAGGTCGAGGAGGGGCATCCGCTCGTGGCAGCGCTGGAGGAGGCGCACGAGGAAGTGTTCGGGGCGCCGGCTGAGCGCGACGTGACGCGCTGGTTCTCGGACGCATCGGTGCTGTCGCGCTACGGGATCGCGACGGTCAACTACGGCACCTCGAGCGGGCTCCCGGATGCGGAGCTCGGCGAGAACCTCGCGATCGAGGGGCTCGTGAAGACGGCAGAGGTCTACGCGCGTGCCGCGGTGCGCGTGTGTGGGGTCGCATGACCGAGGACGTCTACACGCTGCCGCCCGACCTGCCGGTGCCCGAGGACGACGGCGCCGCCGACCACCTCGTCGGAATGATGCTGCCGAACCTCACGCTCGAGTCGTCGGCCGGGCCGGTGTCGCTCCGTGAGCTCGGCCTCGACCGGCTCGCGCTCTACGTCTATCCGCGCACGGGGAGGCCGGGTGAGCCCTCGCCGCCGGGATGGGACGCGATCCCGGGCGCGCGGGGTTGCACGCCCGAGTCGTGCGCGTTCCGCGACCACGCGGCGGAGTTGAGCGAGCTCGGCTCGTCGCTCGCGGGGCTGTCGGCGCAGCCGCTCGACGAGCAGGTCGAGTTCGCGGAGCGGAACCACATCGCGTACCCCGTCCTCGCGGATCCCGAGCTGCGGCTCGGGCGAGCGCTGCGCCTGCCGACGTTCGACGCTGCCGGGATGACGCTCTACAAGCGGATCACGCTCGTCATCGAGGCGTGCGCGATCGCGACGGTCTTCTATCCGGTCTTTCCGCCGGACAAGAACGCCGAGGAAGTCGTCGCGTGGCTTCGGGAGCGCGCGTGAAGCTCGTCACGTTCGGCGACGGCAAGGTCGGCCGCGTCGAGAACGACGTCGTCGCGCAGCTCGAGGTCGGCTCGATGCGCGAGTACTTCGAGCGCGGCGGGACCGTCGAGCCGACGGGCGACGAGCATCCGCTCGCCGACGTCACGCTGCGCGCGCCGATCGTGCCGAAGAAGTTCTTCCACACCGCCGGCAACTTCCGCGAGCACGAGGAGGAGTCGAAGCGGGTCGAGTGGTCGCACGAAATCGCGCCGTGGATCGTCTTCTTCCAGAACGTGGACGCGATCGTGGGGCCGGAAGAGCCGGTCGTGTACCCGGAGCACCTGACCGAGGAGCTCGACTACGAGCTCGAGCTGGCGGTCGTGATCCGCAAGCCCGGCAAGTGGTTCTCGCCGGAGGAGGCGGCCGACTACATCGGCGGCTACGTGATCTTCAACGACATCACGGCGCGCGACATCCAGCGGCGCGAGATGCGCTCGGGTGTGTTCTCGTTCTGCAAGGCGATCGACACGTTCTGCCCGCTGGGGCCGTGGATCGTGACGCCGGAGGAGATCCCCGACCCACACGACCTGGCGATGGAGCTGCGGGTGAACGGCGAGCCGCGGCAGGTGTCGCACTCGCGGAACATGTCCGTGACGATCCCGGAGATCCTCAGCCACTACTCGCCGCTGGGGTACTCGGCCGGCGACGTCGTCTCGACCGGCACAGTGAGCGGGGTCGCGGGGTTCAGCGAGGACGCGGCGTCGCTGTACCTGAAGCCCGGCGACGTGATGGAGGCCGAGATCGAGCGGATCGGCGTGCTGCGCAACCCGGTCGTCTCTTGGCAGGAAGCGCACGGGGAGCCGCCGCCCGCCCGCGTGCGCTGGTAGTTCACGCGAGAACCTCATCCCCCACCCAAGGGTGGGGCTCTCTTTGGCCCGCCTCCCTCGCGGTCGACGGTACCGGAGAATCACGCACGCGTCTGTGACCGGAATGCGCCAAGGGTGTGAAACCCGCTCATTCGCAACGGGGACGGTTTAGGTTCTGCCTCGTGACCTGGCCGCGCGACGACGCCAAGCTCGACCGCGTCAGAGCGCTGATGGCGGACGAAGAGCTCAACGCCCTCGTGGTGCGTGCGCCCGACAACGTCCTCTACCTGACGAACTTCTGGGGCATGAAGGGCTACGAGGCCGCCGTCTTCCCGCGCGAGGGCGAACCGACCCTGATCTGCCTCGAGGCCTCGGCGGAAGACGCCGAACGAACCGCCTGGAGCGGCGATGTGCGCTACCTCAGCGGCTACGCGCCCGACGACCCCCGGCCGCCGCTCGCCCGCACCATCGAGCTCGCCCAAGCCGCCGCGCGCGAGTACCAGAACGTCGGTCTCGAGCTCTCGCTCGGCACGCAGGCCTCCGATCGCATGGTCGGCGAGCCGACGACCTTCACGCACGAGTGGTTCCACTCGTTTGGCACGAACATTGCCGACGCAACCCCGCTGCTCGCCCGCACCCGCGCGATCAAGACGCCGCAGGAGCTCGAACGCATGCGCCTCGCGAACGACATCGCCGCCGCCGCGATGGAGCACGTGCGCGAGCGTCTCCGCCCGGACATGAAGGAATCGCAGGCAGCCGCACTCTGGGAGGGCTTCGTCCACGGCGAAGGCACGGGCTGGAAGGGGGAGGTCGAGCTCGCGCTCGGCTTCTCGCTCGTCTGGTCAGGCCCCGGCATCAAGACGTTTACCGCCACCGGCGACCTGCCGGTGCAGGAGCACGAGCCGACCCTGTTCGAGATCTGGGTGTGCGCCGACGGCTACTGGTGCGACCACACCAAGAACCTCTGCCCGGGCGAGCTCTCGACTCGCTACGAGGAGTTGCTCGACGCGCTGCTCCAGGTGTACGAAAGCGCGATCGCGCACCTGCGGCCCGGCGCGAGCCTGGCGGAGCTCGACCGCCTGATCCGCGACGGCATCGCAGAGGCAGGCTACCCCGGCCAGCCCAGCCACCCCGTTGCGCACGGCGTCGGCGCCCGCGCCCACGAACCGCCCTATGCCCATCAGGCCGGTACCGGCACGATCGAGGAAGGAATGGTGCTCGCGGTCGAGCCGGGGATCTACTGGGAAGGCGGAGGAGGCCTGCGCTTGGAGGACAACTTCCTCGTCACCGCCGACGGAGCGGAGAAGCTCTCCACGTTTCCCGACGGAGTCGTGTCGACGTGACGTTCTGGACGGGCGAGCTCAACGGTCCGTACCGCCTCGGCGGCTCCGTCGGGCTCTACGACACGACGCTGCGGGACGGCGAGCAGACGGTCGGAGTCGTGCTCGACCCGCAGCAGAAGCTCGAGATCGCACGCCTGCTCGACGACCTCGGGATCGACCGGATCGAGGCCGGCTTCCCGCGGGTCTCGCAGGACGACTGGGATGCCCTGAGGCTGATCTCGGATGCGGGCCTGCGCGCCGAGATCTGGGGCTTCTCGCGCGCCGTGCCCGCCGATCTCGAGGCGCTCGTCGAGCTCGGCGTCCGCTCCTCTGTGATCGAGTCGCCGATCTCCGACCGCAAGCTCGAGGCGCTCGGCGTCTCCCGCGACACGATGCTCGAGCGCATCACCAACGCCATGACCTTCGCCGCCGACCACGGCATCCACGCGGCGTTCTTCGGCGTCGACTCGACCCGCGCGGACCCCGCGTTCTACGCCCGCGTCTATGCCGCGGCGATCGAGGCAGGCGCACGAGAAGTCTGCGTCGTGGACACGATCGGCGTCGCCTCGCCGGAAGCGATCGCCGAGCTCGTCGGCCGCACGGCCGAACTGGCCGGCGCGAACGTCCCCGTCCACTTCCACGGGCACGACGACTTCGGCCTCGCCACCGCCGCCGCCGTCGCCGCGGTCCGGGCCGGCGCGCGCTGGGTGCACGGAACGATCAACGGCATGGGCGAGCGAGCCGGCAACGCCGACCTCGGCGAGGTGGCGCTTGCTCTCCGCGCGCTCTACGGCGTCGAGTCGAACCTGCGCCTCGACCGCATCCGCGAGGCCTCCGCGCGCGTGCGCGAGCTCGCGGGCTACGAGCTCGAGCCGTGGAAGCCGCTTACGGGCGAGACGCTTTTCCGCCGCGAGAGCGGCGCCGTCGCGAGCCAGTTCCACGACCCGCCGTCGATCGAGCCCTACTCGTCCGAGCTCGTCGGCGCCGACCGAGAGATCGTGCTCGGCAAGAAGAGCGGCCTCGACTCGATCCGCATCAAGGCCGAACAGCTCGGGCTCGACATCCCAGAGGAGCGCCGGGCGGAGCTGCTTGCGAAGGTCAAGGAGCTCGGCGCCCGCAAGCGCGGCCTGGTGACGGACGAGGAGTTCCGTGAGCTCGCCGAGGGCTGAGCACGACGCGATCATCGTCGGGAGCGGGATCAACTCGCTCGCGTGCGCGGCGCTGCTGGCCCGCGCCGGCTGGAGCGTGCTCGTGCTCGAGCGCGAGCCGGAGCTCGGCGGCGCGATCCGCACAGCCGAGCTGACCGAGCCGGGCTACCTGCACGACGTCTTCAGCGCCTGGCACCCGCTCTGGGTGGGCGGCGCGGCACACGCGGAGCTCGGAGCGGAGCTCGCCGAACGGGGCCTCGAATATCTGAACACCGACCTGCCGTCCGCGACGCTCTTCCCCGACGGAGAGGCGGCGTTCCTGCTGCGCTCGACCAATGCGAACGAGCAAGGGCTGGGTCCGGAGTGGCGCGGCGTGGTCGAGTCCTTCGCGCCCAACGCAGACCTCGCGTTCGGGGTGCTGGGAACCGAGCTCTGGTCGCGCGACGGCCTCCGGTTGGCGCTGCGCGCGTACCGGCGGCTCGGCGCCCGCGGCCTCGTCGAGTTCGCCGGCACGGTGCTCGCGTCCAGCCGCGACTGGTTGACCGCGACCTTTGCCTCCGAGCGGGCGCACGGCCTGCTCGCGCCGTGGGTGCTTCACACCGGCCTCGGCCCCGACGCGGCCGCGTCGGGCTTCATGACGCAGGTGATCGGCTTCGCGGTCCAGGAGGGCGGGATGCCGATCCCACGCGGCGGTGGTGCGCGCCTCGTCGACGCGCTCGTGCGGCTGATCGAGGACCACGGCGGCTCGTGCGAGACCGGTCGCGACGTCGAGCGCGTCCTCGTCGAGGACGGCCGCGCGGCCGGCGTCCGGATGGTCGGCGGGGAGGAGTCTCGAGCCCGTCGCGCGGTGATCGCGAACGTCACGCCCACGCAGCTCTACGGGCGACTGCTCCACGGCCACGAAGAGCTGGGCCGGCGCTTCCGCTACGGGCGCTCCGAGATGCAGATCCACTTCGCCCTCTCGGAGCCGCCCCGTTGGGAGGGAGACGAACGGCTCGGCAAGACGGCGATCGTCCACCTCACTCCCGGCCTCGACGGCGTCTCAGGTGCCGTCAACGAGGCGGAGCGCGGACTGCTGCCGGCCGAGGCGACCGTCGTTGTCGGCCAGCCGCTGACGATGGACGCCGGTCGCGCTCCTGACGGCGCCGGGCTGCTCTGGATCCAGCTCCAGGAGCTGCCCTGGCACGTAAAGGGCGACGCCGCCGAGGAGCTCGATCCCGGCGACGGGACGTGGACGGAGGAGCTACGCGAGCGCTACGCCGATCGCATCCAGGCGCGGATCGCGCGGCACGTCCCGAACCTGGAGGCCGCGATCCGCAAACGGGTGACGCTCTCGCCGGCCGACCTGCAGGCCGCGAATATCAACTTGCATCACGGCGATCCCTATTCCGGCTCGCTCGCGCTCGACCAGAACCTGCTCTGGCGGCCGCTTCCCTCGCGCCCGGGCCATGCGACGCCGGTCAAGGGCCTCTGGCAGATCGGCGCCAGCACGCATCCCGGCCCGGGCCTTGGGGCGGGCTCCGGCACGCTCGTCGCGAAACGGCTGCTGCGGAAGGGTCTCCGCCGGTGAGGTTCTCGATCTCACAGATCACGACCGTGACGCAGTCGTTCGCCGACGACCTCGACGCCTATCGGGCGGCCGGGGCCGACGGCGTGGGCATCTGGGAGACGAAGCTCGAGGACGACTCGCTCGAGCGCTTCCGGGGGAGCGGCCTCGCCGCCGCGGCGGCCGTTCCGGCGGTCCCCTCGATCCTCCCGCTTCCGCTGATGGAAGGCCCGGCGGATCCCGCCGAGCGTGTCGACGCAATCCGGGCGGGCATTCGCCGGCTGGCGCCGTTCGAGCCCGCCTGCGTCCTCTTCCTGACCGGCCCCGGCGGCGACCGCGACACGGTCGTCGAAGGCATCCGCGCGATCGCCGACGAAGGCCGCGCCCAGGGCGTGCCGGTCGCGCTCGAGCCGATCCAACGCGAGTTCGCCGACCTCTGGACGACGGTCAGCTCGCTCGACGAGGCCGCGGCGCTCGTCGACGAAGCGGGCGCGGACTGCGGCCTCCAGTACGACTCCTGGCATCTCTGGCGCGAACCGCTCGAGCAAATCGAGCGCCACCGTGGGCGGATCCTCGGCGTCCACCTGGCGGACTGGCGGGAGCCGACGCGCACCACGAACGACCGCGTTCTGCCCGGCGACGGCGTCATCGAGTTCGAGCCGATCCTCGAAGCGCTGCGCTGGGACGGGCTCTGCGACCTGGAGATCTTCTCCGACGCCGAGCTCCCCGGTTCGCTCTGGACCGGGGACCCGCGTGAGCTCGCCGCCCGCGGGATCGAGTCGTTACGGAGGACGGTATCGAGCGTGTCTGCGTAGTCGGCGCCGGCGTGATCGGCAGCCTCTTCGCGGGCCACCTGGGCCGCGTCTGCGAGGTCTCGGTCCTCTGCCGCCGCGAGGAGCACGCGCGGGCGCTTAACGAGCAGGGCCTCACGGTCTCGGGCCGGAACGACTTCGTCACGAGGGTCCGGGCGGCGACCGATCCCGCCGAACTGCCCGAGCCCGAGCTGGCGATCGTCGCAACGAAGACGACCGAGCTCGAGGCGGCCGCGCGGAGACTCGACGGCATCTGGCCGGGAGCGGCAGTGATGACCGTTCAGAACGGGCTCGGCGCCGAGGCGTCGTTTCCGAACCGGCGCGTCATCTCCGCGGTCACCTTCATGAGCGGCACGCGCCACTCCGACACGCACGTCGAGTACATCCTCGACACGGAGACCTGGCTCGGGCCGTACGGGGATACGCCCTACGAGCTCGTAGAGGAAACCGCCGCGCTGATCGTCGCGTCGGGCCTGAAGGCGCGCGCCTTCGCCGACCTGCGACCCGCGCAGTGGTCGAAGCTGATCTTCAACGCGACCGTCAACGCGGTCGCGGCTCTCACCGGGCTTCCGCACGACCACCACTTCGCCGAGCGCGAGCGCACCGGCGACCTCGGCCAGCTCGTCTTCGACCTGGTCGAGGAAGGCAAGCGGGTCGCGAAGGCCGCGGAGGTCGAGCTGCACGAGGACCCGTGGGAGATGAACGTCCTCGCCACACAGCGGGGCAGCCGCCATTACCCCTCGATGCTCGAGGACGTCGAGGCCCGCCGGCCGACCGAGATCGAGCACATCACCGGCGCGCTCGTCCGCGAGGCGGCGAGGCTCGGAGTCCCGGTCCCGCTGCACACGGCGCTCTACCGCCTGATCAGAGGTCGCGAGGCCTCGTGGACACCCGATTGACCGCAAGGCGCGTAGAGACTTGAATTAGCGTTTCCCGAGAGGAGGAGGGTGCAGTGAGACGTGTGACTAGGTGGGGCATCCCCGTGGCGCTGGCAGTAGCCGTCGCGGCGATCGCCGCTCTTGCAGGCACCACCGGGAGCCACGCGGCTCCTGCGGCGAAGAAGAAGGTCGTCATCGGCTGGGCGTACGACAAGTCGGGCCAGATGGCGCCCTTCGACAATCCGGCGCTGGCCGCGGTCAGGATCCGGATCAAGAAGATCAACGCCACGAGCCGCTACCGGTTCGTCATCAAGACCTGCGATACCCAGAACAACAACGCCGCGAAGGCGAAGGCGTGCGCGCTCAGCCTGCTGGGCCAGGGGGCGAACATCATCTTCACCACCTGCGACGTCGACTACGCGACACCGGTCGTGCAGGAGGCGATCAATCGCGGCAAGCTCGCCATCGCTCCGTGCATCGGCACCGACCAGATGGGGCCACGGCGGTTCGGCAAGAAGGGCAAGCTCGCCTTCAGCTTCGGCAACGTCGCTCAGGACGAGGGCTCGGCGATGGCGGAGTACGCACACAGCCGCGGTTGGAAGACCGCCGGCCTCGCGACGAACACCTACCTCGTCTACTTCAAGAACGTCGTGCAGGCGTTCGACATCCGCTTCCGGGCGCTCGGGGGCAGGGTCGTCGCCCGCGAGAGCTACTCGACAGGCAACAACGACGTCAACACGGCGGTCACGCATCTCAACGCAAAGAAGGCCGACGTCTATGTGACATCGACCGCGTTCGGCGAGCTGCCGGCGTTCGTCTCCGGAATTCGCTCGCTGCACAACAACACGCCGATCCTCAACTCGTGGGCGGGCGACGGCACCTACTGGAACCCGAAGAACCCGAAGGTGACGAACTACTACTTCGTCACCTTCGCTTCGGTGTTCGGCGACGACCCGAGCGCCGCAGTGCGCGCGATGATCGCCTCGCTCAAGGCGGCGGGCTCACCTCCCGGGACGGGCGGTTTCCTCGGCGGGGCGGACGCGATCGACGGCGTCTACACGGCCATCAAGCGGGCGCACGGCTCGCTGAACGGAGCCAAGCTCGCTGCCAAGCTGGTGAGGTTCAGGCAGGTGGCCGTGCTCGGCAGCAAGGTCAGCTTCTCGGCCAAGTGGCACACGGTCTTCGGCCGGCAGTACCGCGTGATCAAGATCCAGAACAACAGGGCGAAGCGCGTGGGCCTCGTCACGGCGAAGGTCCTTCCGAACATCCACTAAGTGCTGGCGGCTCGCGCCGGCGAAGCTGCAAGGAGGCCCGGAGAGACTCTCCGGGCCTCCTCCGTCTCGCGCTCCTTCGAGGGGGTCAAGGCGCTGCGCGACGTCACGCTGGAGCTTCACCGCCGCGAGGTCGTGGGCCTGATCGGGCCGAACGGCGCCGGCAAGTCCACGCTCGTGAACGTGCTCAGCGGCTTCGACCACCCGGACGAAGGCTCGGTCGAGCTCGAGGGGCGTGAGATCACCGGCTGGAGCCCTCAGCGCCGGGCCCGGGCCGGTCTGGCGCGCACCTTCCAGCACAGCCGCTCCTTCGGCGGTCTTTCGGTGCGCGAGAACGTCGAGGTGGCGGCGCTCGGTTCGGGAGCGGGCGCGCGGGAGGCCCGGCGCCGCGCCGACCGGCTGCTCGAGCTGCTAGGGCTGGCAGGCGTCGCCGGCAAACGCGCCCGAGGGCTCTCGCACGGCGACGAGCGGCGGCTCGGGGTCGCGCGCGTCCTCGCGACCGATCCGCGGTTCGTGCTGATGGACGAGCCCGCAGCCGGCCTCCCCGACGCCGAGGTGCCCGAGTTCGCCGAGACCGTGCGGTCGCTGCTCGACGAGCATCGCGCCGGGATGCTGCTGATCGACCACAACGTGGCTCTCGTGATGGGCGTCTGCGACCGGATCCACGTCCTCGACCAGGGCCGCACGCTCGCGGCGGGGACGCCGGAGGAGATTCGCGGCAACCTCGACGTCGCGGCTGCGTACCTCGGCGAGACGGCGGTTCGCGAGCCCGGTGGCTGAGCCGGCGCTGGAGCTGGAGGGCCTCGAAGTCCGGTACGGAGCCGTGCCGGCGGTCCGCGGGCTGAGCCTGCGCGTGGCGGAGGGCGAGATCGTCGGTCTCATCGGGCCCAACGGCGCGGGCAAGTCGACGACGCTGAACGCGATCATGGGCGCGGTCCCGGCCTACGCGGGCGAGATCCGGTTCCGCGGCCGCTCGATTCGAAAGCGCTCGCCCGAGTCGATCGCCCGCCGGGGGCTCGCGCTCGTGCCGGAGGGACGGCGGATCTTCGCCGAGTTCACGGTCGAGGAGAACCTGCACCTCGGCCTGGCCTCGGGCAGGCACGGCGCGGACCTGCGTAGGGCGTACGAGCTCTTTCCGGTGCTGGAGGAGTTCCGGCGGCGGCCGGCGGGCGTTCTCTCGGGCGGCCAGCAACAGCAGCTTGCGATCGGCCGCGCGCTCGTCGCCGAGCCGGAGGTCCTGCTGCTCGACGAGCCGTCGCTCGGGCTCGCGCCGCTCGCGGTCGACGCTGTCTTCGAAGCGCTCCGCGGGATCCGGGAGCAGGGCGTCACGATCCTGCTCGTCGAGCAGCGGGCCCTGCATGCGGTCGCACTCGCGGACCGCACCGACGTTCTCGTCGGCGGCGAGCTGCGGCTCACGCTGACTCCCGCCGACGCCGCCGACACCAACAAGATCGTCTCGGCGTACCTCTCGTCGTGATCTTCGGCGTCCTCGACGCCCAGACGCTGACCGACGCCGTCGGGCTCGGAGCGATCTACGCGCTGATGGCCGTCGGGATCGGGCTCGTGTTCGGCGTGCTGCGCCTCGTCAACTTCGCCTACGGCCAGCTCGTGATGGCCGGGGCATACACGCTCGCCTACACGTCGGGCTGGCCGCTCGCCGCGAGCATCACCGCGTGCTTCGGGGTCGTCGTCGCGCTCTCGCTCGCGATGGAGCTCAGCGTCTTCCGCCCGCTGCGTGGGCAGTCGCCCGCCGTGATGCTGGTCACCACGTTCGCGATCAGCTTCCTGCTTCAGGCGATCGCGCTGATCCTCGACCTGCGCAACGGACAGCTCGGCGAGGTGGCGGCCTCGCTGACCACGTTGGCCCAGCCGATCTCGATCGCGGGCGTGCAGGTGCGCGAGATCACGCTGGTCGAGCTCGGCGTCGCTCTCGGGGCGCTCCTCCTGCTCGCAGTGCTGCTCCTGCGCACGACGATCGGGCTGCACACGCGCGCGGCCGCGAGCGACTTCGCCACGGCCCGGTTGCTCGGCGTACGGGCCAACCGCGTGATCGCGGTCTCCGTCGTCCTGTCGGGGCTGATCGCGGCCGCGGTCGCGGTGATGATGACCGTGCAGCTCCCCCTGGTGGCGCCCGATTTCGCGCTGCGCGACACGATCGTCGTCCTCGTCGGCGTCGTCGTGGGCGGGATCGACCGGCTCTGGACGGCGACCCTCGGCGGCTTCACGATCGGCTTCGTTTCCGGCCTGATCAACGGGCTGCTCCCGACCGACAAGACCGTCTTCCTGCCGTCCGCCGTGTTCGCGCTCGTGATCCTCGTCCTGCTTCTCCGCCCGCAGGGCCTGTTCGCGTGGGGGCGGCGGGCGGCAGTGCCGGACCGCGTATGAGGCGGGCGCTCGACGCTGTCGTCCAGCTCGGGGCACCGTCGCTGCTGGTGGTCGCCGTCGGGTTGCTCGCGACGACGGTCTCGGCGTCGAACAGGGTCTACTTCCTCAACGCCCTCATGTCCGTCGCCGTCGTGGTCGCTATCTACGTCTTCGTCGGCAACTCCGGGGTGCTCTCGTTCGGCCAGATCAGCTTCGTCGCGGTCGGTGCCTTCGCCGCGGGCGTGATGACCGTGCCGCTCGACTCGAAGCAGGGCGTGCTGACGACCGTGTTCCCGCTGCTGCGCAACCACACGATCGGCAACGTTCCGTCGCTGCTGCTCGCGGCCGGGCTCGGGGGGCTGTTCGCGCTCGTGGTCGGCCTGCCGCTGATGCGCCTGAACGGCCTCGCCGCCGGGATCGCCACCTTTGCCGTGCTCGAGATCACGCACAACGTCCTGCGCGAGTGGACGAAGATCGGGCCCGGCGCTACGACGCTCTCGCTCGTGCCCGAGACGACCGGGCCGCTGCAGGGAACTCTCGGCGCGCTGGTGGTGATCGGGGTTGCCTTCGCCTATCAGCGCAGCAGGCTCGGGCGACAGCTGCGGGCCTCCCGCGAGGACTCGGCCGCCGCGGCCGGGGTCGGGGTCCTCGTTCACCTCCAGCGGCTGTGGGCCTTCACGCTGTCGGGTGCTCTCGCGGGCTTTGCGGGAGCGCTGCTCGTCCACCAGCTCGGGTCGATCACGACCGAGCAGGTCTACCTCGAGCTGACGTTCCTGACCTTGGCGATGCTGGTCGTCGGAGGCCTGACCAGCCTCTGGGGAGCCGTCATAGGCGCGCTCGCCGTCAGCGGGCTCGATTCGTTTCTCAGCCAGGCCGAGCAGGGCGTCCACGTCCTCGGCTTCAAGCTCGATCTGCCGTCGGGCACACGCCTCGTCTTCCTGGCGGCGATCATGGCGCTCGTGCTGATCGTTCGGCCATCGGGGCTCACCGGCGGGCACGAGGCGAGGGTGCCGTGGCCCTGGAGGCGCGGGTGAAGATCTGCGTCGTCGGCTGTGGAGCGGTGGGCTCCCTGTTCGCGGCGAGCCTGGCGCAGCTCGACGACGTCGAGGTCTGGGCCTACGACCTCGCTCGGGAGCACGTCGACGCGATCAACGCGAGTGGGCTGCGCCTCTCCGGCGCGCGCGAGCTCGTCGGGCAGGTGCGCGCTACGGCGAACGCAGACGAGCTCCCGTCCTGCGACTTCGGGATCGTCGCGACGAAGGCGATGCACACGGAGCCGGCGATCGAAGCGGCCGCGCACGCGTTCGAGACCGGAGCCGTCTGCTCGGTGCAGAACGGTCTCGGCAACGAAGAGGCGATCGCTCGGCACGTCGAGCGCGTGATCCGCGGAACGACCTTCCCGGCCGGCCGCGTGCTCGGCCCCGGGCGCGTGCAGTGGGACGTCGAGGGCGACACGACGATCGGACCGTTCGAGCCGA
>WNGF01010093.1_pt1 | contig 19964 bp, 20 predicted proteins | sample 5400641 | NCBI WGS metagenome assembly WNGF01 (sample SAMN13153371, study PRJNA577476) | soil metagenome | isolation source: 80 cm soil or saprolite under grassland replicate 2 | place: USA:California | collected 2016-06-15
TGTCGATGCACGTCGTATCCGGCTACGATCGCCATTTGGGCCTCCTTTTGAGCTCCAGGGTCTTACGACTGCGCGAAGGGTCTCGCGCTGAGCCGAGGGAGGCCCTGCTTCATGCCATCTTCCCGCGGTAGCCGGATTTCCCAGAGCCGCGGCAAGATAGACTGCACCGGCTCGCCAGGGCGCCTGCGCGCCACGCGGCCGGCCTCGGTAATCCCTGTCCAGGAGCCCAATGTCTAGTCACGAGAACGGTCAGAACTTCGAAGCCGAGGGGAAAGGCGGCAGCGAAGCTGGCGACCTCGGCCCGAGGCGCAGAAGACTCGGCGACGAAGGAGCCGAGAACGTCGGCAAGATCGTCGAGATCAAGGGCGTCGTCATCGACGCCGTCTTCCCGGAGCGACTCCCCTCGATCTACAGCGCCCTGCACGTCGCGCTGCCCGCCGAGGACGGCAAGGAGGCGGGCACGCTTGTGGTCGAGGTGCAGCAGCATCTCGGCGACGACCGCGTTCGTGCGGTGGCGATGGACTCGACCGACGGCCTTGCCCGTGGCCTCGACGTGGTCGACAGCGGCCTGCCCATCACGGTACCGGTCGGAGACGCAACCCTGGGACGGCTCTGGAACGTGATCGGCGAGCCGATCGACAACAAGGAAGCCTCGGCCGACACGGAGCGCTGGCCGATCCACCGCGAGCCGCCTGCCTTCCGCGACCTCTCGCCGACGATCGAGATCTTCGAGACTGGACTGAAGGTCGTGGACCTGATCGCTCCGTTCGTCAAGGGCGGCAAGATCGGGCTCTTCGGCGGCGCGGGGCTCGGCAAAACCGTCCTCATTCAGGAGCTGATCCACAACGTCGCCATGCAGCACGGAGGCGTGTCCGTGTTCGCCGGCGTGGGAGAGCGGTCCCGGGAGGGCAACGACCTCTGGATCGAGATGACCGAGTCGAAGGTGATCGACCGCGTCGCATTGGTGTTCGGGCAGATGAACGAGCCGCCGGGCGCCCGGCTGCGCGTCGGCCTCTCCGGGCTGACGATGGCCGAGTACTTCCGTGACCAGGGCCAGGACGTGCTGCTCTTCATCGACAACATCTTCCGCTTCGTGCAGGCAGGCTCGGAGGTCTCCGCGCTGCTCGGCCGCATGCCCAGCGCGGTCGGCTACCAGCCGACGCTCGCGACGGAGATGGGGCAGCTGCAGGAGCGGATCACGTCGACGCGGACCGGATCTGTCACGTCGGTGCAGGCCATCTACGTTCCGGCGGACGACCTCACCGACCCGGCGCCGGCGAACACGTTCGCGCACCTGGATGCGTTCATCGTGCTTTCGCGATCGATCTCGGAGAAGGGGATCTACCCGGCGATCGATCCGCTCGACTCGTTCTCACGCGCCCTCCAGCCTGGAATCGTCTCTCAGGAGCACTACGAGACGGCGACGCGCGTGCAGGAGGTCCTCCAGCGCTACAAGGACCTCCAGGACATCATCGCCATTCTGGGCATGGACGAGCTCTCGGACGAGGACAAGCTCACGGTCCAGCGCGCCCGTAAGATCGAGCGGTTCTTCTCGCAGCCGATGTTCGTCGCTGAGGCCTTCACGGCCCGGCCCGGCGTCTATGTGAAGTTGGAAGACACGATCAGGGGCTTCAAGGAGATCATCGAGGGCAAGCACGACGATCTCCCCGAGCAGGCCTTCTACATGTGCGGCGCAATCGACGAGGCGCTGGCGCGTGGCCGCGAGGCGACCGAGGCGGAGCAGACGCCGGAGGCCGAGGCGAACGCCACGGAGCCCGAGCCGGCCGGCACGACCGCCTAGCCGGCATGCCCGACGGTCGCAAGACGTTCGACGTCTCGCTCGTGACACCGGAGGGCCCGGCTTTCGAGGGCGAGGTCGAGATGATCGTCGTCCCGGGCGCGGCGGGGGAGATCGGCGTGCTTGCGCGTCACGCCCCGCTCGTGGCCATGTTGAAGGCGGGCTCGACGCGAATCTATCTCAGCGAGACCGACGTGCGCGAGTTCGCCACGGGCTCGGGCTTCTTCAAGGTCGAGCAGGATCGCGCGCTCGCGCTCGTGGACGACGCGATCGATGCACGCGAGATCGATGCCGGGAGGGCGGAGCGCCAGCTGGAGGAGGCCCAGGCAGAGCTCGAGCGGGTCGAACGCGGCGAGTCGGAGGCCGATCGCTGGCAGCTCGAGCAACGCATCAGGCACGCCGAGAACCAGCTCTCGGTTGCGGGTCGCGGCTAGCCCGACAACCTCTGAGGGCGGTCTTCACCCCGATGGCAGCCTGTTGGAGCTGATCTCCTACTCGAGTCCGGCTGATAGCGTGGCGATCCCGTGCAGGCGTTCGTTCCGGGCATCTATCCGCGCTCCGAAGAGCTCGTCCAGGCGACCCGCGACCTCGATCGCGGGCGGACGACCCCGGAGGCCGTCGACGCACAGGTCGCCCGCGATCTCCAGGAGCTCGTCTCCCTGCAGCAGCGGGCGGGTCTCGATTTGCTGGCGGATGGGATGCTCGCCTGGCATGACCTCTTTCGACCGCTCGTCGATGCTGTCGACGGCCTCGAGCCCGGGGCTCTGACCCGTTTCCTCGACACCAATACCTTCTACAGAGCGCCGAGAGGAACCGGATCCGAGCCGCGCCTACGCGAGCCGCTCGCCGAGAGGTATGTCCCACCGCTGCCCGGGCCGAGGCTGGTCACGCTGCCCTCGCCGTTCGGCCTCGCCCGGGACACGGAGCTCTCGCAAGAGACGATCGCGAAGGAGGTGCTCGCCCCGAACCTGGCTGCACTCGACGCCGCGCTCGTCGTCCTCGGCGAGCCGTTCCTGGCGCGTGAGGACGCACCGGACCTCGAAGGGCTCGCATCGTCACTCGAGCGACTCGCAGGCGGGCCGCGGCTCGTGCTGCAGCTGACCTTCGGGGACGCCGGCCCGCTGCTGCCGCGCCTCGCCGACTTGCCGGTCCAGGGGATCGGTGTGGACTTCTACGCGACCCGGCTCGAGGACGTGCCGGAGGGCTTCGACAAGCTCCTGCTCGCGGGGGTCGTCGATGCACGAAGCTCGGTCGTCGAGGACCCGGACGAGCTGGCCTCCTTCGCCGGGCTCCTGGCCGAGCGCGTCGCGGGGGACGTCGCCCTGGTTCCGAACGGCGACCTCCAGTACGTCTCCGAGCGGATCGCCAGCGCGAAGGTCGTCCGGCTCGGAGCGGCGAAGAAGGCCGTCCTGGAGGCGGTGGCGTGAGTCAGGCACCGCACCTGCTCACGCACGAGATCGGGTCGCTCGCCAAGCCGCCGTGGCTCGTCAAGATCTCTGCAGGTCGGCCGCTCGACGACTCGGACATGGAGCATGCCCAGAGCTGGGGGAGCCGGCTCGGGGTGCCGGGCCACGATGCGCTGGTCGAGCTGCTGCAGCGCGAGAACGGTCGACACACGGAGGAGATCGCAGCCTGGTCGAGCCGCTACGCGGTCCGCCTGCTCGAGTCAGCAGGGCTGGACGTCGTCTATGACGGAGAGCAGCAGCGCAGCGAAATGTACGCCTGGGCGGTCGCGCACGCCAACGGCTTCGAGCCCCGCGGGACGGTTCGGAGCTTCGACAACAAGTACTACTCGAAGTCGGCGGTGACCGGTCCGGTCTCGCTGCGCGAGCCGTACCACAACACCGAGTTCGCCTTCCTGCAGTCGGTCGCGGACGCTCGGCTCAAGATTCCCGTCACGGGGGCCTACACCCTTGCGATCTGGTCGTACGACGAGCATCACGCGGCCCTTCGAGGCCGACTCGGCGGGGGGGCGAGCCGGGCGGCCGAGATCGGCGCTCGCCGCGAGCTCGCGCTCGACATCGCCCGCAGCCTGATCCGGCCGAACCTGCAGGCGCTGATCGAGTTGGGCGCAGAGTGGATCCAAATCGACGAGCCCGGGGCCTCGACCGAGGTGGACGAGCTCGAGGTGTTCGTGGAGAGCTTCAACGCGAGCGTCGAGGGGCTGGACTGCTTCTTCTCGACCCATCTCTGCTTCTCCGACTACGACCTCTTCTTCCCGGCGATCGAGGGCATGAGCGGCTGCCGCCAGTACTGCGTCGGCTTCGCCAACTACGACACGCGCGAACTCGGCACCTCCGACGAGGCTCGGCCGGGCTACCACGTGATCCGCCGGTTCCGCGACCTGCCCTACGAGCCGATGCTGGGACTCGGCGTCCTCGACATCCACACCGATTTCATCGAGCCGCCCGAGCTCGTCCGCGACCGCATCCTCTACGCCGTCGAGGTCTTCGGCGACCCCGCGCGTATCCACGTGACACCGGACTGCGGCCTGCGTACCCGCAGCTGGGAGGTCGCGTACGAGAAGCTCGTGAACATGGTCGAGGGCACCCGGCTGGCCGAGCAGACCCTCGCCGGGTGAGCGGGCTTTCCGACATCGTCGTCGGGTAACCTTCGCGTCCGGCAACCGCGCCTCGCCGAGGTGCGACGCGCGTTTTACAGAGCCTTGCGCACGACACTCAAGAGAGGATTCGGCCGGGCGACCTCGGTCGACGGTAACGGGCGCGCCGTCCTCCCACCTGCCGCAGCTACCCCGATGTCGCGGTACCGGCAGCCCCCGCCGCCGCGGCGCTCGGGGCTCCGGCTGCTGGGGCAGATCTTCTTCTGGTCGCTCGTGGCGCTGCTGATGGTCGCCGGGGCATTTGCCGGAGGGCTCTACCTCTGGGGTCACGAGAAAGTCGCCGAGCTCCGTGCCCATTCCCCCGACGTGAAGGCCGCGCAGCAGCGGCTCGACCTGCCGCCGGCGCCGAACCAGGCCGCCATCGGGCTCGTCATCGGCTACGACCATCGCGCTGGTGAGGGCGCCTCACCGTCGAGGTCGGACACGCTCATGCTGCTGCGGGCCGATCCGAAGACCAAGTCGATCTCGATGCTCTCCTTCCCGCGCGACCTCGCGGTGTCGATCCACTGCCCGGGGCACTCGGCGTTCACCTCCAAGATCAACGCCGCCTACGCGACCTGCGGTTCCAAGGGCACGCTCGAGACTGTGAAGGCGTTGACCGGACTCCCGATCAACTACCTGATCACCGTGAACTTCCGCGGCTTCAAGAAGATCGTGAACCAGCTCGACGGGGTCTGGATCGACGTCGACCGGCGTTACTTCAATGACAACCGCGGGCTCGGCCCCGGCTTCGGCTACGCGAAGATCAACCTCCAGCCGGGGTACCAGCGGCTGACGGGCGGCAGCGCGCTCGACTTCGTCCGCTTCAGACACACCGACTCGGATCTCTACCGCGTGGCGCGCCAGCAGCTGTTCGTGACGGCGATGAAGGAGCAGTTCCGGCGGAGCTTCTCGGTGTTCAAGGTGCCGAAGCTCGTCAACACGATCACGCACAACGTCGAGGTGGGCGTCGGCGGAGGCAAACAGCTTTCGGGCAAGACCGTCCTCCGCTACGCCTTCTTCATCTGGAAGCTGCCGTCAGGACATTTCTTCCAGACGCGCATCAACGGCCTCACGGGCCAGTTCGACCTCTCGACGAGCAGCTCGGACCTGGACCAGGCCGTTCGCGAGTTCGCGAATCCCGACGTCGAGGCTCCGAGGGCGGCGACCGCCGTTGCGCTCGGCCAGAAGCCCAAGACGACTGCGCCCAAGCCCGCGGAGACGACTGTCGGCACGCTGAACGGAAACAACATTCCCGGCTCGGCGGCCACGGCGCGGTATCTCCTCGGCCAGCGTGGCTATCGCACCGTCGAGCCGCCGGCCAACGCGACGGGGAATGCACCCACCTTCGGCTACAACCACACGGTCGTCTACTACGACCCGCGCCTACGGCGCTCCCAGGCGGCCGCGCGCGAAGTGGCCAAGCTGTTCGCGCCGGCGGACGTGGAACGCCTCCCCTCGACCATCCAGCCGCTCTCGAGCGGCGCGATGCTGACGGTGGTCGTGGGTGCGACGTTCCACAACGATCTCGCTCCGTCGCCGGTGCGGCACGAGATCGTCCGCCAGCCTGCGTACGTGACCTACAACCGCGGCGCCACGGAGCCCTTGCTGCGCACGGTGAAGAAAAAGGTGCCGTTCCCCCTCTACGTGCCGAACGTGCTCGAGTCCACCTCCATCCCGGATCCGGAGAAGCCCATCCGCGCCTACCGGATCGACGGCGACCACAAGGCCGTCCGCCTCACCTTCCGCACCGGAGGCCGGCAGTACTGGGGCGTCGAGGAGACCGACTGGGACGACGCGCCGGTGTTCGGCGACAGGAGCTTCGCGCACGTTCTGGGCGGCAGGCGCTTCGACTTCTACCACCAGGGCTCGCACGTGCACATGATCGTCCTGCACGAGAAGGGCGCAACCTACTGGGTCGTGAACACGTTGCTCGATTCGCTCTCGAACGAGACGATGATCGCGATCGCGAAGGGACTGCGCCCGCTCGACCAGCCCGCGGTGAAGAAGGCCAAGAAGAAGGTCAAGAAGAAGGCCGCGAAACCGGCGAGGAGCCGGTAGGACGATGGCGCGAATCGGGATCTTCGGCGCCGGTTACGTCGGCATCGTCAGTGGGGCGGGCTTCGCGGAGCTCGGCCACACGGTCGTCCTGCGCGACGTCGTACGAGAGCGGATCGACCGCCTGAAGGCCGGCGAATCGCCGATCTACGAGCCGGGGCTCGACGAGGTGCTCGAACGCAACCGCGGACGGATGACGTTTACGACGGAGGCCGGGGCCGCCGCCGCTTCCGACTTTCTCTTTGTGTGCGTGGGCACGCCCCCGACCTACTCCGGCGACGCCGACCTGTCGGCCTGCTGGACGGTGATCGAGGAGATTCCACCCGAGACGAGTGCGGTCCTCGTGATGAAGAGCACGGTTCCGGTCGGCACCGGCGAGAAGGTGCGGGCCGCGCTCGATGCGCGGGGCCTCACCGGGGTGGGCTACGTGTCGTGCCCCGAGTTCCTCGCGGAGGGGACGGCCGTTCGGGACTTTCTCGGCCCGGACCGGATAGTGATCGGCGCCTTCGAGGAGGCGGACGGCGAAGCCGTTGAAAGACTGCACGCCGGGCTGGACGCGCCGGTCGTGCGGACCGACGTCCCCTCGGCGGAGATGATCAAGCTGGCTGCGAACGCCTTCCTGGGCACACGGATCAGCTTCATCAACGAGATCGCGAACGTCTGCGAGCTCGTGGGGGCGGACGTGGGACAGGTGGCGCGCGGCATGGGCCTCGACAGGAGGATCGGAGAGCACTACCTGCGCCCCGGAATCGGATTCGGCGGGAGTTGTTTCCCCAAAGACATCTCGTTCCTGAAGCTGCTCGCCGGGAACTCCGGCTACCACTTCCAGCTCCTCAACGCGGTCATCGAGGTCAACGAGCTCCAGAAGCGCCGTGTCGTCACCAAGCTGCAGAAGCACCTGGGGTCGCTGCGAGGCAAGCGTGTCTGTCTGCTGGGACTCGCCTTCAAGCCGAATACCGACGACCTGCGGGAGGCCCCGAGCATCGTCCTCGCCTCACGGCTGCTCGCGGAGGGAGCCGAGGTATCCGCCTGGGACCCGGTCGCGGATGCCAGCGGGCTGCTCAAGGGAGTCCGGCTCGCCGCTTCTCCGCTGGAGGCCCTGGCCGGCGCCGACGCGGCCGTGGTCGTCACTGAATGGCCCCAGCTCCTCGACCTTCCCTGGTCGGAGGCGGCAGCGGTCATGCGAAGCCCCCTCGTGATCGACGGACGAAACCTGTTGAACCCTGACGAGCTGAAGGCGCTCGGTTTCACCTACGAGGGTGTCGGGCGTCTGGAGTCTCCGTTCTCCGGCCTGCCTGAGACCCCGGAGCCCGAGCCGGAGCTCGAGCAGAAGTAACGTTCGGTCAGTGGAGGCCATCATCCTGGCTGGCGGTAAGGCCGAGCGGCTGGGCGACGTCGCTGCCGGGCGGCCCAAGGCGCTCATGCCGGTTGCCGGCAAACCCCTGGTCGCCTACCAGGTCGCCCTGCTCGCCAGGGCCGGCGTCCGGCGGGTGATCGTCAGCTGCGCGTCCGGCCAGGGAGCGCTCTTCGCCCGCGAGCTGGAGGGCCTCGGCCCCGAGATCGCGCTCGTCGAGGAACCCGAGCCGCTGGGGCGGGGTGGAGGTCTCCGTTTCGCCGCCGCCGGACGCATGGAGCCGGGAGACGTGTACGCCCTGAACGGCGACGAGCTTCTCAACGCCGACCTGCCTCGACTGCTCGAGCGGCACCGCACGAGCGGGGCGGCCGCGACCATCACGGTCACCCGCCCACCGTCCCCGTTCGGCGTAGTGGAGCTTGGCGACGGAGATCTCGTCTCCGGCTTCAACGAGGCCGCGCGCCTCCCGTGTTGGGTGAGCTGCGGCCTGTACGTGCTGGGCGAAGAGGCACTCGACCGCTTCCCCGAGCGAGGCGACCACGAGACGAGCACGTTCCCCGAGCTGTCCGCGGAAGGTCGCCTGGCCGCGTTTCGGCACGATGGCGTCTGGCTGACGGTCAACACGCCGAAGGATCTCCGCAAGGCCGAGCAGTACGTGACGGCCCACCCGGAATGGCTCGCGTGACCGTGGCCGACGGATTCGGCTTCGAGCCGCGCCGCGTCGAGAAGCCCTGGGGGTGGGAGTTGATCTGGGCGCTCACTGACGACTACTGCGGCAAGCTGCTGTTCGTCCGGGCGGACCATTCGCTCTCGCTCCAGTACCACGAGGTCAAGGACGAGTCCTGGTACGTGCAGGAAGGCCGCGCGGAGTTGCTGCTCGGCGAGCGGGGAAAGGACGCGACCCTTCGTGAGATCCGGCCGGGGGATGCGTTTCACTTCAATCCCGGCACCGTGCACCGGGTGCGGGCCCTCGAGGACACGACCATCCTCGAGGTCTCGACACCTCAGCTCGAGGACGTCGTTCGCATCGAGGACGACTACGGTCGGGCCGGATAGACTCAGCTGATGGCGACGACGAAGCGCTTCGACGTCAAGGATCTCGCGCTCGCGCCGGAAGGCGTGCGCCGCATCGAGTGGGCCGACCGGCACATGCCCGTGCTGGCCGCCATCCGCGAGCGGTTCGAGCGGGAGAAGCCACTGTCCGGGTACCGCGTCTCGGCCTGCCTCCACGTGACCACCGAGACCGCGAACCTGATGCGCACGCTCAAGGCCGGCGGCGCCGACATCGTCCTCTGCGCCTCCAATCCGCTCTCGACCCAGGACGACGTCGCCGCCGCGCTCGTCGAGAAGTACGACGTCTCCGTCTTCGCCCATCGACGCGGCCGTCGACCACAAGCCGCAGCTGACGATGGACGACGGCGCCGACGTGATCGGGGTTCTGCACTCCGCGCGGCGAGAGCAGCTCGGGGACATCATCGCCGGTACCGAGGAGACGACGACCGGCGTCATCCGCCTCAAGGCGCTCGAGGCCGACGGCAAGCTCGGTTTTCCAATCATCGCCGTCAACGAGGCGAAGACGGAGACGTCGTACTTCTCGACGAGCGCGGCGGCGACGTCGTCCTGGGTCGAGAGCGGATTGGAGGCGCAGAGGACGATGTCGGCGCCGCCGGCCTTGAGCGTGCGCATCAGGTTCGCGGTCTCGGTGGTCACGGCTTCGAGGTGCTGCCCATGCCGAAGGCTGCCGAGGTCGGTGACATCTTCTGCACGGCGACCGGCGATAAGCACGTGATCGCCCGAGAGCACCTCGAGCGCATGAAGGACGGCGCCATCCTCGCCAACACCGGCCACTTCAACGTGGAGATCGAGATCCCCGCGTTGCGATCGCTCGCGATCGGGACTCGCGAGGCGCGGCAGTTCGTCGAGGAGTTCGAGCTCGAGGACGGGCGGCGTCTGTATCTCATAGCCGACGGCCGGCTCGTCAACCTGTCGGCCGCGGAGGGTCACCCGGCGGCCGTGATGGACATGTCCTTCGCCAACCAGGCTCTGTCCGCCGAGTACGCGGTGGAGAACGCGGCCAGGCTCGAGCGCCAGGTCTATCCCGTGCCGGACGAGATCGACCGTGAGATCGCGCGCCTCAAGCTCGAGACGATGGGCATCACCATCGACCAGCTGACCGAGGAGCAGGCCCGGTACCTGGCCTCGTGGGACGAGGGTACCTAGGACTCCTAGCGGCGTCAGCAGGCGGAAAACGACGAGTCACAGTGACTGTCACAGTGACTGTCACCGAGACGTGTCCGTTCTAGGCCAGCCGACGAGGTAGACGGCCCCCGCCTGCGCGGCGTCAGCCGCGGGTGAAGATCACCGGGTAGCGGACCGGGTTCGTCCCTGGATCGTCGATGTCGATCGTCACGGTCGTCTTGGCTCCGAGCTGCAGCCGACCGAGGTTGCCGAAGAACACGGTCGGCGGGTGCAGCGGCCAGGGGGTGATCCGGTCGATCGTCTTCGTCTTCACGATCGGCCACGGGGCCTGCTGGATCGTGAGCGTCACCTTGACGTGCCGCTTGGTCACGTGTCCTTCGTTGTTGACGCTTACTGCAAAGCGGAGGTTCGGAGTTGCGACGACTCTGGTCAGCTCGTAGCGACCGAGTTCCTGGTCGCCGGGCTCGCCGACCACGTCGTAGATGAGGAGTGGACTGCTCCATGGCCTCTCGAGAATGGTGGTGCGGGTCGGGCGGAGCTTTCCGTTCGCGTACGTCCAGGTTGTCCTCGCCTGTCCCGACGCGCAGCACGTGCCGTCGTGAGGGCCGTACCACGCCTCGGAGACGATGACCTTTTGGCGCTTGATCGCAACTACATGGCTGAGGGGGACGTGCGTCATGGCGGGATCGAGCGGCTGCTGCGGAGTCACGATGCCGACCACTCGCAGCGACTTCTCCAAGGTCTTGAAGATCACGTCCGAGAACGCGAGCTGGCCAGCGGCGGTCCGCCGCCATTGGCGCAGACGACGTTGAGCGCGGCTTCATCTCGTCCATCGCCGTCGAGGTCACCAAAGGTCGGTCTCGACCAGGAGGAGACGACGACGGGGTTCCACCAGAGCAGGTTCACGTCTGCGTGAATGAACGCCTCGGGGCCATGGCGGGGTCGGATCGGCCGGCTCGAGCCACACACGCCGCCCGGCAGTGCCACCGTGCGCCAGTCGATCGTGTGCAGATCCGGCGACGGGACCCGCTGCGTGTACTCAGTCTGCCCACGGACCCGCGGCCGCGGGTAGCCGAGCACCCGCCACGGGTCGGGACAGAGCAGCGTCCTCATTCCCCGCGGAGTGGCTGTACTGCAGGCGTTCGGAAACGTCGTCCCCGGTCCGGCAACGACCCAGGCGCCCACGTTCTTCGCCGCCCACTCGTCGTGGTCGATCCGCGTGAACACCATGACGGCTGCAGGGCCCCGTTGCCGGCCGAGGGCGTCCCGAAGCTCGATGACCGCGCTCGAAAAGCGCGGGTCCGAACGCGAGACCAGGATGCGGACGACCTTTGGACGAAGAGGCGGACGGCGGGGGCGGAAGTGGTGGGTGACGTAGCGATAGAGAGGCTCGGACTCGTACGTCCACGTGTCTGTGACGGCGAACACGATTCTGGCTCTTTCGCCCGGCGTCGGCGGCCGCGCAGCATCTTGCTCGGGCTTCGCCGATTGCCGCGTCCCGCCGCAGCCGGCTACCAACAACCCGACCGCTACCAGACACACATCGATGAATCTGCCTCGCACGGGCTCGAACCGTAGCCGCGCCTCCAACCGGCTGAAAGAAGACACCTGCCCCTAGACTGGCGCGCATGCTCGAGCCTGAGCGGATCATCCGGCTCGAGGACGACCGCGTCGTTGTCCTCGACCAGCGGCGACTGCCCGACGAGGAGGTCGAGCTCGAATGTCGCTCGGCCGCCGACGTGGCCGCCGCAATCCGGGACCTGGCTGTGCGCGGTGCCCCGGCGATCGGCGTCGCGGCCGCCTACGGCTACGCGCTCGCTGTGCGGAACGGCGAGGACCTCGAGGAGGCAGCCCGCGTCCTGCTCGAGTCGAGACCAACGGCCGTCAACCTGGCGTGGGCGCTCGACCGCATGCAGTCCGACCCGACCCCGGAAGCTGCGCGTCGCATCCACGCCGAGGAGGTCGAGCGCTGCCGCCGGATGGCTGCACATGCCGCCGGCCTCGTCTCGCCAAGCGCGCGAATCCTCACGCACTGCAACACCGGCGGCCTGGCGACGGGAGGCTACGGCACCGCGCTCGGGGCCGTCCGCGCCGCCCACGAGCAAGGCCTGGTCGAGCATGTCTGGGTGGGTGAGACCCGGCCTCTCCTTCAAGGGACGCGCCTTACGGCCTGGGAGCTCGAGCGGCTGGGCGTCCCCTTTGCCGTAATCGCCGATTCCGGAGCCGCCTCGCTGATGGCCCAGGGGGACGTCGACTGCGTGCTCACAGGGGCGGACCGGATTGCAGCGAACGGCGACACGGCGAACAAGATCGGGACGTACGCGCTCGCCGTACTCGCCTCCTACCACGGGATCCCGCTCTACGTGGTCGCTCCGACCTCGACCGTCGACCCGGACACCCCGAGCGGTGCGGAGATCCCGATCGAGGAGCGCCCACAGAGAGAGGTCTCGGAGCGCTTCCCCGCACGAAATCCCGCCTTCGACGTTACGCCCGCCGCGCTGATCCCGGCGATCGTGACCGAGGAGGGAGTGCACCGGCCGCCCTACGCCGAGTCGCTTCCGCTGGCGACCGCGCGCGCATGAAGCTGCTCGTTCTCGCGGCGGGGTACGCGACGCGGCTCTACCCGCTCACCCTGGACACGCCGAAGCCGCTGCTCGAGGTGGGGGGTAAGCCCATGGTGGAGAACGTCCTCGATGCCGTGCTGCCGATTGGCGTGGACGAGATCTACCTGGTCACGAACTCGAGGTTCGCCGGCCGCTTTCACGACTGGGCAGGCGAATACGAACGGGAGGTGCGGGTGATCGACGACGGGACGACCGACGACGCCACGAAGCGCGGCGCGATCGGCGACATCGCGCTCGTCCTCGACCGCGAGCGGATCGACGACGACCTGGCCGTGGTGGCCGGGGACAATCTCTTCGGCGAGCGGCTCATGGGCTTCCCGCCCCGCCGCGACGCGCCGGTCCTCGCCGTGTACGACGTGGGCGATCTGGAGGCGATCAAGCAGTACAACGCGATCGAGATCGACGGCGACGGCCGCATCACCTTCTTCGAGGAGAAGCCGGCAGAGCCGCGCTCGACCCTGACCGGCATCGCGCTCTACTTCTATCCGCGGGACGCGCTGCCTATGATTCGCCGCTACGTGGAGGAGGGCCTGAACCCTGACCAGCCCGGACGCCTCGTCCAGTGGCTGTACCCGCAGTTGCCCGTCTACACCTGGGGCGTACCTGGACTCTGGTTCGACATCGGCTCGAAGGAGCAGCTCGCCGAGGCCGACCGGATCTTCTCGGCACGAAGCTGACACAGCTATGAGCCGACCGGCGCGCCTAGCTTCCGGGCGTGCTCGATCTGCTCCTTCCGCGGCGCTGCGTCATCTGCCGCCTTCCAGGCGATCAGCTGTGCGGCGCCTGCCGCTCGGCCTTGCCGCGCCTCGTCCCGCCGCTCTGCGACCGCTGCGGCGCGCCTACGGTCTGGCCTGTCTCGCGGTGCGCCGAGTGCGCCGGCCGCCGAATCTCGTTCGCTTCTGCACGCGCGGCGGTGGCCTATGACGACGCCGTCAAGAGACTCGTCTCGGGCTGGAAGGAGCGAGGCCTGCGCCGGCTCGCGGGATCGGCAGCCGACCTCGTGGTCGAGCTGCTTCCGCGGCCGGATGCGGACGCCCTCGCCTTCGTGCCCCCCGACGGCGACCGCCGCCTCGAGCGAGGCCACCATCCGGCCGAGATGCTCGCGCGGGAGCTCTCGCGGCGCTGGGAGATCCCGGTCGAAGCCCTCCTCGAGCGCACGAGGGCCCTGCGCCGGCAGCGCGGACTGTCCCTGGCCGAGCGGCGCCGCAACGTCCGCGGTGCCTTCGTCGCCCATCGCGCACAGACGGTGTGCCTCGTCGACGACGTCTACACGAGCGGGGCGACTGCCAACGCAGCCGCAGCCGCGCTACGGAAGGCCGGCGCGCGTCAGGTTCGGGTCGTCACCTTCGCACGCGCCGTCCGCTAAATTCAGGGCGCTGGCAACCGGGGAGGCCCGATGCGACTTCAGGTCAAGGGGAAGAACGTCGAGGTCACTGAGGCGATCCAGGAGTACGCGGAGCGCAAGCTCGGCAAGCTCGCAAGACAGCTCGCCGACCCGACGCGGGTCGAGCTCGAGTTGACCATCGAGCGCAATCCTTCGATCGCAGCGAACCACGTGGCAGAGGCGACGGTCTGGACGAAAGGGCCGGTGCTCCGCGCGCGCGAGGCCTCGAGCGACATGAAGGCCTCGATCGACCTGCTCACGGACAAGCTGGAGCGCCAGGTCAAGCGGTACCGGCAGAAGCGCCGCCACGAGCACGAGCGCCATGCGAACAACGCGAGTCCCGCCGCCTTGCCCGAGGAGGCCCCCATGATCGTCAAGACGAAGCAGTTCACACTCACCCCGCTCACGCCGGAGGACGCAGTCCTTCAACTGGAGCTGGTCGGCCACGACTTCTACGTCTTCCGGAACGCGGACTCGGGCGAGATCAACGTCGTCTACCGTCGCGCCGACGGCGGCTACGGGCTCATCGAGCCCGCGTAGTGGGCCTCTTCCGCCGCCGCGAGCCCCTGCACGAGAGGCTCGCCCGCGAAGGCGGCCTCACGCAGGCGGAGCAACCGCCGCACGACACCACGCCCCGCTGGGGGACGGCGGGAATCCACGGCGTGCCTCGGGCTCGTCAGTGGGACGCGACGGCCATCGTCGAGGCCGCCGAGCTCCCGGGGAATGAGGCCGCCTTCGTCGCCCTCCCCGAGGGGACGCTGCTCGTCGAGGGCGAGGCGGACGTCGAGCCGCTCGCCGACGCCCTCGAGAGCCAGATCGACGCGCCCTACCGTGCCATCGCGGTGCGGCGGGACAAGCGCTTCTGGGGCGTCGCGGCGCGCCGGATCGAGGTCGTGCAGCTTCCCGGCGTCTCCGGCGACGAGCTCGAGCTCTCCGTAAACGAGGGAGAGCGGGCGCTGCGGGTGGACGGAATGCCCTCGTTCAGTAGCCTGCCCGCCCTCGAGCGCCTCGCCGAGCAACGCGGTCTCGTTGCGTACGTCCTGCGGGCGCAGCGCCTCGACGACGATCTCTGGGAGATCCAGCTCGCTCCGCTCTAAGAGTCGGCGCTCTCTAGGTCTGGACGGCGCCGCGGGTCCCGGCCCGGTCGGGCGCGGGACCCGCCGCCGCGAGCCGCTACCCTAGGTTCGTGGCACAGAATCTCGGCACATTCGAGAAGGTCCTTCGCTTCGGCGAAGGCCGCCGGCTGAAGCGGCTCGCCGCTCAGGCCGACTACATCGGCACGCTCGAGCCCGAGTTCGAGCGGCTCTCAGACGAGGAGCTCCGCGGCAAGACCGCGGAGTTCAGGCAGCGCATCGAACGAGGCGAGTCGCTCGAAGACCTGCTCTTCGAGGCCTACGCGGGGGTCCGCGAAGCGGCGAAGCGCGGCCTTGGCCAGCGACACTTCGACGTCCAGGTCATGGGCGCGATCGCCCTGCACGAGGGCGACATCGCCGAGATGAAGACCGGTGAGGGCAAGACCCTCGTCGCAACGATGCCGCTCTACCTGAACGCGCTCGCCGGGAACAACGTCCACCTCGTCACGGTCAACGACTACCTGGCCAAGCGCGACGCGGAGTGGATGGGACCGGTGTACGAGAAGCTCGGCGTCACGGTTGGGCACATCGAGAACATGATGCCCTTCGCCGAGCGCACGGCCGCCTACCACTGCGATGTCACCTACGGGACGAACTCCGAGTTCGGCTTCGACTACCTGCGCGACAACATGGCCGTCTCCCTCGACGGTGTCGTCCAGCGCGGTCACGCCTACGCGATCGTGGACGAGGTGGACTCGATCCTGATCGACGAGGCGCGGACGCCGCTCATCATCTCCGGCGAGCCCGAGACCGCGGCCAAGACGTACTACGACTTCGCCCGCATCGTCCGGGGGCTCGAGGGAGTTCCGTACAAGCCGACCTCCAAGATCGAGAAGCGCGAGGAGCCGGACGCGGACTTCACCTACGACGAGAAGTTCAAGACCGTCTCGCCGCTTCCCCGGGGAATCGAGCAGGTCGAGCGCGCGCTCCGCATCGACAACCTCTACGCGCCGCAGCACGTCCAGCTCGTCAACCACCTGATCCAGGCGCTCAAGGCCGAGTCCCTCTTCAAGCGCGACGTCGACTACGTTGTCCAGGACGGCGAGGTCAAGATCGTCGACGAGTTCACCGGCCGGATCATGGAAGGCCGCCGGTGGTCGGAGGGCCTGCACCAGGCGGTCGAGGCGAAAGAGGGCGTGCAGATTCAGGAGGAGCACGTTACCCTGGCGACGATCACGCTCCAGAACTACTTCCGGCTCTACGAGAAGCTCGCCGGCATGACCGGCACAGCCAAGACGGAGGAGAAGGAGTTCGTCGAGATCTACGACCTCTCCGTCGTCGAGATCCCGACGAACGAGCCGGTGGCCCGGGATGACGAGAACGACCTCATCTTCCGGACGGTGGAGGCGAAGTTCGGCGCAGTCGTCGACGACATCGTCGAGCGGCACGAGCAGGGCCAGCCAGTACTGGTCGGCACTATCGCCGTCGAGACATCGGAGTACCTGGCCGAGCTGCTCACGCGCCGGGGCGTCCCGCACAACGTCCTGAATGCGAAGGAGCACGAGCGCGAGGGCGAGATCATCAAGGGAGCAGGCCAGCCGGGCGCGGTCACGATCGCGACCAACATGGCCGGCCGCGGCGTCGACATCAAGCTCGGCGAGGGCGTCGTCGACAGGGGCGGCCTGTACGTCCTCGGCACGGAGCGCCACGAGGCGCGTCGCATCGACAACCAGCTGCGTGGGCGCTCGGGCCGCCAGGGCGATCCCGGCGAGTCGCGCTTCTACCTCTCCGGCCAGGACGACCTCGTGCGCCTGTTCGCGGGAGACCGGATCCAGAACATCATGGCCCGCTTCAAGATTCCGGACGACCAGCCGATGGAGGCCGGGATCCTCTCCAAGCAGATCGAGAACGCGCAGAAGAAGGTCGAGGAGCAGAACTTCGTCATGCGCAAGAACGTCCTCAAGTACGACGACGTCATGAACGTCCAGCGCCAGGTCATCTACGAGCAGCGCCGCCGCGTGCTCGAGGGCGATGACCTCTCCGACGAGGTGCGCGGCTGGATCGAGGAGGTCGTCGGCTCGACGATCGACCAGTTCGCGAGCGAGGACGGCGAAGGCTGGGACCTCGATGCGCTCTGCGATGCGATGAGCGCGCTCTACGGCAGCGAGATCACCGCGGCGGAGCTGCGTGAGGACTACGGCAACTCGCTCAGCAGGGAGACGCTCGTCGAGGACTTCTCCGAGGACGCCGAGGAGGCCTACACGGAGAAGGAGGGCGAGCTGGGCGCCGAGCTGATGCGCGAGCTCGAGCGCTTCGTGATCCTCCAGGTCGTCGACGTCCGCTGGCGCGAGCACCTCGAGAACATGGACTACCTCCGCGAGGGCGTGCACCTGCGGGCGATGGCGCAGAAGGACCCGCTCGTCGAGTACCGCGGCGAGGGGCATGAGATGTTCGAGGAGCTGAGCCGGACGATCCGCGAGGAGGTCGTCTTCACGCTCTTCCACGCCGAGCTCGCGCCCGAAGACGCGCAGGAGCTTCAGACCTACCAGGAGGCCCAGGCGGTCGGCGACGGCGGCCTGTCCTACGAGCACCAGTCGCTGGCCGGCGCGGAAGCCATGGCTGCAGCCGGGGCCGGCGGGGAAACGGCGGTGGCGACGATGATGCCCGTGACCGAGCAGCGCGTCGTCTCCGACAAGGAGAGGATCGGCCGCAACGACCCATGCTGGTGCGGCTCCGGTAAGAAGTTCAAGAAATGCCACGGCGCCTGACGCGTCTGGGCGCGCACCGCTTCCGGGCGGCGAAGCCACCCTTCGCGGCGCGCTGACCCCGCCGGCGGCAGCCGCCCGCGCGCTCGCCGCTCGGCCGTACTGATCTGTACTGTCCTTCGCGGCTCGCGCTTGCCGTCTTTGCCAGCGACGCCCCAGACGCGCCAGGACCTGAGCCGGCTCGTCGGCGGGGCTTTCGGCCGGGCGAAGCCCGGCTCCGCCCCTACCTGACGCCGAGCGACCTCAGGAACCTGACGCTCTCGCGGCGCGCCGGAGTCGTTAGGTCAGCGCGAGAGGCGCTAGCCCGATTCAGCAGTCGGGGTGGTACTGGCCGGCGCCCGGAGGAGGGCCGGCAGCAGCAGCCCGATGAAGAGCGCGAACGCGACGGGTACGGCAAAGACCAGCTCGGCCGTTCGGCCGACGCCGAAGATCGACTGGGCGAGATCGGTTCCATGGACGACGTGCGCAACCCAGGCGGTCGGGGCCTTGGCGGGGTCGAGGATCGGCTCGCCGACGGTTGCGACGATCATCCAGAACGCCGAGACGGCCGCCCCTGCGATCGTGATCAGCGGCCAGGCGCGGAGCGCCGCGGCGAGCGGCAGGGCGAGCAGGGGTAGAAGGGGAGTGAGGAAGCGCGGGCCGGGCGCTGCGCCTCCCATCGGCAGGTAGTAGGACGCGTTGAAGACGAACATCGCGAGGGTCGTGCCTCCGACCAGCACCGCCTCGGGCCGGTATCCGCGCCGGGCAAGCGGGACCAGGCCTGCGAGCGCGATCACGGTGATCGGGGTGATGGCGAAGAATCCGCGCTCCGACACGAGGATCTCGCGGAGCGTGTCGAGGCGCGGGTGCGTGACCCCGAAGAACCCCGATGCATTCGCCCCGATCACTGCATGGCCCGACCTGCCGAGCTCCTTCACGGCGTGGGAGTAGCCGTTCTCGAACGGCGAGCCGAACGCCCACCAGTTGTAGGCGGCCAGGGGGAGGATGCCGACCACGAGGCCGGCGCCGTACAGCGCCGCCCGGCGGAGGCGAGGCCCCATCAGGACCGCATAAACGCCGAGACAGACCGCGACGACCGCGAGCGTCACCTCCATGAACACGGCCAGGCCCGCGAGCAGTCCGGCGAGCGCGATGGTCAGGTCGTTCCGCCGCGATCTCGCGCGGAGGAGGAGCGTGAACGCCGCGAAGCCGAGCATCGCCGAGGGAACGTGGGAGAAGTACACCGTCGCGAGCGGCAGGAGCATCGTGCCGAGGCCGAGCATGAGGGCGACCGCCAACCCTGCGCCCGGGACGACCCAGTTCACCGCGGTGCGCACAAGTAGCAGCAGGACGAAGAAGCAGGCGATCACCACCAGGTTGACCTGCCAGATCGCGCGCTCCTGGATGCCTTTCGCGCCCGGTGGGCCCAGCGATGTCGGGCTCGTTGCCGGGATGCTTCCAGCCGCGTCGAAGGCGAGGTACACGGGGAGGCTGAGGAACGCCAGCCCGGGCGATTTGGCCGCGAAGTAGTGGCCGTCGTGATAGGCGATGTCGCCGCTCTGATTCAGATGGTCGTCGATGCGCGGTGTCCCGTCTGCGAGGGACTGCACGAGCGCGTAGTGCGCTCCGGCGTTCCACCCGGTCAGCGGGTGCTGCGTGGCAGCTGCGATCGCCACGAGCGCGAGCGCGGCGATCTCCAGCGCACGCGTCATCCGGCGAGTCTACGAGCTTCCCTTGCATCGAACGCCGCTACCATCGCTGCATGGCCGATGCCGCCGAGCTCGAGCAGCAGCTGAAGGAGATCGAGACCCAGCTCGACTGGGTCCGTGATTACCTTTGACCCCGACCGACTGACGGCCCAGGTGGCCGAGCTGGAGGGCGAGCTCGGGAAGCCGGGTTTCTGGGACGACCAGCAGCGGGCGGCGCGGATCTCCACCGAGCACTCGAGGCTGACGAAGCGCCTCGAGCGCTACGAGCGCCTGCGCCGGGAGTTCGAGGACGCCCGCGAGCTGCTCTCCATGGACGGCGATATGGCCGCGGAGATCGCCGACGCGTTGGAGCCTCTCAAGCGGGAGCTCGAGAGGCTCGAAGAGGATGCCCTCTTCACCGGCGAGTACGACACGGGTGACGC
>WNGF01003993.1_pt1 | contig 19960 bp, 22 predicted proteins | sample 5400641 | NCBI WGS metagenome assembly WNGF01 (sample SAMN13153371, study PRJNA577476) | soil metagenome | isolation source: 80 cm soil or saprolite under grassland replicate 2 | place: USA:California | collected 2016-06-15
TCGGGACAGGCGTACCGGCAACCGACCGGCGGGCGGTGGGCCAGACAGTCCGATCGGGTTTCCCAAGGCCCCACCCGCCCCACCCGCCCGGTGGATCGGCGGCGATTGGGTCGCCACAGTTTCGAACTGAGACACTACGCTTTCATCAGGCTGCTTGACGGTCCCGGGGTCCTCGCCTAGTATCCAGCGCGGTTTCATGCCAAGAAACACGGGGAAAACTTCCGTCGAGTCGCGCATCGGCCGCCGCATCCGGCGGCTGCGCCACGCCCACGGCCTGAGCCTCGGCGACGTCGCGGTCAAGGCCAACCTCTCGCGGAGCCTCCTGAGCAAGGTCGAGAACGGCAAGGTCTCGTCGCCCATCGCGACGCTGGCCAACATCGCCGCCGCCCTCGACTCCACCGTCGGGCACCTCATCGGCGCCGAGAACGACGAGCGCTGCGTGGTGGTGCGGGCCGGGGAGCGCAAGCACATCGCGGGCAAGGGCGCCCAGTTCGGCTACACGTATGAGGCCCTGGGCCACAAGCGGCTGGACAAGCGGATGGAGCCGTTCCTCGTCACTTACCCCGCCGGCGTCGCCGAGCCGCCGCGCTTCTCGCACCGCGGCGAGGCGTTCCTCTTCGTGATGAAGGGCCGCATCGAGTTCCACCACGACGGCACGGCAGTGGTCCTCCGTCCGGGAGACAGCGTCTACTTCGACAACGAGCTGCCGCACGGCGCGCGGGCCGTCGGCGCCGTCCCCGCGACCGCTCTCGTCGTGACGCACGAAGACCCTGGCGGGCGCCGATGAGACAGCCTGTGTCGATCCCGAGGCGCGCCACGGCTCCGCCGGGGCGCGTCCGAGCGTTGGGGGACGTGGGGGGCCACGTCGGGGCCCCCCACGACGATAGATGAGCGTCGTCGGCGCCGGCGTCGCCCGTGTCGACGGCCTCGACAAGGTCCTGGGCCGCGCCGTCTATGGCGTCGACGTCGAGCTACCCGGGATGCTGGTGGGCAAGGTGCTGCGCAGCCCTGTCCCCCACGCCCGCCTGCGCGCCGTCGACACCGAGCGCGCGCGCAAGCTGCCCGGCGTGCGCGCCGTCCTCACCGGCCGCGACGTGCCCCGCATCACGTACGGGTTCTTCAAGCACCTGGATCCGAAGTTCGGCGACAAGCTGCCGCTGGAGGCAGACAAGGTCCGCTTCATCGGCGACGAGGTGGCCGCGGTCGCGGCCGTCGACGAGGAGACGGCGGCCGAGGCCCTCGCCCTCATCGACGTGGACTACGAGGAGCTGCCGGCGGTTTTCGACCCGGAGGAGGCACTCGCCCCGGGGGCGCCACTCGTGCACGACGGCGTTGCGGGCAATCTCGCGGCCACCGTCCGGCGCGGGGCGGGCGACCTCGAGCGCGGCTGGCGCGAGGCGGACGTTGTCGTCGAGCGTCGCTACGCGACGCACGCGGTCGCGCCGGTGTGCCTGGAGCCCCACCAGGCCGTGGCCAGCTTCGACCCCGGGACGGGCACGGTGACCTTGTGGGCCTCCACCCAGATGCCGTTCCAGCTGCGCGCGCACCTGGCCGATGCGCTCGGGCTGCCGGAGGCGAAGGTCCGCATCGTGAAGACGACGATGGGCGCCGGCTTCGGCAGCCGCATGGAGATGCACGCGCCCGATCCGATCGCGGCGCTCCTGTCGCTGCGGACGCGCCGCCCGGTCAAGATCGTCTACAGCCGCACGGAGGAGTTCCAGGCCAGCCGCTTCCGCCACCCGTTCCGCATCGACGCCCGCATCGGGCTCACGCGCGACGCGCGGATCACGGCGCTGGAGGCGCAGGCCCTCATCGACAGCGGCGCCTATCTGAGCCAGGCGACGGGCGTGGCCAGCGTGGCGGGCACGAACCCGTTCACGATCTACAAGGTGCCGGCGTTCCGCTACGAGGGCCGCGTCGTCTACACGAACCGGCCGTACGGGGGCGCCTACCGGGGCTACGGCAACCCGCAGGGGACGTTCGCCATCGAGAGCCTCGTGGACGAGGCGGCCGCGGAGCTCGGGCTCGACCCGATCGAGGTGCGCCGCCGCAATCTCTGGGCGCCCGGCGACGTGTCGTCGCTGGGCTTCCGCTTCGGCACGTGCGCCCAGCGCGAGTGCCTGGAGGCCGTCGTCGAGGCGCTTCGTATGAACGAGCCGCGCCCGCGCGGCCGCGGTGTCGGGATCGCGGGCCTCTTCGGGCCCGGCGGCGGCACGCGCGTGCACGGCAACAGCGACGGCTGCGGCGCCATACTGAAGCTGGAGGACGACGGCACGCTGCAGATCATCACGGGCGGGCAGGAGATCGGGCAGGGCGGCAGCACGATCATGGCGCAGATCGCCGCCGAGACGCTCGGCGTGCCGATCGGCGGTATCCGCATCGAGAACTCGGACACCAACCTGATGCCGTGGGATCTCGGCACGCACGGCTCGCGCAACACGTTCGTGGCCGGCAACGCCATCGCGGGCGCGGCGCGGAAGCTGCGCGAGCGCGTGGTCGCCGTCGCCGCGGAGATGCTGGAGGCGGCGCCCGCTGACCTCGTCACCGCCGACGGCCGCGTCGCCGTACGGGGCGCGCCGCAGCGCTCGGTGACGATCTCCCAGGTGGCGCGCTCGGCCCACTACCGCAACAACGGCTCGCTGCTCATCGCCGAGCACTTCTACGATCCTCCGACGGAGCAGCCGAACGCCGAGGGCCAGGGCAACAAGTCCGCGGCGTACGCGTTCGGGTTCCACGGCGCCGAGGTCGAGGTGGACGAGGAGACCGGCGAGGTCCGCGTGCTGCGGATCGTGGCCGCGCACGACATCGGCCGCGCCATCAATCCCAAGGGCGTCGAGGGCCAGGTGGAGGGCGGTGTCGCCCAGGGCCTGGGCATGACGCTGATCGAGAACATGTTCGCGGACGACGGCCAGACGCTCATGTCCAACCTGCAGGACTACAAGATCCCCGTCGCCCTCGACGTGCCCGAGGAGATCGAGACCGTGCTCGTGGAAAGCGCCGACCCCGAGGGCCCGTTCGGCGCCAAGGGGGTGGCCGAGCCCGGCATCATCCCCGTGGCGCCCGCCATCGTGAACGCCATCGCCAACGCCGTCGGCGTCCGCATCCGCGATCTGCCGGCGACGCCGGAGAAGATCCTGAGCGCGCTCACCGAACAGAACGCGAGGCCGAAGTGAGGACGCTCGGTTACCACCGGCCCGCGTCGGTCGACGAGACGTGCGCGCTGCTCGCGACGCTGGGCCCGCGCGCGCGGCTGGTGGCGGGCGGCACCGCCGTGGCGATTCTCTTGAAGGAGGGGCTGCTCGACGCCGAGCATCTCGTGAGCCTGGAGCGCGTGCCTCTCGACGCCGTAGCTTGGAGAAACGGCGCGCTCGTGATCGGCGCCATGGTGACGCACCAGGCGCTTGCGGACCATCCGCTGGTGCACGCCCACGTCCCGATCCTGGCGGAGGTGTTCGGGCAGGTGGCGAGCCGCCGCATCCGCAACGTGGCCACGGTGGGCGGCGGTCTCTGCTGGGCCGAGGCGGCGTCGGATCCGCCCGGGCTCCTGATCGCCCTCGGCGCCCGGGTGGCCGCGAGCCGCGCGGGCGGGCGCCGCCAGCTCGCCGTGCGCGAGCTCTTCCGCGACTACTTCACGACGGCGCTGGCGCCCGACGAGGTCCTGACCGAGATCGAGGTCCCCGCGCCGCCGCCCGACGCGGGGGTCGCGTACCTCAAGTTCACGCCGCAGTCCAGGGCCGACAAGCCGGTGCTCGCCGTCACCGCGCTCACGCGGCGGGTGGACGGGCGCTGCGCGCAGGCGGCGATCGTGGTGGGCGGGGCGGGGCCCGTGCCGCTCGGCCTGCCCGAGGTCGACGCGACGCTCGACGGCACGGCGCTGGATGACGCCGTCATCCAGCGCGCCACCGCGCGCTACGCGGAGGCCGCCCGGCCGGTGTCGGACACGCGCGGCTCCGAGGACTACAAGCGGCGGATGATCCGCGTGCTGGTCGCGCGCGCCGTGCGTCAGGCGTGGGCGCGTGCCGAGGCGACGGAAGGCCATGGCCGTGGCTGATCGCTACCCACTCCGCCTCTGGGTCAACGACGAGGAGCACCGCCTGCAGGTGGCCGCCCACCGGCTCCTCATCGACGTCCTGCGCGAGGACGTGAAGCTCACGGGGACCAAGCGCGCGTGTGACATCGGCGTGTGCGGCTCGTGCACCGTGCTCGTCGACGGCACGTCCGTCAGCTCGTGCCTGATGCTGGCGCTCCGCGCTGACGGCAAGCATGTGCGCACCGTCGAGGGCCTCGCCGACGGCGATCGCCTCCATCCGGTGCAGCAGGCGTTCCTCGATCACTGGGGCTTGCAGTGCGGCTACTGCACGCCGGGGATGATGCTGACGGCGGTGGAGTTGCTCGCCCACGACCCCTCGCCGTCGCGCGAGACCGTGCGCGAGGCGCTCATGGGCAATCTCTGCCGCTGCACGGGCTACCGCAAGATCGTCGACGCCGTCGTCGCGGCCGCCGAGGCGCTGAAATGACCTTCGAGGATGAGTTCATCGTGCACGCTTCCGTGGAGAAGGTGTGGGCCTTCCTGCGCGATCCGCAACAGATGGCGCGGTGCATGCCGGGCGTCGAGCGCGTCGAGCCGATCGACGACACGCACTACCGCGTCGTGGCGGGCGCGAGGGTCTCGTTTCTGAGCCTGACGTTCACACTGAACGTCGCGCTGACGGCGATCGAGGCGCCCCGGCGTCTCGTCTCGGTCGCCGAGGGAATGGACGATCGCTTGAAGGAGCGGGTGAAGCTCGTCTCCGAGCTCACGCTTGAGCCGGCCGGGGCCGGGGAGACGGCGGTGCGCTACCGCATCGACCTCACCGTGTACGGCAAGCTCGCGTCCATGGGCTTCAGCGTCATCAAGGGCAAGGCCAAGCAGATGGCGGCCGATTTCGCGACCGCCATCCGCACGCGCCTGGAGGCCGAGGCATGACGCTCCTGACCGCGCCCTACGTGATCACCGTCGACGGGCAGCGCCGCGTGCTGAAGGACGGCGCCGTGCTCGTGAACGGGCCCCGCATCGAGGCGGTCGGCCCCCGGCGCGAGCTGGAGGCGCGCGCCGCCGGTGCCGAGCGCGTGGCCCTCGACGGCCACGCCATCCTGCCGGGCTTCGTCGACGGCCATCTCCACGCGACGCAGATGCTGGCGCGGGGGCTGGCCGACGACATCGACGAGGTCAACGTGCGGTGGGGCTGGGACCGCATCTTTCCCTGGGAAGCGGCGCTCGGGGACGAGGAGCTCTACGTCGGCGGGCTGCTCACGGCCGTGGAGCTGATCCGGAACGGCGTGACGTGCTTCGCCGACCCCGGGGGCTTTCACATGGACGCGATCGCCCGCGCGGTCGTGGAGACCGGGATCCGCGCGGTGCTCACCATCGGCGGCATGGACACGTGGTCTGCCGGGTTCCCGCTGCCGGCGGCGATGGTGCACGAAAACCCGACGAAGTGGGCGCTGGAGGCCTCCGAGCGGCTGATCGAGGACTGGCACGGGCGCGAGGACGGCCGGGTGCGCTGCGGCTACAGCATCCGCGTGCTCATGAACGCGTCGGAGGCGTTCACGCTCGAGATCGGCCGGCGCGCGCGCGAGCGGAACATGACGGTGCAGATCCATCTGGCCGTGTCGCCCGACCGAGTGCAGTGGATCCGGGACAAGACGGGCCGACGTCCGGTCGAGTACCTCGAGCACCTCGGCATCCTCGGCCCCAACTGGATCCTGGCCCACGTGGGCTGGATCGACGAGAGCGAGATTCCCATCATCAAGGCGCTCGACGTCAAGATCTGCCACTCGCCGGGCTCGTCGATGCACAACGCCCGCGGCGCCATCCGACACGGGAAGTTCCCCGAGCTGGCGGCGGCCGGGGTCAGCCTGTGCCTGGGGGCCGACGCGGCCGCGTGCAACAACAGCCTCGAGATGTTCCGCAGCATGTACCTCACGTGCCTGGCCCACAACGAGACCCACCTGCGCTTCGGGATCTTCCCCCCGGAGCAGGTGCTGGAGATGGCGACCCTCGGCGGCGCCCGCGCGCTCCTGTGGGAGGACGCCATCGGCTCGCTGGAGGCCGGCAAGCGGGCGGACCTGATCGCCGTCGACCTGCGCCGCCCGAACCTGAGCCCCGTGTACGATGCCACCCTGATCGCCAATCTCGTCTACTCGGGCGCCGGCGCCGACGTGACCTTCGCCATGGTGGACGGCCGCGTCCTGATGCGGGACCGGCGCATCACGTTTCTCGACGAGGAGGCGCTCGTGCGACGGGCGCAAGCGTGCGGCGAGCGCATGCTCACGCGCGTGGCGTATCGCCTGGAGCCTCGCTGGCCGTTCGTCGCGGAGGCCCCCGCCCGAGAGCCTGGAGGACACCCGTGAGCATCCGCTGCGTCGACCTGAGCCTGCCGCTCGAGAACTACTCGATGGACCGCGACTCGCCCCACATCTTCTACTGGGACCACCACGAGGGCGGCCGCCGCACGGCCAAGAACCACGGCTTCGACCCCGACCAGATCCCCGACGGCTTCGGGCTCTCGGCCGAGGACGTCACGCTGAACACCCACACGGGTACCCACATCGACGCGCCCTGGCACTACGGGCCCACCGTGGCCGGCAAGCGCGCGTACGGCATCGACGAGGTGCCCCTCGAGTGGTGCTTCGCCGACGGCGTGGTGCTGGACGTTTCGCACAAGAAGGCCGGGGAGCTCATCGGCGCCGTCGACCTCGAGCAGGCCGTGGGAAAGATCGGCTACCGGATCAAGCCCATGGACATCGTCATGATCCGCACCGACGCCGCCCAGCGCTACCGCAAGGCCGACTTCATGACGTGCCAGCCGGGGATGGGGCGGGAGAGCACGCTCTGGCTCCTCGACCAGGGGGTGAAGGTGTGCGGGATCGACGCATGGAGCTTCGACCGGCCGCTGGTCTTCATGCGCGAGGACCTCAAGAACGGCAACCCCGAGGCGTTCCTGCCCGCGCACCGCGTGGGCCGCGAGCGCGAGTACTGCCACGTCGAGAAGCTGGCGAACCTGCACGAGCTGCCGCGGCCGTTCGGGTTCAAGGTATCGGTGTTCCCGGTGAAGATCGCGCGCGCGAGCGGGGCGTGGTGCCGCGCGGTGGCGATTCTCGAAGACTGAGCGGACAGGAGACAACCATGATGCGATTCCTGACGGCAGTGACGCTGGCCCTAATAATGGGGCTGGGCGCGACGGCGGCGACGGCGCAGACGAAGACCCCGGTGACGTTGCTCATCAACTTCTACGCCACCAACGAGCACGCCGCGTTCGCCTACGGGATCCAGAAGGGCCTCTACGCCGAGGAGGGCATCGAGCTGAGCATCAAGGAGGGCAGCGGCTCCGGGCCCACGGTGAACGCGATCATCGGCGACAGCGCCCGCTTCGGCTTCGCGGACGCCGCCGCCATGGCGCGCGCCGTCTCCAAGGACGCGCCCGTCAAGATGATCGGCAACTACGTCCAGACGAGCCCGCAGGCGATCATCTTCTTCGCCGACCGGGGCATCAAGACCATGAAGGACCTGGTCGGCAAGAAGGTCGCGTTCACGGCCGGCGACGCGCTCCACCAGAACTGGCCCGCGCTGCTGAAGAACGCGGGCATCCCGCGCGACCAGATCCAGGAGGTGCTGCTGGCACCCGCGGCCAAGCAGACCGCCGTGATGACCGGCACCGTGGATGCGCTGGGGGGCTACTACACGAGCCAGGCCGGGATCATGGAGCGCGAGTCGGGCAAGAAGATCGGCTGGATCAAGTACGCCGACTACGGGGTGAACCTGCTCACCCTGGGCCTGATCCTCAACACGAAATATTCGAACGACAAGGCGCTCAACTGCCGCATGGTCCGGACCACGACGAAGGCGTGGGCGGCGGCGGTGAAGGATCCCGACGGCGCCGTCGAGGCCCTGCACGCGATGTATCCCCAGGTGAACAAGGGCATGAAGGACCTGACGAAGGAGCAGTGGCTGGCCACGAGCCGGCACCTCTACACGAAGCGCTCGCAGGGCAAGACGCCGGGCTTCATGGCCGAGGACGACTGGAAGGACCTGATCACGCTGCTCCGCGAGCAGGGCGGCATGGAGCGCGCGCGCCCGGTGGCGGACTACTACACGAACGAGTACGTCGACTGCAAGTAGCGCGGTGAGCGGCCGGCCCTTCGTCGAGGTCCGCGACCTGGCGCGGCGCTTTACCGCGCGCGACGGCGAGGTCACGGCGCTCGACGGTGTGTCCTTCGACGTGCGGGCCGGCGAGTTCGTGTCCATCGTCGGCCCCTCCGGGTGCGGCAAATCCACGCTGGCGATGATCGTCGCGGGCCTGCTGGCACCGTCGGCCGGCAGCGTCGCCATCGACGGCGTCCCGGTGGACCGGCCGCAGACGAACCTCGGCATCGTGTTCCAGAACCCCGTGCTGCTGGCGTGGCGTCGGGCGCTGGGCAACGTGCTGCTCCAGATCGAGATGCGCGGCCTGCCCACCGACGGCTATCGCGAGCGGGCCCGGACGCTGCTCGCCGCGGTCGGGCTCGAGGGCTTCGAGGAGCGGTACCCGCACGAGCTGTCCGGCGGCATGCGGCAGCGCGTCTCCATCTGCCGCGCGCTCGTGCACGATCCGCCGCTCCTGCTGATGGACGAGCCCTTCGGCGCCCTCGACGCGCTGACGCGCGACCAGATGGTGCTGGACCTCCAGTACCTGTGGGCGAAGGGCGGCAAGACCGTGCTCTTCATCACGCACTCGATCACCGAGGCCGTCTTCCTGTCCGACCGCGTCCTCGTGATGACACCGCGGCCGGGGACGATCGAGCGGATCATCGACATCGAGCTGCCCCGGCCGCGCCGTCTCGCCATCCGCGAGGACCCGCGCTTCGCCGCTTATACCCACGCGATCCACGAGCGTTTCCTCGCCCGCGGTGTCCTGCGCGACCCGGAGCCCGTGGCGTGAGGGCGTGGGGCGCCCCGCTCCTGACGCTCTCGCTGGTGATCGTGGCGTGGCAGCTCGTCGTCGTGGGATTCCGCGTGCCCGAGTACTTGCTGCCGGCGCCGTCCGGCATCGCCGGGGCGATGGCCGCCGAGTGGCGCTATCTCGCGCTCCACTCGGCGGTGACGCTCTACGAGATCCTGTGGGGCTTCGTCCTCGCCGCCCTCGTGGGCGTGCCGCTGGCCATGCTCATCGTCTACTCGCCCGTGATCGAGCGCAGCCTGTACCCGCTGCTGGTGGCGACGCAGGCGGTGCCGAAGATCGCGGTGGCGCCGCTCCTGATCTTCTGGGCCGGGCTCGGCCTCTTCCCGAAGATCCTGGTGGCCTTCGCGATCTCGTTCTTTCCCATCGTCATCGACACGGTGGTCGGGCTCCGGTCGGTGGAGCCGGAGCTCCTCTATCTGGCGCGCTCGATGGGCGCGGGCGAGCGGAAGATCTTCCTCAAGATCCGGTTCCCCAGCGCCCTGCCCAACGTCTTCGCCGGCCTCAAGGTGTCGGTCACGCTGGCGACCGTGGGGGCCATCGTGGGCGAGTTCATCCAGGCCGATCGCGGCCTCGGCTACGCGCTGCAGCAGGCGACCTCGGTCATCAACACCCAGCTGGCGTTCGCCACGATCTTCCTCCTCGCGGTGATGGGCATCGCGCTGTTCGTGGCCGTCGAGGCGCTGGAGCACCGGCTCACCCCGTGGTCGGCGGCTCGCCGCGCCGAGGCGCTCGCGCGCACGCCCGGAACGACCTGAAAGGACAGTCACGACATGCCGAACGAGGACGCGGAGCTCACGGAGGTCATCCGGTGCACGAAGGTGCTGGCCGTCTCCGTGCTGCGCGCGTGCGGAGCCGTGCGGTGACGACCAGCGCGCGCATCGGGCTGGCCACGGGCTACGATCCGGCGCTCGGCGTCCGGCAGTTCACGGAGATGGTCCGGCAGGTGGAGCAGCGCGGGTGGGAGATCGCGTTCTTCTCGGAGACGGTCGCGCTCATGCGCGACTCCGTCACGGCGCTGGCGGCGTTCGCCACCGCCACCTCCCGCATCACGCTCGGCTGCACGCAGGTGGTGCGTCTCCGCTCGCCGGTGACCATGGCGCAAACGATCGCCTCGCTGGACGAGCTCTCCGGCGGGCGCGTCGTGCTCTGCCCCGGCGCCTGCACCCGCGTGCAAGGGGGGAAGCATGGCCTGGAGCCCCTCGACCCGCCGCAGGCGCTGCGCGAGTGGGTCGACGTCATCCGCCTGCTCATGAGCGGCGAGACGATCAGCTATGCGGGCCGGATCGTGACGCTGGACGGGGTCGGCTTCGGCTGGAAGCCGCTACGCGCACGCGTGCCCATCTGGATCGCCGCCACGAGCGCGACGGGACTGCAGATGGCGGGGGCCCTGGGCGACGGCGTGTTGCTGAACACGGTCGCCTCGCCCGAGTACTCCGCGAACGCGATCAAGATCGTGCGCGCGGCCGTCGAGGCCGAGGGCAAGGACTGGTCGCGCTTCGAGGTGGCCCAGCTCATCAACACGTCGGTGGAGGACGACCCCGCGCGGGCGATCGACGCCGTGCGGTGGGAGGTCGCGACGAAGTTCTTGCCCGGAAAGTTCCAGACGCAGGCGGGCCCGCGCGTGCGCGTGGGGGAGCCGTACATCGACGCCTCCCTGGTCCCCGGGCTGGAGGAGGCGCACCGCCGGGGCGGCCCCGAGGGCCTGGCGCGCGCGCTGCCCGCGGAGATGGTCGCGGGCCTCACCGCGGCCGGCACGCCGGACGACGTGGTGAAGCGCATCCAGCGCTACCGCGACGCCGGCGTGCGTCTGCCGATCGTCCGGCCCGCGGCGCCGCATCAGGCGGGGCCCATCATCGATCTCTTTTCGCCGTGCTGACGGGCAGGCTGATGAAAAAGGCCTGCGGCGGTTCTCCGGCGAGATCAGGCGCGCGGGATGGACAGCAGGCGATGCGTCGGGACGACGAAGCGATCGATCGGCACGCCGTGGGGGCACGCGTCCTGGCACGGCCGCCCCGAGCACGAGAGGCACGGCGAGGCGCCGGTGCCCAGGCGCGCGTACTCGTCGCGGGCGAGCGGGAGGTTGCCGTAGTCCACGGCGTACATCCGGGCGCGCAGCACCTCGTCGATCGCCACGCCCTGGGGGCACGCGCTCAGGCAGTCGCCGCAGCCGTGGCGGCAGTACGACGCGCCGTTCAGGCGCGCGTAGCGGCGCAGCAGGGGGAGATCCTCGCTCGCCGCGGGCTGTGCCCCTGACCCTCCGAGGTACTCGTCGATCTGGTCACGGTCCGTCATCGAGACGATCAGCGCGTCGACGCTCTTGTTCGACAGCGTCCAGCGGAACGCCGCCTGGGCGAACGTGGCGCCGCCGCGCTCGAACGGGCGCATGTCGTTGAGACGGGCGCCCATCAGCGTCTTCATGGCCACGACGCCGACGCCCTTGGCCTTGGCCTTGTCGAGCACCCGCGGCAGCCCGGGCTGGCGGGCGATGAAATCGAACGACTGCGTGAACTGCTGGTAGAACTTCGGGTCCTGGCCGAAGTTGTACCCGACCAGGACCACGTCGACCCCGTTCGTGTCGAGCGCGTAGTCGAGACATTCGGTCAACCGTCCGGCGTGACCCGACATGCCGACGAAGCGGATCTTGCCCTGCTGCCGGGCGCGGCCGGTGAACTCGTGCCACTCGGCGTTCTTCAGGCGCTCGACCTCGTTCACGGCATGGTTGAAGTAGACGTCGACGTAGTCGGTGCGCAGGCGCCGGAGGCTGTCCTCCAGCGCGCGCATCATCGAGTCACGACGCTCCGTCGGGCGCGTGTAGGTCTTCGAGGTGAGGTAGACGCGGTCGCGCTTGCCGCGCAGGGCCTCGCCGATCGTGGTCTCGGAGGCGCCGCCGCCGTAGCTGTCCGCGGAATCGAAATAATTGATGCCGTGATCGAAGGCGTGCCGGACGAGGTCGCCCTCGCCGGAGCCGAGCTGGCTGCCGCCAAAGGAGACGTCGGAGATCTTGAGCCCGGTGCGGCCCAGCGTCGCGTAGCGCTGCACGCGCGCCCCTGCTCGTCGTGCCGGCTGCGCGGACGTGCCCCGTGGCAGCACGCTCGAGCCGACGGCACCGAGGGCGCCCAGCTGCAGGAGCTCGCGGCGATTCACGGTGACAACTCCCTCACCACCGACGGTACCGGGCGGCGCCCGTCGTGTCCAGCGTCTCGGGGTGTCCTACTTCTTCACCCGGTCCATCACGTGGCACGAGGCGACGATCGAGCCACTCGGACTCAGCCGTTGTGGACGACGCCCTGCCCCAGGCGAGCTGGCCCTCTTGACCGTCCACGACGTAGGTGACCTCGATGTCGCGGACGCGGGGCGGATGGGCCGCGGTTTGCGACCCGGGATGGTGGGGGTTGTTGCCGAAGACGATCGACTTGCCCTTGCCCGTCCAGGTGCCCTTGAGGTCGGGAATGTTGCCCTGGGCGTGCGCGGCCGTGGCGGCGCTCACCATCACCAGCGCGAGGACCTGCCGGCGCCCCGGGCTATGATCGCTCGTGATGCCGGACGACGCGTGACCGATGGCCAATGCGCTGACCGCTCTGCGCGTTCTGCTCACCGTGCCCTTCGCGTTCCTGATGACTCGCGGCGATCGGTGGTCCGCCGCGCCGGCCGGGATCGTCCTCGTGGCGGCGATCGCGACCGATCTCCTCGACGGGGTCGTCGCGCGTCGTCGCGCCACGGACACGTCAGCCGGCGGCGTCTTCGATCATGCGGCGGACTGCCTCTTCGTCACGGCCGGGCTCGCGGCGGGCGCCGTCCGTGGGGTCTTTCCGTGGATGCTTGCTCTCCTCGTCCCGGCGGCCTTCGCGCAGTACGTCGTGGACTCGTACTGGGGGCATCGCGGGCGCGCGCTGCGGACGAGCGGGCTCGGACGCTGGAATGGGGTCCTCTACTTCGCGCCGCTCGGGGGCGACGTGCTGGTGCGCCTGGGTCTCGGCGCGTTGCGCCCCGTGGTCAGCATGGTGGCGTGGACGCTGGTCCTCAGCACCGTGATCTCGATGGCCGAGCGTCTGTGGGCGTTGCGAGCAGCTCGCGGGTCGCCCGCCGGAGAAACAGGAGCCCGACGGCGGCGTTGAACAGGACGAAGAAGTTGTGCTGGACGAAGCCGAAGGTCGTCATCTCGCCGGGTCGCTCGGGGAAGAGGATCACCCAGAGGACGATCGCCACCGAGTGCATGGGACCGGGGACGGCGGCGCCGAAGAAGATCACGGGCAGGTAGCCGAGCATCTCGAGCATGCCCACGCGGACCCCGAAGAGCTCGAGGGCCAGCGCGTAGACCACGCTGGCCGCGATCATCAGCGGCGAGCGCAGGGCGATCACCGCGGCGTAGTGACGGAGCGTCGCCATCCGGAACGCGCGGAAGAGCGGCCGCTCGCGAAGGCCGCGTCCGACGCCGATCGTTCCGCGGAAGAAGCAATGGACGATCACGAAGACCGCCGCCGACACGAGGGCGATCCACGGGATCGCGTGGAACACGCGGGGGAAGCGGTCCCACCGCGAGAGCACGCCCACCGTCGCCCAGCCCAGCAGGTAGTAGTACTCGCAGAACATGATGAACAGCATGCTGGAGCCGACCTCCCACGCCGGGATGCCATGGCGCCGGCTCAGGTAGACCGCGATGGCGCCCTTGCTGACCTGCTCGTTGACGATGGAGAGGATGTAGGCGCTGGCGCGGATGGGCAGCACGTCGCGGTAGCGCAGCGGCGCGTTGAACCAGCCGGTCACGCGCCAGACGACGAGGCTGTCGATGATCAGGAACAGCGCGCAGTAGGGGATCATCAGCGCGAGCCATCGCGACCAGGCGACGTGCTCGAAGACGCCAGCGAGGTACGGCGCCAGGCGCTGGCCCTGGGCCCCCGCGGCCCGGTCGAGCCGCACGTAGAGATACGCGAAGCAGCCCGCCGTGATCAGCCAGGGCACCAGGCGGGCCAGCCGCGACTTCATGGCTGAACGCTCTGCCGGATCATGTCGTCGAGCGCGGTCAGCGTGATGCCGAGCTCGCGCGCCGCGGGCGCGGGATCGAGCGTCGTGTCCGTCGTGAGGACCTCGAGCGCGTCGGTCGAGAACCCACGCCACCCGGTGAGCCGACCGATCGCCAGGGCGAGGCGCACGAGCGACACGGGGATCGCGACGATCCTGACGGGGCGGGCCATGAGACGCGCCGCGCGCTCGACGATCTCTCGGCCCGGCACCGCGAGCGGGCCGACGAGCTCGAGCGTGCGGTCCCTGGCCACGGCGGGATCACAGGCCGCGAGCGCGGCGCGGGCGAGATCGTCGACGGCGAGGGGCTGCTGCAGGGTCCGGCCGCCGCGCAGCAGCGGGATCGTGCGCTGCCCGAGGCGATGCCGCAACGCGGTCGCCGCTTCCGTGCCGCGGCCGAGCAGCACCGGCACCCGCAACACCGTGTGGGAGAGCCCGGAGGAGCGGACGACGGCTTCCGCCTCCGCCTTCGTCCTCCAGTAGCGATTCGTCGATCGCGGATCGGCTCCGGTCGCGCTGACGAAGACGAGCTTCGTCGCGCTCGCGCGCCTGGCGGCGTCCGCCACGCGGCGCGTGGTCTCGACGTTGGCCTCCTCGTAGGTGGCGCCCGGCCGTTCGACCAGGATCCCGGCCAGGTGAATGACCGCCGCCGCTCCCTCGAAGGCCGGGCCGAGGCCCGCCGCATCGTCGTACGAGACGCAGACGACTCGCGCGCCTCCCACCATGGGGCGAAGGTCGGCGGCGGCGCGCTCGGAGCGTACGACGGCGACGAGCTCGAGAGACGGGACCGCGCGCAGGATGGCCCGGCCGACGGCGCCGTTGGCGCCGGTCACGGCCACCCTCATCGCGCGCCGCCGCCGAGGATGACGTCAGCTCGGCTGGACGCGAAAGACGTAGACGAGGTTCTTGTCGACCACGCGCTGGCGCGGGTACTTCTTGGCCTTGGTGGCGAGCACCGCGTCCTTCTCGGCCGGGTCGGTGACCAGCGCCACCGTGCGATCGAACACCTGATCGCCGATCTTCAGGCGGACGTGCGGATCGCGCACGATGTTCTTGTTCCACAGGCGGTCCTTCGGGAACTGCATGCCCGGCCGGTACACGGACGTCAGATAGAGCTGACCGTTGTGCGCGGTGGCCGTCGTCGTGACCGAGTGCGGCAGGCCGTACCACGACCGGGTCTGCACGAAGATGTTCGGGTACTTGTCGGTGAAGGCCCAGTCGGCGACCGGCTTCGTGACGAGCTCACCCGTGAGCCGGAGCCCGGGCCGGCGCTCCCTGGGATCGAGCCCGACGACGTTCAGCGCGCCGAGCGCCATCACGAGGCAGGCGACGACGACTCCGACGACGATCGGTGCCCGCCTGGCCATCGGTCGCGCGCCTACTTCTTTCCGCAGAGCGCCCTGGCGACCTCGAACACCATCTTCTCCGACGGCACCGTGAGGTCCTCGAGCACGGGCGAGAACGGCACCGGCACGTCCATGGCGCCGATGCGCTTGACCGGGGCGTCGAGGTAGTAGAACGCGCCGTCGGCGATGACCGAGGCGATCTCGGCGGTGACGCCGTAGCGCTCGTAGCCCTCGTCGACGACGATGGCGCGCGAGGTCTTCTTCGCGGAGTCGATCAGCGTCTGCTTGTCGAGCGGCCACGTCGTGCGCGGATCGATCACCTCGGCGCTGATGCCGATCTCCTCCAGCATCTTGGCGGCGCCGAGGGCGACCGTCACCATGCTGCTGGTGCCGACGATCGTCACGTCCTTGCCCTCGCGCTTGATCTCGGCCACGCCGAACGGGATCGTGTAGTCCCCCTCGGGCACCGGGCCCTTGACCCGGTACATCATCTTGTCCTCGAAGATGACGACGGGACTGTCGTCGCGGATGGCCGTCTTCATCAGGCCCTTGGCCTCGTAGGGGCCGGAGGGCAGGGCCACCTTGAGGCCGGGCACGTGGCTGACCCACGCGTGGAGCGACTGCGAGTGCTGGGCGGCCGAGCGGCGCGTCGCGCCGAGTGTCGTGCGGAAGACGATGGGCACCTTGATCTTGCCTCCCGACATGTAATGCGCCTTGGCGGCCTGATTCACCATCTGGTCCATGGTGAGCGTGATGAAGTCGCCGAACATCACGTCGACGACGGGGCGCATGCCCGTCATGGCCGCGCCCACGCCGATGCCGGCGTATCCGGGCTCGGAGATCGGCGTGTCGATCACGCGGTCCGTCCCGAACTCCTGCACGAGCCCGACCAGCGTCTTGAACGGATGTCCCGCCTCCGCCACGTCCTCGCCGATGAGGAACACGCGGGGGTCCCGCCGCATCTCCTCCGCGATCGCTTCCTTGACCGCCTCGCCGTAGGTCAGCTCTCGCACCGCCGTCTCCGTCGTCGCCATGTCAGGACACCTCGTTGGACTTCGGGATGTGAAGTTATCTGTATCACATTCAGGACGTTCTCGGCGCGGACCGCCGAGTGCTACAATGTAGCACTTATGAAATCGATCGGGGTGCGGGAGCTCCGTCAACGAGCGAGCGAATATCTCCGCTATGTCGAGTCCGGGCGGACGGTGGAGATCACCGCACGTGGTCGGCCCATCGCCCTGCTCATCCCGCTGCGCGATACGGGTCACCTCGAGCGCCTGGTCCGTCGTGGTCGCGTGACTCCGCCGACCGCTGATCTGCTGGAGCTGGGCCCGCCGATCGCGGCCGCCGCGGGTCGGCCGCGCCCGAGCGTCGTGCTCGCCCGGGCCCGATCCCGCGAACGCTAGTTTCGGTGGTCTATCTCGATTCCTCCGCGCTCGTGAAGCTTGTCATCAACGAGCCGGAGTCCCTGGCCCTCCGCCGCTATCTCAGGAGCGAGCGTGAGCGAATATCGTGCGCGCTCGTTCGCGTCGAGGTGCTTCGCGCCGTCCAGAGTCATGGCCCGGGTGCGCTCGCCCGGGCGCGGCGCCTCGTGCAACGGTTGTATCTCGTTCAGGTTGACGACGAGCTGCTCGACGCGGCGGCGGCACTCGATCCGCGCGTGTTGCGGAGCCTCGACGCCGTTCACCTGGCCGCCGCGCAACTGTTTGCCGGCGAGCTGACCGCGATCGTGACGTACGATCGCCGAATGGCGACGGCGGCGGAACTGTTCGATCTGGCCGTCGCCGCGCCCCGCTGATCCGCCGCCAGGACCTCAGTAGTGGAACTCGGCGATGGAGATGTGGCCGTCGGCCTTCGGCCAGGTTCGCATCACGATCGTCTCGTCGTTGAATCGCGCGGCGACGCTTCGCGGCGTGGCGTCCGGTGACCGGAGACGCCCGACGGAGACGCCGGGGACGCCTTCGTTGACACCGCCGGGCACCGCGCCGTCGAGGGTGAAGACGTCGCGGCCGTGGCCGAAGTAGCCGCGGGGCCGCGTCATCACCACGACCGCGGCGGCGCTCGCGTCGTCTTTCGCGAAGATCGCCGGTCGCAGGTGGATCACCGCCGAGCCGCGCGGAAACGGAGAACGGTAGATGTGGGTGATGGGCTGGCCGGGGATCGCGACGACGAGCTCGTACGCCGCGGTCGGTGATGCGCGGAACGGGCCCCACGTGCCGTCGGCGCCCGTGATCTTGCGGTGTGCCGCCTCGCCCTGCCGTGTCCCGCTCCTGGGATCGACGGCGTAGACCTCCACCGTGGCGCCCGCGACGGCCTGGTTGTCGTACATGCCGGCCGTGATGCCGGTGACGCGGCCGTTCAGCGTCGGGGCGGGCTCGCCGGCGATGTCCACCCGCGCGGGCGCCCGGCCGGTGACGAAGCGGTAGGTCTCGGCGAAGGCGCGGGGTCCGTAGGAGACCTCGCGATGATCGGCCCCCGGCAGCACCACGTTGGTCGCGCCCTTGAGCGCGGGCGCATCGTAGGAGAGCCCGGTCGGCACGTCGGGCAACGAGATGAAGGTGCCCGTGGGCTGCGCGTACTTGTCGTTCTTGTCGGAGCGGATCGTCATGAAGGCGACGCCGGCGACCACCTCGTCGCCGTCGTTGAGGCGCTTCATGACCTCGCCGGCGCCGTTGAACTCGCTGCCGACCATGTGACGGTCGGAGACGATCACGCCATGGTTCACGCCGCCGCCGAGCACCACGTGCGACGTCCTGGCCGCCCCGCCGCCGTACCGGACGTAGTTGCGGATCGTGTTGGCCCCGCGCGAGTTGCCGACGAGCGCGACCTTGGCCGCGCCGGTCTTCGCGAGCACGTCGTCCACGAAGGTGGCGAGCTGGGCCTTGACCTCGTCGGCCGAAGACCGTCCCTCCTGCGGCTTGGCGTCCACGCTACGCGCCCCGGGGAACTTCAGATCGATCGCGAACAGCCGGTCCCGCGGGTAGCCGTTCGACTCGAAGCGCCAGATGGTCGTCTGCCACAACGCCGCCGTATCCCCGTTGCCGTGCACGAACACGATCGGCGGATCCGCCCCCTGCCCGAACGCCGCCGCCGCAAGAAGAACAACCGCCAGGAACGGGGTCAGACTTTGACTTCTAAACATCTTGGTGGATAGGCGCCACGTCTCCGACAATCCCCAGAGATGTTTAGAAGTCAAAGTCTGACCCCGATCAGGGTTTGAGGGTGACGTCCTCGATGGAGGGGAAGGGGCTCATCCAGATGTCGGTGATCGTGTGCTTGGCGATGTGGGGGCCGACACCCATCAGGGCGCGCAGGTCCATGACCGGGGCGAACATCACCCGGTCGATCGTCAGCTGCTGGATCTTGAAGAGCAGGGCTTCGCGCTTCTTGACGTCGCGCTCGCGCGCCTGCTGCTGGAACAGATCGTCGATGTCGGGATAGCCGCCGTAGGCGTAGGCCCCCTTGGACTGGATGAACCCCTCCACGCGGCTCGCGGCGTTGCCGGAGTTGCCCACCGCGGTGAGGAACACCCCGCGGATCTTCTTCTCCTGCCACGAGGCGTAGAAGGCCGCGCGCTCCATGGGGTGCATCCGCATGCGGATGCCGGCGGCGTTCAGGTAGTTCAGGGTCGATTCGGCGACCGTCGCGAAGCCCGGGATCGCGGTGTACGTCCCGGCGTCGAGCCCGTTCGGATACCCGGCCTCGGCGAGGAGCTGCTTGGCCTTCGCGGGATCGTACGGCATCGGCTCGGCCTGCAGCGCGAAGTCCATGACCCGCGGCACGATCACGCCGGCCGGCGGGCAGAAGCCGACACAGCCGGCGTCGTTGATCGCCTTGCGGTTCAGCGCGTAGTTGACGGCCAGGCGCAGCCGCTTGTCGTGCCAGGGCGACTTCGGATCCCACTGCTCGGTGAACTCGATCCAGAAGATCGAGGCATGCTTGGAGGGTATGACTTGAAGTCGCGGGTCCTTCTGTACGGTCTCGGCGTCGGGACCGTCGAGCGCGACCGCGATGTCGGCCTCGCCGCTCTTGAGCATCACGGCGCGCGTGGTGGAGTCCGTGACGCTGCGCATGATCCACGTCTTCACGTTGGGCACGCGGCGCCAGTATGCGGTGTTCGCCTCGAGCACGACCTCGATGCCGGGCTTGTGGCTCACGAACTTGTAGGGGCCGGCGCCGATTGCTTCTTGAAGCCGTCGTCACCCACCTGCGTGAGGTACTTCTTGGGCACGACGATGCCGGCGGCGGTGGCCGTGGTGCCGTAGTAGGTCATGAAGTCCGGCCAGGGCTCCTTGAGATGGAAGCGCACGACGAGGGGATTGACGATCTCCACCTCGCGGACGCGCTCCTTCAGGATGCTGGCCCCGGCGCCCCGGTAGCGCTCGAAGCTGAACTTCACGTCCTCGGTGGTCAGGGGATCGCCGTTGTGGAACTTGAGGCCGGAGCGCAGCTTGAACTCGTAGGTCTTGCCGTCCGGGCTCTCCTTCCACGACTCGGCGAGGCTCGGCCCCATCTTGTGCCCGGGGTAGGGACGCACCAGCGCATCGTGCAGCGCGTAGAGCATGCCGAACGGCGTGATCTGGGGCGGCGCCGTCGACGGGTCGAACCAGCTGG
>WNGF01008085.1_pt1 | contig 19935 bp, 20 predicted proteins | sample 5400641 | NCBI WGS metagenome assembly WNGF01 (sample SAMN13153371, study PRJNA577476) | soil metagenome | isolation source: 80 cm soil or saprolite under grassland replicate 2 | place: USA:California | collected 2016-06-15
AGGGTGCTCGGCATCGATCTCACGCGCGATCCCGAGCGCATCAAATCCGTCATCGGGTACATGTCCCAGAGGTTCTCCCTCTATGACGACCTGACCGTGGTCGAGAACCTGACCTTCTACGCGCGCGTCTACGAGGTGTCGGGAGCCCAGCGGTCCACGCGCCTGGCGCGGATGATCCAGCTCGCGGACCTCGCGGGGCGCGAGAGCCAGCTCGCGGGCACGCTGTCCGGCGGCTACCGCCAGCGGCTGGCGCTCGCCTGCGCCCTCGTCCATTCTCCGCGCCTCATCTTCCTGGACGAGCCGACGGCCGGCGTCGATCCCGTCTCGCGACGAAACTTCTGGGGGCTGATCCGGCGCCTCGCCGACCAGGGCACGACCATTGTCGTGACCACGCATTACATGGACGAGGCCGAGCTCTGCGACAGTCTGGGCTTCATCTACCAGGGCAAGCTCATCGCCGAAGGGTCACCCGCCGTCATCAAGAGTGAAACCTTCCGACGGCCGGTGATCGAGGTGGAGGTGGCCGATCTGCGCCGCGCCTCCGACGTGCTCGCGGACTGGGACGCCGTGGAAGAGGTGGTGCGCATCGGCACCCGACTGCGCGTGGTGCTGGGACCGGAGCGCGCGAGTGCGGCCGACGTGGGCGAATTCCTCACGCGGGCCGGCCTGCCCCCGCGCTGGGTCCACGACGTCGAGCCCTCGGTGGAGGACCTCTTCGTCTCCTTCGTGGACAAGGAGCGGAAGATGAGGCTCCGCGAGCAGCTGCGTGCCCTCGCCTCCGACAACCCTCTCCCCTCAGGGGAGAGGGCAGGGTGAGGGGGCCGTAGCACGTGGGCTCGCGGCTCGTCGGCATCATCGTGAAGGAGTTCATTCACCTCAAGCGGGACATGCTCGCCCTCGTCCTCGCTCTCGTGGTGCCCGTGGCCATGCTCTTTATCTTCGGCTGGGCCATCAATACCGACGTCAAGCACGTGCGCACGGCCGTCTTCGATCAGTCGGGGAGCCCGGAGGCCCGGAGCTTCCTCGAGGCGATGGGGAACAGCCAGTATTTCGACGTGCTCTACTGGGCGGGGAGTCACCGCGAGCTGACCCGCCTCATCGACGACGGTACGGCCAAGGTCGGCGTGATCATTCCGCCGGACTTCGGTCAGCGTCTGTCGCGCCAGGCCGCCGACGTCCAGGTCATCGTGGACGCCTCGGACCCGCTGGTGGCGACTTCGGCCGTGAATGCCGCGGCGGCGCTCGGCGCCCAGCGATCGCTCCAGATGATCACGCGGACGCTCGAAGGCAGCGCGGTGGGCCGCCCGGGAGAGCCGCCTCTCGACGTTCGCGTGCGCGCCTGGTACAACCCCGACCTCGTCTCCGCCATCTTCATCGTGCCCGGCCTCATCGGCGCGCTCCTCATGCAGACGACCATCACGGCCATGGCGGTGTCCGTGGTGCGGGAGCGGGAGAAAGGCACGCTCGAGGCGCTGATCGTGAGCCCCATCCGGCGCTGGGAGCTCCTCCTCGGCAAGATCATCCCGAACCTGGTGGTGGCCTACGGACAGATGACCATGACCTTGCTCGTCGCCCACTACGTCTTCGAGGTGCCCGTCCGCGGCAGCCTCACCCTCCTCTACGTGCTGGCCGCGGCCTTCATGCTGGGCACCCTCGGCATCGGCATCTTCCTTTCCGCCGTCTCGCGCACCGTGCCCCAGGCCATGCAGCTGACCTTTCTCACCTTCCTGCCGTCGATCTACCTCTCAGGACTGCTCTTTCCCATCGAAGGCATGCCGATGGCCGCGCAGTATCTGTCCGCGATCATTCCCCTGACATACTTCCTGCGCATCGTCCGCGGCATCGTGCTCAAGGGCGTGGGCTTCAGCTACCTCTGGCCAAGCCTCGTGCCGCTGCTCGTGTTCGGGATTGTCATCTTCTCCCTCGCCGTGTTGAAGTTCAGAAAGACCCTGGACTGAGGAGACCCTCCATGCGACGGCTCGGGCTCACGATGTGCCTGCTGGTGGCGGCGCTGGTCATGCCCGCCGCCGCCGCCCCCCTTGCCCATCGCGAGGTCCTGCCCAACGGCGTGGTGCTGCTCGTGGCCGAGCGCCCGGCCCTCCCCATCGTGGTGGTGCGGATCTACCTGCGGGCGGGCTCCGTGTACGATCCCCCGGATGCGGGCGGACTCGCGAACCTCACCGCCGATCTGCTCACTCGCGGAACGGCCAGACGCACGGGGCCCGAGCTCGATCAGGCCATCGAGTTCGTGGGGGGGAGCCTCGAAGGCGAGGCGGGACGGGACGGCGCCACCGTCTCCCTGTCCGTGCTGAAGAAAGACTTGAAGATGGGGCTGGATCTCCTCGCCGAGGTGCTGCTCGCTCCGGCCTTTCCAGAGCCCGAGCTCAAGCGGAGAAGCGAGGAGATCGCGGGGGCCATCCAGCGCTCCGAGCAGGATCCCGGCACGATGGCCGCGCGCGAGATGGCGCTCCTTCTTTATCCGGGGCACCCGTATAGTCGGCCGGTCGTGGGAACCGTCGAGTCGGTGAAGCGGATAGCGCGCGCGCAGGTCGTCGCCTTCTACCGCGAGAACTACCGCCCGGACGCGGCCATCGTAGCCGTGGTGGGCGACGTCACGCGCGGCGAGGTGCGGCGAGAGCTGCTGGCGAGGCTGGGGGCATGGGCCGCCCTCACAACCCCGCGTCGTGTCATCCCTCCGACCCCCGCCGCGCCTCCCGTCGAGTCGCGCGTGATCCACCGGGACCTCACGCAGGCCACGGTATCGCTGGCCCGCCCGGGTCTCCGTCAGGATCACCCCGACTACTTCTCGCTCGTGGTCGCCAACTATGTCCTCGGAGGCGGTTCCGCGTCCCGCCTCTACACCAGGGTGCGCGAGGAGCGCGGGCTCGCCTATTCGGTGTATAGCGCGCTCGGTCCCGGTCGCTACGGTGCCTCGTACTTCGTAGGTCTGCAGACCCGGCTGGACGCCGTCGACGAGGCGGTGCGCCTGAGCAGGGAAGAGATGGCGCGCATGGGACGCGAGGACGTTTCTCCTCGCGAGCTCGACCTCGCCAAATCGTATCTCATCGGAAGCTATCCGCTTCGTACCGACACGTCGGGGAAGATGGCGGGTCTCCTTGTCGCGGTGGAGGAAAATCAGCTCGGGCTCGATTGGCCAGACCGCTTCAAGGCGGGGATCTCGCGTGTCACCTTGGCCGATGTCAAGCGCGTCGCCGCCATTTACATGGATCCCGCCACCTTCTCGTCCGTCACCGTCGCGAAGTAGGGACGCGACTCGCGGGGACGGGCGGGCTATCGCGGGTAGGGCAGGACGGGCGAGTCGAGCGGCACGGGCGGGTATTCGCCGCCGACCCAGGCGCCCGCCTTTGGCCAGAGCTTGATCCGCTCCGCGGCGATGACCGGATAGGCGTAGGGCAGTTCGCCCACCGGGCGATCTTCGATGCCCGCCACCGTGCCGAGCACGGTGATGCGACGGCCGCGAGCGTAGATGGCCGGATCGAGGAACCCGGCCGTCCGCGCGAGGAAGCGGCCAAGCGAGCGGTCACCCTGCTCGGGGGCGTCGCCATGGTCGAGGCTCCGGGAGAGGACTTCGATCTCCGTCTCGCCGGGCTTCGGTGTGGTGGCGAGGATCTCGCCGCCGAGGATGATCCGCGCGCCCGCGTACGCCTGCGGGTTGGCGCGGATCTCCGCCAGGCTCAGCGAGCGATTCACGGATCGTGTCAGTGCTTCGGGGAAAGGAGCAGCGGCGCAGCCCGCGACGAAGAGCGCCCCCGCGACCACGACGAGGGAATGCATGCGCAGACCTTACTGCCCCGCGGCGGCCGCCGCAATCGGCTCCGATCCGTATGCTAGAATACGAGTCCGCATGGGCCGCAGAATCTCCTGGTGTCGGTGTCTTCCGTTCCTGGTGCTGGCGGTCGGGCTGGTCGCCGCCACGCCCGGCGAAGCCATATCCCTCGCCCTCACGGACCGCGATCGCGAGCAGGCGATCCGCGCGGGAAAGAAGAGTATCGTCGCGGAAGAATTCGGCGGGGAATGGCGGGTCAAGGACGCCGCGGGGCAGATGGTGACCGTGATGACACCGTTTCACCGCTTGGCCCTCGCCGCCCGCAACTCCGCCTTCCAGAGCAAGGAGCTCAAGCCGCGCGACGTGGAGACCGTGCTCAAAGGGTCCGAGGGCAAGCTCGCCTTCTGGGTTACCCTGCGTGGGGGCAGGGCCGATTTCGCCCGCTTCTACACCCCGGAGATGCTCGCGGGCTCCCAGACGGTGAGGGCGAGCTTTGTGCAGAACGAGCGCACCGCCCTCCGGGAGAGCGATGGACGGTACGCGGCGCAGTGCCTGTACGCTTTTCCCGCTGAGGGTATCGATCCGAAAGGCCGCGTGGTGCTCGTGGTGAGAGATGCCGATGAGAAGGAGGTCGCGAAGTTCACCGTTGATCTGGCCGCGATGCGATAGGCCGCAGCGCACAGGGAGAGCCGATGCTGACGAAGGAGCGATTCGGGCAGGGCATGACCGTCCAGCAGTACCTGGACCAGATGGGCACGAACAAAGAGACATTCATGAAGTTCCTCTCCGAGATCAAGATCAAGCCGGAGGACAAAACCGCCCTCGCCAAGATGGGCAAGAAGCTCAAGGTCATGGTCATCACCGAAGACTGGTGCGGGGACGCGCTCTACAACGTCCCCGTGCTCTTCAAGCTGGTCGAGGGCAATCCGGACGTCGAGCTGCGCGTGTTTCTGCGCGACAAGAACCCGGATCTCATGGACCAGTATCTCAACAAGGGCACCTTCCGCTCCATCCCCGTCTTCGCCTTCTTCGACGAGAACCTCCACGAGATCGCGCGACTGCTCGAGCGGCCGCAGAAGCTGACGGAAGAGATCGAGGCCCGGATGCTCGAGGCGAGGAAAGCCCTCAGGGCCGAGAAGATCGAGCCGTGGCGGCAGGACGTGGTGAACGAAGTCCGAACACTCCTGAAAGTATGAGGCGACCATGAAAGCGATTCGCATCCATACGCCGGGCGGGCCAGAGGCTCTCACCCTGGATGAGGTTCCCGAGCCTACCCCGGGGGCTGGACAGGCCGTGGTCAAGCTGGCGGCGGCCGGCGTCAACTACATCGACGTCTACTTCCGCACGGGAGCCTACAAAGCGCCCCTTCCGCTGACCATCGGTCTGGAGGGGGCGGGCACCGTCTCCTCGGTGGGGCAGGGAGTGACCGACGTCAAGGCTGGTGACAATGTCGCGTGGACGGGCGTGCCCGGCTCCTATGCCCAGATGGCGGCGGTGCCCGCGGACCGGCTCGTCAAGCTGCCTGCGGGAATGGCGCCGAAGGACGGCGCCGCCTCCATGCTCCAGGGCCTTACCGCGCACTACCTCGTGAAGTCGAGCTATCCCCTCAAGAAGGGCGATACGTGTCTGGTGCACGCGGCGGCCGGCGGCATGGGCCTCTTGCTCTGTCAGATGGGCAAGATGCTGGGGGCCACGGTTATCGGCACGGTTTCCACGGAGGAGAAGGCGGCGCTGGCGAAGGGGGCCGGGGCCGAGCACGTCATTCTCTACAGCCAGCAGGACTTCGAGCCCGAGGTAAAGCGGATCACGGGCGGGCGCGGGGTGGACGTGGTGTATGACGGGGTGGGCGCCACGACCTTCGACAAGAGCCTGAACTGCCTCCGCCCGCGCGGCTTTATGATCCTCTTCGGCGCGGCGAGCGGACCCGTGCCGCCGCTCGATCTCCAGAAGCTCAACGTGGGCGGCTCACTGTTCCTCCAGCGGCCGAGCCTCAATCATCACATTGCCTCTCGCGAGGAGCTGCTCCAGCGCTCCCAGGAGCTGCACGGGTGGATCCGTGACGGCAAGGTCAAGCTGCGGATCGAGCACCAGTTCCCGCTCGCCCAGGCGGGAGAAGCCCACAAGGCCCTCGAGGGCCGCAAGACCACCGGTAAGATCCTGCTCATCCCGTAGCCAACAGGCGTGAGCATCCCGCAGAGCCTCGAGCGGTCCGCGCGCCAGCATGCGGCGCGGACCGTTGTTGTTTTCGGTTGCGGGTGATGGGCTGGCTCCGGTGGCTGCTCGTCGCGCTCGCCGCCCTCTTCCTCCTCGCGGTGGGGACGCTGGCCCTTCTCCCCCTGCTGCTCGACACGCCGACCATGCAGGCGTACATCGCGCAGACCGCGAGCCATGCGGTGGGCCGGCCCGTCAAATTCACGTCGGTCTCGGTTTCCCTCCTGCCCCTGCCGCACGTCAACCTGAAGGGTCTCGAGATCGCCGACGACCCGCGCTTCGGCACCACCCCCCTGCTCCGCGTGGGCGAGGTGCGCGTGGGTGTGCGCGTGAAGCCCCTCCTTTCTCTCCGGATCGAAGTCGGTAGCATCACCCTCCAGGACGCGCAGGTCGAGTTGGTCGAGCGAGGCGGTCGCTGGAACTTTGCCGCGTTCTCTGGCACCCCCGCTCCCGCGAAGCCGGCCGCGCGGACTGTCCCCGGCATTCCCGGCAGCGCGGCCATGGGCAGCGTCCTGGTGTCTCGGGTGGGACTCAAGAACGCGGCGGTGAACGTGCGACGGCCCGATGTCAAGAACGGTGACCTGCGGATCGAAGGTCTCGACGCGACCGTCTCGGGGGTGGGCGGCTCCGAGCTCGGCCTGCGGGGCGATGCGCGGGTGGAGCCGGGAGGGGTGCGCCTGCGAAACGTCGAGGCCAGCCTGGGAATGCGCGGAGCAGGGGAGACGCCGATCAAGGCATCGCTCGAGCTCGAAGGCACCGACATCGCTCCCCTCGCGCGGACCTTCCTGCCGTTGCCGACCGTCTCTGGCCCCATCAAGGGGAAGATCCAGGTTTCCGGAACACTGTCCCGTCTCGCGGGCACGGGCGCCGTGGACTTGAGCCATGTGACCCTCACGGAAGAACGGACCAGCTGCCCTCCTCCCGTGCGCCGTCAGCTCGCCCTCGACCAGGTGCACGTCCCGATTCTGCTCAAGCCGGCGTCCTTCGAAAGCTTTCCGATGAGCGCCAAGCTGGGCAAGGGCACCATCGGGTTCAATCTGGTCGCGGGACTCGGCGCCTCACCGATGGTGACGCTGGCCGATATCAAGATCGCGGGCGTGCAGCTCCAGCCGGTGCTCCAGGACTATCTCTGCCAGGCGTTCGCGGTGTCGGGGCCGCTCGACCTCACCGGAGAGATGTCCATGCGCTCCGCCGATGCGCTTCGCACCATGAACGGGGTGGGCCAGTTCAAGGTGGGGGCGGGCCGGGTGGTGGGCGAGGGCGCCCTCAGGATCGTGCGCGACGTGCTGGCGGCGGGCAACGTCTTTGACATGGCCCTCCGAGGCAAGCTTGGCAGTCCCAGCAAGACCGCGCTCGATTTCGACTCGATCACCGGCTCGTACAAGATCGTCAACGGAATCGCCCGCACCGACGACGTCCTCTACCAGGGCAAGGACCTCAAGGTGGCGGTGGCGGGAACCTATGCGCTCGCGGACGGCCGCACGGACATGAAGGTGGTCGCCACCCAGGGCAGCAATCAGCTCCGCGCCCAGGTGACGGGCAGTGGCGGCTCGCTGCGCGTCGTGCCCACGGGGGTGAACGTCAAGGAGCCGGCCGAGGTCAAAAAGCTCCTGGACCGGCTGCCCAGCTTGCCCGCTTCCACGAGGCCCACGAAGAAAGCGTAGAGCTGGTCGTACTCGTCGTAGCGGGCCTGCCCGAGTCGCGCCACCGTGTCCGCCCTGAGCCCGCGGAACATCTCGAGCCGCTTCCTGAGGATGGCGATCCACTCCCTCGAGAGATCTTCGGCCCCCACGGCCAGGAACCCCGCCCCCGCGAGGAGCGCCTTGTAGCCCTGGATGCTCTGCAGCGTCACCGCGGCCATCCACTCACCGAGGCGCCGCCGCTCGCCATCACCCAGGCGCGCGGTGGCGATCCAGTCGCTGAAGGCGATACGCCCGCCGGGGAGCAGGACGCGTCGGCACTCGGCCAGGGTGGTCGCCTTGTCGGGGACGTGGAGCAATCCTTCCTGACTCACCACGGCCGTGAAGGCGTGGGCGCGAAACGGGAGCGTCTGGGCATCGGCGCGGACCACACGCACGAGGCCGCCGAGCCCCACGGCGGCGGAGAGACGGCGCGCGCCCGCCGCGCGATCCGGGTTGAGATCGACGCCAGTGACCCGCGCGCCCCAGCGCCGTGCCATGAATCGGGCGGGGCCGGCCAGTCCGGCGCAGACGTCGAGCACATGGCTCGACGCGTCGATGCCGGCGCGTTGCCCCAGCGCTTCGACCGCTTCGAGGCCGCCGTAGTGGTCCTGGTCGAAGTCGTAGAGGTCCTCGGGGGCCAGCCGCTCGAGATCTTTGCCCTGGCGGCGCAGGGCATCGACGATCTGGCCCTCGCTGATCGGATGACGACTGTAGAAGGCCACCACCGGCGCGAGGGGCCGCGACATGGGGCAGAGTATAGGTCCGGCGCCACCTTGCCCCAAATCCGGCGCTGTGGTACAAGACAACCGCCGTCATCCCCCGTACTCAGGAGAGTGGGTGGAGCCATGAGCGACGCCGCAGCCAACCCCATGAAAGCCGGCCTCGAAGACGTCGTGGTGTCTCCCTCGGAGATCTGCTTCATCGACGGCCACAAGGGCCGCCTGGTGTACCGGGGCTTCGATGTGGACGAGCTCGTCGCCCAGTCGAGCTTCGAAGAGGTGACGTACCTCCTCTGGTACGGGAAGCTGCCCACGCGCAAGGAGCTGGACAGGCACGTCAAGGCGCTCTCCTCCACCGCCAACCGGAAGCTGCCGCCCAGGCTCGTCAGCATGCTGAAGCTGCTCCCGAAGAAGACCACGCCCATGGAGGTGCTGCGCACCGGCATCTCCGCCCTCTCCGCTTTCGACCCCGATGCCGCGGACAATTCGCGCGAGGCGACGCTGCGGAAGACCATTCGGCTGACCGCGCAGATGCCGACCCTGGTCGCCGCGTGGGATCGCATCCGACGAGGCAAACCGCCGGTCGGGCCCAACCCGCGCTTGTCCCTCGCCGGCAATTTTCTCTACATGATGAGCGGCAAGAAGCCCACCCCGCTCGCCACCAAGACCTTCGACGTCGCCCTCATCCTTCACGCGGATCACGAGTTCAACGCGTCGACCTTCGCCGCCCGCGTCACCGCGGCCACCCTGAGCGACATCCATTCCGCGGTGGTGTCGGGCATCGGCGCCCTCAAGGGACCGCTCCACGGCGGCGCCAACGAGCAGGTCATGCTCATGGTCGAGAAGATCAAGGATCCCGCGAGGGCGGAGAGCTGGATCCGCAAGGCGCTGGCCGACAAGGCGCGCATCATGGGCTTCGGCCACCGCGTGTATCGCGTGGAAGACCCGCGGGCCAAGCACCTCAAGCGCCTGGCCCTCGAGCTGGGGAAGCAGGCGGGCAGCACCGCCAATGTCGAAATCCTCGACATCATGGCGCGGGTGGTGTCGGTGGAGAAGAAGATCTTCCCCAACGTGGATCTCTACTCGGGGGCGGCCTATGCCTCGATGGGCATCGCCACGGACGAGTTCACGCCCATCTTCGCCATGAGCCGGGTCGCCGGCTGGGCCGCCCACGTGCTGGAGCAGCACGGCAACAACCGGCTGATTCGCCCGCGCTCCGACTACACGGGCCTCACGGACGAGAAGTACGTCCCGCTCGACCAGCGCTAGCCCCACCGCCAGCGTCGTCCTGGTGGTTCACAACCAGGAGGCGCTGACGCGGGCCTGCCTGGAAAGCCTCCGGGCCACCACCGTGCCCTTCGAGCTCTGCGTGGTGGACAATGGGTCGACGGACCGCATCGAAGCGGCCGTCCATGCTCTCGCCCTGCCGTTCCCCCTGCGTTACCACCGCAACCCCGCGAACGCTGGGCTCATCATCGCCCTCAACCAGGGCGCGCGGCTGGCGCGCGGCGACGTGCTCTGCTTCCTCCACAACGACACCGAGATGCGCGAGCCCTCCTGGCTCGAGCGCCTGATGGCGGCCCTGGGCGACGGCGCCCATGTCGGCCTCGCGGGACTCTACGGGGCCAGGCGCCTGCGACGCGACGGGCGTTACGTGGGACGCACCATCGTGCACTGCCTCGAGGGTGGCCCCGGCCTGGCCGCGCCCGTGATCGAAGTGGCGGCGGTGGACGGGGTCTGCCTCTGCCTGCGCCGCTCCCTCCTCGAGGCGATCGGCGGCTTCGACGAAGACTACGGCTTCTTCCACGGCTATGATCGCGATCTCTCTTTCGCCGTGCGGGAGCGAGGGCTCCGCTGCGTGGTGGTCGACGCGCCTTTTGTCCATCGGGGCGGGGGAACGCGCACGGGCGAGCGAGCGCCCGTGCCGGCGGCGCGGGATCTCGAGCAGCGGCGGCAGGCGCAGGCGCGCTTCGGCGCGAAGTGGCAGCATCGGCTGCCCAGTGACGTGCGGGGGATCGGAGAGCGCATCACGAACTATTTCGACCAGCGGAGCGAGAGAGCGAAAGCATGATTCCGTTCGTGAAAGGCCACGGGCTCGGCAACGACTACATCGTCATCAACGGCGACGACCTGCCGTCTCCGCTCACCGCGAAGCAGACCGTGCGCATCTGCGACCGCAACTGGGGCGCGGGCTCCGACGGCATCCTCCTCAAGGTGCCGGCCTGGGCGGGGGGCGACTTCGGGCTGCGCATCCTCAACCCCGATGGGAGCGAGGCGGAGAAGTCGGGCAACGGGCTGCGCATCTTCGCCAAGTACCTCTGGGACCACGGGCACACCAAGGAGCCGGTCTTCACCGTGGACACGATGGGCGGGCGCGTCCAGTGTCAATGCCACGTGGTCGGCGGGAAGATGAACCTGGTTACCGTCGAGATGGGCCGGTGCACATTCCTCGCGCCGGAGATCCCCATGAACGGCCCGCCGCGCGAAGTGGTTCGCCTACCCCTGGAAGTGGGCGCGGAGACGCTGGCCGTGACCGCCGTATCCGTGGGGAACCCGCACTGCGTGGTCTTCGTGGACAAGCTCGACGAGGAGCGCTGCAAGACGCTGGGCCCTCAGATCGAGCGTCATCCCGCCTTCCCGAATCGCACCAATGTCCAGTTCGCGCGCGTGGCCGGACGCTCGCAGGTGGACATCCTGATCTGGGAGCGCGGAGCGGGCTACACGCTGGCCTCAGGCTCGTCCTCATCGGCGGTGGCGTGCGCGGCCGTGAAGAACGGCCTCTGCGATCACGGGCTCGTTACGGTGCGCATGCCGGGGGGAACGCTCGAGATTGACGTGCGCCCCGACTGGTCCATCAAGCTGAAGGGCCCCGTGGAGGAGGTCTATACCGGCACCTTCTCCCGCGACCTCATGGAAGCGCTGCAGAGTCCGAGCTGAGCCGCTAGCCCCAGGCGCCTTCGCCGGCCTTGGGCGGCCCGGAAGGGGCGCCCTTGGGGAGCCGCATGGCCTTGGCGACCATGTTGTCTCTCATGCGATCGGGCACGAGGAGCGCCATGGCCGCCCCGATCTTGGCCCGACGTCCGACGACGTAGCGTGTCTTGGGCCTGGCGGCGGTGAGGGCATGCTCGACCACCCGCGCCACCTCGATGGGATCGACGGCATGCTTGGCGGCGTGCTCCGAGGTCTTCTTGAAGGCCTCGAGCGCCTCCGCGTACAGCACGAGCGCTTCCGGGGGAGCCGCGGCCAGCATGGCCGCTCCGCTCTTGGCGCCCTTTTCCCAGATCGGAGTGGCCACCGCGCCCGGCTCGATGATGGACACGGAAATGCCCCACGGCGCCAGCTCGAGCCGTAGCGCGTCCGTCAATGCCTCGAGAGCGAACTTGGAGGCGCCGTAGGCGCTCGAAAAGGGCGTGGCGAGGCGCCCGGCTATCGATCCCATATTGATGATGCGCCCGCGGGCCGCGCGGATGAGGGGCAGGAAGGCCTGGGTCACCGCGACCTGCCCGACGACATTGATCTCGAGCTGGCGGCGCAGCTCGGGCAGGGGCAGGAATTCCACCGGTCCGGTGACCACGACCCCGGCGTTGTTGACGAGGCCGTCGAGCCCGGCGTCGCCTACCGCGCCGGCCACGGCGCTGGCCGCCGTCGATACGGACAGGCTGTCCGCGACGTCGAGCGCGATAGCCACGAGCCGTGAAGACGCCTTGGCCTTGAGCGCATCGGCATCGGCCTGCCTCCGCACCCCGGCGAACACGCGCAGCCCTTGCTTGTCGAGATGAAGCGCGCATGCTGCGCCGATCCCCGTGGACGCGCCGGTGATGACGACCGACTTCGGCGTGGAGGCCATGTCAGAGCGAGTCCGAGAGGCGGCGCGCCGCCCGGCCGCCGAGGAGAGCCGTCACGGCCGTGAGGGCGAAAGCCAGCGCGGTCGGCCCCAAGGTGGGAGTCATGGGAGCCAGCGCGGGGAGGCCGGCAATCCGCCAGCCGCCGACAGCGAAGAGGATAAGTCCGTACGCGATGGTGGCAACCTCCGGGCGGCGACGGGCGTCCACCAGCGACATGGCGAGGACCGGCACGAAGCCCATGATGAGGAGTGGCAGGCCGCCTACGCGTCCCGCGGGAAAGCCGTTCTTTCGTGCCGTGATATTCGCCACGGCGATGGGCGAGGTCGGATCCTTGGCGATTTCTTCCTCGATGACCGACGCCGGCTGCATCACCTCGAATCCTGCGCGGGCGATGCGATGGCCCGCCATGCCCACGAGGGCCACGAGGACGAGCGCGGCCAGCGGCGCCCAGCGGTTCCCCGAGATTCGCGCCGCGGGCACGAGGGCGAGGGGCAGCAAGAGGGACCCCAGGATGGCGAAGCTGTAGAAGCTCACGCCCCCATAGAGGTAGGCCAAACGGAAGGTCGGATCCACGGTGAGGTGAAGACTGCCGTAGAGCCCGGCCCCGATGACGATCATGGCGGCCAGTCGTGCGCGGGGGCGGTCAGGGTACACTTCGCGCGCGATGGTGAAGCACGCACAGCCATTGATCACGACGCCGAGGATGCCCATGAGGTGAGGGGGGCTCCACAGGGTGACGTCGATGCCGAACAGGCGATGCCACATGTCGTCGATAGGCGCGGCGAGTATGGTGACGGCCATGCCCCACGCGGCCAGATGAAAACCGCGGCCCCCGGAAAGACCGAGGATGCGAACGGCACCGGTTCCCCGCCACGTCTCGAAGACGAGCATGCCGAACGAGAGGATCACCGCCGCGCTGACGCAGGCATAGGTCATGAGGTGCGGCGGGATCCAGAACGAGTCGCGGCCGATCAGCACATGCCACTGGATGTCCCACTGAACGCCCCAGCCGGCGATCACTTTGGAGGCAAGGAGGGCCCACAGGACGGCGCGCTTGAGGGCGAGCGTCTCGACGGGCGCGTGGGTCGCGTCGAAAGGAAGGTCCGTAGCGCGGACGCTCACGAGGTTGGCTTACTTCGTAGCCGGCTTCGCCGGCGGCTCGACGGAGACGACCTTGATATCGAAGAAGAGCGTCTTGCCCGCCAATGGATGATTGAGATCCAGCACCACCGTGGTGTCCTTGACCGCCTTGACGGTGACGGGGCGCGGCTGACCGTCCTGGCCGCGGGCGAGGAGCCGCGTGCCGACGACGTCCGCGCCCTTGGGAAGCGCATCCTTGGGCACCTCGGTCTCGGCTTTGGGATCTACCGAGCCATAGGCCTCTTCGGGCTTGATCGTGACTTTCTTCGTATCACCGACCTTCATTCCGATGATCGCTTTGTCGAGCCCCGGGATGATCTGCTGGGCCCCCTGGACGAAGCTGATGGGGTCCTTGCCTTCGCTGGAATCGAGCAACTGACCCTTGTCATCCTTGAGCGTGTACTCCATCTTGACCGCGGAGCCTTTCTCGATGGCCGGCTTGGGCTGCGCCCCCGCAGACGCCGCGGCCAGCAGCACAAACAGCGCCACCAGAGTACCCAGGAAACGCATCGTCCGACCTCCGAGGCACGGCTTGGGAATGCCTGCAATTGGGCCAGCTTACACCCGCCCCCTCCGGGCCAGCAAGCTTGCGTATCGCGTGAGTGAGATCGTCGGACTTCACCCGGCGCGGAGGGTGTTCCGGCAGCGATATGCCCGCAGTAAGGATAGGAGCCGGTGCCCTGGTTCCTCTGTCCCGAGTTCAGGCACGATGCCCTGCGATACATCTGCGACGCGCGGGAACTCCACGGCTGCTATAGGGTCGCCCGCTGGCACTCCAGATGCTCGCACTTCGACGACCTCGGCAGAGTCTACAGGTCGCGTCGAGAAAGGGAGGAAGCGTATGAGTCTATCTCGTCCGTCCCCAGCCAGTCGGAGGAAGCTCCGGGCGGCCGCTCTGCTTGCCGCGTCTATCCTCCTCGCGGTCGGCCTCGGCCCGAGCCAGCCGGTGCAGGCTCAGTCGGCCGACCTCCGTACCGTGACCATGCGCGTCGCCGCGGATGATACCTACCGGGCTCAGCCGAACTGGGAGACGAATCTGCGGGCCACCGTGGCCACGGTGTCGGCCATCTATGAGAGGAGCTTCCAGATCCGTTTCGTGATTTTCGACATCGTCCCGTGGACAGCGGGAGCGCCGGCGGACGAGCGGAACCTCCTGGCCCAGCTGGCCACGGACATACCGATCGGACAGGCCGACGTAGTGGTGGCGTTCATCAACCAGTGTGAGCGGTTCACCTATGGTGGAGCCCGGCTGTTCGGCAGGTTCATCACCGTGATGACAGGCTGCTACGAAATCACCACGGTCAAAGATTTCGCGCCACCCGAGGTGGTTCTCTCGCACGAGCTCGCGCATGTCTTCGGCGTGTTTCACCCCGCGCGGAATACAGTCTCCGTCATGCTCCTGGGGCCGGCGGATAAATTCGACGATCAGGCGACCAGGGTCATTCGGCTGCTGCGGACCATTGATTTCTCGCGAGGAGTGGCGGGGGTCGATCAAGAGACACGGAGGACCTGGAGCGCCATCTACGCCGAAGGGCACGCGCGCGACGAGCCGAATCCGCTCGCGGCGGCCATCGCGTACGAGGGATGGACCATGCTGCGCTCGGGAAGGGTGAGCGAGGGCGAGGCGGCTTTTCACGAGGCCATCAAGCTCGATCCGTCGTTCGCGGGCTCCCACGCAGGCTTGGGCATCCTCTACGGCGCGCGGGGACAGCTGGAGGACGCCGCCCGAGAGCTTCGCACGGCCAAGGCACTTGATTTCCGGCTGGTTCACGCGCGCACGGACCTCGGCTTTGTCCTGTTGCCTCTCGGCAAGCACGAGGAGGCCCTGGAGGAGTTCAGGGAGGTGTTGCGGGTGGATCCGCGCTTGGCCCGCGCGTCCAGCGGTCTGGGCATAACGCTGGTGCGCCTCGGCAAGGTAGATGAGGCGATCAGCGCCTACGACGAGGCCCTTCGGCTCGCTCCCTCGAACGCCCACGCGCTCTACGGACGCGGGCTGGCCAAGCGTAAGAAGGGCGATCTCACGGGCTCCGACGCCGATCTCGCGGCGGCAAGGACGATCGCTCCGCGTGTCTCGGAGGACTATGCGGCCTACGGAGTGCGACCTTGAGACCGGGCAGGCTGCGCCCGGCGAATGCGGAGCAGGGAACCCATGCCCCATCGAGTCGATGGGAGGCTGGGGAGAGACGAGCATACGGCAACGTCAAGAGGAGGCCCTCCATGCCAAGGCTCCTGGGACTCGCAGTATCTTGTGGGATCGGCGTGATCGCTGCGGTCGTGCTTCCCTTCCTTCCCGGAAGCTCTTTGAGAGCTGACGATCCAAAGATTCCGAGGTTTCTGGCGGTTCCTACGGCTGATACCGTGTTCCTCCTCGGTCAGGTCGACCTCGTAGGGGGAGAAGGCAAGGTGGTTCGATGCAAGGACGATGGGACCTATTGGCGGTGCGTCGAGGTAAAGAATTCCGGCCGCAGCACCTAGCGGGCGGGCCGCAGTGCGGCGCGGGCGCTCTCCCGCCCGCGCCAGCTCCAATCCCGAAAGTGCCTCTGCTCACGGCGCGACCGGCGCGCCACTCCAAGTCATTCTCATCCCGCGTGACCGCAGGATCAGAGGATCCGATTCGCTGAAGGAACGCGCGCGCCGCCTATCATCCAGAGAGCCGACGGCGCCTCGGACGGCAAAAGGTCACGTATGGTCGCGGATAGTCCACGACCTGCGCCCTCCTCGATCTGCGAGGAGGCGGGCCCAGTCATCTCATGTCTTTGGCCTGAGGGATTGATGGTCCGGCTCCACGCGACGCGCGCCACGGTCCGGGGCAGACATGCGAGAGCAAGACAGACTAACCGAAATGGGTGCACTCACGGGGTGCACTCACGCCCCACTTGAGGCGACGGCACCACAGCATCCGTCCCCGCTGGGCAGTCGTGGTCGCGACAAAGCATCGATTTCATGGCCTCTCGCCGCTGGTTCACTCCTTGCACCATTGTCGAACGTGAAACGCTCGAAAGGCGGAAAGTCAGTGAGCCGAAAACGCACAGTGCGGGAGCTCCGCGCGACGATCAGGGCAAAGGAAGCACGAATCGCGCGACTCTTGGCCGAACTCAAGAAGGCTCGGGCGCTCCTCTCGCGAATGTGAGCTACAATCGGCCCCGCCATGGCCCGGGGCGACCTCCTATCGATCATCAAGGCCAAGCAGGCCGAGATCGCCAAGCTGCAGGCCGAGCTGGAAGAAGCGCAGTCGCTGCTCGCGGCGATCGTTCGCAGCACCACCGTCGCTCCCAAGGGCGGCGCTCGCCGCCGTCATCCGCGTCGGCGGAGCGTCAAGATGCTCGAGCACAGTCCAACCGCGCGCGAGGCGGCCAAGGTCCTTCGTGCGGCAGGGCGTCCGTTGCACGCGACAGCCATCGCGAAGACGATGAAGCGGAATGGCCATCGGGTGACGATGGGCACGCTGGTCAGCACATTGTCCCGCTGGGTGCAGAGCCGATCGGTGTTCTACCGCGTCCGTCCGAACGTGTTTGGTCTTCTTTCACAGCGCCGGGGCGCCCGGAAAGCCGAGGGGTAGGAGCGGGCTTCTGCGTCTCCGCGCCTCTCTCTCCGCCGACTCGATCCGTCCTCCCGCCCAGGCTCGCTTCCGTGGTGAGCGGGAGGGCCGAATGATCAACCGGCGAACGTTCCTCGCTGGCACAGGTGCGGTGCTCCTTGCTGCGCCGCTCGACGCCGAGGCCCAGCAGGCGGGCAGGGTCCACCGCATCGGCTTCCTGTCCCTTCAATCCGGCCCGACGTCCACGACTGAGGCATTCCACCAGGGGCTGCGCGAGCTCGGCTATGTGGAGGGGCGCAACCTCATCATCGAGTACCGCTGGGCGTCCAGGAAGGAAGAACGGCTGCCGGAGCTGGCGGCGGAGCTCGTGCGGCTCAAGGTAGAGGTCATTGTCACGGCGGCCGCCCCGACGATCGAGGCGGCCAGACGCGCGACCAGTACTATCCCCATCGTCATGGCCGCGGTCGCTGATCCTGTCGGCAGCGGTCTCGTCGCCAGCCTCGCCCGCCCGGGCGGCAATGTCACGGGCCTGACCGCGCTGTCCACCGAGCTCGCGGGCAAGCGGCTCCAGCTGGTTCACGAGCTCGTTCCCAAGGTCACCCGGGTCGCCGTGCTCGCCCACCACGGTACCTCCGCCACGCCGCTCTTCCTCGAGGAGATGCGGGCCGCGGCCCAGCAGATGAAGGTCCAGCTCGTCGTCCAAGAAGTGAACGAGGCCGGGGACCTCCTCGGCGCCTTCGCGGGGATGCAGCGCGAGCGGGCCCAGGCCCTCGTCGTACAGGTCACCCCGTTCAGCGCTGACAACGCCAAGCGCATCGTCGAGTTGGGGGTGCAGCACCGCCTACCCGCCATGTACGATGTTCGAAGCTTCGTGGCAGCGGGCGGGCTCGTCTCCTATGGGCCCAGCCTGTCCGAGATGTTCCGGCGCGCCGCCTTCTACGTGGACAGGATCCTCAAGGGGGCCAAGCCCGGCGATCTGCCCATCGAACAACCGTCGAAGTTCGAGCTGGTCATCAACCTCAAGACCGCCAAGGCTCTCGGCCTGACCATCCCTCCGTCGCTGCTCTCCCGAGCGGATGAGGTCATCGAGTAACCACGATGTGGCCGGCGTCTCGTGCGTGACGAGCCTGCCGTGACCGCCACCGCCGAGCCACGTGAGTCCCTGATCAAGCTGACGCACGTCATCTACGCCCTGCACGCCTTCAGCCTGGTCACAGGGATCGTCGGCACCGCCACCGTCGTGGGTGCGTTTCTCACCGGCTGGCCCTCGATCATCGCCGTCATCGTGAACTACGTGAAGCGAAGCGAGGTACGCGGGACGTGGCTCGAGACGCATTTTCGGTGGCAGATCCGCACCTTCTGGTTCGGGCTGCTGTGGGTGACGCTGTGCGGCCTGTTCATCGTAGCCACACTCGGCCTCGGCCTCCTCATCGCATGGCTGCCCCTGACGCTCGTCGGATTGTGGTTCATCTATCGGATCGTGCGCGGATGGCTCCGGCTGGTAGACCACCAGCCAATGTACGGTTAGCCGGATGAACGGGTACGCCGTCATCGGCAGCTTCGCCTTCGTGGCCCTCGCCGTGCCCGGTGCGGTCGTGGACTGCTATCACGTCGTGAGTCTTGGTGACCTTCAGGACGTCGAGCGCCGGCTCGATGCGCAAGGTGCGCGCTCACACCACAAGGCACCATGAGCCCGTGGGTCCGCCGGCGACTAACACACCGAAACAAGCGGCGCTGGCGGTTCGATCTGGCCTTGGTGGCGGTAGGTTTTATTCTCGTGGTCACGGTGATCCGAATGTGCGGCCAATGAACCCGCCGCGGGCACAGTGGACGGCGTCGGGGTTGACGCACGTCCTGTAAGCCTGTAGATTTCCTGGCACGGACGATTAGCTCAGTTGGCAGAGCACCGGCCTCACATGCCGGGGGTCACTGGTTCAAGTCCAGTATCGTCCACCACTGAAAGGCAAGAAACCCGGGGGGTTACGCGGCCCTCCGGGTTTCGTCTACTGTGGCTAAAGTGAGCAGAAGTGAGCCACAGCGAGCGGAAATAGCCACACTCCAGCCACAGCCGTATTCAAGGGCGAAGTGCTTGAGAATGAGCGATGGCTGGGAGGAAATGGCCCGGTATCGCTACGAGCAGGAAACGGCGATGGAGGAATTTCTTGGGGGGGGGGAACTGCGCCGAATTGCGGAGGAGCCGGTGTTCGCCTACCTCGCCGCGAATGGAGATGCGATCGAGGCCCGCGTGAAACGCTGTCTTAGCCTGGAAAATTCGCGAAAGATGAAAGAGAAGAGCCATCGAGCCACTCGCAGGTGCTATAGAAGCGGTGTCGACGCGCTTCGAGGCACCGACGAAAGGAGGCTCGATGGCTACAGACTGTATAACCCAAGTGACCTTCCAGGGCGATGGGTTTGCAAAGCCGGTCGTCGCCCGCTTCGACCGGCCGGACGCCAGCACCGACGGCGGCTTGATGCTGGTCAAGGCGCTGGACACCCAGCTGGGCCTGACCGAGCGGCTGGCCGCCTGTCTGGACGACGCGCGAGACCCGGGCAAGGTCCTGCACGAGACGGTCGCACTGTTCCAGCAGCGCATCTTCGGGCTCTGCGCGGGCTACGCCGACTGCAACGACGCCGCCCGGCTGGTCCACGACCCCATCCACAAGCTGATGGTGGGCCGCGATCCTCTCACGGGACTCGGCCTGGCGTCGCAGCCCACGCTGTCGCGGTTCGAGAACGCCGTGCGCGCGCGCGAGTTGCGCGCCATGACGCATGTGCTGGCCGACACCGTGATCACGCAGCAGCGGCGCCGGCTGCACGGGCGCGCTACTCAGATCACGATCGACCTGGATCCCACCGACGATCCCACGCACGGCCAGCAAGAGTTCGCGTTCTTCAACGGGCACTACGACACGTGGTGCTACCTGCCGGTGGTGGCGACCGTGACGTTCAACGACGAACCGGCGCAGTTTGCGGTGGCCGCGGTCCTGCGTCCGGGCACAGCGCCGGCCGGCCT
>WNGF01010629.1_pt1 | contig 19933 bp, 17 predicted proteins | sample 5400641 | NCBI WGS metagenome assembly WNGF01 (sample SAMN13153371, study PRJNA577476) | soil metagenome | isolation source: 80 cm soil or saprolite under grassland replicate 2 | place: USA:California | collected 2016-06-15
CCTGGATCAACCAGGTGGAACGGTGGTTCGGGTACCTGACCGATCAGATGATCCGCCGCGGGGTCCACAAAAGCGTCCAGGCCCTGGAGAAAGACGTCCGCGCCTGGATCCAGACCTGGAACCAGAACCCCAGGCCGTTCGTGTGGACAAAGACCGCGGAGGAGATCCTGAACTCCTTAGCGGAATATATCGCGAAGATTTCAGGTGCGGGACACTAGTAGCTGACCCTGGCCGCGAGGCGTGCCCTTCGTGCGGCGTGAGCTTCAGGCATGCCCCCGACTGTACGAGACACCCAGATGAGTGAGGGCGGACAAACAACTGGGCGGTCGCCCGCACGCTGGGCGACGTGGACCAGCGAGGCCAACCCCCGCGCCAGCCAAAGTCGGCTACACCTGCACGCGGTTAGGCCGGGTGAGCGGCTGGGGTAATGGTGTACTCCCACCCCGCGGGTGTGGTCCAGTTCAGCAGGCCGGGGGCCGGTTGTTCGAGCCACCAGCCCCGCGCCTGTTTGATCTCATGATGCAGGCGGCACAATGGCGCAAGGTTGCACTCGCAGGTCAAACCGCCCTGATCATATGGGATCGTATGATCTTGATCGCATTGCCGCGCTGGCCGCCCACATCCCGGGAACACACACGTTTTGTGGCGTATTTCGATCAAGTGCCGCAGCGTGGGAGGCGGCTTATAGCCGCCGCTCTGCCTGCGATGCTGACATGCACCGGCCGGGAGCGCGCTGACCTTCACCGTGAACTCCCAGCCAGCACCGGGCCGTGCGGGTGTCAATCCGCGGCTCGCGCAGCCATGTCCGGTCGCCTCGCCATTGTCGTTGGTGACTGTGACACACCAGCGCACAGCCGGGCTGCCCCGGGCCGCGAGGAGAAGCTCGTCAAGCGTTGACGGGCTCACCGGGCCGAAGCCGGCCACCTCACCCGGCTGCCCGGACAGTCCGAGCAATGACCGCAGAGGAACGGTGATATTCACGGCTCCGGCCAAGGAATGCCGAGGGTTCACCGACCCGGCCACTCCCCGTACGGTCTGGATCGCAGGTCCGCTGAGTCCTGCGGGTACGCGCCGCAGGCCGACAGGGACGCCGTCCGCTGGGGCCATCGTCCCTGCGGCGCCGGCGTCTTCCGCGGAGCCGACGTCTTCTGCGGGCACCGCGCGTTCTGCCCGGGCCGCGGTCTCCGCGAGGCCGGCGTCTTCTGCGGGCGCGGCGCGTTCTGCCGGGACGGCGCTCTGCGCGGGGCGGCCGTCTTCTGCTGGGTGGGCGTCACTTGCGGCTGCGACGGGACGATCGAGCAGCAGGCCAACATATACCTCGGCGCGAAGCTGGTCCATGCTGCCCGGCGCACCATCTGCCTTCAGCGCCGCGGCAACGGCATTGATCCGGTTGTCGGCGGCAAGCACGTCGGCCGCGGGCAGATCCCGACCGGCGAGCGCCGCCGTGCCCGCAAGCTCGGCCCAGCGCTCCACCCGCGCCGATTTTTGCGCCTGCTCGCATCGCCGGTCAGCGGCGGCCGGGTCGGCCGCGATCACCGCCCGCGCCACCGCTTTGCGCAGCTCTCCGGTGGTCTGTGCCGGGGCCTTGCTCAACACCTGGTCCTCCACCCGGCGCGCAAGCTCGCCGTCCAGGCTGGGCACCCCGGCCAGGATCACCAACGCCTTGGGCACGTCGATCTCACCGCGAGCCAGCGCCCCGAATGTGGCGGGCAGGTCAGCCAACGCCAGCGCGCGCTCCACCAGGTTCTCCGCACTGTAGCGGGTTAGTGTCAGCGCGGCGGCCACCTCCGCGGCCGCGTAACGTCCCGCCTCGCTCTCGCGCGCGCCTGCGGATTTGGCCTCCGCGATCCGTCGCCCGGCAAGCTCGCCCACCGCCGCGTGCTCCATCGCCGCCACCCACGAAGAAAGCTGCCGCCAGCACCGCGCCACCCCGGTCAGCTGTTCGTCATCCAGACGGGCAAGGTCATGAGCGTCGGGAAGCAGTAGCGCAAGCTCCGGCCCCGCGCATAGCGCGGGCAGCCCCCCATCCTGGCTGAACCACGCCGAACCAAGGCCTAAAAGCTCATCGGCAAGCCGGGTGCCGCACGGCCAGATGCCGTGATCGGCAAACTCACCCGGCTGGCCAGCCGCGGGCACCGCTCCCAAACCGTCGGCAGGCGGCATGGCAGGCGCTGCGACCGCGGGCATCGGCCACCCCCTCGGCGAGGATCCGAATTAACGTTCATAGAACAGTCTATCGTATATCGTCAGCTCACGTGCGAATTTTAGAAGTCATTTCCCGCGTGTCGAACGCGGCCGACTCACAGCCGTGTGGCACCCGCAGCAGAATTGTGGACATTGCACCATCGGCACCCGTGGATGACGCGTGCCTACCGGTTGATCGGGCACGCAGCAGGCCCGCGAGCCCCTCGTCCTAGGGGCAAGCGAGCGAACGGGTCGTCTTACCTTGCTCAGCAAAGGTGGCTCTGCTTGCTCAGCAAAGGTGGCTCTGCTTGCTCAGCAAAGGTGGCTCTGCTTGCTCAGCAAGCTGCTGGCCCCGGCGGGTGGAACCGGGGCTGCGGAAAGCGATGCGCGGTTCCGCAAACGACATCGTCATCGGCGTCGGGGGAAAGCAGATCATCATCGATGACCCGTCCGGCAACCCGGTTGAACTGTTCGAGCCCACGCGCCTGGAGGCGCGGGGTCTCAGCAGTGACAGCCGCGCAATCAGCAGGCGAGGTCGCGGATCCGCTCGATCAGCCGAACCCGCTCGATGTGCGTGCCTGCGAAGGGAGTCACGTTGAGCGTGGTGACGCCGGCTTGTTTCATGGCGGCGAGCCGCTCGCGCAGATAGCCCTCGGGCCCGGCCAGCGACGTCCCGGCCAGCAGCTCGCGCGGCACGATCGCCGCCGCCTCGTCCTTCTTGCCTTCCAGGTAGAGGTCCTGGATCTGCCGCGCCTGCGCCGCGTAGCCGTACCTGCAGGCAAGGTCGTTGTAGAAATTGCGGCCGCGGGCGCCCATGCCGCCGATGTAGAGCGCCAGCATCGGCCGGTAGAGGTCGAGCACCTCGCCGGCGTTATCGCCGATCGCCAGCGGCGCCTGCGCGATGACGTCGAGCGGGCCAAGCGCGGGATCGCGCTTGTCGCCCCCGGCCGCGAGCGCCTCACCCCACACCTGCGCCGCCATTTCTGGCAGGAAGAATATCGGCTCCCAACCCTCGGCCAGTTCGGCCGCGAGCGCCACGTTCTTCGGGCCTATCGCGGCCACCACGATCGGGATCCGCCCGCGCACCGGATGGTTGATCAGCTTGAGCGGCTTCCCAAGCCCGGTTCCCTGCGAAGGCGGCAGCGGGATCGTGTAGTGGGCGCCGGCGTGGGTGAGCCGTTCGCGGCGCCATACCTTGCGGCAGATCTCGATGATCTCCCTGGTGCGCCCGAGCGGCGCGGTGTAGGGCACGCCGTGCCAGCCCTCGATCACCTGCGGCCCCGAGGCGCCGATGCCGAGCACGAACCGGCCGCCGGACACGTAGTCCAAGCCGGCCGCGGTCATCGCGGTGAGGGTCGGGGTCCTGGTGTAGAGCTGCAAGATCCCCGACGCGAGCTGGATCCGCTCCGTCCTTGCCGCCAGGTAGCCGAGCTGGCTCACCGCGTCGAAGCTGTACGCCTCGGGCACGAAGACGATCTCCAGGCCCGCCTTCTCGAAATCGGCGAGCTCCACAGCCGTTTCGGCGAAGCCACCCGCATAGCCCAAGGGCATTCCGATTCGCATATGCCGCACCTTTCGGGAGGGGACGCGCGCCAGCGGCAGCCGTTCGGCTAATCATCTCGCCGTGTCCACCAGCTCCGCGAGGGCGTGCAGAGCGAGCTTGTACGAGAGCAGCCCGAACCCCGCGATCGTGCCATCCGCCGCGGCGGCCGTCACCGACGAACGCCGAAACGCCTCACGGGCCGCGGGATTCGAGATGTGCACCTCGATGACCGGCGCGGTCCGCTGCGCGAGCGCGTCCCGCAGCGCATAGGAGTAGTGCGTGAACGCGGCGGGGTTGAGCACCACCGGGCTGCGCGCGTCGGCCGCTTCGTGCACCCACCGCACAAGCTCGGCCTCGTCGTCGGTCTGGCGCACCTCCACCTCCAGCCCCAGCGCGCTGCCGGCGGCGCGGCACAGGTCGGCGAGCTCCGCGAAGGACGCCGTGCCGTACACCTCCGGCTCGCGCGACCCGAGCCGAGCCAGGTTCGGCCCGTTCAGCACCAGCACCCGCGTCATGACACGCTGACCTCCGCGTAGGCGGCGGCCAGCAGTTCCTCCGGCGGATCCTCGAGGATGGCCGGCCGGGCAAGGCCGTCAAGCACCACAAGGCGCAGCCGCGACCCGCGCGCCTTCTTGTCGACCGCCATGGCCGCGCGCAACCGCGGCCACCCACCGGACCGGTAGGCGGTGGGCAGCCCCACCGCGGCAAGCACCGAGGCGTGCCGCGCCGCGGTCTGGTCATCTAGCCTGCCCGCCATCCGGGCGAGCGCGGCCGCGTAGACCATGCCGATGGAAATCGCGTGGCCGTGCCGGAGCCGGTAGTCCTCGGCCTGCTCGATCGCGTGGCCGAGGGTGTGCCCGTAGTTCAGGATCTCGCGCGGGCCAGCTTCGCGAAGGTCGGCGGAGACCACCCGCGCCTTCATCCGCACGGCTCGTTCCACCAGCTCCCTGGTGTGCGGGCCGTCGGGTGAGCAGGCGCCATCTGGATCATCCTCGATCAGGTCCAGGATGACCGGGTCGGCGATGAACCCGGCTTTGATCACTTCAGCGAGCCCGCTCACGTATTCGGCCCGCGGTAGCGAGACGAGCGTGGTCAGGTCACAAAGAACACCGGCGGGCGGGTGGAACGCGCCGACGAGGTTCTTTCCCGCCGGGATGTTCACCCCCGTCTTGCCGCCGATCGCCGCGTCCACCATGGCGAGCAGCGTGGTCGGCAGCAGCACCACTCGCACGCCGCGAAGCCAGGTCGCCGCGACGAATCCGGCGAGGTCGGTAGCCGCTCCCCCACCCACGGCCACGACGGCGTCGCTTCTGGTGATATGGGTCGCCGCCAGCCCCGACCACAGCGCCGCCGCGACATCGATCTGCTTGGCGGCCTCGCCGTCCGGCACGGGATGCGGGCGCACGGCGTAACCGGCGGCCTCGAGAGCCGCGCGCACCGGCCGGGCGATCTCGCCGAGACCAGCCGCGTGTATCAGCGCGACAGACCGCACTGCCTGGCCCACCATCGCTGGCAGTTCGCCGAGCACTCCCGCGCCGATCACGACCGGATACGAAGCGGCGCCGCCGACCTCGATTCTGGTGCTCACCGAGGCGGCCCCGTGAGCTTGCCCGCGATCTGTTCGGCGATCTCCTCCGGCGCGCAGTCATCGGTGCGCACCGTGATCACGGCCAGACCTTCGTAGATGGGCAGCCGCTCGTCGAGAAGCTGCTTCAGCCTCGCCCGCGGGTTGCCGAGCAGCAGCGGCCTCGGCCGGTCCAATCCGGTGCGATGAAAGGCGACCGTGAACCCGGTCTCCAGGTAAACGACGATGTGCCCGGCGAGCAGTTCTTGCGTGCCCCGATCGAGCACCGCGCCCGCGCCGAGCCCGAGCACGCCGGAATGCTCGCGCAGCGCGGCCGCCACAGCTTCGCGCTCGAGCGAGCGGAAGGCCGGTTCGCCGTCCTGGATGAAGATGTCACCGACCGGTTTACCCGCAGCGGCTTCGATGTCGGCGTCTGTGTCGCGGAAGGCGACGCCGAGCTGGCGGGCGAGCAACCGGCCGACCGTCGTCTTTCCCGCGCCCGGCGGGCCGATCAGCACCGCGGCTGGCGGGCCGACCGGCCCTGCGGCGGCCCCGCTCACGCGATCTCCACCGACGACAGGTAGCCGCGAAGGTTACGCCTGGTCTCCTCGAGCGAATCCCCGCCGAACTTCTCGAGTGCGGCCTCGGCAAGCACCAGAGCCACCATTGATTCCGCGACCACCCCGGCCGCGGGCACCGCCGTGGTGTCACTGCGCTGATTGATCGCTTTGGCCGACTCACCGGTGCGCACGTCGACCGTGTCGAGCGCGCGTGGAACGGTGGAGATCGGCTTCATCGCGGCTCGCACCCGCAGCACCTCCCCCGTGCTCATGCCGCCCTCGACGCCGCCGGCCCGGTTGGTGCGCCGCCGCAGCCCGGCGGCGCTGTCACGCTCGATCTCGTCGTGCGCGTGCGACCCGCGGCGGCCCGCGGTGGCGAAGCCGTCGCCCACCTCCACCGCCTTGATCGCGTGGATGCCCATCAGCGCCCCCGCGAGACGGCCGTCGAGGCGCCGGTCCCAGTGCACGTGGCTGCCGAGTCCCGGCGGCAACCCGTAGGCCGCCACCTCGACCACGCCGCCGAGCGTGTCACCGTCCTTGCGGGCCGCGTCGATCTCGGCGACCATGGCCGCGCTCGCGCCGGGGTCGGCGCACCGCACCGGGTCCGCGTCCACTCGCGCCATGTCCTCTGGCCGCGGCGGGCTGCCGTCCGGCGCGCGCACCGCGCCGAGCGCGATCACATGGCTCAAAATCTCTATCCCGAACGCCTGGCGGAGGAAGGCGCGGGCTACCTCGCCGAGCGCGACCCGCGCGGCGGTTTCTCTCGCGCTCGCCCGCTCCAGGATCGGCCGCGCGTCTGCCACCCCGTACTTCTGCATCCCGGCCAGGTCGGCGTGGCCAGGCCGGGGCCGTGACAGCGGTGCGTTTCGCGCGAGGCCCGCAAGCGCCGCTGGATCGACCGGATCCGCCGACATCACGAGCTGCCATTTCGGCCATTCGGTGTTGCCGATCCGCACCGCGATCGGGCTGCCGAGACTGCGCCCGTGCCGCACGCCCGCCGTGATCTCCACCTCGTCCTGCTCGAACGTCATCCGCGCGCCGCGGCCATAACCCGCGCGGCGGCGCTGCAGCGCGCCCGCGATGTCGCCGGTGGTGATGTGTACGCCCGCGGGCACGCCCTCGAGGATCGCCACAAGCGCAGGGCCATGCGACTCACCCGCGGTCAGCCAGCGCAACATGCTGCGATCCTACGCAGGGTGATCGCGCCCGCCGGCCGTCGGGCGGCGCGGGCGGCGGCGGGCGGCGGCGCGGCGGGCGGCGATCAACCTTGGCGCGGTCAGAAGACCTCAGGGCACGGGCACGCTCGCCGTGTAGATGTCCTCGTCGTTGGCGGGGCTGAAGTTCGCCCCCGCGCCGGTACACACTTGTGGCGGATTGCCTGGCGTCCCGGTGCCCGAGCACAGGAACAAGTCCTGCGCCCGCGTGTCGGACCAGACGGGGTGCGCCTTGCCCGCGGCGACCTCGAGCTGCACGTAGTCGCCGAAGAAGGTGCCGCTGAACTCGGTCGGCGGCGGCATGGACGATGTGGTCACGCGCTGGCTGGTGCTGAACGCCGTCAGGTTTGCCGACGTCAGCAGCGAGATGTCGGAGAAACCCGTCGTCTCGTCGTTGCCGTAGGAGCGGTCGTAGGCGCCAACCACGAGCGTGCCGGACGAGCTGAACGCCGTCCCGTGGAAATACTGGTCGGTGCTGGTTTGCGCGGCCGTGGACTCGGCGACGGGCAGCGTCCGCACATCATGGTTGGTGCCGGTGAAAGCGTTCCCGCCGTTGTGCGAAACGGAAAGGACGATCGCATTGTGGCACGCGCCGGGCGTCTTCACGCCCGTGTACAGGCTCTGCCTGGACGTGGCGCTTACCCCGGCGGGGACGCAGCCGTTCGCCTCGTTTGAGTTACGGTTGATGTAGGAGCCGTAGGCGACCGCGACGGTGCCTGGATGGCTCGGGTCGACCGCGCCGTAGGGGTAGTTGGAGGCGCGGAAGATTGAGGCCGCCGTGTTCCCCTTCTCCGGCACACAGGAGCTCCCCGCGCCCGCGCCGCCCTGGTAGGTGGCGCAGTCGGGCAGATCGTTGTAGTCGCCGACCTTGACCGGCGCGGAGAATGACGCGCCGCCGTCGGTCGACCGGGCGAGCAGCACCTGGCTGTGGTTGTCGGTGGCGCTGCTGAGCCCATTGTTGAAGTTGGGCCATACCACGTACAACGTGCCGTCAGGCGCGGTGAACGGCTGAGAGAACTGGTTGCCGTCGCAGGTGCCGAGCGGGTGGGTGGCCGAGGACGGGCGTGGGCACAGTGAGCTGTTGCCGCTCACAAGCACCGGCGCGGAGAAGTGCTCACCGTAGTCGGCGGAATATTCCTCGTAGATGTAGGCGGTGCCGTCCGCCGCGAACGAGGTGTAGGTCACATAGACGCGGTCGCGGAACGGGCTGCTCACCCCGTCGTCCACACTCATGATCGGCTTGTCGAGGAGGAAATCGCCGGCCCCCGCCACGTCGTTGTGCTCGGCAACCGGGCGGCCGGTGAAGTTCCACGACGCGCCGTTGGTGCCGGTGGAGCGGTACACGTAAAACGCGCTCGACTGGTCCGCGTCCTCGGTGACCCCGTTGCCCCGCTTGAACTCAAGGCAGGTGTAATAGGCGTTGCCGCGAGTGTCCCACGCCACCGACGGGTCGCCGCTGGCCTGGAAGTACTCCCGTGGCGCGCCGCCGAACGCGGCGCCGCGCACGAAGCCGTTGGGCATCGTCGCGTCGGTCCAGGAGGCGCCGCCATTGGTGGAGTAGGAGATCCCGCAGGTCGAATCGCCCCGGCGGTAGTCGTTGTAGCCGGCGACGATGTTGTGGGCGTTGCGCGGGTCCGCGGCGACGTAGGTCTCGTTCTGCGCCTGTCCGCGGCCCTGCAGGTCGGCGTCGGTTATGGTGAGGCAGTTCTGGTTGACCTTGATGTCGCTGCCCAGATTCACATCACAGCCGGGCGGCGTCACCGTGGTGAGCGAGGTTCGCGCGGGCGTCGCCGCCCGCAGGCCGGCGCCGCCGAGTTCGACGGACAGCAGGCCAGAGACGTGCCGTTGCTGCGCCGGTGTGAGCTTGCTGTAGCCGAACGGCCGCGCGCTCGCGCCGGTCGCTGCGGCGAACTGGCTCGCACCGAGCAGCAGCACGCCGACCACGAGAATCGGTACCGGTTTTGGTAAACGCATGAGTGTCTCCAGGCTCCGTTGCGTGGCGGTGCGTAGGGCGACGCGCGGCGCGCGACGCACTGTTAGCGGACGCTAGGCCGCGCCGGGCGGCAGCACAAGACCTGCGCAGACATACGGAAACGGTTGAGACGATATTTCCGGTATGGGATCCTTCTTGACTGCACTGCAGTCCTGACTCCAGGGAGCGACGTGTCGCAGGGAGGGGATCAGGCCAGGCCGATCGAGCCGGGAATACCGATGCAAAAGGTAATCCCGCCGCGGCTGGTGGAGCCATACCTCAATGGCCAGCGGAGCGTGATCGCGGGATTCGTCTACCGTGCCCAAGACAGCGCCCTGCAGCATCCCGGCGAGCTTTTCGATGCGCTCGATCTCGGATATGAGGGATCGGAGTTCAGCAGGGACATGCCCGAGGTCTACGTGCTCCGGTGGCTCGCCAGAGACATCGACACCTACCTGGTCCCCTACTCCATTCACATGGGCGGCGACTGGAATGACAAGCCCCCGTTCAGCGGGTCCGGCTTCACGTCCTCGCGCAGGCACGTTGTCGCCGAGTTCTACGCGGGGCCGATGTGCGTGCCTGTCGGCGCGGAGATGTACCGGATCACCGCCGTGGGGGAAGAGTTCGTCGCCCAGTACGACGGGCGTGCCTGGCTGTGCCCACCCAGGGAGGGCTGAGCTGTGCGATATCGGCTGATGGCGACCTACCGCGGAACCCGATACGAGGCTGGGGTGGGTCCGACCGACGCCGACGTCGTCCTGTTCACCTCCAGCCCGCCCGCCGAGGAAACCGGTTTCGAGCCTGGCGTCGGGCACTGGCGTAAGCGAGTGAGCCGGGAAGACGTCGACGAGCTGTGGGAATGCCGGCCGGTCGGTCAATACCGCTCGCAGCCCTGCCTGGTGCTCGAGGAGATCGGCGACCGGCTGCACATCACCCACCTCGGCCACGACGCCTACCAGGCGGAACGGCTCGGCTACTGGCAAGTCGACCGCGGTGTGTACGAGGTTGTCGTGCCGCACGATGAGGTGAGCGGTCTCACCGAGGAACGGGTCGAGTACCCGGTCCACCGCGGCGGCGGCGCCTACTCGGCTGGCCCGGATTTCGCGTCGCGGGCCCCGCCTCAGGGGGCGCCTGAGGCTGCGCCCGCGCCACTCGCCTCGCTGTGGAGCGGCCAGGAGCCCGCCGCGGACCATGAGTCATCCCCCAATGGGACGAGTGCGGCCGACGTGGCCGGATCGCTCAATGGGGTGGCGGACCCGCTGGCGGATGCGCTTGCGCCGCCGGTGCCCGACGAGCTATCGGGATTGGCGTGGACGGATGCGCCAGACAAGCTTCCGCCACCACGCCCGCTGCCGAAACGGCGGCGGGCGGCCGCCCGCCCGTCCGGGTTCAACCTGCCCGAGGCAGCGAGCGGAGCGGCGGGCGCGCCCCCGGCGCCGACGCCCGCGCCCCCGGCGCCCCCGGCGCCCGCGCCGCCCGCGCCCCCGCCGCCCGCGCCCCCGCCGCCCGCGCCCGCGCCTTCCATCCCGTCGGCCTCGGAGGAGACCGCGGCCATCGCAGAGCCGACGCCACCCCCTGCGCACGACCGGCACGACCGGCGCGAGCAGCACGGCGTCGCCATCAGCGGCAGGCGCCGGCGGGCGCGGGTGGAGACGCGCTGGGTCTTTCGAGATCTTGTCGACATGGCCGCCATACCGCATGGCGCCTACGCGGTTGACGAGGAGGTCGACGGCGCGCTGTGCCTGATCAAGACCGACGACGGATACGAGGTCTTCAGCGCGATCGACGGCGGCAAGCACGAGGTGCGGTTCTTCGACGACGAGGAAGCCGCGTACTTCTATCTGTTCGGGGTGCTTGCCGCCGAGGCCGTCCGCGGCGGCAAGCTGGTGCCGAAGTCTGACTGACCGCCGCCCGGGGCGGCGGTCAGTCAGACGTGCCTGGTCAGTTTGGCGTCCCCGCGTGAGCCGCCGCGTCCATCTCATCGAGCCAGGACCGCACGGAAGCATCGTGCTGGCCGAGCAGCGGGGGCGGCGCGTCCGGGCCGCGGGGCTGGTCCGGCTCGTCGAACCGCAGCGAAGGCCCGGGCAGCTCGATCCGGCCGAGCACAGGATGCTCGACCGGGATCACCAGGCCCTGCGATCGGGTCTGCGCCCACTCGTAGACCTCGTCGATGGTGCGGATCAAGCCTGCGGGGATTCCGGCGTCGGCCAGACGCGCAAGCCAGTGCGCCCCGCCCGCGGCGGCGAGCCGCCGTTCGATCTCGGCGGTCAGCTCATGCCGGCGGCTGACACGAGCGCGGTTGGCCGCGAACCGCTCATCATCGGGGTCCATCCCGGCGATGGCCGCGAAGCGCCGCCACTGCTGATCGTTGGCCACGGCGATCTGAATCAGGCCGTCGGCACAGCGAAACGTGCCGTACGGCGCGATCGATGGGTGATGGTTCCCCGTCATGTGCGGCACCTCGCGCGCCACGGTCCAGCGCGTGCCCTGGAACGCGTGCGCGCCCACGACGCTGGCGAGAAGCGACGTGCGGACCACGCGGGCGCGGCCAGTCCGCTGCCGCTCGAACAAGGCGGCGATCACACCCACGGCGGCATTGACTCCGGCGAGCACGTCGGCGATGGAAACCCCGACCTTGAACGGGTGGTCGCGATCTTGTCCCGTCAGGCTCATCAAGCCGGCCTCGCCCTGGACGATATGGTCATAGCCGGGCCGCCCCGCCTCCGGGCCGTCGTGTCCGAAGCCGCTGATCGAGCAGATCACCAGGCCCGGGTTGAGTTCGCGCAGCCGGGCATCGCTGAAGCCGAGGCCGTCGAGCACACCGGGCCGGAAGTTTTCCACAAGGACATCGCTGTGCCTGGTGAGGCGGGCAAGCAGATGCTTGCCCGCCGCGGACTTGAGGTCACAGGTGACCGATTCCTTGTTTCTGTTGCAGGACAGGAAATAGGTGCTCTGGTCGCCGTCCGGCCCGGCGAACGGCGGCCCCCAGTGCCTGGATTCATCGCCGGTCACCGGGTGCTCCACCTTGATCACGCGAGCGCCGAGATCACCGAGCAGCATGGTCGCGTGCGGCCCGGCGAGCGCGCGCGTCAGGTCGAGGACAACGATGCCTGCCAGCGGTCTGGCCATGAGGCCTCTCCAAGGTCGAGGGTTGCCAAGCTGCGGTTCCGCGCGACCGCACTGGGCGATCCGCCCATGTTGTTCCGTAACTGGCTCTGTTCACACACATGAGCCGCCCCGCACAGGTTAAGGTGCAAAAGCCGACGGGGTTGACGGTCCCCCCGCTCCCCAAAGCAGCCCCGTCGGCATCCGACCGCTAACCCCGGGCGAACTCGGCGCGCACGCCAACAAGCCGCACCGGGCGGCGCGAGGTGAGCCTTTCGAGCGCGGCGAGCGCGGCCCTTTCGATGATCTGCGCGTCCAAGGTCGGCGCCGCGAGCGCCTCGCCGTGCGTGCGTGTGGTGAAAGGCGCGTAGCGGACCTTCACCACCACACGGCTGACCGCCCGCTGCTCGCTGGCGACGTCGGCCACGACAAGCTGGGCCAGGCGCACGATCTGGCCGCGCACCTGGTCCCAGTCACCGATGTCCCGCTGGAAGGTGATTTCCCTGCTACGGGCGCGCGCGAGGTAGGGGGCATCGGTCACCGCCGAGTTGCCCAGGCCACGGGCGGTCTCGACCAGCCACGGCCCGGTCACCGGGCCCAGGTGCGCGGCCAGATCACGCGGGTCGGTGGCCGCGAGCTCGCTGACGCCGATCCCGACCGTGCAGTCCAGGCGGGTGGCGGCACGAACTCGCTCCGCGATCCGGCGCGCGGCCGCCTGCGGATCGTCGGTGTCGATGGCAAGAAACGCCTCGTCCCAGCCCACCACCTCGACAACCGCGTCAGACTCACGAAGCGTGGACATCACTTTCGCGGAAACGGTCTCGTACGCCTGCCTGTCGACGGGCAGGAACACGGCTTGCGGGCAACGCCGCGCGGCCGTGCGCAGCGGCAGGCCGGAATGCACGCCGTAGACGCGGGCCTCATAGGACGCGGTGGCGACCACGCCGCGCTTGGTGGGATCCCCGTCACCTCCGACGACGACGGGACGCCCGCGCAGCTCAGGACGGCGCAGCAGCTCGACTGCGGCGATGAACTGGTCGAGGTCGACGTGCAGCACCCACCGGGTCACGCCTCAGTCTCTCCCGGCCGTCAAACGCAATCTGGTCGACCGATGAGTCTCACCGCTCCGTATCGTCATACCGTTGATGACCCAGGATCAGAAGGGAGAGCGGATGAGCGCGGTACGGGTACTTGTGGGCACGCGGAAGGGGGCGTTTCTCCTGACGTCGGACGGTAAGCGTGACCGGTGGGACGTCAGTGGCCCGCACTTCGCGGGCTGGGAGATCTACCACGTGGCAGCGTCCCCTGCGGATCCGGAGCGGCTCTACGCGTCGCAGTCAACCGGCTGGTTCGGTCAGTTGATCCAGCGCTCCGACGACGGCGGAACGACGTGGGCGCCTGTGGGCAACGAGTTCACATACGAGGGCGACCCGGGAACCCACACGTGGTACGACGGCACCCAGCGTCGGTGGGAGTTCGCGCGAGTCTGGCACCTCGAACCATCGCTCACCGACCCGGACACCGTCTATGCGGGGGTCGAAGACGCCGGCCTGTTCCGCTCGATCGACGGCGGGCAGACCTGGCAAGAGCTCGCAGGCCTGCGTGGGCACGAGTCAGCGTCGTCCTGGCAGCCGGGCGCGGGCGGCATGTGCGTGCACACGATCCTTTTGAATCCACGCGATCCGGCGCGGATGTTCGTCGCCATCTCGGCTGCGGGTGTGTTCCGCTCCGATGACGCGGGCAAGACCTGGCGGCCGGCGAACCGCGGGCTGCGCACGGAAGGCATCCCCGACCCGAACGCCGAGGTCGGCCACTGCGTTCACCGCCTCGCGATGCATCCATCGCGGCCGGACGTGCTTTTCATGCAGAAGCACTGGGATGTCATGCGCAGCGATGACGCCGGCGAGTCGTGGCAGGAGGTCAGCGGCAACTTGCCCACCGACTTCGGGTTCGCGATCGACGTTCACGCGCACGAGCCGGAAACCATCTACGTCGTACCGATCAAGAGCGACTCCGAGCACTACCCGCTGGACGGACGGCTGCGCGTTTACCGCAGCCGCACGGGCGGCAACGAGTGGGAGGCGCTCACCAGCGGTCTGCCGCAAGCCAACTGCTACGTCAACGTGCTGCGGGACGCGATGGCCGTCGACTCGCTCGACCAGTGCGGCGTGTACATCGGCACGACGGGCGGTCAGGTATATGTGTCGGCCGACGCCGGGGACAGCTGGGCACCCATTGTCCGTGACCTTCCAGCGGTCCTTTCTGTGGAAGTCCAGACGTTGCCATGATCCGGGTCGTGCTGCCTACGCACCTGCGCAGGCTCGCGTGCGTCGAGGGCGAGGTGACGCTCGACGTTGCTGGCACACCCACGCAACGGCTGGTGCTTGACGCGCTCGAGGAGCGCTTTCCAATGCTGCGCGGGACGATCCGCGACCACCGCACGGGCAAGCGCAGGGCGTTCGTCCGGTTCTTCGCCTGCGAGCAGGATCTGTCTCACGAGCCGGCCGACGCCCCGCTGCCAGAGGCGGTGGCGACGGGAGCGGAGCCGTTGCTTGTCGTGGGCGCCATGGCCGGCGGTTAGCGCCGGCCCCGCCTGGTTGTCCACGGGTCCCGCGCTGGGTAGGGGGACCACCGTGGAAATGACCGAAGACGGCCGTGCCCGGCGCATCTGGAACAGGCGTGGCTCAGCGCGCGCTTCGCGCGCCGCGCGCGTGACCGGCCGGGTCGGGGCGCTGGTCGCGGTCGCGTTGCTCGGCGGTTGGCTTGGCCTGGCTCTCGGCGGTCACACCACCATCGGTATCGGCCCGGTGGAGACCCGCGTCGCCGTGCAGCCGTCGCTGTCCGGCCAGACCGTGGTCGACGTGCCACCGCTCGGCACGCTGCAACTGGCCAGCCACAAGGGCCCGCTGCGGCTGGACGTGGCAGTGCAGCGCATCAGGGAACGCGACGTCATCGCGCTCTCCCGCGATCCGAGCCGGCTCCGGGGTCTGCCCGACCAGGTGACACATGACTTGCGGCACGCGGTCACCGTGGCCGCGCTGCGCGGCCTGCTCGCCGCCCTGGCTGGGAGCGCGCTGCTCGGGGTGCTGGTGTTCAGGCGCGTGGGACGCGCCCTGGCCGCCAGCCTCATCGCACTGGCCATGCTCGCCGCCAGTGGCGGGATCGCGGCGGCGACGTGGCGGCCGAACGCCATACTGGAACCGCGCTACACCGGCCTGCTGTCGAGCGCCCCGTCGCTTATCGGGACGACGCAGGACATCGTCACCAGCTTTCAGACCTACCGCAAGGAACTCGCCCGGCTGGTCACCAACGTCTCGCAGCTCTACCAGGCCACCTCGCACCTGCCCACCTACCAGCCCGCGCCCGGCACGATCCGCGTACTTGACGTCTCCGACATCCATGACAACCCGGCCGCGTGGAACGTCATGCACTCGCTTACCAGCGAGTTCGATATCAACTTCATCATCGACTCCGGCGACCTCACCGACCACGGCAGCCCGCCGGAGAACCCCTTCGTCCGGGCGATTCGGACATTCCACATGCCGTATGTCTTCATCAAGGGCAACCACGACTCCATCGCCACGCAGCGCGCAGTGGCCCGGCAGCGGAACGCGGTCGTGCTCACCGGGGCCGAAATCACGGTCGACGGGCTGCGGATCATCGGCGCCGGCGACCCCCGGTTCACGCCGAACCTGTCGGTCAGTGTCGCGGGCGAGCAGTCGGCGGTCGCCGCGGCCAGGGAGCTTGCCGCCGCGGCACGCCGAGCCAGCCAGCCGCCCGACATCGCGGTCATGCACGACCCGGCCGGCGCCGCGGCGCTTGATGGCACCGTGCCGCTCATAGTCGCCGGGCACATTCACCGGCGTATGACGCAGTCCCTGCCGGACGGTTCCCTGCTGTTCGTTCAGGGCTCGACCGGAGGCGCTGGGCTGCGCGCACTGCAGTCCACGCCGCCGACGCCGCTCGAATGCTCCGTGCTCTACTTCGACCAGGTCAGCCACCGCCTGCAGGCGTGGGACGACATCACGCTGGCCGGCCTCGGCGGGGCCGAGGTGCAGATCCAGCGTCACCTGGTGGCGCCGCCGAAGCCGGCCGGCCAGGTGGCGCCGTGGTCACCGCCACGGGGCGGCCGGTGAGGCGGGCCGCGGATGGTGAGCGCGGACCGCCGATGGTGAGCGCGGACCGCGGATGGTGAGCGCGGACCGCCGATGGTGAGCGCGGACCCCGGATGGTGAGCGCGGGCCGCCGATGAGGGAAGATGGTCGCCGTGCACACCGACGCTGCCGACGGCGGGCGGACGCTCAGCGTCAGCGGCGGCGCACGGCCAGGGGTGGCGACCGGTCTGTGGCTGACCGCGGCCGGCTTCATCGCCGTGGAACTCGCGGTGAGCCCGGGGTACGGGTTTCACCCCGACGAGCTGTACTTCCTCGTCGCCGGCCGGCGCCCGGCGCTCGGCTATGTCGACCAGCCGCCGCTCGCGCCGCTGCTGACGCGGTTAGCCACGAGCCTTTTCGGCGACAGCCCAAGCGCGGTCCGGCTGATGCCGGCCCTGGCCGGCGGCGCGCTTGTCATAGTCGCCGGGCTGACCGCGCGGTTGCTCGGCGGCCGTGGGCGTGCACAGGTGCTCGCCGCGCTCGCCGTAGGGTGCGCGCCGGTGACGCTGGCGGCGGCGCACCTGGCGAACACAACGATCTACGACATGCTCGCCTGGTCGGCCATAACGGCCCTGACGATCGCCGCTGTGCTGCACGACCGGCCGCGACTTTGGCTTGCGGTCGGCGCGGTGACCGGAATTGGCCTGGAGGCAAAGGATCTGCCGCTCCTGCTGGTGATCGCGCTGCTGGCGGGCCTCGCCGTGACCGGCCGATGGCGGGCGCTCTGGACGCCATGGCTCCCAGCCGGCGCGGCGGTCGCGGTTGCCCTGTGGGCACCCAATCTTGCATGGCAGGCGACCCACGGCTGGCCCGCGCTGACCATGTCGCGCACACTGAGCGCAGAGCACTCTGCGCTCGGCGATTATGTCACCGTGCTTCCCGCACAGCTCATCTACCTGGGGTTAGCCGCCGTGCCGCTGGCGTTCGCCGGCCTGCGGCGCCTCGCACACGACCCCGCGCTTCGGTTCCTCGCCGTCGCCTCGGGGGTGGTGCTGCTGTTTGTGGTGGCCGACATCCCCGGGCGGCCCTACTACACGGCCGGGCTGCTGCCTGTCGTGTTCGCGGCCGGAGCGGCGACCATCGAAGCCCGCGCCGCCGACCGACGCGGTTTGCGCGCCTGGCTCCTCGCCCCCCCGGCCGGCGCCGCGCTGGGCGCGGCGCTCATCCTGCCGATTCTGCCCATCGCGGTCATCGGGCAGCTGCCGTTCCTGCACAAGCTCAACTACGACCTCGGCGCGACCGTCGGCTGGCCGCAGCTGACCAGCCAAGTCGCCCAGGTGTACGATTCCCTTCCGCCGGCGGAGCGGGTCGGCGCGAGCATCTTCACAAGCAACTACGGTGAGGCGGGCGCCATCTCCATGTACGGCCCGCGGCTCGGGCTGCCACCGCCGCTGTCCGGGAACAACAACTACGCCCTGTGGGGACCGGGCAGCGCCCCGGACCGGACGGTGGTCGCGGTCGGCGCCGGGCAGCAGTTGCGCCCCTTCTTCCACTCCTGCGTCGCCGCCGCCACGTTCCGCAGCCCGCACGGCGTCAGCAACGACGAGAACGGGGTCGCGATCGTCCGCTGCACCGGTCCGCGTGCCCCATGGCGGGCGTTCTGGTCACACCTGCGGCACTACGGCTAGGGTGCCTTGCGATGAACGCCCGGCGCCACGCATGTGGTTGTGCTGGCCGCGTCAACGCCCCGTTGGCGGGCACCGATGCCCGTCCCGGCGGCTTTGTACTCCAGAGCGTTGTCCCAGCCCCGGAAATACCGGCCGGTAACGACATTCTGGAGTACAAAGCTGCGCCGACCCGTAGGCTCGGCGCAAGATGCCTCCCTGAGCGTCCACGACAGCGGACTATCAAGGGCCGGAAGGGACTTAGAGCCTTGGGCGCCAGCAGCGAGCCAACAGTCCGAGAAGCTTTCGGGTCGCCTTCGGCGACACGCCGCCAGAGTCGTTGCAGGTCAGGCCACATCCAACGCCCGTCAGCTACGCCGTTGGGCTGAGTTGTGGTCATCCCCATCCACGATGTCAACCCGGTGCGCCGCACGCCTTGGGTCACGTTCGGGCTTATCGCGATCAACGTCGTGGTGCTGCTGCTCACGCCCACATCGCAGACGTCGGTGACGAACAGGCCGACGACGGCCGCGCTGTGCGGGCAGGACGCGTTCTACGAGCGCTACGCGGCAATTCCGCGCGAGATGATTCGCAACAGGCCGCTCGCCTTTGTCACGACAGGCAAACCGGGTCGGGCGCCGGGCACCTGCCAGGCGGCGCGCCCCTCGTATCACAAGATCCCGGTGCTGTCCGTGCTGACGTCGATGTTCCTGCACGCCGGATGGCTGCACCTGCTCGGCAACATGCTGTTCCTGTGGATCTTCGGCAACAACATTGAAGACCGCTTCCGGCGCCTGCCCTACCTGCTCTTCTATGTGGTGTGCGGGTACATAGCGGCCTACGGATTCGCCGCGCAGAGCCCAACGTCAACCGCGCCGCTCATCGGCGCGTCCGGCGCGATCGCCGGGGTTCTCGGCGCGTATCTCGTCCTGTACCCGCGGGCCAGGGTCTGGAGCCTGGTGCCATTCCTGTTCTTCATACCGCTGCGCATTCCCGCGTGGCTCGTGCTTGGGCTGTGGTTCGTGCTCCAATGGGCGTATTCGGCCGGCTACGCCGCCGCTGGGGCCGGTTCCGTCGCCTATCTGGCGCACGTGTTCGGGTTTGTCGCGGGCGCGGTCATTGGCCTGGTTGTCCGCGCCGCAGGCCCGCCGGCGCCCGAGGTGGTGGTGCGGCGTCCGCTGCGCTGAGCGGCGCAGCCGACATGTCGGATACCCGCCAGCAATCCGGCGCGCGCGCTTGCAGGCTGAAACGCATGACCGACATCTGCTACCACGCGATCGACCCGCGGCGCCTCGATGCCATGCGCGAGCGCGGCGCGGACGAGTTCGGTAACCCATGGAAACCGCGGCACGCGGCCGGCTGGGAACCGCTGCGGTGCTGCCTGCGCAAGGCCAGGGCTGGCGAGGACATCGCTTTGATCAGCTACAGCCCGTGGACGGACTGGACGCCCTGGGCGGAGGCGGGGCCGGTGTTCGTTCACTTCGGCGGGTGCGCCGGCTATCCGACCGGCGGCGAGTACCCGGCTGAGCTGAGCAAGAGCCACAGTCTGCTGAACCCGTTCGACCGGACGGGAGCGCGCGCCTACGAGCACATCAGGTTCGTCGAGCCTGGCGAGGATCACGACGCCGCGGTGCGAGCCGTCATGAGTCAGCCCGGTGTCTCCAGCCTGCACGTCCGCAGCGCGGTGGCCCAATGCTTCACCTTCGAGGTTCGCCCCGCCTAGCTCGGTGCGTGCAGGATGGGGTAACCAGCCTCGTCGCGCGTGAACGGAGCCGCCGATGGTCACTCAGCCCTCCATTTCGGTTCGTGGCGAGGTCACCCTCGAGGTTGACCCCGAGATCGCCGTCGTCTCTATCGCCGTGATGGCGCGCGACAAGGACCGGCGCCGGGCACTGGACCTGCTGGCCAAGCGCAACGCGGCCGTGCTGGCTATGGCCCGCGCGCTGGGCGATGCAGTGGAGAAGGTGGAAAGCGGCGCCGCCAGCGTCCATCCCGAGCTCAAAGACGGCACCAAGGAGCGCGTCACCGGATAC
>WNGF01004267.1_pt1 | contig 19922 bp, 14 predicted proteins | sample 5400641 | NCBI WGS metagenome assembly WNGF01 (sample SAMN13153371, study PRJNA577476) | soil metagenome | isolation source: 80 cm soil or saprolite under grassland replicate 2 | place: USA:California | collected 2016-06-15
GAAGGCGCGCATCGCGCGGCGCCTGCGGCAGGAGACGACTATGACGTTGGCGTGGATTGCGCAGCGATTGCAGATGGGAAGCGTGAACACATTGAAGAACACGCTACGCTTGATTAATAGCCGGGACTGACCCGTTTCCCTGACCCGTTTCCGTTTCTGACAGGACGATCCCGCGCCGGTGCAAATCGAGCATACGATGGCGCGGCGGGACGACTCGCTCGGGATTGAGCTGAGCAATGGCGGTGGGTTCATCGCCCGCTTCTCTCCAAAATGATGACTCGCCCGGCTGCAGCCGGAGCGGCTCGAGCGACGCGATGACAAAAGGCAAATCAGCTTTGTTCTTCGCATCATCGTTCAAGGTCGTCCCTCTGCGGTTTGAAGTTCTTGTTACGCACGAACCGGAAATTGGATGAGCGCGGCCGGATTCAGGTTCGCGCCGCTTTCGAAGTAGTTTTCACGCGCTTGTGGATTGACAGGGTTCGCCATAAAAGGGGTCCTGACTTTTGACACGATTTGACACGATTCGCTGACGAATGGTCAAGGAGACGGTCAGTCGTTGAAAGTGTTACGAAAACCTTACTGAGTCATATCGCTGGAACACGTCTCGAGCGCGGGTCGAATCGGTCGGCGCGCGAGCCGCCCTCCGGGACAGATCATACTTTCGTCGGATCGGGATGGATCCAGGGCGCGCGATACGGCCGGCGCAGGAGGCGGTTGGCCTCTTCGTCGCCGATCACCTGCCCTTTTGCCGGGTCCCAGCTCAGGCTCCGGCCCAGTTTCATTGCCAGGTTGGCGAGAATGCAGGAGCTTGTGGAGATGTAACCCTGTTCGATGTCGGCGACGGGATGGCCGCGCGCGGCAATGGCTTTGAGGAAATCTTTCAGGTGCCAGCGAATCGCCGAGGCGCAGTGTTTCTCGAGATCCTTCTCCGTCTGATCTTCCGGATATTTGTCGTATTCGTAGAGCGGCTCGCCATGAGCCGCCGGCTCTTTCTTTCCTTTCGGAAAGAATTCGTACTTGAACACACCCGCCTTCAACGTGCCTTTGTCTCCGTAAAAAGTGGCGCTCCATGGATACTCGGGGTCCACCGGGTCACCCCAGGTCCAGTGATTCCACACCACTTGCAGACCGCCGAAATCAAAAGTGGCGGTCTGGGTATCGGTGGTGTTGGCGTTGCTGGACTTTTCGACGAGAATTCCGCCCGACGAAGAAACGGTTTTAGGCCAGCCGAGGTCCAACATCCACCGAACCATGTCGAGCATGTGGATGCACATGTCGCCCACGATCCCATTGCTGTATTCCATGAAAGCGCGCCAGCCGCGCGGGTGCGTCCGCCGGTTGAAGGGACGCATCGGAGCGGGACCGGTCCACATCTCATAATCGAGGTAATCGGGCGGTGCGCTGTCCGGCGGGTTGCCGGCCCGTCCCATGCCCCAGTAACAGCAAATCTCAACGTGCGCAATCGCGCCGAGCTTGCCTTCCTTGATGATCGCGTCGCGCGCCTCGATGAGGTGCGGAGTGCTGCGTCGCTGCGTATTCACCTGCACGACACGCCCGTGTTTGCGGGCGGCGGCCAGCATGGCCTGGCCCTCCACGATGTCCACGCTGATCGGCTTTTGCACCCAGACATCCATACCGGCCTGGCAGGCTTCGATCATCGGCAGCGCGTGCCAATGGTCGGGTGTCTCGATCAGCACGAGGTCGAGGTCTTTTTCCTTGAGCATCTCGCGGTAGTCGCCGTAGGTCCGTGGTTTCTTTTTCGAGACCTGGCGGGAGGCCACCAGGTCGGCGGCTTCCGTCAACATGCGCTTATCGACATCGCAAAGAGACACCACATCAACCGGAGCGACCTGGATGAGGCGGAACAAGTCGCACTTGCCGTACCAGCCGCAGCCGATCAGGCCGACCCGTTTTTTCTGGTCGGCAAATTCGGCGGCGTAGTTGGGGAGTGCGGACAAAGCGAGCGCAGCAGTGGCGCCGGTTTGGAGGAATTTTCGGCGGTTCATGGCTTCCTTTTAGACCGAGCCGCAGGCAAACACAAGTCAACACCGAGTCAGTTAGTGGGCTGCCAGGCGGCCCACCACCCCGAGTTACATCCCATCAGCGTGTATTTCCGGGGGGAACGATTTTCATCCCTCCCGGGAGATTTTTCTGCAACTCGCCGGTCCAGTTCCGGGTATTCGTGAATGTGGGGCGACCTTGCTCGCCTTTGAAACAGAAACCAGTAACGTCCGGAATCCAATCATTATGAAAAACTTCATTCGCCACACGGCCGCGCTCGCCGTCATTACTGCCGTTGCCGCCATCAGCGCTCACGCCGGCGCCCCTGGCTACGTTGACTTTGGGAAGTTCTCACCGCCGGCATCCGGCGGCGAATTCGTTGAGGTACAGATCAACAGCAACCTGATCTCGATGGCCGCGCGCCTCGTCGAGAAGAACGAACCGGAAGTCGCGGAACTGCTCCGCAACCTCCAACTCGTTCGCGTGAATGTCATCGGGTTGGATGACGATAATCGCGCCGAAATGGAAAAGCGGGTGAAGAAGATCCGCAGCGAACTCGATGGTCACGGTTGGGAACGGGTCGTGACCGCGCAGAAGAAGGACGAGGACGTCGGCGTCTATCTGAAGATGCGCGGCCAGGAAGCCGTCGAGGGACTGGTCGTCACGGTCCTCGAAGGCAATCGCCAGGCGGTATTGATCAACATTGTCGGTGACATCAAGCCCGAGAAGATCGCCGTCATCGGTGAACGACTGAACATCGAGCCGCTCAAGAAGATCGGCCAGGCCATCGAAAAGAAGTGAGCGGCTGCCAAGTCCGAAATTTGAATGCTGAAATCCGGAGCGAATCCGAATGCAAAATTCTCTCAACTCGAAGCCGCAAATGGTAGCTGCGCTGGCCCTGCTCGCGCTCGGACTGACCGGTTGTTTCAGAGTGAGCTCGGACGCCGGCGCGCTGCGCGACAGCGTGATGAAATCCGCCGCGGTGGAATGGGATGAGCAAATCGAAATCGGCATCGGCGCCATTACCCTGAACCTGGCGCGGGCGGGTCTTGGCTTGGTGGATCTCGAACCGGACGCGCGAACGGCTTTGCACGCGGTTCGCGCTGCCGAAGTGGGAGTTTACACGCTGCGAGACCCTCGCAAGCAAATCAAAAAAACGGCGTTGCTGACCGCCGCAGACAAGGCGATGGCCCGCCGAGGGTGGGACCGCCTGGTGGGCGTGGTGAACCAGCGCGAAGTGGTGGCGGTCTATGTGCGCCACGACGTCCGTTCCACGCGCAATGTGAAGGTCTGCCTGGTCGCACTGAACGGCGAGAAGCTGGTGGTGGCTTCCATCCGAAGCAATCTGGAGCCGCTCATGGAAATCGCCTGGAATCGCTCCGAATGGCGCCGGAACGAACGTTTGCCAATTCGCCTTCACTGAGGGACCGCGGTTGTGTGCGGAGCACCAGCCGCAGCGGCTCCGCGGGGGCGTGCGAGTTGGGATCATTTCACCGCCTTTGGGCATTCAGGCGTGCTGCGGCTGGTCCTTCGGACACAGCCGCGGTCCGGTTGGCAGTGTCAGGATGCGCGCGCTTTCAAGGAATCCAAGTTCCGTCCCTGGGCTTGTGCTTCGGCGTATGATTTGCCCTCCGGCGACGTCCTACGCCTGGTACTCTCGTTTTGTCACAATTCCCGGCATGGGCACTGGATACCTGCCGTCGGGACCGGCCTTCAGCGGCGCGGGCGAGTCCGACGTCAACTTGTCCAGACCGGGCGCCATCTCGTGGTCGCAGTTGAGCATGTCCTCGAAGGTGATTTCCTGGCCGGTGTGCGCGGCCATGCGGCCCATCGAAGTCACGACGCTGACTGTCACACCACGCTCAACTTCGTTATAGGGTTTGTCGTTGCGAATGGCGTCCATCAAGTCGTTCCACTCGTTCTGATACCAATTCTCTTCTCCCGGGGGTACCTTGGATTGCCAGACCATGTCGGACCGCGTCGGCGTCTGGCCTTTGTAGATGGAGGAAGGCGCTCCGCAATCGCCGGTCTTGGAGGCAATCGCACTGCCTTTGGTGCCGTGGATGTAGCTCGAGAAGTTGTCATTGCAGCCCGTTATGCAGCGCCCGTCGAAATAGAATTTTGTTCCATCCCCATAGGTGTATTCCACCGAGTAGGTGTCGAAATTCTGGTCCACGTAGCTAATGCCCTCGGGGCTCAGGCGATAATGCCGGCCGCCCAGCGCCTGCGCCTTGACCGGCCAAGCGTTCTTCATCCAGCTCAAGTGATCAATGATGTGGATGTAAAAGTCGCTGAAGTTGCCGCCGCTGGCCCATATGAAACTGTGGAATCGTCGGATCTGATACATCAAATCGCTGATGCCTGCGGGCTTGGGCAGTGAATTGAAGTACGCGGCTGGCCCATGCATGCGGTAGCCGCGCTCCAGAATGATGTCGCCGATCGCGCCATCGTGAATGCGTTCGGCGAGTTGTTGGAGTGCGCGGGCGTGCCGGGAGTTCAATCCCACACCTACTTTGAGGTTCTTGGCCTTGGCCTTTTCGGCAAGCTCAAACATGCGTTTGCTCGTCGGCCCGTCCACGGTCACGGGTTTTTCCATGAACACATTGAGGCCTTTCTGAATCGCGTAGGTGAAATGCACCCAACGAAACGCTGGCGGCGTTGTCAAGATCACAATGTCACCTGGTTTCAGGCAGTCCATCGCCTTCTTGTAAGCGTCGAAGCCGAGAAACCTTCGGTCCTCGGGCACGTCCACTTTTGCGGCAAATTGCCGCGTGATTGCCGCGTGCTTCTCACGGAGGCGCTCTGGAAACACGTCGGCCATGGCGACGAGCTTGGTGCCTCCGCCCTTGACCGACAGCGCATTGCCCGCGGCATCCGTACCGCGTCCACCGCAGCCGACGAGGGCGACTTGCAGGGTATTGTTTTCCGCAGCGTGAACGTGCGGAATAGCGACTCCCGCCAGGGCCGAGGCCGCAGCGATTTTGCCGGTGTTTTTGATGAATTCGCGACGTGAAGTGAGGTTATTTGGGTTTTCGTTCATAGGACTTATCTTCCTGACGTTGATGAGCCGGTGTCAATTCAAGAAAACTCCGCCGCTTCGATGGCCACACAAAGGCGCAAAAACATTCAGCTCTTGTGCTTTTTGTGCCTCTTGGCGACTCCCCCATTCAGCCTCCCGTTCCTGATCTTACTCCTTAATCGTAATCTTAATCACCCTGATTCCTGAGAGACGAAGATAATAATTGCCATCAAGAGCATACTCCAACCCCACGGCCCCCCGGCGTGGATGGCGGTCGCGACCCACCGGTTCAAATTATCCCTGTCGCGCGGTGCGGGTGCGGGCACTCGAATGCGGGGGACACCGCCCCTGCTCCCGCCGGTTTTGTCGCCGGCGCGATCGTTGGTTGCGGCGTGTGACGCGGAGGCTGCGCCGGAAGAAGAAACTGGTCGATGATGTCCGCAAACAGCCGGCGGCAACCCCAATAATTACTGTGGGTGAATCGCGCGGCAAAAGCCGCCAGCGGAACCGCCGCAGTCCCGACCAACAACACGACGCACAAGACGAGCAACCACACGTCCAGGGCGGACAACCCGCGCAGCTTTGCCATCAATTCGCCCCCGGTGCCCTTGAACGCGAGCAGCAGCCATTGGCCGGGGTCCCAGATCAACGTCATCCACGCAACCACGGTCGCGGCCACCGCCACGCACAGCGCCAGCACGAGATAGAATCCATCCAGAGCCAGCGACGGCTCGAACCGGCAATCGACATTCACCACCCTATGGTAGTAGTCAAGTGAACCGCTGACCAGATCGCCCCGATCGTAGTAATTCCGCCAGCGGATGTCGTCGAACAAGCGCGAAAAGAGTTCCGGCGCCGCCACCAGGCGTTTGGCGCCGTCCGTTTGCTGCTCGCTCCAGGGACGCTGCTTGAAACCGTGGAAATGTTCAACCAGTTGAGAGCGGAGGTATTGTTCCCTGGCGGTCTGTTCGCGGAAGAAAAACGCCATCTTGTCCAGCGGACTGCCGAAGGTGACCAGGCCACAAAGCATCTCGGAGACGTGATCCACGCTCTGGATCTTGAGGCGCGCGGTCCCGTCGGTAAAATAGCCCGACGTGTCGCAGCCGCGCAGTTCACCCTGATGGATGAGGTGATTGAGCCGGTTGATTGCGTCGAACGAAATCTGGCTGCCCAGGGAATGACCGGCCAGGATGACGCGATCGTAACGCCAATCTTCCGGACGGTAAGGCCCGGCCGCCTTGGCCGGCTCCAGCAGGTAACGCAGCGCATTCACTACGCCGTCAAGAATCGCCTTCCGCACCGGGTAGAATTTCGACCTCGCGTCGTTGGTGTTGTAGATCGCGATGTCGCCGATGACTTTGGCAAGGGCGTTTACCTCGCGCCGTTCGGCCCAACGGAGCAGCGCGTCGAACCCCCAGCCCAGGATCGGCAATCTTGAGAACAACCGCAACAGGCCCGTCACCGCCCCCAACGTGGCCGGGATGACATGGGCAACGGTTGTTATGAAGAACCAATACTGGAACGGCCTGAAGTTGCTGCGGGACGACGAAGCCTCCGATCGTTTCCCAAAGAACGGGCTGCGGTCGCCGTACTGCTGGCCCAGTTGGGCGTTTTCAGCGTAGAATCGGCGCGCGCCGCCAGTGACGCTGGTCACCCAGTTCTGGATGTCGCTGAGCGAGGCCGGGTCCTGAGTGTGATAGGCCCAGTAGTATTCGTAGATGTCCACGTGCGGCTGTTCCGGACCGATGGTCAGCCGGATAAAATTGTCATACCAGTAACCGCTGGCCGTGCGCGGCTTGGCGGCGGTGAAGTGGGTCATGGTAATGGCGGGGCCGCCGGCAGCACGGCACGTCTCCAGCAGCGTGCGGGCGAACTGGTCGAGCGTGTCGAAGGGCTGCTGGTTGCCGATTCCATGCACGACCAGGATGGCGGTGTCCTGCGGCACCCATTGGCCGGCCGGGCGCCTTTCAATAAGGTCGCCCAACACCTCGTGCGGGTTGGCCTCGAACCTTCGGGTCGCGTCTTTCGAAGCCGATTCGGTGGTCGAGTTCATCAAAGGGCAATTTCTTATCACTATTTCCTATCAGTTAAAGAGTAATTTCCTATCAGCCGTAATCCGCACTCCTGCGCTATGTTGCGCCATGTTTTTTGAAGGACTTGGTACAGCCGTTCCGAAACGACGCTACACGCAGGCCGAATGCCTGGAGGCGTTTCAAAACGCGCCGGTGTTCGCCCGACTCGAACGCCGGTCGCAGGTGCTGCTCCGCAAGGTGCTGCTGGGCGACAATGGCATTGCCACCCGTCATTTTGCATTGAACCCCATCGGCGACACTTTCGAACTGACGCCGGACATGCTGCACGCACGCTTCGCGCAACACGCGCCGGCGCTGGCGGAAGCAGCGGCGCGCAACGCGTTGCGCGAGGCCGGCGTGACCGCGGAGGCCGTGGACGCGGTGATCGCCAGCACCTGCACCGGCTATCTTTGCCCGGGCCTCACCAGCTACGTCAGCGAACGACTCGGCCTGCGACGCAATGTGCTGGCCCTGGACCTCGTCGGCCAGGGTTGCGGGGCAGCGATGCCGAATCTGCGCGCCGCCGAAGCGCTGATCGCCGCCAATCGTTCCGCGCGAGTGCTGTCCGTCTGCACGGAGGTGTGCAGCGCCGCGTCTTATCTCGATGACGATCCCGGCGTGCTGATCAGCGCCTGCCTGTTCGGGGACGGCGCCGCGGCGGCGGTTCTGTCCGGCGAACCTTCGCCGCAACAGCGCAACGTTCGCTGGCATACCGCGGGAACAACCTTCAGCGCCGAGGATCGTGACTATCTGCGCTTCGACCAGCGGGACGGCAAGTTGCGCAATCTTCTGGGCCGGCAGGTTCCCACACTGGCGGCCAAACACGCGGAGACAGTATTGACCGAAACACTCACCCGCACGGAACTGTCGCGTGAGCAGATCATGGGCTGGGTGTTGCACGGCGGCGGGCGCGACGTGCTCAGTGCCCTGCGCGACCGGCTGGGCCTGCGCGAAGAACATGTCCGGTGCAGCCGCGAGGTGCTGCGCGATTGCGGCAACATGAGCAGCCCGTCCGTGTTGTTCGCCCTGCAACGCGCGCTGGCGGCAAACCAACCCGGCGGCTGGTGGTGGCTGTCTTCGTTTGGCGCCGGGTTCAGTTGCCACGGCGCGTTGCTGCGCGTGGATTGAAAACAGCCGCCCATGAACACAATGAACACAATCGCGCAGCGTCGCGTGGTCCCGGAACTGATCGATGAGCTGCCGGCGCACGACCCCGGCGCCGTGCATTCCCGTTGTGATATTCGACGCATCAATCGGGTCATGGGCCACGTCGGCATCGTGGCCTCCTCGCTCGAACCGCTCCTCGCTGCAAGGCCGTCCGCTCGCTTGATCGAACTCGGCGCGGGCGATGGAACCTTTCTGCTGCGGGTCGCGGCGTGGCTGCAGCGTCGCCTGCCAACCCCGCCGGTGGTCGAGGCCTGGCTCGTGGACCGTCAGCCTCTGCTTTCCATCGAGACGGTGCGAAAATTCGCCCGGCTCGGCTGGAAAACGCGCGAGGTGACCAGCGATGTGTTCGACTGGCTGGGCAAACGCGCGGGCCCGGCGGCGGACGTGATGCTGGCCAACCTGTTCCTGCACCACTTCGAGGGCGACCGCCTGCGGCTGCTGCTGGAACTGATGGCGGCCAACGGCGAGGCGGTCATCGCCTGTGAACCCCACCGGTCCCGTTTCCCGCTCGCAGCCGCGGGTTTGCTCGGCTTGATCGGCTGCAACCACGTCACCCGGCACGATGCCGTCGTCAGTGTGAAGGCTGGATTCGCAGGCGACGAGTTGAGTCGCTCGTGGCCGGTGCCGGTCGGCTGGCGGATTCAGGAACGCAGGGCCGGTTTGTTCAGCCATCTGTTCGTCGCACGACGGCGCGACTGAGCAATTCCAAAGGGATTGCGGAGTTTCTTGGTCACTTCGGCCATTGGTTACACCGGACTGCCTCCTCACCGTGATTGTCTCCCATCAGGGCGGCGAGGAAAAATGCCGCGGCGTTCGGACTCCCTCTCCCCCATCGGGGGGAGAGGGTTGGGGTGAGGGGGCAGGCTTCGGCAAGCAAGCGTCGATTTCGTCTTTGCGGCCCGTTCGCTCCATCAAAGCGTGCCAGATTTCAAACCGCACTGCTTCAAGCTCGCCGCGCAATTGATGATTCCAGAAACGGAGTACTCTATAACTTATCTCATAAATGGCGAAAGGAGCGCGGCGTTCACGCCGCTTCAGCTTTCACTTGCCGAATACCGATCAGAAATCACCCGGCTCGCCAATGTTGAAGCGGGCTGAAGCCCGCGCCCCGGTATTTATGAGATGGCTTCTAATGCCTCGCTGCGCAAGGAACCGGTTTCGTTTTCCATCTCTGGCGCGTTGGTCTGGAAAACCATGTCCGCCGCCATCGAGTTCGACCGCCAGCTTCGCGATCGTGCAGTAGAAATCGAGGAAGTAGATGCTGCAAGAATACCGGCGGCGGAATTTGAACTCAGCGAAGCGGAGGTCGCGGAGCAGGTGCCACAGGCGTTTCTCCGCGTCGGTGGATTTCTTACGAAGCTGGCGAGCGAAGTTGCGGGCGGCCGCTGTGCGGGTGCGCTGTTTGCCGTATTGTGGCGCTCGCCCCCTCACCCTGACCCTCTCCCCCGATGGGGGAGAGGGAATTTCGCGCGCGTCGTCGTTATTGCTCATGGTCATCGTTCGTAGCGATTCAGCCTTTCGTATTCAATAGTTTTTCCATCTTCGTCTCCACCATGGCGCCGAGGCTTGACACAGAACTTCATTTGCCGACGATAACGGCGTGTTCAGCCGGCACCTCAGCTTTGTCGGACTTCTTTTGTTCGTCTTCCGTTGCGGCATTCTGGCAGCCGATGACGCCGATTTCCCGGCGGGCGTGGCGCGCATAGACATCACGGCGGATTACCCGATTCGCCTGACCGGCTACGCCGTCCGCAAAACGGAGTCCGACGGTGTCGAACAGCGGCTTTGGGCCAAAGCGCTCGCCATTGGGAGCGACGCCGATGGCCCGGTCGTCCTGATTACGGTGGACAACTGCGGCGTGTCCGCCCTGGTCATTGATGAGGTCGCCACCCGGCTGAAACGGAAGGCCACCCTCCCGCGCGAGCGTCTCGCCGTCTGCTCCTCACATACCCACAGCGGTCCGTGCGTTCTCGGTTTCGCACCGAATATCTTCGCAATGCCCATACCCGCCGCACAACAGGCGACCATCGAACGTTACACTCGCGAGCTGACCGACAAACTGGAGCAGGTGGCCCTGGCGGCATTGGCCGACCGCAAACCGGCGCGGCTGGGCTGGAGCCAGGGCAAGGTCGGTTTTGCCCGGAACCGGCGCACCGCGGGCGGGCCGGTCGATCAGGCGTTGCCGATCCTCTGCGTCACCAGTCCCGATGGCAAGGTGCGCGCCGTCCTGGCGAACTACGCCTGTCATTGCACCACGCTGGGCGGCGAGTTCAACAAATTCGCCGGGGACTGGGCCGGATTCGCCCAGGAGACCATCGAAAAGGATTTCCCCGGCGCCGTGGCCCTGATCGCCATCGGCTGCGGCGCGGACGCGAATCCGTCTCCGCGCGGCGGCGCCGACGGCGGCCTGGCGCTGGCCCGGCAGCACGGCGAAGAATTGGCCGGAGAAGTGAAGCGACTGCTCGACGGTCATTTGATTTCGATCCGGCAGAGGCTCCTTTGCCGCTTCAAACGGTTTGAGGTCCCCTTCGACACTTTGCCGACCCGCGAGCAATGGGAGGAGCGGGCGCGGCAGGACGGCATCGTGGGTTATCACGCGAAGCGAAATCTGGAGCGGCTCGACCGTGGCGAGACGTTGCCCACCACCCTGCCTTACCTGGTTCAAACCTGGAATTTCGGCGATCAACTGGCGATGGTGTTTCTCGCCGGTGAAGTGGTTGTGGATTATTCGTTGCGGTTGAAAAAGGAATTTGATGCGGAGCGCCTGTGGGTGAACGCCTACGCGAATGATGTTCCGTGTTACATCCCGTCGCGGCGCGTTTTGCGGGAGGGCGGTTACGAAGCGGAAACGTCGCTTTGGTATTACGACCGTCCCGCGCGCCTGGCGCCCGAGATTGAAGATTTGATTGTGGGCGCCGTGCACGAGTTGATGCCGAAGGAATTCCTGCTCGACCGAAAGAAGGCGGAGTTCCCACCGCCGAAATCGCCGGAAGAAGCGCTGGCAGCGTTTCAGACAAAGGCGGGATTGACGATCGAATTGGCAGTCGCCGAGCCGTTGGTGGTTGACCCGGTGGCAATTGATTGGAGCGCCGACGGCAAACTGTGGGTGGTCGAAATGCGCGATTATCCCATGGGCATGGACGGTAAATGGAAACCGGGCGGGCGCGTGAAGTTTTTGGAAGACCTGGACGGTGACGGCAAATACGACAAAGCCACTGTGTTTCTCGACGGCCTCCCTTTTCCCACTGGCATCACGGCGTGGAACAAGGGCGTGCTGATCTGCGCCGCACCCGATATCATTTACGCCGAGGACACGGATGGCGACGGCAAAGCTGACGTCGTCAAGAAATTGTTCACGGGGTTCGCCACCGAGAATTATCAGGCGCGCGTCAACAGTCTTAGCCTCGGACTGGACAACTGGATTTACGGCGCAAATGGGTTGATCGGAGGAACGTTCCACGGTGTGGGTAGGGGCGTGGGCGTCCCGCCCGGCTCCGCGGCCAGCCAGCCCGCGAGGGACACGGGCAAGATGCCGGTGCCACTCCAAGAGGTGAACATCAGCGGCCGCGACTTCCGGATGCATCCCGACACGGGCGAGTTCGAACCGGCTGCGGGCCTCACGCAGCAGGGTCGCGCGCGCGACGATTGGGACAACTGGTTCGGCTGCGACAACAGCACGTTGCTGTGGCATTATCCCCTGCCCGACCACTATGTCCGTCGCAACCCGCACGTGGCAACGCCTGAGCCCCGGGTATTCGTTCCGGCCGACGCCGATCCGAATCAGCTCTTTCCCGGCAGCCGGCTGCTCGAACGGTTCAACGATCCCGCGGCGGCCGGCCGCACCACTTCAGCCTGCGGCTTGGGCATCTATCGGGATGACCTCTTGGGGACCCATTATTACGGCAATGCGTTCGTTTGCGAACCCGTTCACAACCTTGTGCATCGTCTCGTGCTCAAACAGGACGGCGTCACCTTCAAAGGCTATCGCGCGCCGGACGAACGGCAGAGCGAATTTCTGTCATCCAGGGACAATTGGTTTCGCCCGGTGCAGGCGCGCACCGGACCGGACGGGGCATTGTGGATCGTGGACATGTATCGTTTCGTGGTCGAGCACCCGCGCTGGATTACGCCGGAGAGGCTCGCGAAGCTCGATGTCCGCGCCGGCGATGACAAGGGGAGAATTTATCGGGTCCGGCCGGTTGGCGGCACACTGCGGCCCCTCCGCGACCTGACAAAACTTTCGACCGGCGGGCTGGTCGCTCAAATGGCCACGCCGAACGGGATCGAACGCGATCGCATACACCTCGAGCTGCTACGACGCGGCGACAGCGCGGCAGCCGCGTCATTGGCGGGACTGTTCAAGACCAGCGATCTGCCGGCCGTTCGCGTGCAAGCGTTGTGCGCGCTGGACGGTTTGCGCGCCCTCTCATCGGATTTGCCTGAAGCAGCGCTCAACGACGGGAGTCCGGCGATCCGCCGGCTGGCAATTCGGGCAAGCGAGCGTTCGCTGAACACCGCGCACCTGGCCGCGGCGGTGCCGCAGTTGATCCACGACCCGGACATCACGGTCCGTTACCAACTTGCGCTGAGTCTCGGTGAATGGAACGATCCGCGCGCCGAAGATGCCCTCGGCGAGCTCGCATTGTCCGATTTCGAGGACCCGTGGATGCGCGCCGCGATTGTCAGTTCCGCAGCCCGTTTTCCAGTCGTCATCCTTCGCAGCGTGTTGACGGCTTCAGCGGACTCTCCGCAGCGCAAGGAAATCGTCGATGCGTTGATTGCCACGGCGGTCGGATCGGAGGAGGCGCGGGACCTGGAGCAGATGCTGGCGCTCATCGCGCCGCCGAAAGCCGGGCCGGTCGAAGCGTGGCGAGTCGCGGCGCTGGGCGCATTGCTGGACGCATTGAGTCGCAAGGGCTCCGACGTCGATTCACTCGCTTCTTCTCCAATTCGGGAAGTTCGCGGGGCGGCGACCCGGATCAAGCGAGCTCTCAGTGAAGCACGAGCGCTCGCTCGAGACGAGTCGAGTGAAGAATCAGTTCGCGGTCCGGCCATCGCCCTGCTCGGACGCGAGGTCAGACGGACCGATGACGATCTCGATCTGCTCAAGGACCTTCTCGCGCCGCAAACGCCGCCGCGATTGCAATCCGCGGCGCTGGCGGCCTTCGGCAGGATTCGCAGTCCGAAAGTGCCGGCGCTGCTGCTGGCGGACTGGCCGCATCATTCACCGTCGCTGCGCCCGGCCATCCTCGGCACATTGCTGACGCGCGACGAATGGATTGGCCGCCTGCTCGACGCAGTTGATAAAGGAACGATTGCCGCCAGCGAACTTCCGCCGGCAAACCGTCAACGTTTGCTGAAACATAAAAACGCGGCGATTGCGAAACGGGCCGGCGCGCTTCTGGCGGCAAATCAGGCCGGCAGCCGTGCCGAGGCGCTGGCCAGATACCAGGGCGCGGTTGATCTGGTCGGCCAACCGAATCGCGGCCAAATCGTCTTCGCCACGAATTGTTCGACCTGCCATGCTTTCGGCGGACAGGGACACAACGTCGGACCGGATTTGGCCGCCTTTCGCACCAAGGGGCCGCAGGATTTTCTGGCGGCCATTCTCGACCCGAGCGCCGCGATTGAACCGCGCTTTATCAATTACCAGGTCGAAACAAAGGATGGCCGATCGCTTTCGGGCGTGGTCAAGGCCGAGACCGCCGGCAGCCTCATGCTCGTTCAAGGCGGCGGGCTGGAGGAGAAAATCCTGCGCGACGACATCGCCGAAATCAAAGCCTCCAACCTTTCGTTGATGCCGGAAGGACTGGAACAAAACCTGACGCCGCAGGACCTGGCCGATTTGATCGCCTACCTCAAGGAGGGCAATTGATCGCTGACTGACGGGCGACCTGCGGCAAAGTGAAAGAATGGCCAAGGGTCAGGACGGGCAAACGACGCGGCGCACATCGAACAATGCAGTTTGACAGGGCCAAATCAACGGCGGTGAACGTTCCCAATCTGCTCAGCGTCGGTCGCCTGGCGCTGGTTCCGGTGTTGCTTTGGCTGTCGTGGAATGGCTGGCCGCGGTCTTTTCTCGCCTGTCTCATCGCCTCGCTGGTCACGGATATGTTGGATGGATGGTTGGCCCGGACCCTGAACCAGACCTCGGAACTGGGCACCAGGCTGGACACCTGGGCCGACTTCGCGACGACGACAGCCGTCCCGTTTTGCGGCTGGTGGCTCTGGCCGGAGATCATTCGTCCCGAGGCATCCTTTGTGATCGCCGCGCTGGGGAGCTATGGCGCGGCCGTGTTATTCGGCATTTTGAAGTATCGCCGGCTGACCAGTTACCACACCTGGGCGGGCAAGGTGGCGGCCGTGTTGCTCGGAACCACCACCCTGGTTCTTCTGAGCGGCGGTCCGGCCTGGCCTTTTGAGTGCGCCACGCCCGCCTTCGTTCTGGCTGGACTGGAGGAAATAGCCATGACGGCCCTGCTTCCGGAATGGCGCGCGAACGTGCCGACGTTCTGGCACGCCTTCAAGCTGTATCGCCAGTTGAAATCAACGCCCGTGCGATAAGCCTGAAAGAGGGCCACAAAAAGGCGCAAAAGGCGCAAAAATACTGGAACTCATCTCATCAATACCGGTGCGCGGGCTTCAGCCCGCTTCAACGTAGGCGAGCCGGGTGATTTCTGGCCGGTATTCGGCAAGTGAACGCTGAAGCGGCGTGAACGCCGCGCTCCCTTCGCCATTGATGAGATGAGTGGTACGCTTTTGTGCGTTTTGCGCCTCTTTGTGGCTCTCGATTCTGTCTTCCATCTTTTGGCCTGATCAGTAAAGTTTGATTGAAGCCTCCGAATATCTATGTGGCCGGCGCCCTGTTTTTGCCAGACACGCATCCGCGTTGGACGGAGATTTGTCTTCGCACTGTTGGCGCTGGTCGGCTTCGTCGCACGGCCGGAGGAAAAAGTTGGCCGGTCAAAAAGCGATCATTGGGCCTTCAAACCCGTGGTGCGCCCCGCGGTGCCAACGGTCAAAAACCGAAACTGGCCGCGGAACCCCATTGATAACTTTGTATTGGCGCGATTGGAATCCGAAAGGCTCGCTCCTGCGCCCGAAGCCGACCGGATGACATTGATTCGCCGGCTTAACTTTGATCTCACCGGCCTGCCGCCGACGCCGGAGGAGATGGGCGCGTTCCTTGCAGACCGCTCATCAAATGCCTATGAACGCGTCGTGGACCGATTACTGGCGTCGCCGCGTTACGGGGAGCGCTGGGCGCGACATTGGATGGACGCGGTGCATTTCGCCGAAACCCACGGGCACGACCAGGATCGGATTCGCACCAACGCCTGGCCCTATCGCGATTACCTCATCGCTTCATTCAACACCGACAAACCGTACGATCGTTTCGTGCAGGAACAGGTGGCGGGTGACGTGCTGTTCCCGGACGATCCGGCGGCGACGGTGGCGCTCGGGCTGATCGCCGCCGGTCCGTGGGATGAGAGTTCGCTGCGCGACATTCGCGAGGACACGATCGACCGGCAGATCGGCCGTTACCTCGACCGCGACGATATGGTCACCACCGTGATGCAGACCTTCACCAGCACCACCGTCCAATGCGCCCGCTGTCACAACCACAAGTTCGACCCCATCCTCCAACAGGATTACTACGCCCTGCAGGCCGTTTTCGCCGGCGTGGACCGCGCCAACCGCGTTTACGATCCGGACCCGCCCGTCCATGCCCGGCGTCAGGCGCTGTTGCGCGACCGGCAACGCGTCGAGCGGGGCGATCGCGCGCTGTTGCTGGCCGCGAATACTCGACACCAATTGGCGGAATGGGAAGAGTCGCTCGCCGCGCACCAGGTCGCCTGGAAGGTCATCGTGCCGCGGACATTCGTGTCGCTCGGCGGCGCAACACTGACGCGGCAGGTGGACAATTCATTGCTGGCCGGCGGACCTCGACCGGATCGCGATACCTACACCATTACAGCCCCTTCGCCGCTGTCCGAAATCACCGCCGTCCGACTCGAGGTCCTCACGGACGTGAGCCTGCCGCTTCATGGTCCGGGCAGACAGGACAACGGCAACTTCCACCTGAGCGAGATTGAACTGTTGCTCTTCGAACCGGACGCAACGCAGCCGCGCGAAGTGCCGCTGGTAAATCCTTCCACCGATTTCAACCAAAACGGCTGGACCATCGAATATGCCCTCGACGGCAACGAGCAAACCGCCTGGGGCATTCACCCCCGCGTTGGCGAACCGCACCAGGCGGTCTTCGAATTGAAGGAGCCGCTCGCGTTGCCGGTCGGCGCCGCTCTCGTTTTCGTCCTGAAACAACTCCATGGCGAGGGACATCTCATCGGCCGGCCGCGCCTCTCGGTGACGGACGCTCGCCCGCCGGCGCGGGCAGAGGTGTTGCCCGCGGATATCGCCCGGATTCTGACGACGCCGGACGGCGAACGCAGTGACGACCAACGCGCGGCCCTCGCCGCATTCCATCTCAAGGAAAAAATTTCCCGGGAACTTGCCGCGCTCCCAAAACCCTCATGGGTTTACGCTGCCGCGAGCGATTTCGTGCCCGATGGCGGCCTCAAACCTGCCGCTGCGCCGCGTCTCGTGCAACTGCTCAGGCGCGGCGACGTCAACAAGCCCGGCGAGGCGGCAACACCCGGGGCGCTGGCGTGCGTCTCCGGGTTGCCGGCGAAATTCGACCTGGCGGACCCGAACGACGAAGGCGCCCGCCGCGCCGCGCTGGCGCGCTGGCTGGCGCATCCGGACAATCCGTTGACCTGGCGTTCCATCGTGAACCGGATGTGGCACCATCATTTTGGCCGCGGCCTCGTCGAGACGCCCAACGATTTCGGCAAGATGGGCGGCAGGCCATCGCATCCCGAACTGCTGGACTGGCTCGCGGTATGGTTCCGAGACCAGGCCCGGGGTTCTTTGAAAGAGCTGCATCGCCTGATCGTCACGAGCGCCACTTATCGGCAGCGGAGTGACGGAGTGACGGAGCCCCGGAGTGATGACGCCGCATCGTCTGCGCCCAATGACTCCACAGATCCGCCGCTCCATTACTCCTCCGACTCGGAGAACCGGCTGCTCAGTCGCATGAACCGCACGCGTCTCGATGCCGAGCAGGTGCGCGACGCGATTCTTCAGGTGGCCGGCTGCCTCGATCTGCGCATGGGCGGCCCGAGCGATATGCAGTTTGATCTGCAACCGGGCATCCATGTCACCCCGAAAGTGGACTACACGAAGTTTGACGTGGACGACCCGCTCGCCCGCCGGCGCGGTGTTTATCGGTTCCTGTTTCGCACGCTGCCGGACCCGTTCATGGACGCGCTCGATTGTCCGGCCGGGGATCAACTGACGCCATCGCGCAACGCCAGCGTCACCGTGCAGCAGGCGCTCGCGATGTGGAACAATGCTTTTGTCGCCAATTACGCCGGTCGCTTCGCCGAGCGTCTCGAATCGCTGGCCTCAACCCGGGACGAACAAATCGCGCTGGCCTGCGAGCTCGCCCTCAGCCGTGCGCCGACGCAGGCGGAATTGCGCGAACTCGCCGCCTACGCGGAGAAGCATGGCCTTGCCAACCTCTGTCGCCTCATCCTCAACAGCAATGAATTCATGTTCGTCAATTGAAATGCCCGTGCCTGCTCACAAACGAAGTGGACTGCCTATGAATGCTTATTCCCCTGTTTCCCGCCGCGAATTCCTCTGGCGCTTCGGCGGCGGCCTGGGCGGCGTCGCGCTGGCGCATCTCCTCGGCCAGCACGGGTTGCTGGCCGGCGCTGCTGAATCCGAGCGCGCCTTCACCAACACAACCGGGATTTTGCGCGACGGGCCCCACCATCCCGCCCGGGCGAAACGCGTCATCCAACTTTTCATGAACGGCGGCGCGAGCCAGATGGATTTATTCGATTACAAACCGGAACTGGCGAAGCGGCACGGACAGAAATTCGACCCCGGCACCGGTGAGCGTGTCGAGGCCGCCACCAGCGAACCCGGCACGGTGCTCAAGCCGGGTTTCGAGTTCAAACAGCACGGGCAATGCGGTCGCTGGGTGAGCAGTCAGCTTCCCCATCTTGCCGGGTGCGTGGACAATATGGCGTTTCTCATGGCGATGGTGTCGAAGACCAACGTTCACGGTCCTGGAAGTTATCTGATGAACACCGGCTTTCTCCTGCCCGGCTTCCCCTGCTTCGGCGCGTGGGTGAGCTACGCGCTCGGCTGCGAAACGGACAATCTGCCGGCGTTCATCGTTCTGCCGGACCCCAAGGGTCTTCCCTACAATCAAAAAGGCAACTTCAGCTCCGGCTTTCTCCCGGTCACCCACCAGGGCACGATCATCAACGCCGCCGCTCCCGAGCCGGTGGCCCACCTGCGCGCGCCGACTTCGATCAAGTACATCACACCCGAGGCGGAACGCGACGGGCTATCTCTGTTGCGCAAGCTCAATCAGGCGCATTTCGTCGCCAATGACTCGGATGCGCGCCTGGAAGCCCGCATCCGGGCCTACGAACTCGCGGCGAAGATGCAGCTCAGCGCGCCGGAAGCGTTCGATCTCGGCGGCGAAAGCGAGGCGACGCGAAGGCTCTACGGCCTGGATGACAAACTGACGGAAGATTTCGGGCGACGTTGTCTGCACGCCCGCCGGCTCCTCGAGCGCGGCGTGCGTTTCCTGCAAATCTGGAGCGGCGCAGGCGGCCCGACCGGCAACTGGGACAATCATGCGAGCATCGCCAGGGAACTTCCACCGATGTGCGCCGCCACCGACAAGCCCATCGCCGCGCTGCTCACGGACCTCAAAGCCCGCGGCCTGCTCGACGACACGCTGGTGCTCTGGAGCACGGAGTTTGGGCGCATGCCCTTCTCGCAAGGCAGCGAGGGACGCGATCATAACGGCGGCACGTTTGTCGGCTGGATGGCCGGGGGCGGCGTGAAAGGCGGCCTGGCCTACGGCGAAATGAGGCCCGAAACTCGAAATCCGAACCAGCGAGACGGGACCCGTTGGCGGTCCATTCAACCCTCTCCCTTGGGAAGACGAAGAATCCACCGCTGCCTGTCAGCAAAAGCCAGCGCGGTGTCTGCCCGGCGAACCTCCTGAGGAATCGAACCTGTCGCCGACAGTTCCCTGCCCATGAACCCTCTCTCCCGCCCTTCGGCCTTTGCCAACGCTACGCCGGACAGGTCGGGCACCCTCTCCCCCTTGGAGGGGGGAGAGGGATGGGGTGAGGGGGGACGCTCGGAGGTTCAAGGGCGCAAGGCGCGATCAAAGTTCGGGGCGATCTCTTCCCGTGAAAGAGGGTAAGGGAATCGGAATTTATCTTCGAGATGGGCGGTTGACCTGTGCGCACGGCAATGTTATCAATGACGTCATCACCACCTGAACTGGAAAACGTTTATGGAAACCAGACAGTTGCACCCTGCTTTATTTGGAGGCCCGGACATGGACCAAACCGGGAATTCCCCCCGACGCGGTTTCACGCTGATTGAATTGCTCGTCGTGATCGCCATCATTGCGATACTGGCGGGACTGCTGTTGCCCGCGTTGGCCAAAGCCAAGACCAAAGCGGACAAGGCGCTTTGCCAAAGCAACATGAAGCAGTGGGGCGTCGCCCTCAATCTCTATGCCGGCGACAGCCAGGATTATTTTCCGGATAACACCAGCGGCT
>WNGF01003884.1_pt1 | contig 19909 bp, 16 predicted proteins | sample 5400641 | NCBI WGS metagenome assembly WNGF01 (sample SAMN13153371, study PRJNA577476) | soil metagenome | isolation source: 80 cm soil or saprolite under grassland replicate 2 | place: USA:California | collected 2016-06-15
TGGGATCGCGCGCAGACGACCGAGGAAGTCTTCGAGCACGACCGGCACCATTGCCTGCGCGGCGCGACCCGGAGCGGTGTCATCGTCGGCCGCCCCCAGGTCGACACCGAACGATTCGCCGCCTGCATGGCGATGCGTGGCTACACGCGCAGCGACGCCGGACAGTTCGGCTCACCTGCCGAAAAGACCAGCGGAGGCCGGTAGGTAAAACCTTCACACCGGCGGCGGCCGCAAAACGGATGCGTCGTGGCGCTCGATGGGGCATCATGAAATCCGGTCCGATGGTTGACTCTGGCAAGCGTCCATGGTGACCAACGACGCCGGCGACGCATTCCGCGCGCGACGCGGCTGGTTCGAGAGCATCCTCACGCGCCTCGGCGAGGGGATCATTGCCGTCGACCGACAGGGCCGTATCGACTTCATGAATCCGGCCGCCGAGACCTTGACGGGATGGCGCGGCGGCGCCGCAGCCGGTCGGCCCATCGATAGCGTGGTCTGGCTCGTCGACGAGGCGACGCGCCGGCGCATCGAGAATCCCGTGTGGGCAGCGCTCGGCGGGAAGCTCGAGCCGCAGGGGGGGCCGCACTCCCTGCTGATCTCCTCCGAGGGCAACGAGACACCGGTCGACGTCACCGCCTCGCCCATCGACGACGACCCCAGCACCGTGCTCGGGGCCGTCATGGTCCTGCACGACGTGACCGAGCGCCGCCGGGTCGGCCAGGTGCAGAGTCGATTGGCGGCGATCGTCGACTCCTCCGAGGACGCGATCGTCAGCAAGACGCTCGAGGGCGTCGTGCTCTCGTGGAACGCGGCCGCCGAGCGGCTCTTCGGGTATACCGCGGGCGAGATGGTCGGCCGCCCGATCACGCTGATCTTTCCCACGGACCGGCTGGCCGAAGAGGTCGACTTCCTCGGTCGGCTGGCCAAGGGCGAGCGCATCGAGAACTACGACACGATCCGTGTCCGCAAGGACGGCACCCCCATCGACGTGTCGGTCACGCTGTCGCCGATCCGGGACGGAAGCGGTCGGATCGTCGCCGTGTCGAAGATCGCCCGCGATGTCACCGCGCGAAAGCGTGCCGAGCAGGAGCGCGTGGAGCTGCTGCGCCGTGAGCAGGCCGCGCTCCACGAATCGCTGACCCTCAACCGCGTGAAGGACGAGTTCATCGCGACGCTCTCTCATGAGCTGCGCACGCCGATCAACGCGATCTGCGGATGGGCCAGCCTTCTCGGAAGCGGACGGCTGTCGGGGGAGGAAGCCGCCAAGGCGATCGAGGTCATCGCTCGCAACGCCACGCTGCAGACGCAGCTCATCAACGACCTCATGGACCTGTCCGCCGTCGCGGTCGGCAAGATGCGACTGAACATCGGGCGGATCCAGCTCGTCGACGTCGTCGAGGCCTCGCTGGCCGCCCTCCGGCCTGCCGTCACCGCGAAGGGGCTCACCCTGGATGCCTCGCTGCCCGGCGACGACATGACCGTGATGGCCGACGCCGACCGGCTGCAGCAGGTCGTCTGGAATCTCCTGAGCAACGCGCTCAAGTTCACCCCCAGCGGCGGCCGCATCGAGGTTCGCCTCGAGCGGCCGGCGGGCTTCGCGCGGATCGTGGTTGCCGACACCGGTGTGGGGATCGCGCCTGAGATCCTTCCGGTGATCTTCGACCGCTTCCGCCAGGCCGACGCCACCACGACGCGCCGACATCGTGGCCTCGGCCTGGGCCTGGCGATCGCCAAGCATCTCGTGGAGCTCCACGGCGGGTCGATCTGGGCGGATAGCGACGGGCTGGGCTGCGGCGCCCGGTTCACGGTCGAGCTGTCCCTGCTCCGGGGCCATGCGCACCCCATCCCCGCGCTCGCCCCGCCGTCCACGGGCGCCACGGTCGGCGGCGGCGGCGCCGAGCTGTCCGGCGTACGGGTGCTGGTCGTCGACGACAACGAGGAGAGTCGCCGGCTGATCGGGCAGGTGCTCGAGCTGGCCGGCGCCACCGTCGTCGAAACGGCGTCGGTGCCCGAGGCGCTCTCGGCGTTTCGCCGTGACGGCTTCGACGTCGTGGTCAGCGACATCGCCATGCCGGATACCGACGGCTACACGTTGATGCATGAGCTCCGCCGCGAGCGTCGGCCGCCGCTCGGCCTCGCATTGACGGCGTTCGCCACGGACGCCGATCGCGACAAGGCGATCCAGGCCGGCTTCAACGCCCACGTCGCCAAGCCCGTGCTGCCCCAGGAACTGGTGCACGAGATCACGAGCCTCGTCCGCGGCACGCGAGCCGGCTGATCCTCCGTCTCGCCGGGCGGCGGGGGACGAGCCCCCGCCCTACGGTCAGCTCGTGCGTTTCATGGTAAGAAGAGCCCCAATGGATCTGGCCATCCGGAACGCTCGCGTGCGCGGTCAGCGGGATCTGGTCGACATCGCGGTCGAAGGCGCGCGGATCGCCGCCGTCGGCCCCCGCCTGACGGCCGTGGCGGGCGAGGAGATCGACGCCGCCGGGGGGCTCGTGGCGCCCGGCTTCGTGAACCTCCACCTGCACGCCGACAAATCGCTGCTCGGCGAGGTCATGCGCCCGAACGTCTCCGGGACGCTGCCCGAGGCGATCGAGATCACCAACGAGTTCAAGCGAATGTACGACCCGGACGAGGTCGCGCGGCGTGCCGGCCGCGTCCTCGAGGCCGGCGTGCAGAACGGGACGACGTTCTTCCGGCTCTTCGCCGACGTCGGCACGATCGGCGGCCTGCGCGCGGCGCGCGGGCTCTTGCTCGCGCGCGAGCGCTTTCGCGATCTCTGCCGGATCCAGGTCGTCGCCTTTCCCCAGGAGGGCCTGCTCCGGGATCCGGGCGCCGCGGAGCTGCTGGAGGAGGCGATCAAGGAAGGCTGCGACGTCGTCGGGGGGCTGCCCTGGTACGAGTACACCGACGCGGAGGCCCGGGAGCACATCGACATCTGCTTCGCCCTCGCGAAGCGGCACGATCTCGACCTCCACATGCTCGTCGACGACACCGACGATCCCGGCTCGCGGAGCCTCGAGTACCTGGCCCGGAAGACCATGCGCGAGGGGTTTCACGGCCGCGTCGCCGCGAGCCACTGCGGCGCCATGGCGGCCTACGACGACGTCTACGCCGCCAAGGTGATCGACATGGTGGCCACGGCCGGCGTCACGATCTCGGTCAACGCGCACATCAACCTGGTGTGCTCGGCGCGGATCGACCGCGAGCCGAAGCGGCGGGGGATCGCGCGGGTGAAGGCGCTGCTCGCGCGCGGCGTCAACGTGATCTCGTCGCAGGACGACGTCAACGATCCGTACTACCCGTTCGGCAAGCCGGACCAGCTGGAGGTGGCGCTGATGATGGCGCACACCGCCCAGCTCACGCTGCCGCACGAGCTGGAGCAGGTGTTCGACATGGTGACGACGAACGCCGCGCGGGCGGCGCGGCTCGACGACTACGGGATCGCCCCCGGCCGGCGGGCCGATCTGGTGGTGATCGACGCGACCTCGGTCCACGAGGCGCTCCGCACCCAGCCGCCGCGGCGGTGCGTGATCCACGAGGGCCGCGCGATCGCCCGCGCCACGCTCTCTCGCGAGCTCCGGCGCTCCCCGATCCCGCGCGGGGGATGACGGCCGCGTTCGTCAGCGTCGAGGGCGTCGAGAAGACGTATCGCGCGCCCGGGCGTGCGCTGCGCGCCCTCGACCCGACGACGTTCGCGCTCGCCTCCGGGGAGTTCGTCTCGATCGTCGGCCCCTCGGGATGCGGCAAGAGCACGCTCCTCATGCTGATCGCCGGGCTCGTTCCGGCCACCGCGGGCGAGATCGTCATTCACGGCGAGCGGGTGCGGCGGCCCTACACGGACGTCGGCGTGGTCTTCCAGCAGGACGCGCTGCTCGCCTGGCGGTCGGTGCTCGACAACGTGCTGCTGCAGATCGACGTGCGGCGGCTCGACCGGCGTCGCTACGCGCCCACGGCCCGCGCCCTGCTGGCGCGCGTCGGGCTCGCCGGCTTCGAGCGATACTACCCGGCGGAGCTCTCGGGCGGGATGCGGCAGCGCGTGGCCCTCTGCCGCGCGCTCGTCCACGACCCGCCGCTGTTGCTGATGGACGAGCCCTTCGGCGCGCTCGACGCGCTCACCCGCGACCAGATGGTGCTCGATCTGCAGCGGCTCTGGCTCGAGGAGCGCAAGACGGTGCTCTTCATCACCCACAGCATCTGGGAGGCGATCTTCCTGGCCGACCGCGTCGTCGTGATGTCTCCTCGCCCTGGGCGCATCGCCGCGGTGCTCGACATCGATCTGCCGCGCCCGCGGCGGCTCGCGATGCGCGAGTCGTCCGAGTTCGGCCGGTACGCGGCGCAGGTGCGCGAGCATTTCCGGGCGTTCGGGCTGCTCTCCGAGACATGAGCACCGTGAGGACCGCCGGCCCGACCGACGGCGACGGCGAGGCGCTTTCCGCCTGGGGCCTGCGCCTGGCGCCCTATCTCTATCCGATCCTCACGCTCATCGGGTTCGTCATCGCGTGGGAGATGTTCACCCGGGTGACGAAGATCTCCCGCCTGCTCCTGCCCGCGCCGAGCGACATCGCCGTCACCCTGGCGACCTCGCTGCCCCTGCTCGCCCACATGAGCGCGATCACGGCGACGGAGTTCCTGCTGGGCTTCGGGCTGAGCGTGGTCGTCGGGATCCCCCTGGGGGCGCTGCTCGTCTACGCGCGGCCGGTGGAGCTGGCCGTCTACCCGCTGCTCGTCGCGTCGCAGACCGTCCCCAAGGCCGCCATCGCGCCGATCTTCGTGGTGTGGCTCGGCGCCGGGCTGACCTCGAAGATCCTGATCGCGTTCACCATCGCCTTCTTTCCCATCGTCATCGACACCGCGGTCGGGCTCCGGGCCGCCCCCGCGGAGGTCGTCAACGTCGTCCGCTCGATGGGGGCCAACGCCTTTCAGGTCTTCTGGTTCGTGCGCCTTCCGAACGCGCTGCCCAACATCTTCGGCGGGCTCAAGGTCGCCAGCACGCTGGCCGTGGTCGGGGCGATCGTGGGCGAGTTCGTGAGCGCGGAGAAGGGGCTCGGCTATCTCGTGCTGGTGGCCAACGGCGAGCTGAACACGACGCTCGTGTTCGCCAGCGTGGTGACCCTTTCCATCCTGGGCGTCGTGTTCTACTTTCTCCTGGAGCTGCTGGAGCGGTTCGTGATCCGCTGGCACGTCTCGGTACGACGTCCCGAGACGGGCACGCTGTGAATCGGACGCCGTGAGGGAGGCCCCCATGGACAGGCAATCGCGCGGACGATCGGTCGGCTCGCGGCGCACGTTCCTCGGGCAGGCGATGGGCGCGAGCCTGGCGCTCTGCGCGGCCCGGGTCGGCCGCGCGTGGGCGGCCGACGAGAAGATCGTGTTCCGCCTCGACTGGATCCCGTTCGGACGTCATGCGCCGTACTACGTGGCCGTGGCCAAGGGCTACTACGGGGGCGCCGGGCTCGACGTCACGGTCGAGCAGGGAACGGGCACGCTCCAGGGGTTCCGCGCCGTGGCCGCCGGCCAGGCCCAGTTCAACTTCGGCGACATCGGCTCGATGATCGTCGTCCGCGGCAAGGAGAGCCTGCCCCTGAAGGCGGTGGCCTGCATCTACCAGAAGCCGCCCCACACGATCTTCTTCATCAAGGGCAAGGGGATCAGCAAGCCCAAGGACCTCGAGGGCAAGAAGATCGCCTACTCGCCGGGCGACGCGGTCAAGGCCGTCTTCCCGGCCTTCGTCAAGGCCAATGGGATCGACGAGTCGAAGGTCGGCTGGCTCTCGGTGGATCCCAACTCGAAGAACAGCGTCCTCCTCAACTACACGGCGGACGCGATGATGACCTTCAACCTCACGCTCCCCGTGCTCCAGAAGGCGGCGCGACCGGGCGACGAGATCGGCACCTTCGTCTACGGCGACTGGGGCGTCGACTTCTACGCCAACGGCCTTCTGGCCATGGAGGACTACATCGCCAAGAAGCCGGACGCGGTGCGCCGGTTCGTGCAGGCGACGCTGAAGGGGGTCGAGTACACGCTCGCCAATCCCCAGGAGGCGGTCGCCATCATGAAGAAGTCGCACCCGCAGCTCAACGAGGAGCTGGCCCTCCGCGAGATGCCGATCCTCAAGGACCTGATCGTCACCGGCTTCACCCGGGACAAGGGGATCGGCCGCATGACGCGCGAGAAGATGCAGCAGACGCGCGATCTCGTGATGCAGTACATGGATCTCAAGACGGCCGTCCCCGTGGACTCACTCTTCACCAACGACTTCCTGGGCTAGCGGCTCGTGCTCGACCTGGTGATCCGCGGTGGCACGCTCGTGATCCCCGGAGTGGGACAGGTGCGTGCCGACGTGGGGATCGCGGATGGACGCGTCGTCGAGCTGGGCGAGAGCCTCGGCGACGGCCGCGAGACCTTCGACGCCCGGGGCCGGACGGTGCTGCCGGGCGTCGTCGACCCGCACGTCCACCTCGGCAACACGCTGGCCTTCGCCGAGGAGGCGCGCACGGAGTCGCGCGCGGCCGTCATCGGCGGCGTCACCACCGTGTGTGTCTTCCTTCGTCGCACCGATCCCTACCTGAAGCACCTCGCCGAGTTCCGGCGCGCCATCGACGAGGGCAGCTACGCCGATGCCGCGTTTCACCTGCAGATCTTCACCGACGAGCAGCTCGCCGAGCTGCCCGCGTGCGCCGAGGAGCACGGGGTGCGCTCGTTCAAGTTCTACATGTCCGGCATTCCGGGCATCGTGCAGTCGGTGAGCGACGCCTTCCTCCTGGACGGATTTCGCCAGGTCGCCGCCCTGGGCCCGGACGCAGTTGCCTGCGTTCACGCCGAGAACGCGAGCCTCGTCGAGCACGGGCGCGCCGAGCTGGCCCGCGCCAAGCCGCAGGGCACCGTGGCCGACTGGGACGCCGCCCATCCTGCCGAGGCCGAGGCGCTGGCCATCCAGACCGCGGCCTATCTCGCCGGACACGCGGACGCGAACCTCTACATCGTCCACCTGTCGAGCCGCGCGGGACTCGACGTCGTCCGGAGGCTCCGGCGGGATGGGGTCCGCCTGACGGTCGAGACGACGAGCCCGTATCTCGGCCTGAGCAGCGACGACCCCAACGGCTTTCTCCTCAAGATGGTCCCGCCGATCCGCACCCGCGCGAACACCGAAGCGCTCTGGGGGGGCTTGCTCGACGGCTCCATCGAGCTGGTAGGAACCGACAACACCTCGCGGACCCGGGCGACCAAGCAGCCGGAGGCGGGGCTTCACGGTGCCCGCCCGGGGTACGCCGGCCTCGGCACCCATCTGCCCGCGTTGCTGCACTTCGGTCACCACGTCCGCGGGGTGCCGCTCGAGCTCCTGGTCGAGCGGATCTGCCGGACGCCCGCGCGCGTCTTCGGGCTCTATCCCAGGAAGGGCACGATTGCCGTCGGCTCCGACGCCGATCTGGTGGTGCTCGACCTCGACCTCGAGCGCGAGGTGCGGCCGTCGACGCTCGCCGGGATGTCCGACTTCTCGCCGTTCGAGGGCAAGCGGCTGCGCGGCTGGCCCGCGGCGACGATCAAGGGCGGCCGTGTGGTGGCGCGGGACGGGCGGCTCGTCGACGACCACCCGCGCGGACGTTACCTGCCGCGTCGTCCGGGAAGCTGACCGCCGCCGCCGAGCGCAGGCCTCTCATCGAATGGCTTCGTGGCGTGTGGCTTGCAGCCGGCAGATGTAAAGGGGGCCCGGCCATGAAGGAGCCATTTCAGCGGGGTGAGTCGGTGACGCTACGCGACGCGGCGACCCCGACGCTCGGCCGGATCGTGTCGGTGAGCCCAGACGGAAGCCGCGTCGACGTCGAATGGCACCGTCGGACCGGACACGATCACGAGATCACGTCCGAGGACACCATCACCCTCCGTCGCGCCCACGAGTCCGAGCTCTTCGAGTGACGACGGGGTCAGGCTTTGACTGCTTAACAGCTCGCGCGATCCGGATGGTTCGGAGCACGAACTGTTAAGGAGTCAAAGCCTGACCCCGGTTCGCACCCCCGTCCGCGCGAGCCTGACGGTCGCGCCGCGAATGCGCGTTCCGCAGTCGGGACAGAAGTAACCGAGCTTCACGGCGTGCCCGCAGGCGTCGTGCACCAGCGTGGTCCCGCGGTGGAGGTGACGCGATCCCCAGGCGGCGAGCGCGCCCACCACGACCCCGAGCTCGCGGCCCTTGTCCGTCAACTCGTAGGCCGCGCGCGGGGGATGGTCGGAATAGAAGCTGCGCCGGATCAGGCCATGCTCCTCCATGAGCTTGAGCCGCTCGGACAGGATGTTCGGCGCGATGCCCGCCAGCGATCTCTGGAGATCCTGAAATCGTCGCTGACCGCCGAGGAGATCGCGGACGATGAGCAGCGTCCAGCGCTCGCCGACCAGCTCGAGCGATTTCGCCACCGGACACGCCTGATCGTAGCGTCTCGACATGGTCTGAGTATAGCTCAAAACTAGTCATTGACCAATCAGCAAGTCACTAGTAATTTACAAGTCATGGCCAGCCAGGTCATCGCCACCACGCCGGTCCCCGCCGAGGGACTGGCCCTGCGCACTCGCCTGCTGCTGGAGGCGCCCATCGTGCCGACGCTGCTGCGGCTGGCCGGGCCCAACGTGGTCGTGATGGTCGTGCAGGCGGCCGTCAACGCGGGCGAGGCGTACTACATCGGCTGGCTCGGCCCGGAGGCGCTCGCCGGCGTCTCGCTCGTGTTTCCGCTCATCATGCTGATGCAGACGATGTCGGCGGGCGGCATGGGCGGCGGCGTGTCGTCGGCGATCGCGCGCGCGCTCGGCTCCGGACGCCGCGACGACGCCAGCGCGCTGGTGCTGCACGCGGTCGTGATCGCTTGTGTCATGGGTGCGCTCTTCACCGTCGCGATGCTGGCGGGCGGGCCCGCGCTCTACGCCGCGATGGGCGGTGTCGGCGGCGCGGCCGCCGCCGCCGTGACGTATTCCAACGTCGTGTTCGCGGGCTCGCTGGCCGTCTGGCTCTTCAACACGCTGGCCAACGTCGTCCGCGGCACCGGCAACATGGCGCTTCCCGCGGGGCTCGTGGTGGGCGGCGCCGTCCTCGTCCTTGCCCTCGCGCCGGCGCTGATCCTGGGCTGGGGTCCGATCCCGTCCTTCGGCATCGCGGGGGCCGGCGCGGCCTTCGTCGGCTACTATGCCGCGGCCACGATCGTGCTCCTCGTGTATCTCCGCTCCGGTCGGGGCCTCGTTCGCCTCTCGGTCGGCGGCGCGCGCCTTCGGTGGCGTCTGTTCCGCGAGATCCTCCGCGTCGGCGTGCCCGGCGCGCTCAACACGGTGCAGACGAACCTCACCGTGGTGCTGCTCACCGGTCTCGTCGGCGGCTTCGGTACGGCGGCCCTCGCCGGCTACGGCATGGGGGCGCGCCTCGAATATCTCCAGATTCCTCTCGTCTTCGGCCTGGGCTCGGCGCTGGTCGCGATGGTGGGCACGAACGTCGGCGCCGGTCACCTTGCGCGGGCGCGGCGCATCGCGTTCGTGGGCGCGACGCTGGCGTTCGCCCTCACGGAGACGGTCGGTCTCCTCGCGGCGCTCGGGCCCGAGGTCTGGCTCGGCCTGTTCACCGATGACCCCGACGTGCTCGCCGCGGGCGCCGTCTATCTGCGCGTCGTCGGGCCCACCTACGGATTCTTCGGTCTGGGCCTCGCGCTGTACTTCGCCTCCCAGGGGGCCGGCCGACTGCTCTGGCCCCTGCTTGCGGGCTTCACGCGGCTGGTGCTGGCCGCGGTCGGCGGCTGGGTGGCGATCCACTGGTTCGGCGGCGGTCTCGCCGCGCTGTCGACGGTGATGGCTCTGGCGTTCGTCACGTTCGGCGTCACGCTCGCTGCCGCCGTGACCGGCGGCGCGTGGCAGTGCGAGGTGAGGCCGGCCGCCGGCCGAGCCGAGCCCTTCAATGATCGAAATCGGCAGTGCGAGGTGAGGCCGGCCGCCGGCCGAGCCGAGCCCTTCAATGATCGAAATCGGACGCGGTGAGGCGCTGCGCAAGGGAGGACGTCATGCCGAAGATGCTCGATCTCATCGAGCAGGTCCTGCGCGGGGAGATCCCACCTCCACCGATCGCGAGGCTCATCGGGTTCACCCTCGCCTCGGTCGAGCCGGGACGAGCCGTGATCGAGTTCGAGGCCGCCGAGCGCCACGCCAACCCGATGGGCACGCTGCACGGCGGCGTGCTGTGCGACATCGCCGACGCCGCCATGGGCATGGCCTACGCGTCTCGTCTCGACGAGGGCGAGACCTTCACCACCCTCGAGCTGAAGATGAACTTCGTGAAGCCGGTGTGGACGGGCAAGCTCATCGCGAAGGGCAGTGTGGTCGGCGGCGGGCGAACGATCGGGCTCGTCGAATGCCGCATCCACGACACGCGCGGACGACTCATCGCGCACGCGACCAGCACGTGCATGACGCTGCGGGGAGACCAGGCGATCGGTCGCTGAGCACGATTTACATTCCGAGGGCGACGCAAATGCGCGGCCCGACGGCAACGTCTACCGGGGTGGAGGTACGAGGGACATGTCACGCTCCAGGGCGGTTCGTCGGTGGATCGGTGGCGCTCTGCTAGTCGGAGTCGTCGGTGTGGGGATGGCCGGATGCATCGCCGTTCCCGTCGGCGGTTATGGTGATCCCGGCTACGGCGGCGGCGTCGGAGTCGCGGCGCCGGGCGTCGTGATCGCTCCCGGGCCGATCGTCATCGGCCCCGGCGGCTATCGCCGCGGCTGGGGCCGCGGATACTACGGCCACCACTACTACGGCTATCGCCGCGGCTGGCGCGGCTAGGACGAGCTGCTGCCCCCGCTTACCCCTCTCCCTCGGCGGGGAGGGGCAGGGGCCGCGGGGACGTAGTTACTCCGCGAACTGGGCGGCGCGCCATTTGAGGGCGGCGCCCAGACCTTCTTTTTCTCTGATCTCGTCGAACTTCGTGCCGACTTCGGTGCGCGCCGCGTAGAGGGGGGCCAGCACGTCCAGGCCGGCGTGGATGGCGTTGCGGAATCCCGCCGCCTCGGCCCCGCGCCGCGTCGCGAGCTTGGTGGCGGCGAGTGACTCGGGAGAGATCAGGGCCAGCCGTCGGGCGAACTTCAGCGTCGCCGCCGGCAGCTCCGCCCGGGGCACGACGCGGTTGATCATTCCCCAGCGGAGCGCGGTCTCGGCGTCGATGGTGTCGCCGAGGTAGAGCAGCTCGCGGGCCCGCCTGAGCCCGACCACGAAGGGCATCACGAGCCCGGGCCCCACGTTGGAGAAGCGGATCTCGGGCTCGCCGAAGACGGCGTCGTCGGCGGCGATGGCGAGATCGCAGAGCATCATCAGCTCGCAGCCGCCGCCGAGACAATGGCCCTGGACGGAGGCGACGACGGGCTTCTTCATGTCCCAGGGCGTCATCTCGAGCTGGACGTCGTCGGTGAGCGACTCGTGCCAGGCGAGCGCGTTGCCGCGTCGCGCCGCGCGCGCCGGATTCGGGGAGATGTCGTAGCCGGCGCTGAAGCTCCGGCCCTCGGCGCGCAGCACGACCACGCTGGTGGCCGGGTCGCGGTCGGCCTCGTGGAAGCGCTCGATGAGCCGACGCTTGAGGTCGACGGTGATGGCGTTGAGCTTCTCGGGGCGGTTGAGCGAGACGACGCCGACGCGGCCGTCGACGGCGTAGGTCACGAGCTCGGCGGTCATGATGGGCTCCTCACGCGCAGGCTGCTGAAAAAGGTCCAGCCTGCGAAGGTTTCGGTATCGTCATGAGCGCGCGCGCGGGACGATGAGCGCGTCGACGACGACGCATCCCTGGCCGCGCGGCAGCACCTTGATGGGGTTCAGGTCGATCTCGGCGATGGCGGCGCGGTCGGCCCACGCGTAATCGGCCAGGGCATAGAGGCAGCGGTGGAGCGCCTCCACGTCGGCGGCCGGCTGGCCCCGGAAGCCGGCGAGGAGCTTCGCCGCGGCCGTCGTTCCGGCGACGAGCGCCTCGGCCTCCCCGGCGCGTAGCGGCAGGGGGCGGAGGCCGATGTCGTCGAGCGCCTCCACCGCCACGCCGCCGAGCCCGAACGCGAGCACGGGGCCGAAGTCGGGGTCGTGGCTCACGCCGGCCAGCACCTCCACGCCACCCGTCACCATGCGCTGAACGACGTAGCCCTCCACGGAGACGCCGCGGAGCGCTCCCGCGCGAGCGGCCTCCATCCGGTCCCACGCCTCGCCGAGGTCGCGCGCGTCCCGGAGACCGACCGCGACGAGACCGAGATCGGTGCGATGCGGCACGTCGTCGGCCACCAGCTTGAGCGCCACGGGGTAGCCGATCGCGCCCGCCGCCGCGAGGGCGGCCTCGCGGGTCGTGCAGAGGACCTCGTGCACCACGGGCAGGCCGGCCGCGGCGAGGAGCCGCTTGGCATCGTGCTCGTGGATCGTCCGTCGCGCGCGGCCGGCGAGGAGCGGCGCGCTCGTCGGACCCGCGGCGACGCGGGGGCGCGGCGCCGCCGGCGGCGCCGCGAACCGGGCGAGGCGATCGATCGCGCGGAGCCCCTGGCGTGTGCCGCCGACGATCGCGATGCCGTGAGCGCTCAGGGCCTCCTGCTGGTCGCGGCGGAAGACGCCGGAGCGCGTGCCCATCAGGTAGAAGGGCTTGTCCGACCCGTGGGCGCCGTCGGCGAGCATGCGCGCGTACGTCATGAACCGCTCGGGCGTGCCCATCGGCGAGGCGTCGGCGCTGTCCGTGCACCAGACGACCGCGTCGACGTCGGGGTCGGCCCCGAGCACGCGGAGCGCGTGCGGCATGTTGGTCGAAAAGTCGCCGTTGCCCCACGCGTCGAGCGGATTGCCGTCGCCGCTGACGGGCCCGATGACGCGCGCGACCTCCGCGCGCGTGGACGGCGTGAGCGGCGGCAGCTCGAGGCCGACGCTCGCGGCCACGTCCAGGATCAGCTCCGCGTGGCCCCCGGAGTTCGTGAGGACGGCCAGGCGGCGCCCCCGGGGCCAGCGCGCCCCCTGGCAGGCCGCGAGCACCTCGGTCATCTCGTCCAGATCGTCGACCTCGATCGCCCGATGCGCGCGCAGGACGGCGGACAGCACGCGCGACTCCCCGGCCAGCCCGCCCGTGTGGCTGGCGATGGCGCGGCGCGCCCGCTCCGTCCGGCCCACCTTGAACACCACGACCGGCTTGCCCGTGTCGGCGGCGCGGTCGAGCGCGGCCACGAACCGCTCCGGCTGCCGCACGCTTTCGAGGAACAGCGCGATCACGCGCGTGCGCGGATCGTCGATCAGATAGTCGAGGAAGTCGACGGCGGCGAGGACGGCCTCGTTGCCCGAGGAGATCACGTGGCTCCAGCCGAAGCGGCGGCAGTCGGCGAGCAGCCCGATGACGATGGATCCGCTCTGGGACACGAGCGCGACGTTGCCGGCGAGCGGAGCGGGATCGCGGAGCGCGTTCAGGTAGACCAGGCTGCGGTCATGGGGACTGATCACCCCCATGCAGTTCGGTCCGCAGAACGCGATCCCCGCCGAGCGGCAGATCGCCACCAACTCGTCTTGGCGGCGGCGCCCGTCGTCGTCGCTCTCGGCGAAGCCCGCGTCGAAGACGACGGCCGCGCGCACGCCGCGCTCGGCGGCGGGTCGGAGCCCATCGAGGACGCGCTCGTGGTTGACGCAGAACGCGAGCACGTCCACGCCGGGGGGCAGCTCCTCGACCGAGCGATAGCAGCGACGTCCCAGCAGCGTCTCGTACTTCGGGTTGATGGGATAGATCTCGCCGGGAAATCCCATCCGCTCGAGATTCTCGAGGATCGTGCGGCCGACGGAAGGACGCTCGGAGGCTCCGAGCACGGCGACCGAGCGGGGCTTCAAGAGCGCGTCGAGATCGATGACTCTCCCCTCCGTTCCGTTGTGATTGACAGGGCCGAGATCGGCCCCGTATCGTACCAAATCTGATCTCGCCCCGGCCGTTCGGCCTCGCCGCCATGCCGTGGCCCGATGTGGAGGGCACATGAAGATCGGCTTCCATCTCACGCCGTTCTGGAGTCCCACGGACCGCGGCGCCACGCGAATCATCGACGAGGCGATCGCCGTCGTGGCCGCCGCCTCGCGGATGGGCTTCGGGTGGGTGTCGATCGGCCAGCACTGGATCTCGCATCCCACGGTGTGGCCGCAGCCGTTTCCGATGCTCGCGCGCCTGGCGCCCGAGACGGGCACGATGCGGCTGAAGACCTCGGTGCTGCTCCTGCCGATCGTCAACGCCGTGGAGGCGGCCGAGAACGTCGCCACGCTCGATCACATCTGCCACGGCCGCCTCGACGTCGGCGTCGCCATCGGCTACCGGGAACAGGAGCTGGAGGCCGCGGGGCTGCTGACGCGCAAGGATCGCGCGCCCAAGCTCGAAGAGTCGCTCGCCCTGATGAAGGAGCTCTGGAGCGGACGGGAGGTCACGTTCCGCGGGACGTACACGCGCGTCACCGCGGGCCGGATGGGATTCACGCCGTTCCAGCAGCCCCACCCGCCGCTCGAGATGGGCGCCCAGAGCGACGGGGCCACGCGCCGGGCCGCGCGGCTCACCGACGGCGTCTTCTTCGGTCCCCAGGTCGCCTGGCGCGACATCGCCAAGCTCGCCGAGGTGTTCCGGGAGGCGCGCGCGGCGAGCGGCCAGCCCGGATCCGGTAGCATCGGCGCCTCGCGGAGCCTCATCGTGGGCACCGACAAGGAGGCGGCACGAGCGGCGGCGCGCGAGTACCTCGAGAAGACGTTCACCATGTACCGGACGTGGGAGATGCAGGAAAGAGGCATGGCCACGCTGCAGCTCTCCTCGGACATCGCCCTCGACGACTGGACGGTCTGTGGCTCGCCGCGGGATTGCGTGGAGACGCTCCAGCGCGGACGGGCGATGGGGCTCGACAAGATCGGCTTCTCGATCTACAGCCTGCCGCGCGAGGTCCAGGCGCGGATCGACTACCTGCAGATGATCGCGGAGCAGATCCTCCGCCCGGCGGACGCCTTCTGAGCGGGCTTCGACCCTTCGCCCTCCACCAGCCATCGACCCTCGCCGAGGCCGCCGAGGTCCTGGCGCGCCATGGTGGCGATGCCGCGCTGTACGCCGGCGGCACCGAGCTGCTGCTGGTGCTCAAGGAACGGCTGCTGGGGGTGCAGAACCTCGTCGACGTCAAGCGGATCCCCGGTCTCTCCGACATCCGCGCCGACAACGGGCACGTGAGCATCGGCGCGACCGCGACACACCGCGCGGTGGAGCGCTCGGAGGTCGTGCACGGACGCTGTCCCCTCGTGGCCGGTGTGGCCCACCACGTGGCCAATATCCGGGTCCGGACGGTCGGCACCGTCGGCGGCAACCTGGCGTTTGCCGACCCGCACAGCGATCTGGCCACCCTGTTCCTGGTCTTCGACGCCGTGGTGCGACTGGCCTCTCGCGGCGGCGAGCGGGCGCTGCCGCTCGCCGAGTTCGTGCGAGGACCGTACGAGACGGCGCGGGCGGAGGACGAGGTCCTGGCGGCGGTGGATCTTCGCCCGTGGCCGGCGCGAACGGCGGGCGCCTACGTGAAGTTCGGCGTCCACGAGCGGCCGACGCTCGGCGTCGCCGTCGCGCTGATGCGCGGCGGCGGGGACGAGGCCGTGAGCGACGCGCGTCTCGCGATCGGCTGCGTGGGACCACGGCCCCAGCGCTCGCTCGCCGCGGAGGCGCGGGTGCGGGGCTGGTCCGCGGCGGAGATCGCCCGGCACGCGGACGAGGTAGCCGCGCTCGCGATCGGCGACCTCGAGGCGGTCGACGACCTGCACGGGTCGGCCGAGTACAAGCGCGAGATGACCCGCGTGTTCGTGCGCCGTCTCCTGGGCGTCGCCGCCGCGCGCGCGGCGGGACGGGAGCTTCATGAACGTTATCCCCATACGATCATCGTGTAGCCTGCGCCTCACGCTCAACGGCCGCGCCGTCGAGCTCGACGTCCGCCCCGAAGCGCTGCTGCTCGACGTCCTGCGCGACCGCCTGCAGCTCAAGGGCGCCAAGCGCTCGTGCGACATGCAGGTGTGCGGCGCGTGCACGGTGCTGGTCGACGGCGCGCCGGTGAGCGCGTGCACGTTCCTCGCCCTCGAGGCCGACGGGCGCGACGTGCAGACGGTCGAGGGGCTCGAAGGCGTCGAGCATCTCGATCCGCTGCAGGAAGCCTTCCTCGACCACGCCGCCATCCAGTGCGGCTTCTGCACGGCGGGCATCCTGATGACGGCCAAGGCGCTGCTCGCCGAGGAGCCGGCGCCGACCCGCGAGCGGGTGGCGGAGTATCTGCGCGGCAGCCTGTGCCGTTGCACGGGTTACCGGAAGATTCTCGATGCGATCACGCTCGGAGGACGGCCGGCGCTCGAAACCGCCGGGCCCTTCCGTGTGGTGGGCAAATCGGTGCGGCGGGCGGATACGATCGAAAAGGTCAGGGGGCGGGCGCGGTACCTGGGCGATATGGAATTGCCGGGGATGGCGCACGCGGCGGTGCTGCGGTCGCCGTACCCGCACGCGCGGATCGTCGGTGTGGACGTCGCGCGCGCGCGGGCTCATCCGGGCGTCTTTGCCGTCCTGACGGCCGCCGATCTCACCTGGTGCGACCCGTTCTTCGGGCCGGCGCTGCGCGATCGCCCGATCCTCGCCACCGACGTCGCCCGCCACGAGGGCGAGCCGGTCGTCGCCGTGGCGGCGGTGGACGAGGCGACGGCCGCCGAGGCCCTCGAGCTCGTGGACGTCGACTACGCGGAGCTGCCCGCCGTCATGACGCTCGAGGAGGCGCTGGCGCCCGGCGCGCCGCTCGTGCATCCGGGCGATCCGCTCGCCGGGCACTTCGCCGATCTCTCGACGCTCAGGCGGCGGCCCGGCACGAACGTCTGCCACCAGTTCGACTACCGGCGCGGCGAGCCGGATGCGGCATTCGCCGAGGCCGCGCTCGTCCTCGACGACACGTACACGTTCCCGCGCGTGCAGCACTACTCGATGGAGCCGCACGGCGCCCTCGCCGCCTGGGACGACGAGGGCGGCCTCACGGTGTGGGCGTCGACGCAGAACCCGTTCTCGGTCCGGGCCGAGCTGGCGAAGATGTTCGACCTACCGGCGAGCCGGATCCGGATCGCGGTGCCGCTGCTGGGCGGCGGCTTCGGCGGCAAGACGTACGCGAAGCTCGAGCCCCTCGCGGCCGCGCTCGCGCGGGTCGCCGGGCGGCCGGTGCGGTTTCTGGCGTCGGTCGAGGACGCGTTCCGCACGGTCCGACGCTGTAGCTCGCGCGTGCGCACCCGCCTGGCCTTCCATGCCGACGGCAGGCTCCTGGCCGTCGAGTGCGAGGCCGATTTCGACGTCGGCGCCTACGCCGACATCGCGCCGCGCGTCGTCCAGAAGGGCACCTACACGACGACCGGGCCCTACCGCGTTCCCCACGTCCGGCTGCACAGCAACGCCGTGTACACGAACACGACGCCGGGCAGCGCGTTCCGCGGCTTCGGCGTGCCGCAGATCGCGTGGGCGGTGGAGTCGATGATGGACGTCGCCGCGGACCGCCTCGGTCGCGATCCCGTGGATCTGCGCCGGCAGAACCTCCTCGCGCACGGCGAGGAGTTCGCGCGCGGCGATACACCGGTCGACGGCAAGCTCGAGGAAAGCCTCGACCGGCTGGTCGAGGCGATCCGGTGGCAGGAGGCCGCCGCGCCGGGCCGGGCCCGTGGCGTGGCCGCCATGATGAAGGCGAGCGTGGCGCCCTCGGTGTCCGAGGCCATCGTGCGCTTGCACGTCGACGGCAGCGTGACCGTGCTCGTGAGCACGGTGGAGATGGGGCAAGGCGCCCGCAGCGTCATGGCGCAGCTCGCCGCCGAGGTGCTCGCGGTGCCGCTCGCGTGCGTGACGGTCGTCCCGCCCGACACCGGCATCACGCCCTACGATCAGACGACCAGCTCGAGCCGCTCGACGACGATGGTCGGTCGCGCCGTCCAGGAAGCGGCCGAGGACGTGCGGGGCCAGCTCTTCCAGATCGCCGCACCGTTGCTCGGCCTGCCCGCCGGCCGTCTCGCCGTCGATGCCGCGGCCGTCGTGGGCGGGGACCGCCGCCTGGCCTACCCGGAGCTGCTCGACCATCGCTTCGGGATGCGCGGCGGAGAGCTGATCGGTCGCGGGGTCGTGGCGCCGGGCCGGACCGAGGCGCCGCTCGGCGGCAGCACGCCGTTCTGGGAGGTGGCGATGGGCGGGGCCGAGATCGCGCTCGACGAGGAGACCGGCGCGATCAGCGTGCAGGCCTACGCCTCGGTCGCCGACGTCGGGCGCTGCATCAATCCCCAGCAGTGCGAGGCCCAGGACGAGGGCGCGGTGATGCAGGGGCTCGGCCACACCCTGCTCGAGGAGATGGTCTACGAAGGGGGCACGCTGCTCAACCCCAATCTCGTCGGCTATCGCGTCCCCCGGGCCGACGACGTGCCGGCGCGCGTCGAGTCCGTGTTCGTCGAGAATGCCGACGGCCCGGGCCCCTTCGGCGCGAAAGGCGTGGGCGAGGGCGCGCTCATCCCCGTGAGCCCGGCCGTCGCCAACGCGCTGGCCCGGCTCACCGGGGTGCGCTTGCGCGAGCTGCCGATGACGCCGGAGCGTGTGTGGCGAGCGCTCCGGGCGCACCGTGCGGCTCCGACGACCGAGCCTCCCCTAACGCTCGGTCCGTGATGCCGTCGGCTTCGCGCATCGCGGTCGCGCTGGCCGTCGTGGTCGGCTACGTCGCTGCGGGCAAGGTCGGTTTGCACTTCGCGTTCCTGCACGCCAGCGCGACGCCGATCTGGCCGCCCGCCGGGATCGCGCTGGCGGCGCTCCTGCTGTTCGGGTACTCCCTGTGGCCCGCCGTGTTCGTGGCGGCCTTCGTCGTCAACGTCACCACCGCCGGCTCGGTCGCGACCGCGCTGGGAATCGCGCTCGGCAACACGCTCGAGGCCGTCATCGGGGCGTGGCTCGTCAACCGCTTCGCGGGCGGCGCCGCCGCCTTCGAGCGCGCGCGCGACGTCTTCCGGTTCGTCGCGCTCGGCGGCCTGGTCAGCACGACGATCGGCGCCACGATCGGCGTGACGACGCTCGCCCTCGCCGGCGATGCCTCGTGGGTCGACTACCGGCCGGTCTGGTTCACGTGGTGGCTCGGGGACGCCGCCGGCGACCTGATCGTCGCGCCCCTGATTCTCCTGTGGGCGCGCGAGCGGTACCCGGGCGGCTTGCGCGGACGGCTGCCGGAGGCGCTGCTGCTCCTGGTGTGCGTCCTCAACACGGGGCTGCTCGTGTTCGGAGGCGTCTTGCCGGCCGGCCTGCGCAACGCGCCGATCGCCTTCCTGTGCCTGCCGATCTTGCTGTGGGCGACGTTTCGCTTCGGACCGCGAGAGCTCGCGACCGTGATCGCCGTCCTCTCGACGATCGCCATGGTGGGAACGCTCCGCGGATCGGGGCCATTCTCGCGCGGCACGCCGCACGAAGCGTTGCTGCTGCTCCAGGGCTTCATTTCGACCGTGGCCATCACCCTCTTGCCGGTGGCCGCCCTCGTCCACGAGTGGCGCCGGGCGGAGCAGGAGCGGGCACGGCTGCTCGTGGAGGAGCAGGCCGCGCGTGGCGAGGCCGAGACGGCGAACCGGGTCAAGGATCAGTTCCTCGCCATGCTCAGCCACGAGCTGCGAAACCCTCTCGGCGCCATCACCACCGCCGTCCATCTGCTGAAGCTCGTGGACCCCGCCGCGACCCAGGGCCGCGAGGCACTGCGCGTCGTCGAGCGTCAGACGGCGCATCTCGCGCGGCTCGTCGACGATCTGCTCGATGTCTCGAGGGTCATGGCGGGCAAGATCTCCCTCGACCGGCGGCCGCTCGATCTCTCCGAGGTCATCGGGCGGGCCCTGGCCGCGCTCGCCGGGCACGAGCGCATGATCC
>WNGF01004148.1_pt2 | contig 19908 bp, 17 predicted proteins | sample 5400641 | NCBI WGS metagenome assembly WNGF01 (sample SAMN13153371, study PRJNA577476) | soil metagenome | isolation source: 80 cm soil or saprolite under grassland replicate 2 | place: USA:California | collected 2016-06-15
CGTCCGCACCGTGCCGGGCAAGCATCTCGTCGTCGGCCGCGCGCTGAACCGGCTGATCAAGATCGCCTTCGAGAAGCATGGGATCGCCGGGCGCGACCCCTCGCCGGTGCTGCTGACCGGCCCGGCCGCTGCCCTCGCCGCGACGCCGGGTGAAGCTGACGGCGGGGCGGCGGTGGCACCGGCGCAGCGCCTAGTCTCTTCCCGCTGAGCATCAGAGCCGACAGCCGGGCGCGGCGTCACTCGGTTGCCGCGGCAAGCAGCGCCGCAGCCGCCTCGGGATCGGCGCAAGCCAGCACCGCTTCGGCCTCGCGTCGCGCGAAACCGGCGCGGGCAAAGGCAGCGAGTTCCCGGCCGTGGTCGGCCGGCCCCCGCCGGAACGGACCGAGCCGGCGGCGGCGAGCGAAGACGGAGGCCGCCGCGAGATCCGGGTCGGGCGCGGTTTCCCGCAAAGCCTGCAATGCCGCCGCCCGGTCGTCGGCGCCGACGCCTTTCGCCATCAGCCCGGCGGCGATCTTACGCAGCGACTGGCCGCGGGCAAGGCGCGCCCGCGCCCGGCCGGCGGCATAGGCCACATCGTCGATCAGCCCCGCATCGAGATAGCGGCCGACCAGCGCATCGATCAACCGATCGGCCGCGCGCACCGCCTCGTCATCACCGCTTGCGCTCCGTCGCACCCGGCGGCGCAGCACACGGCGCAGGTTCTCGGCCGAACTGGCAAAGCGCTCGAGATAGCCGAGCGCCCATCTCTCGAGCACAGCGGGCTCGATCGATCTGGCCTCCGTCTGCGTCATCCCGCTCCGGCAATCGATCACCACGGTCCCCGCCATTCTCCACTATCATGGCTGCGATAAAAGTCTTTTCGGGACATCGCGTTGAGTGACGCCGGCCCTTCCCTCAACCCTGCCAGCAAGCCGCGGCTGCGCATCCTGGTCCCGCTGATCGTCGGCTGCGCCTTTTTCATGGAGGGGCTCGACTCGACGATGATCGCGGTGTCGATCCCGGCGATGGCCGACAGCCTCGGCGACAGCCCGCTGCGCCTCAACCTGGTGATTACCTCCTATCTGTTGAGCCTGGCGGTGTTCATCCCGGTCAGCGGCTGGATCGCCGACCGGCTCGGCGCGCGCCGCGTATTTTGCGCCGCGGTGCTGATCTTCGCCGGCGGCTCCGCCTTGTGCGGGCTGGCGACAAATCTGCCGATGCTGATCGCGATGCGGGTCGTGCAGGGCTTCGGCGGCGCGATGATGACCCCGGTCGGCAGGCTGATCCTATTGCGCAGCTTCCCGCGCGCCGGGCTGGTCTCGGCGATGAACTGGATGACGATCCCGGCGATGATCGGGCCGATGGTCGGGCCGATCGTCGGCGGCGCGCTGACCAGCTACGCCTCCTGGCGCTGGATCTTCTACCTGAACATCCCGATCGGGGTGATCGGCGGCGGCCTGGCGCTGTGGCTGTTCGAGAATTTCCGCGCCCCGGCGCCGGCGCGTTTCGACCTCGTCGGCTTCGTGATCGCCGGGGTCGGGCTGTTCCTGCTGGAATTGGCGATCGAGAATGTCGGGCGGCCGATGCTCCCGCCGGCGCTCGGTTTCACCTTCTTCCCGCTCGCCTTGATCATGCTGCTGGCCTACTGGCACCACGCCCGGCACAGCCCGTCGCCGGTGCTCGATCTCAACCTGCTCAGCATCAAGACCTTCAATATCGGCACGATGACGGGGGGCCTTTGTCGCATGGGCCTCGACGCGACGCCGTTCATGTTGCCGCTGTTGTTTCAGGTCGGCTTCGGGCTGAGCCCGGTCGAGGCCGGATATCTGAGCTTCTCCTCGACTTTGGGGGCAATGTTCGTCCGCACCTTCTCGCGCCTATTGCTGCGCCTCGTCGGCTTTCGCCGCACCCTGGTCGGCGGCGCGTTGTTGTCCGCCGCGGTCACCGCCGGCTACGCATTGCTCAGCGCCGAGACGCCGCATTGGGTCATCGTCCTGGTGGTGCTGATCGCCGGCTGCATCCGCAGCATCCAATATCTGGCGCTGAACACGATCAGCTATGCCGATGTCCCCTCGGCGATGCTGAGCCGCAGCACCAGCGTCGGCGGCGTCGTGCAGCAGCTGGCGCGTGGTTTCGGCGTCGCGATCGGCGCCGCCTTGCTGGCGGTGGTCGCCGGAACCGAACGGGTCACCACCGAGGATTTTCGCATCGTCTTTCTGCTGGTCGCGCTGATCCCACTGTTCTCGGCCTTCGGCTTCCTGCGCCTCACCTCAGCCGATGGTGCCGAAGTCAGCGGCTACCGGGTGGGCCAGGGCGTGACCGTGAAGGCGGGCTAGCTAGCTGCCGCGAATTGACAGGTCGCGGGCGATCCCCATAGTCTCTCGCTTTCCTGCTCGATGCCCCCCGGGGTCGGCATGACCGGCCTGTCGCGGCGAGGAGAGTGGCGATGATGCGCAATCCCGGCACGATCAGCCGGCCTTGGGTAGCGGCATGCGAGATCGTGCCGCGGGCGGAACGGCGACGACGATAAGGCTCGCGTCGCCTCCAGCTTTTCCGCCACTCATCGCACAGGAGAATTGCCGTGATTCCAGCTGTAATGCCGACCTATGGCCGGTGGGACGTCGCCGTCGAACGGGGCGAGGGTTGCTACCTCTACGCCACCGATGGGCGCAAATTTCTCGATTTCACCAGCGGCATCGCCGTCACCTCGCTCGGCCATTGCCATCCGCAGCTGATCGAGGCGGTCACCGCCCAGGCGCAGAAGCTCTGGCACACCTCGAACCTGTTCCAGATCCCCGGCCAGCAGCGCCTGGCCGAGCGGCTCGTCGCCAACAGCTTTGCCGATACCGTGTTCTTCAACAATTCCGGGGCCGAGGCGGTCGAGCTGTCGCTCAAGGTCGCCCGCAAATACCAGAGCGAGACCGGCCACCCCGAGCGCTACCGGGTGATCGGCTGTCACGGTTCGTTTCACGGCCGCAGCTTTGCGACCCTGGCCGCGGCCGGCGCCGAGGGTTACCTGCAGGGGTTCGGGCCGCCCATGGACGGGTTCGACCATGTCGCCTTCAACAATCTGAACGAGATGCGCGCCGCGGTCACCGACCAGACCGCGGCGATCCTGGTCGAGCCGGTGCAGGGCGAAGGCGGCGTGCGCGCCCCGTCGTCCGATTACCTGGAGGGATTGCGCGCGATCTGCGACGAGTTCGGGCTGCTCCTCGTCTATGACGAGGTGCAGTGCGGCATGGGCCGCACCGGCAAGCTGTTCGCCCATGAATGGGCCGGGGTTCCTCCCGATGTGATGGCGGTCGCCAAGGCGTTGGGCAACGGCTTCCCGATCGGCGCCTGTCTCGCCACCGAAAAGGCCGCGGTCGGCATGACCGGCGGCACGCATGGCTCGACCTTCGGCGGCAACCCGATGGCGGTCGCCTGCGGCAACGCGGTCCTCGACGTGATGCTCGACCCGAGCTTCTTCGATCGGGTGCAGCGCACCTCGCGGCTGCTGTGGAACAAGCTCTCGGCGCTGACCGAGGCGTATCCGAAGCTGTTCGCGGAACCGCGCGGCTCGGGGCTGCTGCTCGGCATCAAATGCGTCATCCCCGCCGGCGATTTCGTCGCCAAGCTGCGCGCCGAGGGGCTCCTCTGCCTGACCGCCGGCGACAATGTGCTGCGCATCCTGCCGCCGCTGATCGTCGGCGAGCGCGAGGTCGAGGAGGGGCTCGGCATCATCGACAAGGTGGCCAAGGAATGGCCCGCGTCATGAGGGCGGTGGCGCCCAGCTCGATCAAGGGGGGCGCCACCCTGCTCGGCGGCCGGGCAGACAACTTACGACCTGGGGCCGGCCCGCCGCGGCATTTCCTCGACATCGACCAGTACGATGTGGGCGACCTGCGCAGCATGATCGACCTTGGCGTCGCCTATAAGAACGGCCGGCATGACCGGCCGCTCGAAGGCAAGACCCTGGCGATGATCTTCGAGAAGCCGTCGACCCGCACCCGCGTGTCCTTCGAGCTGGCGATGCGCCAGCTCGGCGGCGATGTGATCATCCTCAACACCGCCGACAGCCAGTTGGGGCGCGGCGAGACGGTGGCCGACACCGCGCGCGTACTGTCGCGCTATGTCGACGCGATCATGATCCGCACCAATCACGCCGAGAAGCTCGCCGAACTGGCGCGGCATGCCACCGTGCCGGTGATCAACGGGCTGACCGATTCTTCGCACCCCTGCCAGATCATGGCCGACGTGATGACCTTGCAGGAAAAGAAGGGGCCGGTCGGCGATACGGTCGTGGCGTGGAGCGGCGACGGCAACAATGTCGCGGTCAGCTGGGTGCATGCCGCGGTGCGCTTCGGGTTTGCGCTGCGGCTCGCCTGCCCCGAGCCGTTGCAGCCGCCCACTTCGGTGATCGACTGGGCGCGCCGCGAAGGCGGTCGGATCAGCCTGACCCAGGAGCCGGAGGAGGCGGTCGCCGGCGCCGATTGCGTCGTCGCCGACACCTGGGTGTCGATGGGGGTCGAGGCCAGCGTCAACCGGCACAACCTGCTCGCCCCCTACCGGGTCGACGAGCGGCTGATGGCGAAGGCCAAGCCCGACGCCATATTCATGCATTGCCTGCCGGCGAAGCGCGGCGAGGAAGTCACCGCGGGGGTCATCGACGGCCCGCAATCGGTGGTCTGGGACGAAGCGGAAAACCGGCTGCACGTCCAGAAGGGCATCCTGGCCTGGTGCCTGGGTTGACATCTTCCCTCTCCCGCCCAGGGAACTCCACGGGGGGAGAGGGTGCCTGAGGGCGGAGCCCGAAGGCGGGTGAGGGTATTTCGGCTCGACCGACCCTCACCCTCCCACGCCCCCGCTCGGCGCAAGCAAAGCTTGCGCCTGGCGGATCGGCGCATCGAAGATGCGCCGGACGTGGGCCCCCTCCCTCTCCCGCAGTGCGGGCGAGGGGCTGAACCAAGCGGAGTCCATTGTTTTGCCCGTCGAATCCGATCCCAGAACCGACGATCTCGTCCAACCCTTTCGCATCGACCCATTTGCGCTGCGCGGCCGCCTGGTCCGGCTCGGCCCAACGGTCGACCGCATCCTGTCGCAGCACGATTATCCCGAGCCGGTCGCGGCCGTCCTGGGCGAGGCGATCGCGCTCGCCGTCGTGCTCGCCGGCGCTCTCAAATATGACGGCATCTTCACCTTGCAGACCAAGAGCGACGGGCCGATCCGGCTGATCGTCGCCGACGTCTCGACCGAGGGCGCGGTGCGCGGCTATGCGCAGTATGACGCGGCGCGCCTCGGCGAAGGCGAGCTGCGGCCAGGCCAGAGCCCCTCGGTGCCGGAGCTGATCGGCTCGGGCTACATCGCCTTCACGGTCGATCAGGGCGAGGACACGGAGCGCTATCAAGGCATCGTCGAGCTGATCGGCAGCAACCTCGCCGAATGCGCTCAGCATTATTTCCGGCAATCCGAGCAGATCCAGGCCGGGATCAAACTGTCGGCGGCGCGATCCGGTCCGGGCGGGACGTGGCGCGCCGGCGGGCTGATGCTGCAGCGGGTGCCGCCCGAGGGCGGCTATTCGGTGATCGCCGACGATGTCGAGGATGGCTGGCGCCGCGCGATGGTGCTGATGAGCTCGGCGACCGCGGCCGAGCTGGTCGACCCGGAATTGCCGCCGCGCCGGCTGTTGTTCCGCCTGTTTCACGACGAGGGGGTGCGGGTCTACCGCACCCATCCGTTGGAAGCGCGCTGCCGCTGCTCGCGCGAGCGCATCGCCCGCATCCTGCGCTCCTTCCCGGCCGAGGATATCGAGGATATGCGCAAGGACGCGGTCACCACCGTGACCTGCGAGTTCTGCAACACGCGCTACGACTTCAACAGCGCCGAGTTCGCGCCGCTCGAGTCGGCCTAGCCGCGCGGTTGTCATGGCGAGGAGCGCGGCGACGAAGCAATCTCGACGGCCATCCCACACCGGCACGAGATTGCTTCGCTTCGCTCGCAATGACACCAAGGTGATATGACCCCGCGCCCCCTCGCCGACCCGATCCTGATGGAGGTGTTCTCGAACCGCCTCCTGTCGATCACCGAGGAGATGGGCTCCAACCTGATCCGCGCCTCGTTCTCGACCAACATCAAGGAGCGGCGGGACTGCTCGATCGGACTGTTCGACGCCGGCGGGCGGCTGATCGCGCAGGCGGCGCACATCCCGCTGCATCTCGGTTCATTGCTCGGCGCGGTCGAGGCGGTTATGCGGGACTTCCCGCTCGCCGGGATGCGCGAAGGCGACGCCTATATCTGCAACGACCCCTATCTCGCCGCCGGCACGCATATGCCGGACATCTCGCTCGTGACGCCGGTGTTCGTCGAGGGCCTGCCGCGCTTTTTCACCGCCAATATCGGTCATCACGCCGATGTCGGGGGGCGGGTGCCGGGCTCGATCGCGGCTGCCGCTCTGAGCGTCTTCGAGGAGGGCATCCGCATCCCGGCGACCCGCATCCGGCACGGGAGCGAACTCGACCGCGGCTTGTTGCGGCTGATCGCCGAGAACACCCGCGAGCCCGAGGAACGCACCCTCGACCTGCAAGCGCAGATCGCCGCCAACGACCTCGGCACAAGGCGCATGCAGGAGCTGGTGGCGCAGGTCGGGATCGAGGCGGTGTCCACCGCAATCGACGATATCCTCGCCTATACCGCGCAGCGCCTGCGTAACCGCATCGCTGCGCTGAAACCCGGCGCCTACAGCTTCACGACCTATCTCGACGATGATGGCGGCGGCAACGAGAAGGCGCCGATCACGGTGACGGTGCGCGTCGCCGGGGACCGGCTCGACTTTGATTTCGCCGGCTCGGCGCCGCAGTCAAAGGGCGCCCTCAACGTACCGGAGAGCGGCCTCAAGGCGACCGTGTTCTATGCCGTCAAGGCATTGCTCGACCCCGGCCTGTTGCCGAACAGCGGCTTGTTCGACGCGGTGCGGATCACCGCGCCGGAAGGCTCGATCGTCAACCCGCGCTTTCCGGCCGCGGTCGGGGCCCGCAGCATCACCTGCCAGAAGATCGCCGGCGCGATCTTCGGCGCCTTCCGCGGCTTGCTGCCGCCCGAGCAGGTCATGGCGTCGAGCAACGACGTCCTGCCGGCGATCGTGTTTTCCGGCCGGCACCGGCGCCACCAGCGTACCTATGTGTACCTGGAGACATTGGGTGGCGGCGCCGGGGCGCGGCTCGGCCGCGACGGCATGGACGGGATCCAGGTGCATGTCACCAACACCTCGAACCTGCCGGTCGAGGCGCTCGAAAACGAATACCCGCTACTGGTCGAGGAATACGGGCTGGTGCCGGGCTCTGGCGGCACCGGGAGGTCGCGGGGCGGGCTGGGTATCGCGCGGCAGATCCGTGCACTTGAAGACGGCACCGTGTTCGGCTGCCGCAGCGACTCTCACCTGACCCGCGCCGAAGGCGTCTTCGGCGGCGACCCCGGCGCCCCCGGCCGCCTCGTCCGCAACCCCGGCCGCCCCGACGCGCAGGAATTGCCCTCGAAGGTCTCGCGCCTCGTCCTCGCGGCCGGCGAGTCGATGCGCATCGAAACCCCGGGCGGCGGCGGCGCCGGCCCGCCCGACGAGCGCGACCCCGAGGGTCGCGAGGAAGACATGAGCAGCGGCAAGGTCACTGGGTAGATCAAGCCAGCTTGATTTCAGCGGTTCCAAAGTTCACTTTCAGAGCGTCCGGTTTGGGCGGATCGTCCCTTTCGAAGCATGGGCACCATGGACGAAGCGAAATCGATTTTCGACGAGATCGACGAGACGGAAGAAGCGCGCGCGATCGCCGAAGCCGAGGCCGAGATCGATGCCGGACAGGGGGTCCCGCATAAGAAAGTGCGGCGCTGGCTGCTGAGGCTTGCAAAAGGCAAGGTCACGCCGCCTCCGTGCAAGTAATCTGGTCGCCGGCAGCGCTTCGAGAAATCAGCCAAATCTATCATTACATCGCGCAGTTCAATCCACACGCCGCTATCAAGCTGGCCGAAGAGCTGTTCACGGCGGGCGACAGTCTTGTGACCTTCCCTAGTCGCGGCCGCCCAGTGCCCGGCACGGCTTTGCGCGAACTGACGGTTGTCTACCCTTACATTATTCGGTACCGCGTCGCTGACGACCACGTGCGTATCCTGCGCGTGCGCCATGGCCGAAGGCGCCCGTGACGCCCCATCGGACGGCGAGGTAATCTCGTCACCGCACTCCTATAGTGGGGCGGCACGCCACGATGGAGTCTCGAGATGGCCAAGCGCCAGAGCGTCAATTTTCCCGGTTTCGCGCACCAGAACCCGATCCCCAACGCCAGCCGCATCGGCAATGTGATGATGTCGAGCGTGATCAGCGGCGTCGATCCGGGCACCCGCAACCTGCCGGCCGATCTGGCGGGGCAGGTGCGCAACCTGTTCACCCATATCGGGCGCGCCGTCGAGGCGGCGGGCGGCACCCCCGACAACATCCTGAAGATCACCTTCTGGATGAAGGAGCCGGCGACCGGCCGCGCCGCCCTCAACGAAGAGTGGGTCAAGATGTTCCCCGACCCGGAGGCGCGCCCGGCCCGCCACACCCTGGCGCTCGGAGCGGAAAGCAACGCGCTCGTCACCTGCGATTTCGTCGCGGTGTTCGGGTAAGGCAGACCAAAGCCCCTCTCCCGCACTGCGGGAGAGGGTGCCTGAGGGCGCAGCCCGAAGGCGGGTGAGGGTGTTTCTGCGGCCGACACCCTCACCCGGCTCGCCCTTCAGGCTCGCCACCCTCTCCCGCGCTGCGGGAGAGGGGCAAAGCACCGAAACGCCATCGGCATTTGATCTCATGTCTTCGGTGCGGCGGCGCTCCGCGGATTGAGGCTCTGGATGTGGCCGCTTTCGGTGCCGGCGGTCGGGTCGATCACGGCGTTGATCAGCGCCGGCTTGCCAGAGGCGAGCGCCTCGGTCAGCGCCCGGGTGAGGCTCGGCGTATCGGTGCAGTGATAGCCCTTGCCGCCGAATGCCTCGATGATCTTTTCGTAGCGCGCGTCGCGCAAGAGGCCGGTTGGCGAGTAGGCGCTGCCGGCCGGGTCGCCGCGATAGACGCCGTTGTTGTTGAAGATGATCGTCGTCACCGGCAACTCGTAGCGGCAGATCGTCTCCACTTCCATGCCGCTGAAGCCGAAGGCGCTGTCGCCCTCAATGGCGACCACCGGCTTGCCGGTCACCGCGGCGGCGCCGACGGCGTAACCCATGCCGATCCCCATGACGCCCCAGGTGCCGCTGTCGAGCCGGTGGCGGGGCTTATCCATGTCGATGATGTTGCGGCCGAAATCGAGCGTGTTGGCGCCTTCGTTGACGATATAGACATCCGGCTGGGTGGCGAGCGCATTGCGGACAGCGCGCAGTGCGGAGGAAAAATTCATCGGGCTCGGATCGGCGTTGAGCCGCGCCGCCATGCGCTCGACGTTCTGCTGCTTGCGCTTGCCGATCTCGTCGGTCCAGGCCACCTGGCGCTTGATCTGCCCCAGCTTCAGCGCGGCGTTGAACGCGGCAAAAACCGACTTGATGTCGCCGACGACCGGCGCGGCGATTGCCCGGTTGCTGTCGAACTCGGTCGGCGAGATGTCGACCTGGACAAACCGTGTGGTCTCGGACCACAGCGGCGCCCGGCCGTGCGACAACAGCCAGTTGAGCCGCGCTCCGGCCAGCAATACGACATCGGCATTGCCGATCGCATACGAGCGGGCGGCGGCGGCCGATTGCGGATGCTCGTCGGGCAAGAGGCCCTTGGCCATCGACATCGGCAGGAATGGCATGCCGGTGGTTTCGATAAACGACCGGATCTCCGCGTCGGCCCGCGCGTAGGCGGCGCCCTTGCCGAGAATCGCCAGCGGGCGTTGCGCCGTCGCCAGCAGGTCGAGGGCGCGCACGACGGATTCGGGGGCCGGGGGAGAGGGCGGCGCCGGATCGACCACCATGACCAGCGACTTTTTCGCCGTCTCGACGTCGAGAGCGGAGCCCAGCACCTCGGCGGTCAGATCGAGATAGACACCGCCCGGCCGCCCCGAGGAAGCGGCGCGGATCGCCCGGGCGATGCCGATGCCGATGTCCTGCGGCCGGTTGATGCGGTAGGCCGCCTTGGCGAACGGCCGGGCGGCGGCCAACTGGTCCATCTCCTCGTAATCGCCCTGTTCGAGATCGACGATCGCCCGGTCGGAGGAGCCGCTGATCAGGATCATCGGGAAACAGTTGGTCGTGGCGTTGGCGAGCGCGACCAGCCCGTTCAGGAAACCGGGGGCCGAGACCGTCATGCAGATGCCCGGTTTCTGGGTCAGATAGCCGGCGATCGCCGCGGCGTTCCCGGCCGATTGCTCGTGCCGGAAGCCGAGATAGCGGATGCCTTCATTCTGCGCCAGCCGCAAGAGATCGGTGATCGGGATGCCGGCCACCCCGAAGATCGTGTCGACCCCGTTCAGCTTCAGCGCCTCCACCACCAGGTGAAAGCCGTCCGTCATATCGCCCGGCATGTCCTCTGCGCTCATCTCGTCCACCCTTCCTCCGACATGGCGCCAGCGATCATCGAGCCGGTCCGCCCAATCGGTCGCCGCCCGCCGAATTTGCCGTCCTATACCATCAATTTCCCCGGCCAGTCGCATCATCACGCGATGCTGAAATTCAATGCTCGATAAAGGGCAAAGTCATTGATGACCGGCACGCTGAATTGTGCGCAAACATCTGGAAGCTTCCTGTTCGCGCGCTTCTTGCTGGGTCCTGACGCCTCGCGCGTGACGACGACGCGGTCGGGCCCACCAAGCGCAGCGGCGACCAGAAACGGATCGCGTCCAATTTCCTCTAGCTCCACATCGTTGAGATCAGGCGCGTAACCCTCGACAATTATGCGCCTAACACGAGAGCCGTTGGTTGTCTCCTCCAATATGATCGCGTTCTTCACGTTGCTGCGCTTCAGCCACGTTCCCAACATGTCCGCGCTTGCGGTAACCTCGTGGTAAATCTCCAGTGGCATTTTGATGACATCCGCCGTCGCCATGGACAGGAGCCAACTCCAAAACGCCGGTATACGGTCCATCGGGTAATAGTCCGCATGCGCCCGGATGAGCACATTGGCGTCGAGAAGGTAGAGCGTCATGCCGCTCCAGGACGTGCCAGAAGCGGCCCGACACTAGCTGGGCTGACGCCGAGGATTTTGGCGGCTTTGGTGTGGGTGATAACGTCACCCTGCAGGCCGCGACGTACCACATCAAGAAGCGCGCGACCTAACTGGTGCCGTCTGACGGTGTAGTAAGACGGACCGGCACCCTCCGGATCGCGACTCGCACTGCTCTGCTGCTTGAGCCGACGCAGGCGTTCCGCGAAGTAGCCGAAAAGCTCCCCCGCTATTTGATCGCTGATCCAGCCGCTGCGGAGATATCGGTATGTCACGAGTGCCTGGCTTACGTTCCAAGCCCGCGCAAGCTCCTCGGTGGAGCGAAGGACCGTCTGAAAATCGGCAGCCCGGATTACCGGGGAGCCCGTCAGCGCGGCAGCGGGTAGGAGAAGCTCACTCGCCACGTCATTGCAGAAGCGCTCAACCTTGTTGGGCGCAGGGCTAGCGAGAGAACCGCTGACTCCACTTGCACCAACCCAGATGTGCGCCAGTTCGTGTAGCAACGTGAAGGAGCGCGCCGCCTGGGCGTCGTTGTCATTGATGACGATGAACGGCGCGACAGCATCGGCGATTGCAATGCCGCGAAAAACATTTTCGCCGATGTCGGTGTGGTAAGAGCCAACGTCCCCAAGCAGAAGGACGTATACACCAACACGCTCCACAGCGGCACGGAGGAGGGCGAACAAAAGCTCCGGCCCTTTCGCCTCTCGCTGCGCGCTGAGCGTGACACCTAGACAGGAGCGGATGGCTGCGGCAACGCGTATCGGATCGTCGCCAACAAGCGCCGTTCCCACGAAAGGAAGAGGAACGGCCTCTTCTTCATCCTCAAGCATTGCCAGGAGGAGCTGCTGGCGCGCTCGGAGGTCGCGCAGAAGGGCGTCAAGGATCGCATTGTCCCGCGGCGTTATTTGTGCGCCGGTGGTGCGAAAGTCTTCACCGCGCTCGCCGCGCGCGGGTGGTTCAGCAAGATAAAACACGATAAGCGGGCGACGGTAAGCGGTTGCGGCGCGCAAGAGCTGAGCCACAGTGAGCGCTTTCCTGCCGCTCTCGATGTCGGCCAATTTGTCGGCGGCGGAGCTGCGGGCGGAGGTGGTCAAGCCGAGGCGCTCCGCAGCTTCGTCCAGGGTCAAGCCAGCGGTCTCGCGCGCCCATCGCAGCACGCGCGGATTAATCTCCTGCGCATTATCCACAGCAGGTGTTGTAGGAATGTCGTCTTGGTCACTCACGAGTACCACTCTACCTATAACCGGCAGAATTCAAACTACGACATCCCTATTTGCGGGGCAGCGCCGGCGAGATTGCCACGCGAACATCCGCCCTCCGGGTCGCAAAAGCGGGTTGCCGAGTTCTGGTATACCAGATACCATAGGTCATGCTCGACGCCAACTCGCGCCCCGGCCCTACCCTCGACATGCCGCGGCTGGACACCAGCAGCAGCTTCGCCAAGGAGGCCTATGCCGCCTTAAAGCGGGCGATCACCGCGATGGACATCTACGACCACCCGGGCGAGATCAGGCTCGACGAGCGGCGGCTCTCGGAGGGGCTCGGGGTCAGCCGCACGCCGATCCGCGAGGCGATGACCCTCTTGGAGCAGGAGGGGTTTGTCCGCACCCGGCCGCGCCGCGGCATCTATGTCGTCAAGAAAACGAAGCGCGAGATCGTCGAGATCATCACCGTGATGGCGGCGCTCGAAAGCATGGCGGCGCGGCTCGCCGCCGAGCGCGCCTCGGATGCCGAGATCGCCGAACTGCGCCGGCTGATGGACGCCTTCACCGACGGCCGCAATACCGACCGGCTCGACGACTATTCTGACGCCAATATCGCCTTTCACCAGGCGATCATCCGGATGAGCGGCTGCGCGCTACTGGCCGAGATGACGGAAAACCTGTTCATCCACATGCGGGCGATCCGCAAGATCACGATCCATCAGGACAACCGTGCGGTCCGCTCGATCTCCGACCATATGCGGATCATCGAGGCGCTGGAGCGGCGCGACGCCGATCTTGCCGAGCGGCTGTCGCGGCAGCACGCGATGGGCCTTGCCGCGCATGTCGAGCAGCACGGCGATTTCCTCGACATGACACGCGAGGACAGGTGAGAAAAAATGGCGATCGATACACTCGCCTACGTCAAGGAACTCGAAGCCGCCGGTGTCGATCGCGCGACGGCCGAAGCGCATGTGAGGGCGCTGACCGATCATGCGCTACCCGATGTCGCCACGAAGGCCGATCTCAACCTGCTGGAAGCGCGATTGACAGCCCAACTCACAATTCGGTTCGGCAGCATGATTGCGGTCGCTACGGCGGTCTTGCTTGCTGCAAGGTTCTTCGGATGACACCCATCCGTCCCCGGTTTCGCCCGGACGCCCTGCCCGGCCGGCAGAGAAAGGTTGGGTTATTCGCCCGCCGTCCGGCCGGTGATCAATGGGTTCCGGCCTGCGCCGGGACCTGGTTGAGCGCATTGGAGAAGCATTCATGAGCAAGGCACTCGAAGGCGTTCGCATCCTCGATCTGGGGCATGTCCAGGCGGCGCCGACCGCGACCCAATTATTGGCCTGGATGGGCGCCGAGGTGATCAAGGTCGAGATGCCCGGTCGCGGCGACATCACCCGCGGCCAATTGCAGGATGTGAAGGGCGCCGACAGCCTCTATTTCACGATGCTGAACTCCAACAAGCGCTCGATCACGATCAACCTGAAATCGCCCAAGGGCAAAAAAGTGCTGGAGGAGCTGGTCCGCCGCTGCGACGTGGTGGTCGAGAATTTCGGGCCCGGCGTGCTCGACCGGCAGGGCTTCACCTGGGAGCGCTTCCAGGAGTTGAACCCGCGCATCACCTATGCCTCGATCAAGGGGTTCGGGCCCGGCCGCTTCGCCGATTTCAAGGCCTATGAGAATGTCGCGCAATGCATGGGCGGCGCCGCCAGCACGACCGGCTGGGAGGACGGCCCGCCGACCGTCACCGGCGCGCAGATCGGCGACAGCGGCACCGGCGTGCATCTGGTCGCCGGCATCCTCGCCGCGCTCTACCAGCGTGAGCGCACCGGCAAGGGCCAGCGCGTCGAGGTGGCGATGACCGATGCGGTGCTCAATTTGTGCCGGGTCAAGATGCGCGACCAGCAGCGGTTGCACCGCGGCCCGCTCCTCGAATATCCGACCAAGGAGTTTGGCGATGCGGTACCGCGCGCCGGCAACGCCTCGGGCGGCGGTCAGCCGGGCGCCGCCTTGCGCTGCGCCCCGGGCGGTCCGAACGACTATGTCTATGTGATCATCCAGCCACCGTGCTGGGCGCCGCTGATGCGGATCGTCGGCCGCGAGGAACTGGTCCACGACCCGGATTTCGCGACCCCCGAGGCGCGCCTGCCGCGCATCCCGGAATGCTTCTCGATCATCGAGCATTGGACGATCACCAAGACCAAGTTCGAGGTCTTGGACGCGCTCAACGAGTTCGACATCCCGTGCGGCCCGATCCTGTCGATGAAGGACATCTACGAGGACAAGGAACTCTACGAGCGCGGCTATCTCGTCGAACTCGACCACCCGACGCGCGGCCGCTATGTCCAGCTCGGCATGCCGATCAAGCTGTCGGACTCGCCGGCCGAGGTGAAGCGCTCGCCGCTGCTCGGCGAGCACACCGAGGAGGTGCTCGCCTGGCTCGGCTATGACGGCGCCGCCATCGAGGCGATGAAGGAAGAAGGCGCGGTGTAGTAAAGAGGAGCGCCGGCGTCCCGCCGGCATGCCGGCCAGAGGCCGGCGGTCCAGGAGGGACTGGATTGGCTCAGTCATCGCATCACGACCGGCGCATCCATCCCGGGTCCGGGCGGCGGCGCGGGCCCGACCATCCGAAAGGCCGGCAAATCGAGCCGGCCGCGCTCGACGAGGTGCGCGCCTTGCTTGGCGAGCGCGAGCGGCGACGCGACCTCTTGATCGAGCATCTGCATCTATTGCAGGACCATTTCGGCTGTCTGCATGCCCGTCATCTGGTGGCCTTGGCAGAAGAGATGCGGCTGGCTTTGGCCGAGGTCTACGAGGTCGCCTCGTTCTATGCCCATTTCGACATCGTGATGGACGACGAGGCGGCGCCGCCGCCGATCACCGTCAGGGTGTGCGACAGCCTCTCCTGCGCGCTGTTCGGCGGCGAGACGCTGATCGACGACCTGCGCGCCCGGCTCGGCGATGGCGTGCGGGTCGTGCGCGCGCCCTGCATGGGCGGCTGCGACAAGGCGCCGGTCGTCGCGATCGGCCATGCACTACATGAGCATGCCACAGAAGACAGCGTCGCCGCCGCGGTCGCGGCCGGCGAGACGCATCCGGAAATCCCGCCTTATCCGGGCCTCGATGCCTACCGCGGCGCGGGCGGTTATCAGTTGCTGCAAGCCTGCCTCGCCGGCCAAAAACCGGCCGAGGACATGCTGAAGGCGCTCGAGGATTCCGGGCTGCGCGGGCTCGGCGGCGCCGGTTTCCCGACCGGGCGCAAATGGCGCTTTGTGCGCCAGGAGCCGAAGCCGCGCCTGTTCGCGGTCAATGCCGACGAGGGCGAGCCCGGCACTTTCAAGGACCGCTATTTCCTGGAGACCGACCCGCACCGTTTCCTCGAAGGCATGCTGATCGCCGCCTGGGCGGTCGAGGCCGAGGACATCTATATCTACCTGCGCGACGAGTACCCGCAATGCCGAGCGATCCTCGAACAGGAGATCGCCGCGATCGCGGTCGCGGGCCTGGCGTCGCACAGCCGGATCCACCTGCGGCGCGGCGCCGGCGCCTATATCTGCGGCGAGGAATCGGCGATGCTCGAAAGCATCGAGGGCCGGCGCGGGTTGCCGCGCCACAAGCCGCCCTTCCCGTCGCAGGTCGGGCTGTTCGGCCGCCCGACCCTGATCAACAATGTCGAGACGCTCTATTGGGTGCGCGACATCGTCGAGAAGGGCGCCGAATGGCTTACCGGGCAGGGCCGCAACGGCCGCCAGGGGCTGCGCACCTTCTCGGTGTCGGGGCGGGTCAAAGAGCCCGGGGTCAAGCTGGCGCCGGCCGGCATCACCGCGCGCGAGCTGATCGCGGAATATTGCGGCGGGATGGCCGACGGGCATGTTTTCAAAGGTTATCTGCCGGGCGGCGCCTCGGGAGGTATCCTGCCGGCCTCGAAGGCCGACATCCCGCTCGATTTCGGCACCCTCGAAGGCGAGGGCTGCTTTATCGGCTCGGCCGCAATCGTCGTCCTGTCGGACCGGGACAACATGAAGGAGGTGGCGCTCAATTTGCTGCGCTTCTTCGAGGACGAGAGCTGCGGCCAATGCACGCCGTGCCGGGTCGGCACCGAGAAGGCCGTGGCGCTGATGAATGAGCCGCATTGGGACGAGGCATTGCTCAATGATTTGACGCGGGTCATGGGGGACGCCTCGATCTGCGGCCTAGGGCAAGCGGCGATGAACCCGGTCCGCCAGGTGCTGAAGCACTTCCGCGAGGATCTGAAGTGACCCAGGGGTTGTTTCTCCGCCTTCTCATCCTCTCTCCGGTGTCCCGGCGAAAGCCGGGACCCACTTTCCCACCGTCTCGGGCGCGGATAAGTGGGTCCCGGCTTTCGCCGGGACGCCGATCTTTAATTCGGATCGGAGTCTGGAATGACTGATCCAATTCGCTTTTCGCTCGACGGCGTCGAGGTCGAGGCCGCGCCGGGCGAGACGATCTGGCAGGCGGCGCAGCGTCACGGCGTCGAGATCCCGCATCTGTGCTGGCTGCCGAAATCGGGCTACCGGGCCGACGGCAATTGCCGCGCCTGCATGGTCGAGATCGAGGGCGAGCGGGTGCTCGCCGCCTCCTGCATTCGCCAGCCGACGCCGGGCATGAAGGTCAATGTCGCCAGCGAGCGGGCCAAGGCGTCGCGCCAGCTGGTCTTCGAGCTGCTGATCGGCGATCAGCCCGACCGCGCCGCGGCGCACGACCCGGAATCGCGGCTCTGGCAATGGGCCGACGTGCTCGAGGTCAGCGACAGCCGGTTCCCGCAGCGCGCCCCGGCGGCGCCCGACCGCAGCCATCCGGCGATGGCGGTGCAGCTCGACGCCTGCATCCACTGCAACCTATGCGTGCGCGCTTGCCGCGAGGTCCAGGTCAACGACGTGATCGGCATGGCCGGGCGCGGCCATAGCGAAAAGATCGTGTTCGATTTCGATGATCCGATGGGCAATTCAACCTGCGTCGCCTGCGGCGAATGCGTCCAGGCCTGCCCGACCGGCGCGTTGATGCCGGCCAGCCTGGTCGACCCGAACGGCGTCTACGCCAACGCTCCCGATCGCGAGGTCGAGAGCGTCTGCCCCTATTGCGGGGTCGGCTGCCAGCTGGTGTTCCAGATCAAGGACGACCATATCGTTGCGGTCGAGGGCAAGGACGGGCCGGCCAACCACAACCGGCTCTGCGTCAAGGGCCGCTTCGGCTTCGACTATGTCCACCATCCCGACCGGCTGACCGAGCCGTTGATCCGCAAGGAAGGAATCGGGAAGGACGATGTCGCGATCGACCCGGCCAACCCGTTCACCCATTTCCGCAAGGCGAGCTGGGAAGAGGCGCTCGGCCGCGCGGCCGAAGGGTTGAAGCGCATCCGCGACCGCGACGGGCGTTATGCGCTGGCCGGGTTCGGCTCGGCCAAGGGCTCGAACGAGGAGGCCTATCTGTTCCAGAAGCTGGTGCGCACCGGGTTCGGCAGCAACAACGTCGACCATTGCACCCGGCTGTGTCATGCCTCTTCGGTCGCGGCACTGATGGAGGGGATCGGCTCGGGCGCGGTGACCGCACCCTTCACCGCCGCCGCCGATGCCGAAGTCATCATCATCATCGGCGCGCGGCCGACCGAAAACCACCCGGTCGCCGCCACCTTCTTCAAGCAGGCGACGAAGCGCGGCGCCAAATTGTTCGTGATGGACCCGCGCGGCCAGGTGATGGCGCGCTACGCCACGAAGATGCTGAAGTTCAAGCCGGGCCGCGACGTGTCGCTGCTGAACGCCCTCTTACACACGATCATCGAGGAAGGCCTCTACGACCGGCAATACGTCCAGGCACATACCGAGGATTTCGAGAAGCTGCGCGAGCATGTGCGCGACTACGCGCCGGAGCAGATGGCCGAGATCTGCGGCGTCGACGCCGCGACCCTGCGCGAGGTGGCGCGCACATATGCCCGCGCCAAATCGGCGATCATCTTCTGGGGCATGGGGATCTCGCAGCATGTCCACGGCACCGACAACGCGCGCTGCCTGATCGCGCTGGCGCTGGTTACCGGCCAGGTCGGCCGGCCGGGCACCGGGCTGCACCCGCTGCGCGGCCAGAACAACGTGCAGGGCGCCTCCGATGTCGCGCTGATCCCGATGTTCTATCCCGACTATCAATCGGTCGAGGACCCGAATGTGCGCGGCAAGTTCGAGCAGCTGTGGCAGACCAGCCTCGACCCCAAGCGCGGGCTGACCGTGGTCGAGATCATGGATGCGGTCCATGCCGGGCAGATCAAGGGGATGTACATCATGGGCGAGAACCCGGCGATGTCCGACCCCGATGTCGAGCATGCCCGGGCGGCGCTCGCCCATCTCGAACATCTCGTCGTGCAGGACCTGTTCCTGACCGAGACCGCGAAATACGCCGATGTCGTGTTGCCGGCCTCGGCCTGGCCGGAGAAGGACGGCACCGTCACCAACACCAACCGGCAGGTACAGATGGGCCGCACCGCCCTGCCCCTCCCCGGCAACGCGCGGCAGGATTGGTGGATCATCCAGGAGATCGCCCGACGCATCGGGCTCGGGTGGGCCTATACTCATCCGCGCGACGTGTTCGCCGAGATGAAGCAGGCGATGGCGTCCTTAAACGGCATCACCTGGGAGCGGCTGCAGCGCGAGAGCTCGGTGACCTATCCTTGCGACGCCGAGAATCAGCCCGGCCACGACATTGTGTTCGGCGATGGCTTCCCGACCAAGTCGGGACGCGGCAAGTTCGTGCCGGCCGCGATCGTGCCGCCGGCCGAGGAGCCCGATGCCGACTATCCGAAGCATTGGCACACCGGAGCGATGACCCGGCGCGCCACCGTGCTCGACGAGCTCGAGCCCGAGGCGGTGGCGAGCCTGGCGCCCGCCGAATTGCGCCGGCTCGGCATCGGTCCCGGCGCGCGGATCCGGGTCACGACGCGGCGCGGTACGATCGAATTGAAGGCGCGCAGCGACAGCGCCGTCGCGCCGGGCATGGTGTTCATCCCGTTCTGCTACGCCGAGGCTGCCGCCAACGTCCTGACCAACCCGCAGCTCGACCCGTTCGGCAAGATCCCGGAATACAAATTCTGCGCCGCCCGGGTCGAGCCGGCCGATGGCCGCGCCGCCGCCGAGTAGCGGACATGATCGGCGGGGGATTGCTTCGCTCCGCTCGCAATGACAGCAAGGAATTGTCATTGCGAGGAGCGCAGCGACAAAGCAATCCCCCGCCCGTATCGCTTCGTTGCGCCGCCTTGCGCGGCTCCTTTTTTCTGCTGCTGGCCGGCTGTGCCATGCCGGCCGCGGACCTGCCGCCGAGCGCCTGCCTGTTGCCGACACAAAAGCCGATGCTGGTGGTCGAGTTGTTTTTCGGCCGCAACATCCCCGGCCGGGCGCCGGTCAGCGAGGCCGAGTGGGCCGATTTCGTCGCCCAGGTGATCACGCCGAACTTCCCGGACGGCTTTACGGTGTTCAACGGGGCGGCCGGGCAATCGGGCCGCCCGCAAGGCGGAATGATTGCTCGCGAAGCGCCGAAGATCCTGCTCGCCGCCGCCTATCCGCGGCCGGATCTGAAGGACCGGATCAC
>WNGF01009831.1_pt1 | contig 19901 bp, 17 predicted proteins | sample 5400641 | NCBI WGS metagenome assembly WNGF01 (sample SAMN13153371, study PRJNA577476) | soil metagenome | isolation source: 80 cm soil or saprolite under grassland replicate 2 | place: USA:California | collected 2016-06-15
AGGCCCTGAGGGTCGGCGCCCTTCAGGTCCGCCACCAGGCCACCCGGCCATGGGGTGGGACCTGGCCCTCCACCTTCGCCAGGCGAGGAACCGAGCCGAGGTTGGGTCGCGGCGACTCGCGATAACGTGGATCGCCACCCCGCCCACGCGCCCGATGAATCGGACGACCTGAATGCCGTGGGCGGCATTGCCCTCTTTGCATGTTGGAGGACCGGCCGGAGTTCCACGTCTGTGCAGACTGCGGGGAAATCCGAACGGGCTGGATGCTTGAATCGGCGGCCCGACAGAGAGCACCATGTGCTGCTTCTTACTGGCGACGAGGTGGGGATCCGATTGACTCCACAGGCAGTGTCGGACGAGAAGGCAGCACTGGGACTGCTGGCGGCGGAGAACTGCGCCCATCCGCGCACGTGGACCGGCTGGCCGGGCCAGGAGTATCCGTGGCACGGTCACGGCTACCACAAAGTCCTGTTCGTCCTCGCGGGGTCGATCACGTTCGAGGATGACGAACGAAAGGCCTACCGGATGACCACCGGCGACCGTCTGGACATCAAGGCGGGAACGAAACACGCGGCAACCGCCGGCCCCGAAGGTGTGGAGTGCATGGAGTGCTACAGGTGACGTCTCTGGCCTTCCTGATCGATCAGCTCTTCTTCCAAGCCCCGGGAGGCATGGGGACTTACGTGCGGGAACTCGTCCCCGAGCTCTCTCGAGCGGAGCCCTCTTTGGAGATCGCCCTGTTTCACTCGCGGTTCGACACCAGCCCACAGGAGGAATGGACAGATCGCTACCCGCAGGTCGAGGTGCCGTCTTCGATCCGACGCCTCTACCCGAGCTGGGCGCTGGCCCGCCGGCCCCCCCTTCCGACGGAGCTCGCCTCCCACGACCTGGTCCACTCGCCGGTGCCCGCCGCGGTGCCACCGGTGGGGACCAGCCAACGGCTGGTGGTCACCGTGCACGACGTGGCGTTCCTGGTGCACCGGGAGCTGTTTGCGATCCAGTGGCGAGCGATGTACCGGGCCGGCCTGTTCAGGGCCGTCCGGAGCGCGGACGCCATCATCACCGTGTCGCACCACACGGCGGAGGACCTGGTGCGTCACCGGCGGATCGACGAACACCGGATCCACGTGGTCCCCTTGGCGGCCTCGCTGCCGCACGTCGGCTCGGACGTCGAAGAGACACTGGTTCGTCTGAAGGTCCCAAAGCCATACGTGCTCTTCGTTGGGACGCTGGAGCCTCGGAAGAACCTCGTGCGGCTGGTCCGAGCCTACCGCAGGGTCGCCGCCCGAGGAGCGCCCCACGCACTCGTCCTGGCGGGTCCCATCGGATGGGGGCATCAGCAGCTCATGAGGGAACTCGCTCTCGACTTGCCGGGCGAGATCCTCCTTACCGGTGAGACATCAGAGGCCGACCGCGACGCTCTGTACCGGGGGGCCTCCGTGTTCGTGTATCCCTCGCTGTACGAGGGCTTCGGCCTGCCTGTACTCGAGGCGATGGGCCATCGAGCGGGTCATCAACGACCACGACCTGGCCTCTCGGCTGAGCGCGGCCGGGAGGGCAAGGGCCGAGCGCTTCTCCTGGGAGGATACGGCGCGGCAGACGCTCGAGGTCTACAAGTCGATCCTGTGAGCCGCAGCCCGGCCCTCGCCGGGCTCGATCTAGAGCCCCAGGAGCCGGGATGCGTTCTCGACCAGGATCGCTCGCTTGGCCTCTTCGGGCAGCCCGAGCTCATCGAACTCGGCGAACCAGCGATCCAAGGAGATGAACGGGTAGTCGCTGCCGAACAGCGTCTGGGCGTTCAAACGCTTCCCGATCTCCCGGACCACCTCGGCGGGAAGAGGGGAAATCAGCCCCGATGGCGTCGAGGAACCCCGGGTGCGAGAAGCGGATCTTCGTCCCCCCCGCCCCGGGCGTTCCGGCGGCGATCCCGCACGTTCCCGTGTGGAACAGGCAGATCAGCCCCAACGCTTGAGCCTTCTCCCAGAGCGGGTAGAAGCGCTCATCTCCAGGGTCGAACCGCTGCATCGTGGGATGGAACTTCAGCCCTTTCAGCCCGAGGTCGCCGCACCGATCGAGCTCGTTCAGGGCCTTCTCGTCGAACGGATCGACGGAACCAAAACCCGTCAGCACCCCGGGAAATCTCTCCGAGAGCGAGGCCAGCCAGTCGTTGCCCATCCAACTGCGACCCGAGACGGTGTGGTCGTCCCAATCCAGGACCACTCCGAGGACATCGCGGGAGGCATACTCCTGTGCCACTTCATCGATGGACTTGCGGGGAACCTTCGCTCGGAAGTAGCTCTCGGTGGCTTCCAGGTACGGCCCGATGGCGTTCTGCAGCCATTGGTCCATCGGCAGGTGCACGTGCAGGTCGATGGCCCTGGGCATCACACCTATCGATTCCGCCTCGCAGACTGGCTCGTCCCGATCACCTGTCGTATTCGTAGAAGCCCTTGCCAGACTTCCGACCCAGCCACCCTGCCGAAACCATCCGCTTCAGGATGGCCGGAGGAGCGAACAGTGGCTCCCTGAACTCGTCGTACAAGACCTCGGCCACGTGCACCGCGGTGTCGATGCCGATGAAGTCGAGGAGGGTGAGCGGCCCCATGGGATGACTCAGTCCGAGACTAATGGCCGTGTCGATATCCTCAGCAGAGGCGAATCCCTCTTGGTACATCTGCGCCGCGAAGTTGAGGTACGGCACCAGCAGATAGTTCACGATGAACCCCGCTCGGTCCTTGGACAGGACCGTGGTCTTGCCCAGGCGGTCTCCCATGCCCCTGGCGAACTCGACCGTCTCGTCCGAAGTGGTCAGGGACCGAACCACCTCGAGGAGCGCCATGACCGGTGGTGGGTTGAAGAAGTGCATGCCCACAACCTTGTCGGGGCGCTCGGTCACGGACGCCAGCTCGACGATGGGGATCGACGAGGTGTTGCTGGCAAGGATCACCTCGGGGCGGGTCAGCTCGTCCAGCTTGTGGAATACCTCGCGTTTCGCTTCCGGATCCTCCACCACCGCTTCGATGACCAGGTCGGTCCCGGCCAGGTCGTTGAAGTCTGTCGTACCCGTCATCCGGCCCAGAACCTCGTCGCGAGAGGACGCGTCCAGCTTTCCTCGCTCCACCGCCTTGGCCATGGATCGCTCGATGGCCTCCCGCCCCCGCGCCACCAGCTGGTCGTTCGCCTCGACGAAGACGACCTGCATGCCGGCCTTGGCGCAGACCTCGACGATGCCCGAGCCCATGATCCCGCACCCCACCACGCCCACCGACCTGACGTCCCCGGGGTTCATCCGAAGCCTCCGAAAGATCGAGTTTCTGCACCGACACGCCTGATCCGCGCGGAGCGCAAGCCTAGTACCCGGCTCGATTTGGAGGCAAAGCGTGTTAGGAATGCCTGGTGCTCGCGCTGACCCTGGTGGAGCGGATCGTCTCGGCCATCGAGCCGTACTTCATCGCGGCCGGCTATTTCATCATCGCGGGCGGCGTGCTCATGGAGCGATCCATCTTCATCGGGCTGATCATCCCCGGTGACTTCATCCTGGCCCTGGGTGGCGTGTACGCCTCACAGCACAAGATGAGCCTGGCCCTGGTCATCCTGATCGGATCACTGGCTGCCATCTGTGGAGAGTCCATAGGCTTCTGGTTCGGGCGCAAGTTCGGCGTGCGGCTGGTCCGGCGTTTCCCCTGGGTGGGCAAGTGGCTCTCGGAGATGCTGCAGGCATCCGAGGAGTACTTCAGAAAACATGGCGGCAAGACGGTGGCCATCGGGAGGTACGCCACAGCCGCCGGCGCGTTCATCCCCTTCTCGGCGGGGGCCGGGCGCATGAAGTACTGGCGGTTCCTGGCATTCGACGTGCCGGCCATCATCGTCTGGGCCACCGGTATCTCGATCTTCGGCTTCTTCTTCGGGAAGAACCTGTCGTTCGTGGACAAGGCTCTCTCGCGATTCGGCTACATCGTGCTCGGCCTGCTCGTTGTGTTCTTCCTGGGCCGGTGGCTGTGGAAGCGGTGGAAGAACCGAGGAGGGGGAAGAGGCTAGCTCCGCGAGGCGATCAGCGGCACACCGAGTTCAGGTAAGGATACGGATCGATGGCCGACCCGATCACGGTGTACCCGTAGGAACTCTTGTGGGGGTGTGCGGGGAGCACGTTGGGGTGCCACTCGAAGTGGTCGTGAGTCGCCCCGCCCTGGGCGTCGCCGCTGTCACCCACGTAGCCGACGACATCTCCGGTATTGACCGATCCGAGCTTGCCGAAGCCGTCGAGGTGGGCGTTGTACGTCCATCCGGCCGCTCCGTAGACCTTGACCGCGAGGCCCCCCAGCCCGTTCGAGGACATCTCCGCCTGGCCTGGGAACGTCGCCACGATCGGCGTGCCTCTCTGGGCGAAGATGTCGTTGCCGGCATGCGGGTGGAATCCTCCCCCGTAGCGCGGCGCCCCGAAGTCATCCGAGTACGCCGCGAACCCGCGAACAGGGCAGGTCAGGAACACGCCGCCGATGGCACCGCCGGCTGCCCTTCGCGCGGCCAGCTCTGCTGCCACCTGCTTGCGATAGGTGCTCCGGAGCTCGTTGACGATCGAGTCGGCCTTCGACCTGTTGACGGTCAACTTGTTCCAGACGGCCTGAGCCTGGTCGATCTTCGCTTGCAACGCACGCTGCTGGGTGAGCAGCTCGGCCCGCCGATCGCGAAGGTCGTTCTCCAGCACGACCAGCTCGCCCTGACGGGCTATGAGGCGGTTCTGCAGCGTCTGGATCTGGATGATCAGGGCCTGGTCGCTCTGGGCGACCCGGTCGACGATCTCCAGACGCGTGGAGAGGTCGGCCAGTGACGTGGCTCCCAAGATGAAGTCGAGGCTCGAGCCCGGACCGTTCTCATAGGCGACCCAGGCCCGTCGATCGAGCTGCCCCTGCGTGGCTGATAGCTTGTCCTGGGCGTCCTGGATCTGGGTCTCCTTCTTCACGATCTCGAACTGGGTGCGGGCGATGCGGCTCTGGACCTTGTCGATCTTCCCGGCCAGGTCGGTGGCCTCGCCGTGGAGCCGATCCAAGACCTTCTGCTGCGCTGCGATCTGGCCTTCGAGCCTGTGGAGCCTTGCCAGAGCCGCGTTGAGCTGCTTCTTGGTCTGGGCGCTGCCGGCCTGGGCCGAGACAGCGGGCAGGGCAAGCATGAGGACGGCCACGGCCAGGGCCGCAACCAGGCGGACAGCTCGGGAACCTCGCATCCTCGTCAAAAGCGCCTATGCCTATCGGACATGACCCTTCATTGTCAAGCCTTGACAAGCCTGACCCTGACTGGGTAGGGCTTCAATCATTTCCTGGGATTTCGGCAATGTTGATTGAGGCCTTGAGCTAGGAGCCCCCGGAATACCTGTATGAGGGAGCGTAAATACGCCGGCTGGATCCCTGGCTAGGTTTCGTCCTCTGGGAGCCCGAGATCGCGGGCGATGATCCACCGCATGATCTCACTGGTGCCCTCCCCGATCTCCAGGACCTTGGCGTCGCGGTAATACCGGGCCACCGGGAACTCCTCCATGTAGCCGTAGGCTCCGTGCACCTGAACGGCCTGGCGAGCGCAGGACACAGCCCTCTCACTGGCGTACAGCTTGGCCGCTGCCGCCACTGCCTTGTAGGGACGCCCCCGGTCCTTGAGCCAGGCCGCACGATAGGTGGCCAGGCGAGACGTCTCCACCGAAACTTTCATGTCGGCGATCTTGAACTGCAGGGCCTGGAAGGCCCCGATGGGCCGGCCGAACGCGTAGCGCTCCTTGGCGTACTTCACACACTCCTCCAGGCATCCCTGGGCCAGCCCAGTGGAGAGTGCGGCCACGGCGATCCGCCCATCGTCGAGCGTGCGCAGGAACTGAGCGTAGCCATTCCCCCGCACCCCCAGGAGGTTCTCCTGGGGCACCCGGCAGTCATTGAATGCCAGCTCGTGAGTATCGGAGGCGCGCCATCCGACCTTCCGGTAGGACTTCCCCACCTCGAGCCCTGGGGTTCCGGCCGGGACGATGATCGCCGAGATCTCCTTCTTGCCGTCGTCCTCCCTGTCGCCCGTGACGGCGGTGATCGTGACCAGGCCGGTGATGTCGGTTCCCGAGTTCGTGATGAAGGCCTTCGAGCCGTTGATCACCCACTCGCCGTACTCGAGGCGAGCTGTTGTCTTTGTTGCCCCGGCATCCGAGCCGCCGCCTGGCTCGGTCAGGCCGAACGCCCCGAGCATCTCTCCCCGGCACATCGGGACCAGCCACTTCTGCTTCTGCTCCTCGGTCCCATCCGCGTAGATCGGGTTGGCTCCGAGCCCCACTCCGGCCTCCAGTGTGATGGCCATCGAGGAGTCGATCCTGGCCAGCTCCTCGACGGCGATGCAGAACGTGAGGAAGTCGGCTCCCTGGCCTCCGTACTCCTCGGGGAAGGGCAGTCCGAACAGTCCCATCTGGCCCATCTGCTTGACGATGTCGACGGGGAACTCCTCGAGGCGATCCATCTCCTCGGCGCGCGGCGCGATGACCTCTTCGGCGAACTCGCGGACTGCCCGGCGAAATTCCTGTTGCTCGTCGGTGAGGTCGAAGTCCATCAGCCAGAGGTTAGCCGGTCGGGCGCGGGACGGGTGAGGGAGAACCTGCTTCGGCGCCACGCGTCCAGATGCCCTGGTAGTCGATCACCAGACCCAGATCGTCGACCGTCAGCTCCGCCTTGAAATCGCTGGTCAAGCTCTCGTAAAGAAAGCGGTGTTCGGCCAGCCGGGTGTAGCGCTGAGGGAAGGGCTCGACGGTCATCTCGGGGAAGCGTACCCACGCCGTTCGGATCTCTGACGAGTTCCCCACGTCCAGGTCGAGCCGCCGTATCGGGAGGCTATTCGTGGCAGGCGAGAATCCAAGGTCCACATCGAAGCTCTCGTGTTGTTCCGGAGACTCGGTCGCATCGATGAACCACTGCCCCTTGTCCCTGACAAGCTCGAGGCCCAGGACCCGTGTTCCGATCATGGCTGAGACCTCTACCTGCGCCGTTGACCAGTCCTGCTGGCACAACACGGCGTAGCGAACATCGAAGGGCTCACCGTCAAACGAACCAATGACGGTCCCGTCGAGGATCCACCTGGCGGACCGTCGCCCGCCCCTGAGCAGGGTGCAGCATTCGACCCAGGGCTGGTCGAGCCTCTTCCAGTGCACCGTGCGGAGAAGCGTGACCTCGGGTGGGAAGCGCGGCCTCATGCCGGCTCGAGCCCGGCAACCAGTTCGGGCTCACGCAGGGCCTGATACCAATGGGCAGCCTCGAGGCGCTGCCGCGCCTGCTCCAGGACCTCCTCCCCTCCCACGACCTCCGGACCGAAGACGTTGCCCACCCACCAGACGTCGGCCGCCAGGGCGTTGGGCCACCCTTCCTCTCTGGCGAGCCTCAAGATCTCGGCGGCACACTCCAGGGCCCGGTCCCGGTCGCCGTCGTGCAGCGCGCTGACCATCTCGGCGAACGCGCGAGACCAGTTGGATTCGATGTCGCCGACCTCGACCCAGGCGGTGGGGTCCTCCAGGATCCGTTGGGTCGACTCCCGCATCCCCTGGGCGAGATACACGCGAACCAGCTCCCGAGCCGTCCATCGGATCAGGCTGCGCTCGCCCAGGTGACGAGAGACCTCCAGGCTCTCCTTCAGATCGGCCTCCGCTGCCTGGAGCCTCCCGGACAGCCGATAGATGTCGGCCCGGTCGCTGAGGGCCGAGGCCAGCTCCCACCGGGCCCCCAGGTCTCGGAACGTCCGAACCGCTTCGTTCATGTAGGGCTCCGCCTCATCCAGGCGCATCATCCGGCGAAGGGAGTTGCCCACGGCCTCGTCGGCCACGGCGATGGTGAACGGATCGTCCATGGCTCGCCCCAGCCGTAGCCCCCGGAGCCCGAGCTCAAGGCATTCCTCCTCATCCCCTTCCGGGGAGATGACCGAGGTCAGGGACACCAGCGCCCGCGCCTCTGCCCACCGATCGCCTTCGCGATTCTGGCGGGCGATCTGCAGGGCGCCCTCGAACATGCTGCGGCTGGTGGCGAGGTCCTTCCGCCAGTAGGGGGCCCACGCTGCCATCAGGAGGGTTCGGGCCATGGCGAAGGAGTCGCCCAGCTCGCCCGCGGCGGTGAGGGCCTGCTCGAACAGGTCGGTTGCGCGGTCGGGGTCACCCCGGACGTTCAGGGTGATGTCGGCCAGGAATCGAAGGGCGTGGGTCCGGGTCCAGACGTCTCCACCCGCCACCTCCAGGGCGCGGGACAGGTCGACGTGAGACTGCTCGAAGTCACCCAACCAATAGCGAGCCTCCCCCAGGCCGGCCATGATGCGCCCCTCGCGCTTCCCCCAGCCTCGATCCGGTCCGGCCAGTTCGAGCGCGCGCTGGTACAGGTCGATCGCCGTCCGCGACTCCACCCGGCGCCGGGCGATGTCGGCCGCCTTCGCCAGCGCCTTGACCGCCTGGTCCGGAACCGTCCGGTCCGCGGGATCCAGGTCCAGGGAGGCCCGGGAGGCCTGGGCCAGATGATAGGCGATGACCTGGGGATAGCGGTCGGCTTCCTCCGAAGCGGAGATGCCATCCGCCAACTGAAGGTGCAGCCGAAGACGGTCGCGCTTCGACAGGGTCTCGTAGGTCACCACGCGAAGCATGTCGTGACGGAACCGCCAGACCCCCGGGCGTTCGGGATCCCGAACCAGGAACTCCTCTTCTTCCAGATCCCGGAGGACTTCCTGCTTGGGATCGGTGATCAGCGACAGCTCCCAGGCCGAGAACGTGGATCGGGCGAAGACCGAGGCCTTTCGGAGCAGATCCCTCGATTCCTCAGAGAGGTGGTCGATCCGCGAGGCCACGACCGCCTGAACGGTCGGGGGTAGGAGATGTTCGTGGGCGGCGCCGGATATGTGCGCCTCGTGGCGCTGGAGAAGCATCCCGGTGGTCTCGATGATGAAGAATGGGTTGCCCCCGGCCTGGTCAGCGATCCGGCGCGCGGTTGGTTCATCGAGCGCCTCGCCGGCGACCAGGGCCAACTCCTTGGCATCGTCGGTTCCCAGCGGGTCCAGTCGCAGGGTGACCGCGTCCTGGATCCCACCGCCCCACTCGGGCCGAACGTCCAGGAGTTCGTCGCGAGCCGGGCACAGGACGAGCAGTGGCATCCGATGGTTCCTCCGGAGCAGTTCCTCGACCAGCTCCAGCAGATCTGGCTGGGCCAGCTGAAGGTCCTCCAGCACAAGGACGATCGGGCCTGCCTGCGCCATCCCCTCGAGGAGCATCTCCAGTCCAGCCCGGACCTCGGCGCTGCGATATCGATGTCGCTCCCGACCTTCGGTTTCGACGTACTCCTCGAATCGGGCCAGGCTCTCCTCCCACAGCTTGGCCGGATCGCGTTCGCGCACATCCATTCCGAGGCCGAGGGCCAGGCCCAACCGAGCCACCACCCGCTCTGTGTCCGAGGGAGAACAACACCCTTGGACGATCTCCTCGAGACGGCCCCGCAGCTCGGCGGGCGGCGTGTCCCGCGCCGCACCCAGCTCACGCCGGATCATGTCGGCGATGGGAGCGAAGGTCACATCTTCCTCGAACTCGCTGGCCCGGCCGGTGAGGACCTTGGCATCCTCGGGAAGCCCGGCAACGAATTCCTCGACCAGACGACTCTTGCCGATGCCCGGCTCACCGAGGACCGTGACCAGGTGGGCTCGGCCGCTCTCCTGCATCCGCTCGAAGGTATCGACGAGCAGGCGAAGCTCCCGCCTCCGGTCGACCAGCGGGATCGTCCGACGTGTGGATCTGGCCGTGAGGGCCTCGACCGGCCAGGCCTTCACGTCGTCGGCGAATCCCCGCGCCGCCACCGACCGGGAGGGGCCGAACTCGACGGCGTGCTTGGTGAGCAGCCAGGTGGTCTCCCCCACCAGGATCTCCCCCGGAGCAGCTGCTTCCTGCAGCCGAGCAGCCAGGTTCACCGCCGCCCCGGCCACGAGGAACTGGTCGCCCGTCCCCGATCCCGTGGCCACAGGTCCGGAGTTGATGCCGACCCGTACACGCAGGGGGACGGGGAGCGCCAGGGCTTCCCCGAGGCGAACGGTTCGGTCGCGGATGGCAAAGCCGGCCCGGACGGCCCGAAGCGCATCGTCGTAGTGAGCGTGGGGCACCCCCCACACCGCCATCACCGCATCGCCCACGAATTTCTCTGCTCGTCCCCGCAGGGACTCCAGCTCGGTGGAGACCGAACGGAAGAACGCGGCCATGACCTCACGGAAGCGCTCGGGGTCGAGCTGAGCCGACAGCTCGGTGGACCTGGCCAGGTCTGCGAACAGGATCGTGACGACCTTGCGCTCCTCGGTGATGAAGGCGGCCACCGGGGCGCCGCACCGAGGGCAGAACCGGGCGTCCTCCGGCAGGAGCGCCCCGCATCGCTCGCAGGTCATCTGGGCCATCGCAACAGCATAAGAGTCTGGGGTCTCAAACACGGCCGAGGCGTCAAATCTGCCCGCCGCGCGACAGGAAACGGCCGGGACCGGTTTCAGGGTGCGGCCTATCCGGGATGCGTGCCGTGGGCCAGTCCACTCCCCGAGGGTGCGTACTCGATGAGCTGGACCGGATTCCCTTCCGGATCGAGGAACGACGCGAACCTTGCGTAGCCTTCAACGTCTCCTTCGTGGACGAATCGGACGCCTCTGGCCGAGAGCTCTGCCTTCGCCCGGTTGAGGTCACCGACGGCGAACACGGCCGTCGCTCCACCGCCGCCGACCGGCTGGCCGTCTCCCGCTGAATGCAGCGCGAAGCGACGACCTCCCGCGTCGAACTCTGCCCACGTCGCGCTGTCCTGGCGGAGGAGCTTCAGGCCGAGCACGTCCCGGTAGAAAGACACGGCCCGCTCCATGTCGGTGACCCAGTAGAAGACGAGGTCGAGCCGCTCGATGACGCTCGGCGGATCCACGATGGGCATGGTAGCTCAGCCGATGACCGCGACGATTTCACCTGCCTCCACCACGTCTCCAGGCTGCACCTTCACCGCTTCCACGGTGCCGGAGACCGTGGTGGCCACCGAGGTCTCCATCTTCATCGTCTCCAGGACAGCGATGAGATGGCCCGCCGCCACGCTGTCGCCTTCGGCGACGAGGACCTTGAGCACGGTCCCGTGCATCGGCGCCGCGACCACCCCGTGTCCGGCCACGGACTGCCCCCCGAGCGCCGCGGAGACAAAGGCGCTCACAGCCGGGTGCCACAGCCGCACCGGCGTGCCCTGGACCATGAATGCAGCGGAGGTGGACGCGCTCGGCCGATCCATGTCGGTGGAAGGCTGGACGGTCTCGGGCATGAGCGGGTCCAGAGCCCCGCCCTCGACTGTTCGCGTCGTGTAGGAGCCCTCCACGAACTCGGGGAGCTCCAGGAGCATGCGGTGAGCCGGGATGGTCGTGGGGATCCCCTCGATGACGTATTCGTCGACGGCTCGAAGCATGCGGCGGCGCGCTTCCTCGCGGGTCGGCGCCCACACCACGAGCTTGGCGATCAGGCTGTCGTAGGCGCGCGGGATCTCGTCCCCCTCGCCGAATCCGGAGTCCACGCGGACACCGGGACCGGCCGGTTCGTGGTACCGCCGGATCAGTCCAGGCCCGGGGAGGAACCCTCGCGAGGGGTCTTCTGCGTTGATCCGGCACTCCATCGCGTGGCCGCGGGGCTCGGGCCGGCCCGAGAACCCCATGGGGTCCCCCGAGGCGATCCGGAGCTGCTCGGCCACCAGGTCGATCCCCAGGACCTCCTCGGTGATCGTGTGTTCCACCTGGAGCCGAGCGTTGATCTCCAGGAAGTAGAAGCTCCCGTCCTCGTCCACCAGGAACTCCACCGTGCCCGCGTTGGCGTAACCGCAGGCGTCGGCAACCGCCACGGCCGCCTCCCCCATCGCCGGGACCCGATCGGCGAATCGGGGTGGGGGCGTCTCCTCGAGCAGCTTCTGGTGCCGGCGTTGGAGGGAGCACTCTCGCGCCCCGAGCCACATGGCCTGTCCGGGCTTCGGAGCCAGAATCTGGATCTCGACGTGCTTCGGCCGCTCGAGATACCGCTCCAGGTACACGTCTCCCGATCCGAAATATGCCTTCGCCTCCCGGCGGGCGGACTCGAGCGCAGCTTCGACCTCGCCCGCATCTCGGGCGACCTTGAGACCCCGGCCCCCGCCACCCCCTGCGGCCTTGATGACCACCGGATACCCGTGGTCATCGCCGAAGCGAAGGACCTCACGCGGGTCGGTAACCGGGTCGAAGGTGCCGGGGACGGGGGCCACGCCAACGGACTCGGCCAGACGTCGGGCACGGATCTTGTCGCCGGCGGCCCGAGCCGCGTCGGCCGGCGGCCCGATCCAGGCCACGCCCGCGTCTGCAACCTGGTCGGCCACGTCCGCCCGCTCCGAGAGGAACCCGTAGCCCGGATGGACGGCCTCGGCACGGGTGTCCACCGCCGCCCGGATGATCGCCGCGACGTTGAGATAGGTCTCGGAAGGAGCCACACCGGGCAGGTGGACGGCCTCGTCGGCGGAAGGAGCCACACCGGGCAGGTGGACGGCCTCGTCGGCAAGCGCCACGTGGCGACTCCCGGTATCTGCATCGGAGAACAAGGCCACGACGCCCACTCCGAGCTCCCGGCACGTCCGAGCGATCCTGACCGCGATCTCCCCACGGTTGGCGATCAGGACCTTGCGGAACATCAGCTCGTCGGCTCGAGCGGAGCGGCCACGCTCCAGCGAGGCCCAGCCTTGGCCACCTGACTACGGAGCTCGTGTCCAACCAGTCCCTCCACGAACCGCGCCACCTCCAGCAGCTGCTCTAGGCTCTTCACCCCGGTCTCGATGCCCATGTCGGTGAGCATGTGGACGAGGTCTTCCGTGGCCACGTTCCCGTTGGCTCCCGGGGCGAAGGGCGACCCGCCCAACCCCCCGATGCTGGAGTCGAACTCGTTGCACCCCAGCTCCATTGCCGCCAGCACGTTGGCCATGGCCGTCCCACGGGTGTCGTGAAAATGCAGGTTCAGCGGGATTTGCGGCAGCTTGTCCAGGAGCAGCCCGAGCACCGCCCATACCCTCGAGGGCGTGGCCATCCCGGTGGTGTCGCCCAGGGACAGGCCGTTCACGCCGGTATCCAGGAGGCGCTGGCTCACCTCCAATACCCGTTCCGGGGCCACGTCCCCGTCATACGGGTCACCGAACGACGCCGAGATGGAGACCTCGACGGGAATCCCGGCCGCCTCGGCCACGTGAACGACGTCGGCCACATCACGCATGGAGTCCTCGACCGACTTGCCCAAGTTGTGGCGGTTGTACCCATCGGATGCGGCCAGGAAGGCCTGAAGGGAGGAGAAACCGCCGACTCCAACCGCGGCTTCGGCCCCGCGACCATTCGGGACCAGCGCCGAATACGCCACCTCCGGTCGGCGCTCCACGTGGGCCCACACCTCCGCGGCATCCGCCATGGCCGGCACAGCTTTGGGCGAGACGAACGACACGGCCTCGATCTTGGGGACGCCGGTACGGGAGAGCTGGGTGATCAGCTTGGCCCGGTCGGTCGTCGACAGGGGCTTCTCCGCCTGAAGACCATCCCTCGGCCCGACCTCGCGGATCGTCACCCGGGCCGGGAGTCCTCTCACCGCCCTCTCCACTGCGGGTCGCGTTTCTCGTTGAACGCGGCGATCCCCTCCCGGCGATCCTGGGACGCCACGGCCCGTCGCCAGGCGAGATCCTCCAGCTCGATGCCGTCCTCCGCAGCGACATCGAGACCGCGATCGATGGCGAGCTTCGCCTCGCGGACCGCCACTGGTGAGGACGCGCAGATCTCTCGGGCCAGCTCCATCGTGGCGCTCGCTAGGGCATCCCTCTCCACCACCCTGGCCACCAGCCCCAGGCCGTACGCTTCCTCGGCGCTGATGCGCCGACCCGTGAAGATGAGGTCCTTCGCCCGAGCGGGTCCGATTCGCCGGACCAATGCCTGAGTGCCGCCCCCGCCGGGCACGATCCCCACCCTCACTTCGGGAAGGCCGAACACGGCGTCGCTGGCGGCCACCGTGAGGTCGCAATTCAGCGCGAGCTCGAAGCCTCCGCCCAGCGCATACCCGAAAACCGAGGCGATGGTCGGTTGTGGCAGGGCCCTCAGGGAGTCGAACAGTCCCCGCATCAAAACTCGGTTTCGCATCCAGCCGGCTTCGTCCAAGAAGTTGCGTTCCTTCAGGTCGGCGCCCACGCAGAAGGCCTTGTCGCCGGTCGCCGCCAGCACAACAACCCAGGCGTTCGGGTCGGCGGCCGCCTGCAGCAAGGAGCCCGCCAGGAAGTCGGCAACTTCTCCGGAGATGGCGTTCATGGCTTCGGGTCGGTTGAGGGTGACCACTGCCACGTGGCCGTCGATCCGGATCTCGGCGAGGGTCAAACCGGAGGTACCCCGTGACGGCGGCCGCTGAAATCTCGGTCCTTGGTTCGGGCCTGGGCCAACCGGAGGATCAGCTCGTCGCGGAGCTCGTCGGGTTGAACCACAGCGTCCACCACGTTCTCCGAGGCCAGGTGTACCAGGTCGATGTCCTCTTCGTATGTGCGGCGCTTCTCCTCGACGAACCGGGTGCGCTGCTCGGGCTCCTCGATGGCCTGGATCCTGTTGTAGTAGACGGCGTTGACGGCCGGCTCCGGGCCCATGACTGCGATCCTGGCGGAGGGAAGGGCAATCGTGGCATCCGGCTCGAACCCCGGCCCGGCCATGGCGTACAAGCCCGCGCCGTACGCCTTCCGGACGATGACGGAGAACTTGGGCACGGTGGCCTCGGAGATCGCGGTGATCAGCTTGGCCCCGTGCCGAATGATCCCCTGACGCTCGACCTTCGAACCGATCATGAAGCCCGGGACGTCGGCCAGGAAGATCAGCGGGATATTGAAAGCGTCACACAGCCACACGAACCGGGCCACCTTGTCGGCTGAATCCACGAACAGGACACCGCCCAGATGGGCGGGTTGGTTCGCCACGATCCCGACCGCGTGACCATCCAGCCGAGCCAGGCCGGTGATGACCTCCTTCGCGAAATCGGGCTTGATCTCGAAGAAGGAATCCTCGTCGACGACGCCCGCGACCAGGCCGTACATGTCGAAGGCATGCGACTCGTCCTGCGGGACGATCTCGGCGAGAGATCCCCGATAGGCGGGGGGGCGTCCCTCGATCCGGGGCGGGTCCCGCTCGAAGTTCGGAGGGAAGTACGCCAGGTAGGATCGGGCGGCCTCGATGGCGGCCTTGTCGTCCGGAACGCACAGGTCACCCGAGCCGCTGACCTCGCAGTGCATCCGCGCCCCGCCCATCTCCTCCAGGCTGACTCTCTCCCCGATGACCTCCTCTGCCATCCGTGGAGAGCCCAGGTACATCGACGCGTTCTTCTCCACCATGAACACCACGTCGCAGAAGGCCGGGATGTAGGCGCCGCCGGCTGCGGAAGGTCCGAACAGACAGCACACCTGGGGGATCCGTCCCGAGGCCTGGACCTGGTTGTAGAAGATCTTGCCGGCGCCGCGGCGGCCGGGGAACATCTCGACCTGTCGGTCGATCCTCGCCCCCGCCGAGTCGACCAGATAGACCAGCGGAACCTTTCGCTTCCGGGCCAGCTCGATGATCCGGATGATCTTCTCCACGGTATGCGGCCCCCACGAGCCGGCCTTCACGGTGGGATCGTTGGCCATGACTGCGACGGGGCGGCTGTGGATCGATCCGACCCCGGTCACCACCGCGTCGGCGGGGAGATCGCCCGCGAGGGCCTGAACCAGCAAGCCCTCCTCGGCGAACCCGTCGGCCTCGTCCAGGAGCAGGCGAAGCCGTTCCCGGACGAACAGCTTGCCCTGCTCGGCAAGCTTCTGGTGGTATTTCTCCGCGCCTCCAGCCTGGGCCCGGGTCACCGCGTCCGCGATCGCCCGGCTCATGTCCCGCCGTTCTTCGCCCACGAGTTGAGTCTAGCTCCGGCTCAGCCCTGGGCCGACCGGATGAAGAGCGATCCCTGGTTGTCTTCGTAGAGCAGTCGCCAGCCTGGTGCGCGGTGGAGTTCTCCAATGAGTTGCCTCTGCTGGTGCCAGCTGGCTACCACGATCTCGATCCGCCAGCGGTCCAGAATGCTTTGCCACGATGGGCTCGCCGCAGACACCGAATCGTAGTCGTGCCAGGTCGATTCCTTGAACACCTCGATCCGGGGGTCGACGAACACCTTCCGCTCGGGAACGGCCAGCTCGAACCACGAGCCCCAGATCTGCGGATTGAACATCCGACCCCCACCAGGAACGTGGTGGAGACTCTCGGTGAGCGCGATCGGCGCATGGTCGAGGAGCCTGCCCTGCCCGTTCGCCGTCCGCCACCACGGCAGCGACGCCATCCCGAGCATGACGACGAGCAGGACGAGGGCCCAATTCAGGGCGGGGAGGCCTCGATCAGTGGACCTCGAGACCCTCCTGCTTTCAAGCTCTCTGGCCACCACAACCGGAGCCACCAGCGCCCACCAGAAGATTCCGCGAACGGCAAAGAGTCCGATGAAGAAGAAGATCCCCAAGGTCAGCAGGGAGGGCCATCCGATCCGGCGATCCTGGCTGGCCAACAGGGCGACCACGGCGGCGGCAGAAAGGAAGAACAGGAGACCGAGGGGGGTGCGCACGCTGGGAGGCCGCCATTCGACGATCGTGTTTGCGACCACCCGGTTCGTGGGGATGCCGACGGCGTAACCCCACACGCGATATCCGAAGGGGTTGAGGTTGGCTGCGAGGATCGAGACCACGGCCACCGAAGCCGTGGAGCGAACGGGTCTCCCTTCGTACCGATCCTGGAAGTAGAAGAGCCCAACCAGCAGCGGCCCGAGGAAGAAACTGCCGTGAACGTTGGCCCATACGACGACCACGATAGGGATCGTCCAGATCCATGTTGGGTTCTGTCTGCGCCGGGCCAAGATCCACGTCACCAAGGCAAACAGCGCCAGTCCGAGTAGCTGAGGCCGAAGAATGAGGCCTCCATAGGACACGGCGAAGCTGCCGAGGGTGAGCATCGCCGCTTTCTTCGGGCCGATGCCGCGCCACCGGCAAGCGAGGAACACGAAGGTGTAGACGAGGCCTCCGAGCAGGGCGCGCATCAGCACCAACCCCGGCCAGCCCCCCGCCCGGAACACGGCCGCAAAGATCACCTGAGCCCCCCATTGCTGGTTGAGCCAGGGTGTGCCAGCGGCGGTGAAGGTGAACACATCCCTCGTCAGCACGTGATGGGATTCGAGCATGATTTGGCCGGCCCGAATCTGATAGGCGAGATCGATGGTGGAGAGCTTTGGCCGGAGCAATGCGACGATGGGGAGGGCAATAGCGATGAAGACCCAGACGGTCTCCAGGCTTGGCCGACGGGCCAGGGTTTCCTTCAAACCCGGCCTGATCCTCGGATGGGCCTTGACTGAGTGGCGAGGTCCTTCACATCGATTGGCGAGCCCGAGAGATGAGTGCGCCCCAACGCTGGTTCGCCCCCAACTCGTTCAGGGTTGAGCGATGGCGTGGCCTGGTGGGCTTGCGAAGCCCAATGACCCCGGGGAGGTATCGGCCCCCAGGCTCGCGGTCGACCGGCCCTGCCGCCCTGGGGGTCAGCTCCGCGATTTACGCAATACCACGACGAACGCGGCGATCAACAGGACGATCACGATCGCGAGCGCGACGATGCCACCGGTGCCCAACGCGAGCATTTCAACCTCCTCCCTCGGTTCGCTGGTGAATGGTTACCTGTTCACACAACCGATACAAGAACACCGGTCCACATTTCTTCACGCCGCGTACTGACCGTTACGTATCTGCGATCCGAGCTAGGTCAGGAAGGTACGGATCAACCGGATGATGCCAGGGCCGACGACCACCACGAACATCGCCGGCAGGATGCAGAAGATCAGCGGGAACAACAACTTCACTGGGACCTTCATGGCCTTTTCCTCGGCCAGCTGGCGCCGCTTCGTGCGAAGCTCTTTCGCCTGCCCCCGGAGCACCTTGGCGATGCTCACACCGAAGATGTCGGCCTGGATCATGGCCAGGACGAAAGCCTTCAACTCGTCCACGTCGGTACGATCCGCCAGGCTGCGTAGGGCATCGCTCCGGGGTACGCCGAGCTGCATCTCCTGGAGCATCCGGCCCAGCTCATCCGAGAGAGGGCCCGGCACGTTCTTCCGGACATGGGTCACGGCCGCGTCGAAGCCGAGTCCGGCCTCCACACTGATCGTCAGCAGGTCCATCGTGTCGGGAAGCGCTCTACGGATCGTCTCCTGCCGGTCGATGGCTTTCTGCCCCAGCCCGGCTCCCGGCAGGAGGTAGCCGAACGCCATCAGGAAGGCTGCCGCCGCGAACGTCTTGTTACCGGAGAGTCCGGCCATGCCCCCCAGAACAAGCCCGAGGATGCCCCCACCCAGCGCTCCGAAGAGCTTCGTCGCCGCCACCTTCTCGGCGTCCCATGTCCCAGGGCTTCCCGCCAGGACGAGCTTCCGGGCGATGCGCTGTCGCATGCCGAGGGGCGTCACCTGTTTGGCAGCTCTTCCCAAGCTGTTGACGAACGGAACCAACACGCGCTGAAGGAACGGCTGTGACAGCTCCTGCTGACGAAGGTTGGGAACCTCTCCGACCTGCGCACGAAGGAGCTCGACCGACCTTCGGCCCTGAGCAAGCCAGGCGTCCAGGACAAAGCCGCCCACGAGGATCGCTCCGAACGTCGCGAGGAGGCCGAGAGGCAGATACAGGCTAGACATCGATCTTCACGACCTTTCGGGACCAGAAGATCCCGATGCTCATCAGGACGACGGCCATGCCCAACATGAGAAGGCCGGGACGTGTGGTCCACAGCAGCCTGATGTAACCGGGATTGACCTTGGCGATATAGAGGGTCATGAGGAACGGCAGGGCTACCAGGATCTTGACCGACAGCCGGCCCTCCGCAGAAAGAACCTTCACCTGTCGACGCACCGTATCGCGCTCTCTCACAGTCTCGGCGACGGTGTCAAGGATCTCGGCGAGGTTCCCACCCACCTCGCGCTGGACGTTCACGGCCATGATGGCCCACTTGAATTCGTCGGTCCCTACCCGTTCGGCGAGAGCATTCATCGCCTCCTCCACGGGCCTGCCGAGTCGAACCTCGGCGACGACCCGCGAGAACTCGGGGGCCGTGGGGTCCCCGACCTCCTTGGCCACCGTGTCGAGAGCCTGGAGGAAGCTGTGACCCGCTCGCATCGAGCTCGCCAGGATCGTCATCACGTCTGGCAATTGGCTATGAAGGTCGCTGACCCGTTGGTTCAGTTTGAAGCCCAGGTAAGCCCAAGGGACGACCCCGCCGGCCACCGCGAAGATCAGGGCGAACACGAGGTTCCCAAAGATCAGCTCCGCGGCGAGGCCGGCCCCAAGGCCAGCGAGGACGCTGGTGGCGACGAACTCGCCCACCCTGACCGGCATTCCGGCCTGCTCGAGCCTGTGCTCGACGGCATCACTGAACCTTCCGGCCTCGGCCAGTTGCTTTCCGGCTGCCGCCAGGGGCGTGGGAATCCATGCACCCCACCCTTCGAGATCGCCTTCGGAATCGCTCTGCTCGACGAGAGTGTCCGACATCGACGGCCCGGACATCTTCCTGGCCAGCTCCTTTTCCCGTCGGGTCCGGGCGGCCACTCCCAACGCCATCGTGATGAGGAGGAAGAGCGCGGCGAAGGAGAGGGCGAGAGCGATGGCCATGCCCGCCGAGCCCCTCAGAAACGCGGGAGCCCTGGCGGCAGGGGCGATGGAGGGAGGTGCTGCTGGGTTGAGTATGAGGGAGGTGTCTGACCCGGAGGAAGTGCTGACCGTCAGCGCCACCTGCGACCCGGGCGGTGAGACGGTCCGGTACGTGACCACGTACTGGTGGGAAAGCTGCGAGACGAGCGCCTGGTAGAC
>WNGF01003885.1_pt1 | contig 19900 bp, 19 predicted proteins | sample 5400641 | NCBI WGS metagenome assembly WNGF01 (sample SAMN13153371, study PRJNA577476) | soil metagenome | isolation source: 80 cm soil or saprolite under grassland replicate 2 | place: USA:California | collected 2016-06-15
CGGCGCGCACGGTCACGTCCGCGGGCAGGACGAGCGAGTCCTTCAGGTCCGCCGCGACGGCGCGCAGCTCCGGCTCGCGACGCGCGGCGAGCACGATGCGGTCGCCCGCCTGCCCCAGTTGCCGCGCGAGTGCGGCGCCGATACCCGCGGAAGCCCCTGTGATGACAACGACTCTGTTCATGTAAGAACAACCACCTCGTGATCGAGGATACCTTCAATCACGAACGTCGCCACGCCGTTCAGCACGGTCACGCGCGGTTCACCGACGGAAACGAGCAGCCGCGCACGGGCACGTGCAGCGCCGGCCGGCAGGCGGACGCCGACTTTGAACGGCCCGACGCGGATGAACTCGTCGATCGGGGCGCGCCACGTGCCTTCGCTGGTGAGGTTCACCAGGTGCAGCACGAGCTGGCCCGGCTGCTCGTACAGATGACAGTCGATCAAGCCAGGCCCTTCAACGCTCAGCGGCTGACGCCCCGCCGCCCATCGGACGACGTTGGCGAGCAGCCGCGCGTGGTCCGGCAGGTGTTCGCGCGCGTAGCGGCGGTCTATGTCCGCGGGCATGAAGGCGACGCGGGCACGTCCATGTTCCGACAGGACGAGACCGGGAACATCGGTCTTCGGCTGCCGCATCCATGACGTCTCCGGCGGATACGTCGGGAACGGCGGCACGAACGTGAGCGGCACGAGCGCACCCGTATCGATCGTCAGAGGTGACAGCGTTCCTCCGTAAGGGAGAATGTCCGTTTCGTCGAATCCGCGAAGCACCTCGTGACGCTCGCCCACGGCCGAAGGCTCGTCTCCAGCTTTCGGACCGTCGACGCGCGCGCGCAGCTCCGGCGTCAGCCGCAGATAGGTGTGGTCGCTCTGCGCGCCCTGGCGCGTTCCCTCGCGCAGTTTCGGCGCCGCCGTGCCGCGGCGGCAGCGGAACAGGTCAGCGAGCGCGAGGTCAGGTCGCGGATCCCCCCGCTCGTCATACATGCCGGTCTGCCCGGTCGCGACGAGCGACCCGCCATTCTGCACGAACCGGCGCAGCGCCGCAGCCTGTGCGTCCGAGATCGCGCCGACGTTTGGCAGGATCAGCGCCGTGAAACGCCCGGCGTGCCGCTCGATGTCGTCCAGGTGCACCGGCAGATACGGAATCCGCGCGCGGACGAGCGCATGCATGAAACCGGCGTAGGGTGCGTCGACGCGGTCCCCCGGATCGTCGCGGCCAAAGAAGTCGGTGTTCCGCTGCGACCAGGCGAGACCCACGGTGGCAATGGGCGTGCGATCGACGAGGAACGCTTCGTTGGCCTTGCACCACGTCAGCACCGGACCGGGCGTCCGGTACATCCGCCGGTCCTCCTGGTAGGCGCCGACGTAATGCCACCACGGCTGGATACCGCCGGCGATCCCCGCAATCATCCACATGCGCGCTTCCGCTGCCGGCTTGCTCGCCACACGATAGTAGCCCGGGCCCGACTGATACATCGCCATCGATTCCGGCGCGAGCTTGTCCCATCCAAGCATCTCGTGGACGCGCTTTCCCGTGTCGCCGTTCTGCTGAAACCCGGTGTCGTCGTCGCGCCGCTGATGATCGAGCATCATGATGTCGGCGCGCGCGGAGATCTCCTTCAGATCGCGGAAGCTGCGCGCCTGCGCGGTCACCGATCCGCTGTTCATGCCGGCCCAGATGCAGTCCGGACCGCCGGCGTCGCGTGTGACACGGTTATTCAGTTCCCAGACGCTGATGCGCCGTGCATAGCTCCACTGGATCCACTCGCGGTACGCCGGATCGTCCCAGTCCGCCTTGCGCGGAAGCGCCTTCCCGGTGCGCGCGCGAAACGTGCGAGCGCAGTTGTCGCAGTAACAGATCGATTCACGGCCCATTCCCGCCCAGCTGTTGTCGGTGAATCCGTCGGGATGCGATCGTTCGACGATCTCGCGCAGCACGCCCGGCAGGTACTCGTCGTAGTACGGACTGTTGATGCAGCTGATGTACTTGTCGGCCGCGCGGTACGGGCGCCCTTGCGCATCCCGCGTGAACCAGTCGGGATGCGCCTTGAAGAAATCCTCGGCCGTCCGGTTCGAATCCATGCGCGCCATGACGAACAGCCCGTCGTCATGCGCCGCTTTCGTCAGCTCGCCGAAGAGGTCACGTCCACCGAGAAACTCCGCCTGATGATGCAGCGGAAACCTGCTCGGGTAGTACGCGACGATCCCTCCGGCATTGATAATGACGGCCTGTACTTCCGTGCGCTTCCACTGCTCACGCCACCAGGCGATGTCGTAATGGACCGGATCCTTTTCGGTGATGTTCGTCTGTCCCCAGCGGTACGCGCGTCGATACCATGGGAGCGCGTCGTTTGCGGGTCGTGGAGGAGCGTTCGAGGCCTGTCGTGACGGGCGGGTCGTGGCGCCGGCCGCCACCGCTGCTGCCACGCCGGTGTGGAGAAATGCCCGGCGCGTCATTCCGTCACAGTGACGCGTGTCCATTGTACCTCTTTCCACTGATTCGACAGGACCGTTTACTATTTCAGCGCCATGAGCATGATTCACGTCGAGAACCTCGTGAAGACATTCGGCGAAGTGAAGGCCGTTGACGGCGTCTCGTTCGACGTCGCGGCGGGCGAGATCTTCGCCTTCCTCGGGCCGAACGGCGCCGGCAAGACGACGACCATCCAGATGCTGACGACGCTGGTTGCGCCGACGAGCGGCACGATCGCGATCGACGGCCTCGATCCGCGCAGGCAGCCGCACGACGTGCGCCGCCGGTTCGGGATTGTATTCCAGGACCCCAGCCTCGACGGCGAGCTGACGGCCTACGAGAACATGGATCTGCACGGCGTGCTCTACGGCGTCGCGCGGAAGCTGCGCATGGAGCGCACCGAGCGCCTGCTGACACTCTTCGAGCTCTGGGAGCGGCGCGACGCAATCGTGAAGACGTTCTCGGGCGGGATGAAGCGTCGGCTCGAGATCGCGCGGGGCCTCCTGCACACGCCCAGGATCCTGTTCCTCGACGAGCCGACGCTCGGCCTCGATCCGCAGAGCCGCAACCAGCTGTGGACCCACGTGAAACACCTGAACGAGACCGAAGGCGTCACGGTGTTTCTGACGACACACTACATGGACGAAGCCGATCGCGTCGCGCACCGCCTCGCGATCATCGATCACGGCCGCATCGTGGCACAGGGCTCGTCCCAGGAGCTGAAGACGCAGACGCAGACCGACTCGCTCGAGCACGCGTTCCTCGCGCTGACGGGCAACACGATCCGCGATGAACGCGCCGACGCGGCCGATCAGATGCGCCAGGTGGCGAAGATGTGGAGGCGATAGACGTGAGCGCGATTTACATTCTCTGGCTCCGCGAGATCAAGCGCTACACGCGGTCGCGCGCGCAGATCATCGCGTCGCTCGGGCAGCCGCTGCTCTACCTGCTGGCGCTCGGCTTCGGTCTCGGACCCGTGTTCCAGAAAGCCGGTTACGGCAGCTACCTGCAGTTCGTCGCGCCGGGCGTGATCGGCATGTCGGTCCTGTTCACGTCCATCTTTTCGGGAATCGGCCTGCTCTGGGATCGGCAGTTCGGATTCCTGAAAGAGACGCTCGTCGCCCCCGTGCCGCGGCTGCACATCATGATCGGCCGCACGCTCGGCGGCGCGACGATCGCGATCATCCAGGGACTGCTCGTGATCATCATCTGCGTGCTCGTCGGCTTCCGATCGACGCACGCCTCGACGATTCCTCTGGGCATCCTGTTCATGGTGCTCATCAGCCTGGTGTTCGCAGCGCTCGGAACGATCATTGGATCGCGGCTGCAGAACATGCAGGGCTTTCAGCTGATCATGAATTTCCTGGTGATGCCGATCTATTTCCTGTCCGGCGCGTTGTACCCGCTCAACAACCTGCCCGCCGGCATCGCGATCGCGACGCGCATCGATCCGCTGACGTACGGCATCGACGGGCTCCGCGGCGCGTTCATCGGCACGGCGCACTTCTCCGCCGCGACCGATGCGGCAGTGCTCGGCGTCGTCGCCGCCATATTCATGGCGCTCGGCGCGCGATCGTTCGCGAACATTCAAGTCTGAAACACCTACGGGTCGCGCCCGAAAAGCGCGCGATACGTTTCCGGCGTATCGACGTCGCCCAGCACGCCCGGATCGTCGACGTCGACGTTGACGATCGCCTGCTCGTGCGCGCGCAGCACCGTCTTCGCGCCCGCCGCGGGATCCGCGCCGCGCAGCTCTCCAAAAACCGCACGTGAAAAAATGACCGGGTGGCCGTGCCTGCCCTGGCACCGGGGGCGGACGATCGGGGCGAGCGTCGCGTCGAAAACGGCCAGGAGCGTCGCGACTGTTGCTGCGCCAAGGAGCGGCGCGTCGACAGGAACGACCATCACGCCGCGCACGCCGGCACGATCGACGGCTGCAAGGCCCGCGAGCAACGAGGACAACTGACCGCCGGCATCCGCATTGGCGTTGATCACGTACTCACCGCCCTGCCGCTCGACCTCTGCGCGCAGCGCCTCATCGTCGTCGCGGCCGACGACGATCGGATGCGCGATTCCGCCTTCACGCAGCGTGGCGAGCAGTCGCGCAACGAAGCTGTCGCCCGCCGGCGTCGCGAGGAGCGCCTTGGATGTTCCCATCCGCGATGACCGCCCGGCGGCCAGGATGATCCCTGCAATCACGCTACAATTCTCCGCGAATGCTGACACTACGCTGCCAACGCTGCGGGACGGATATGGACATGCGCGATCCGGCCCCAGGGGAGCCATGGAAGGCCGACCAGTTCTGGGTCTGCCCTCGTTGCGGGCGTCATTTCTGGACGACATACGCGGCCCAGCCTGGCGCGGCGGCGGCGGAGAAACCGCCGGAATCCGCCCCGAAAGCGTGATTCGGGGGCCGCCCGTAACCCATGTCGTTTGCTTGACTTCACCTCTGGAAGTCCCTACACTGGCCCCGCTTTCAAGCTCAGCGTGCGGCGGACGACGGACCGCCGGCGCGGCAAGCGCGGGATTTCCGACAGGTCGCCGGCGCCTCCCTGCACGTTCGGGCCGCCCTCTGGCCCCTCGTCATCCCCGCGTGACAGCGTGCGCAAGCCCGCCGAGATAATCTCGACGGGGCGCCGTTCATCGGAGGACACGGGTATGCCGACCGGGACCATCGCTCGCCTTCTGATCGACAAGGGATTCGGGTTCATCCGCGACGAAGGAGGCATCGAGCACTTCTTCCACCGCAGCTCCGTGCGCGGCGCGGTGTTCGAGCTGCTCCGCGAAGGGCAGCGTGTCGAATTCACGCAGGAAGAATCCGGCAAGGGTCCGCGCGCCGGAGAAGTGCGCCTCATCGAAGGCTGAGTATCCTCTCACACCCGGCGGGCGGGGCGGCGCGCCCCGCCGATCGGGACCTCCTCCCCATCTCAATGGCTCGAGCGGCGGTTCACAAGGTACGCCGCATTCTCGCGCGGACGGTCTCCGCGATTGTCATTCTTGGTGCGCTCGCGGGCGTCGCGTTTCTTCCGTTCGCGGGACGCTACCTCGTTCATGAGGATCCGCTCGAAAAGGCGGACGCGATCGTCGTGCTTGCCGGAGCGCAGGTTGAGCGGTGGCTCGAAGGCGTTGACCTTTATCGCGAAGGCTGGGCGCCTCGGATCGTCATCAGTCCCGGCATCACGGAGGATGCCGAAGTGCAGCTGCGCCGTATGGGGATTCGATATCCGTCCGACGCGGAGCGCGCCCGCGACGCCATGATTCAGATGAAGGTTGCGCCTGCCGCGATCGACATCCTGCCAGGCTCACTCGACAACACGGCGAACGAAGCGGCCGCTGTGCACGAGCTGAGTGCGCGCAACGGCTGGGGCCGACTGATCGTCGTGACTTCCAAATACCACACGAGGCGCTCGCAGTTTGCGTTCGCACGCGAGTTCAAAGACACGGACGTGCGCATTCTCATCCGCGCGTCACGATATGACCGCGCGAAACCGGAGCGGTGGTGGAGAAACCGCGGCGACTTCCGCTACGTCACGTCAGAGCTGCAGAAGCTGCTCGCGTATCGCCTCGGCCTGGGAAAGTAGGTCCAGAGCGGCTCGCTGGCTTGCCTAGCCGAAGCTGGCCGCAGGCCAGCGAAGGCTGGCGGAAGCGCCTGGGAGTCGAACCCAGCCCGCGCACGGTATGTGCGCAGCGACCGGTTTTGAAGACCGGGAGGGCCACCGGGCCCCGTTCACTTCCGTGTCCTTATTCTACTGATCCAGCAGCTTCAGGAACTCGCCGCGCTCGCTCAGATTCTCGAACACGATGTCGGCGCCGTGCTGACGCAGCTGGTCCGCCGTGAAGCCGCCCGTGGCGACGCCAACCGGGAGCGCGCCGACGGCGTGAGCGCAGGCGATGTCGTGCGGCGTATCGCCGACGACGAGGATGTGTTCAGGCGCGAGATCGGGGACGCCGCATTGCTTCGCGCGCTCGACCGCGAACGGGACGAGATCGTTTCGATCTGCTGAATCATCGCCGAATGCGCCGCATCTGAAATACCGCCACAGATCGAAGTGTTCGAGCTTGATCTGCGCACCTGCCTCGAAGTTCCCGGTGAGCAGGCCAAGGAACACATCGTCACGCTGCTGCAAGGTGTCGAGCAGCTCGCGAACGCCCGGCATGACCGCTTTCAGACCGCCGCGCGCGCCAAGCGACTCGAACGATTGAGGACGCCCGGGGCGTTCAATCTCCTCGCGCAGGTTGGCGATATAGCGCTCGCGCAGCCGATCGAGGAGCCCGTCGTCCAGGCTGTGCCCGGCCTGCGTCACGACGTCGGTGAGAATGATCCGGTCGGTGCGGCCCGCGACAGGAATCTTCGCGAGTGCCTGGCCGTGGCCGACGAGTTCCTCGCATGCGCGGTTCATGGCACGGATGCCGGCGCCGCCGGTCAGGACGAGCGTACCGTCGATGTCGAAGAGAACGAGCTTACGGATTGTGTTCATCAGGATCTACAATCGGGCGGCAGGAGGTTTTCAATGAGACTTTCGACCACAGCGCTCGCGATCGCGTTCGCGGGAACCGCGGCGCTCGCGCAGGCGCCGCAGGGCGCGGCGACGCCACAGGGCGCGCAGACGCCCGCGCCCGCGGCGGCGCAAAAAACAGGACCGTCAGCCCCGGTGCGCGCGCACGCAACGATAAAGGGTGAGGGCGTTACGGGGAACGCCGATTTCGTCGAGCACGACATGGGCGCAGGACGCGTGGTCGATGTGACCGTGAGCGTCACCGGCCTGAAGGCCGGGATGCACGGCGTGCATCTGCACGCGGTCGGCAAGTGCGAGCCGGACTTTACAGCGGCCGGCGGGCATTTCGATCCGGGACCCGCGGGGAACATGGATCCGGACGCGAACCACCCCTTCCACATGGGCGATCTTCCGAACCTGACCATCGGCCCGAACGGCCGCGGCGCCATGAAGGCGACCACGTCGCGCGTGACGCTGTCGGACGGACCGCTGTCGCTTTTCGACGCGGATGGGAGCGCCATCATCATCCATGCCAATCCCGACCAGGGGATCACGGGGGAGCCGAAATCGGGCGTCAGCGGCGGGCCCAGAGTCGCGTGCGGAGTCATCACGAAGCCGTAAATTGCTGATTGGCGATTCGCTGATTGTTGATTGTGGGCCACCCGTGATGGGTGGCCTCATTTACCGAACGGCCACCACCCACGTCGTGCCGCGACGAGCTGCCCCGTGGCCGGCTGCAGCGTCAGCGTCCGGTGCGCCGCGGCGCGCGCAAAGGCCGCATCGAAGGTGATCGCGAGAGCGGTCAGGCGACGCGCCTCACATACGCGCGCCACCACGGCACCGAACGCCGCGCGTTCCGATTCCGGGATCGCCGCCGTCGGGTGCTCCAGCACGAGCAACGCAGGGCCGAGCGCCAGCGCGCGCGCAAGGTGCACGCGTGCGCGCACGGCCGGCGGGACCTGGCCTGTCTGCTGATCCATCCACTCCGCCGCGATATCGCATTCCGCCGCGAGGTCACTGACCTGCCGCACCGTCGCGTCCGGGATCGGATCGATCTCGAGCGCGAACGGCAGCGCCAGGTTCTGCATCACGGTCGCGCCTTCGAGCAGCACGCCGCGCTCGCTGACGATCCCGAATCGATCGAGTGACGACAACCACTCGTCGCCGTCCGGAATATCGGCGGTGCGGCGGCCGAAGATGCGCACTTCCCCTTCATCGGGGAGCGATGCGCCCGTGACGAGATTGACCAGGAGCTCTGCGCCGGCCGCGTCGATCCCGCTCACGGCGACGCGTTCGCCCGGCGCGACCACGAGCGACGCAATCCGGAGCGGCCGGAGCGCGGCATAGCTCTTCGTCACGCCGGCGAGTTCGAGCGCTGGCGCCGGGGTCATGCGTGCCGGGACTCGAGCGCGCGGAAATCCTCGAACGGCAGCGTCACGCTTCCAAGCTTCGCCGCGCGATGGCTGTTGTCCCCGTGGAAATCGGAGCCGCCCGAAACCGCCAGGCCGTGCCGCGACGCGAGTGCGCGGTAATGCTGCTCGGCGAGCGCGTCATGATCGCTGTGGCGCACCTCGAGCGCGGCCAGACCCGCCGCGGCCAGGCGCGGAATGATCTGATCTTTTTTCGTCAGGGCGGGATGCGCCATCGAGACGATGCCCCCCGCCCGTCGGACGATCTCAATCACGTCCTCCGGAGGGGCGCCTCGTCTGGGCACGTAGGCCGGACACGCGTTCCCGAGGAACCGATTGAACGCGTCGTCGCGATCTCGGGCGTGGCCTGACGCGACGAGCGCTGACGCAATCTGCGGCCGGCCGATGCTGCGGCCCGGCGTTCGCGCCGCATCCGCGAGCAGCGGCTCGAGATCGATGGAAACGCCGAGCGCGTCGAGGCGTTCGGCAATGTCGCGCACACGCCGCAGCCGATCTGACCGCTGGGCCGACAGGAAGTCGATCAGGCTGGTGTCGGCCGGATCGACGAAATAACCCAGCATGTGCACGTCGCGCCGATCATCGACCGCGGTGATCTCGACGCCGTTGATGAGGCGCAGCCCCTGCGTCTCGGCCGCGCCGCGCGCCTCCGGCAATCCGTCGAGCGTGTCGTGGTCTGTGATGGCGATGATGCGCAGGCCGGCGGCCGCCGCGCGGGCGACGAGCGCCGCGGGCGCCAACGTGCCATCTGACGCCGTGGTGTGGAGGTGAAGATCGATCAACGGACGACAGCGGGCTCGCGCCGCGGCCGCCGCTTCGAGGCGCGCGCCGGACGGCGGCGGCGATGACGGCGGCCGGCAAGCGCGCGGTATTCCCGGATCAGAAGCTCGAGATGCGAGCGCTCCTCGTCGGCAAACTCGAGGAAGATTTTCTTGCCTTCGGAATCCTCGAACTTGTCGCCGTAGCGTTTGAAGAAGCGGTGAGATCCCCGCTCGCAGCGAATGCCGATCATCAGCGCTTCACGGGCGTCGACGCCGTTGGCCAGCCGCTCGGCTCCCGCGGCGAACAACCCGTTTGCCGCTCCCTTGAAGAAGAGGAACGTCGGACGCGATTCGAGCTGCGGATCCTGCTGCAGGAGCTCGTGATACCGCTCCTCCAGCCGCGAGAGGTGCGTGCGTTCCTCGTCCGCAAGCTTCTCGAAGACTCGGCGGCCGCGCGGATCGCGCGTAATGCCTGCGGCGCGCGAATAGAACTCGAGACCGCTGCGCTCGGTCGCGATCGCGATGCGGAGCGCGTCGCGCGCGAACACGAGCTCCGTCGACGCCCCCTCTGCCGGGGCGGCACGTCCCGTCCGGCACGCGTCGCAGGTCCCGTGGATCTGCAGTACGCTCTGGCGCGCCGCGAAATTGCGCGCGGCGGCAACTTCCTCGATCAGCGATTCGATGTCGGAGCTGAGAAATTCGAAGGACTTGTTGCAGCTCTTGCAGATCAGGTGGAAGTGTCGCGGATGCCTGTACGAATGCTCGAAGCGGAAGCGACCTTCGCCGAAATCCACCTTGCGCGCGATCCCCGCGTCGACCATCCACTGGAGCGTGCGATACACCGTCGCGCGGCTGATGCGCTGCGACACCGGTTGCGCATCGGGCTTCGAGGAATCCTCGCGTCGAATGAGATCGAACAGATCGTCCGCGGTGAGATGTCCCTCCTGGCGGAGGAACACGTTGACGATCAGGTCGCGCTTGCTGCCGGCGGGCCTGACGCTTTCGAGGTAGGCGGCTGGCTCCATGCTGCGTTGGACCGTCAACCGCCTGCCCTCGATTGAAACTCCGCCGCTTACACGCTGAACGACGAACCGCAGCCGCAGGTCGACTTCGCGTTCGGGTTCTTGATCGTGAAGCCGCCGCCGGTCACGTTGTCGACGAAATCGACCTCGGCGCCGCGCAGGTAGCGCGCGCTGATCGGATCGACGAGCAGCTTCACGCCGTTCGACTCGATCACCGCGTCGGTCGTCGCGTCGCCCTCGCCTTCATCGATCATCAGGCCGTACTGGAAGCCGGAACAGCCGCCCCCCTGGACGAAGACGCGGAGGCCGGCATCTACCTTGTTCTCTTCGGTCAGCAATTCCGTAATCTTCGAGGCCGCCGAGGGAGTGACATTAATCATGTGCAGGAATCTCCAAATCGAAGTGATTCTCTATTATAGCGTCGGCTTCCCGGCACCCGCAACCCGCCGCGCTTCAGAGACTTAGAGGCCGTGCCTCCCGGGAAGGTGCCTGGCACCAAAGGTGGCTGGCACCAAAGGTGCCAGCCACCTTTTCTGGGGTTTCGGTAAATACTGGGGCGTGACGATGCATTTTCAGGCTGGCGCCAAGGCAGCGGACGCCCTCATCCACGACCAGATCGTTCGAAAAATCTGGGATCGCGACATCAGCGCCTGGGGAGTTCAGCCTGGGAGCGGCGACGCACAGTCCATCGAGATGCGGCTGGGGTGGCTGGACGTCGCGAAGACCCTCGCACCTGAACTGCCCCGCGTGGCCGCGCTCGCCCAGGCCGCCAAAAACGACGGTATCCGCGCCGTGTATCTGCTCGGCATGGGTGGCAGCAGCTTGTGCGCCGAAGTGCTGCGATCTGTGTTCGGCGTCGCGGACGGCTACCCGGAGCTGTTCGTCCTCGATACGACCGACGAGCTGACGATCACAAGTGCGGCGGGACGGCTCGATCCCCGTGAAACGCTGTTCCTCGTCTCCAGCAAGAGCGGCGGCACCGTTGAGGTCGCCTCGATGGAGCGCTTCTTCTGGAACCGCATGAGCGCGCAGCTTGGGGCGCTTGCGGGACGCCACTTCGTCGCGATTACGGATCCCGGCACGGCCCTGCAAAAGCTCGCCGAATCGCGCGGCTACCGCGCCGTGTTCCTGAACCCCGCGGACATCGGCGGGCGCTTCTCCGCACTCTCACTCTTCGGACTCGTGCCCGCGGCGCTCATTGGCGCGCCCGTCCACGCAATCGCGGACGGCGGCAAAGCGATGGCAGATGGATGCCGTCAGCAGAACCACGCGAATTCAGGACTCGAGCTTGGCGCGTTCATCAGCGCCGCTGTGAAAGAAGGACGCGACAAGCTGACGGTCGCGTTGTCGCCGCGCCTGTCGACCCTGGGACTGTGGATCGAGCAGCTGATCGCGGAGAGCACCGGCAAGCACGGCACGGGCGCGCTTCCGGTCGTGGACGAACCGCTTGGACGTCCCGACGAATACGGCAACGACCGCGCGTTCGTCGCGATCGCGACTGAAGTCGACGAACCGGACGCCGCGAAGCTGCACGCGCTCGAAGCGGCGGGGCATCCGGTGCTTCGGCTCACCACGCGTGTGGACGGTCTCGGCGCGGAATTCTTTCGATGGGAGTTCGCGACAGCTATCGCTGGGGCCGTGCTCGGCATCAACCCGTTCGACGAGCCGAACGTCTCGGAGGCGAAGGAAAAGACGAAGGCGCTCCTGTCGACGTACGCGTCGGATCGCAAACTCCCGCAGCCGGCGGCCAGTGCGAGCGATTCAGCCGTCGACGTGTTCAGCGGCAGATTTTCGGGAGCCTCGCCCGCCGCAGTCGTGCGTGCGGCAATCGATTCGCTGCAGCCCCGGGACTACGTCGCGTTTCTCTCGTATCTGCCGGGAGAAAGCGACGTCCAGGCGGCAATTTCCGAGGTGCGACAGGGCATCCGGTCGCGGACGCGGGCGGCGAGCACGTTCGGAGTCGGGCCGCGCTATCTGCACTCGACGGGGCAGTACCACAAGGGCGGCCCGAATACTGCTCTTGCCTTCGTGATCACCGCCGACGACGAGACCGCGACGGAGATTCCCGAGGCGGGCTATACGTTCGCCATTCTGAAGCGCGCACAGGCGCTCGGAGACACGCAAACGCTCGAAGTCCACGGCCGCCGGACAGTGCGCATCCACGTCAAGGACGCCAACGCCGCGCCGCGCGCTATCGAGCGACTGGTTGCGGATGCGGTGAAGTAATTGGCGCGGTCTAAACACCGCGCCCTACGGCGGCTACGACATTGTCTCTGTGTAGGGCGGGGTTTTCAGACCCCGCCGATTCGCGCCGCAACATGCGCGGCGCGATGATCAACGCGGCGCCGTAGACCGCAAGCGCGGCGAACAGCGTCGTCGGCCGTCCCTGCAGGAAATCGACGAAGACGAGCTTCATCCCTGCGATGAGAAGCAGCGGAAACGTGAGCCATGCCGCTTCACGCCCGGCGGGGTACCAGCCGGCGGCGGCAACCGCAACGGCCGACGCGACGAGCACAATCGTTCTGATCGTGGAGAGCTGCGACTGATCGATCGATCCCGGCAGCGCGGCCAGCGCCAGCGCCACGATGACTCCTGCCGCCGTCCACGTGCCCAGCGCTGCAACCACGCAGCGCGCGACGGGCATGACATATCGCCATCGCTCGCGCGTGTCCCGCGCCGGCAGCGCAGCAATCGCGAGCAGCACGGTCAGCGCGGCGAGTGGGATGACGCCGGGCGAGGCCACGCCCGCGGCCGTGGGCGTCACGATGGCCAGCGTTGCATTCGTCAGCAACCCTGATCCGATGGCCGCAGCGATCCCAAAAAGCGCCGCGTGCAGCACAAGCGTCAGGCGATCGTGCCGGCGCGCGAGACCGAGCGTGACAGCCGCGAGCGCCACGTAGATCGCAGACGCGACTACCGATCCCGCCCCGACCGCAAGACCGGCGACTGTAAAGAAGAAGCCGAGGATGGTTTGAAATACGAAGTTCGGGGTCGGCCGCTGCACCTCGGTAAACCTGAAGGCCGTGACATAGGCGCTGACCGCAACGAGCAGAGACACGATCGCGAGGATCTGCAGACCTCCGCTCGATCCGGAGAGTAGATACACCAGCCCTCCGAATGCAACCGCGAGCGCGCCGGCCGACTGCACGACTTCGAAGGGAACGATCGGATGTGAGCCGACGACGGTCCGGATCGTAAAGCTTCCGAGATAGCCGGCAAGCATCAGCGCCTGCAGCCACACGACGCTCGCGACGCCACCGTGGGCGCCGGCGCGGCCGGTGGCGATGAACAACATCAGGTTCGCCGCGAATGCCGCCGGCCAGCGGATCTCGACCCACCGATGCAGGTAGCCGAGCCACAGGGTGGCAAGACCGACGGCGATCGCAACGAGCGTGTAGGGCGCCCACGCGCCAGTGGCCGCCGCGAGCCCCAGCGCGGAGCCGAGCGCCCCGAATGTCACCACCCAGGCGAGGCTCTGGAGCTGTCGCCGCGACGCCAGCACGAGCGCCGCACCCGTGAGCGCAGCAAGCAGCCCCGCGCTCTGCGGAGGCGTCAGCACGCCGAAGCGCACGGTCGCCTCCCACACGAGCGGATACCCGATGAGGGCCGTAGACAACGCGTGGCAGAGCGCGTCGAGATGGGCGCCGCGCCCCTCCGCGCGAGATGCGAGCACCAGCCAGGGGGCTCCGTAGATTAACCCGAACGCGACTCCGGCCTGCGGCACGACGACATGTGATTCGGTAATGGCGCGCAGGAAATAAGCGCCGCCGAGGACGACAAGTGTGCGGCCGACGAGGGCGAGCCACTGCTGAACCGAACCGGCGTCGATCTCGGCAACCGCCGTCAGCGGATCGTGGATGGCTTCCGAATGTCGAGTGAACGTGACGGCGTGATCGCCGCGAAGGAGGCGCGCTTCGAGATCCGCCACTCGGCCGGTGAGGTCGGCCACGACTGCTTCGAGACGCGCAACCCGCTCGTCCATCCGCCGCCCCCCGCCGCCGAGAATCCGGCGCCGAAAAGCCGGATTGTCGGCAGATCTCCCCTGTCTACGAGGAAAAACCCCGAGTCCGGGAGTGCGGCTGCAATTTCAGTGCACTGTTCTCAATGTCGCAGTGTTTCGAGGACGGCGCCTGATTCCTCCTCCACGTCCTTATGGAGGCTGTTGCCGTGGGAGTCCATCGTGACGATCGCGGGGAAATCGCGCACGTCCAGATGCCACATCGCTTCAGGCGTGCCGAACTCCAACAGCGAAACGCCGGTAACGCGCTGGATGCAGCGGGCGTAGAACTGCGCGGCCCCGCCGATCGCGTTCAGATAGACCGCGCCTGATTCCTTCAAACCTGCGAGCGTGTTCGCGCCCATCCCCCCTTTGCCAATCACCGCGCGGACGCCGTAGCGTTTGAGGATCTCCGCCTGGTAGGGCTCTTCGCGAATGCTCGTCGTCGGTCCCGCGGCGGTGACCTTCCAGTTGCCCCCTTCGCCGCTTTGCGGCTTTGGCGAGCCAGGGCCTTGTTCTTTCACCACCACGGGCCCGCAGTGATACAGAACCCCGCCACGGAGATCGACTGGAGGGGCGTGCTTCATCAGATGGGCGTGCACGGCGTCACGGCCTGTGAACATGCGGCCCGACACGAGCACGGCGTCGCCGACCTTGAGCGAGCGGATCTGCTCTTCCGAGATCGGCGCCTGCAGCGGAATCTCGCGCCCGGTCCGCGGGAATCCTGCCGCGACGACTTCCGGCGCAAGCATCGGTTGCGACGGCGCAGTCCCTTCGCGATACAGCCACTTCGTAATCGCGCCGCTTCGCGCATCCACGCGGACACCCAGCCGCCGGAATGCCCAGCAGTCGTACGCAATCGACACGAAAAAGCTGGCCGGCAGCCGGTTGAGCGCGCCGATCTTGCACCCGATCAGCGACGTCGTGCCGCTGAATCCCATCGGCCCGACGGCCAGCTTGTTGGCGTCGTCCATCACCGCGTTCTCGATCGCCGCAAGCCGTGGATCCGGATTGGTGTCGTCGAGCGTGCGGAACAGCTGTTCTTTCGCGTGGAGGTAGCCGGACGTGCGGTCGCCGCCGATGCAGACGCCGACGGCGCCGGGGCTGCAGCCCTTCCCCTGCGCTTTCCAGACGGCGTGGAGGATGCACTTTCGAACGCCTTCGAGCGTCCGGTCCGCGCGCCCGAGGTGATCGAGCTCGGCCGGGAGCGCATACTGCGCGTTCGTGTTCTCGCAGCCGCCGCCTTTCAGGATCAGCTTCACCTCGATGTCGTCCTGCTCCCATTGATCGAAATGAATGATCGGCGTGCCGGGACCGAGATTCGTCCCGGAGTTCTCGCCAGTGATCGAGTCGACGGAATTGGGGCGCAGCTTGCCGCGGCGCGTCGCTTCGGCCACCCCTTCGCGGATCTGCTCACGCAGCCGGATCTGGTTCACGCCGACCGGCACTTTCAGCTCGAACGTGGGCATGCCGGTGTCCTGGCAGATGGGGCCGTCGCAGCTCGCAGCCTGGTCGATGTTCTGCGCGATGATCGTGAGCGCCTGGCCTGCCCGCGTGGCGGGCTCTTCGTCCGTGACGGCACGGCTCATCGCTGCGCGGACATCCGGCGGCAGATCTGTCGAGGTCTTGGTGATGAGTTGGACCATACTGTCGACGAAATCAGGAAGCATGTCGAGCAGTATAATCCGCTGCCAGGATGAAGTTCCGCGTTGAGCGCGATCCTCTCGGCGAGGTGCGTGTGCCTGCCGCGGCGTACTACGGCGCGCAGACCCAGCGCGCCGTCGACAACTTCCCTATCAGCGGCCTCACGGCGCCGCCCGAGCTGATCGTCGCGACCGTTCAGATCAAGAAGGCCGCGGCGGAAGCGAATCGAGATCTCGGCCGGTTGCCGGCCGATGTGGCGGATGCGATTGTACGCGCCGCCGACGAAATCCTGACAGGAGCGCTCCGCGATCAGTTCGTCGTCGACGTCTACCAGGCGGGCGCCGGCACGTCGCACAACATGAACACGAACGAGGTGCTCGCGAACCGCGCCGCGGAGCTGCTCGGCGCCCGGCGCGGCGACTACTCCCGCGTGCACCCCAACGATCACGTCAACATGGGACAGTCGACCAACGACGTGTTCCCGACCGCGACGCGCCTCGCGCTGCTCGCGATGATGCCAGGGCTGCAGGACTCCGCGCGCCGTCTGACCGGCGGTCTCGACGACAAGAGCCGGCAGTTCGCGCACGTGCTGAAGACCGGACGGACGCACCTGCAGGACGCGGTGCCGCTGACGCTCGGACAGGAATTCGGTGGGTTCGCGGCGAACGTCGCCCATGCGGCGGAGGATGTCGGCCGCGCGGCCGAACAGCTGCACGAGCTGAACCTGGGCGCCACCGCTGTCGGGACCGGACTGAACGCGGGTGATGACTACACCCGCGCAGCGGTCGCGAACCTCGCGCGTTACACGGGCACGTCGGTCCGCCCCGCGCGCAATCGGTTCCGCGTGACGCAGAGCATGGGTGACGTCCTCGCGGTAACGGGCACGCTGCGGCGACTCGCCGTCGAAGTGAGCAAGGTCGCGTCGGATCTTCGCCTGCTCAGCATGGGCCCGCGCGCAGGGCTCGCCGAAATCCAGCTGCCGCCGGTGCAGCCCGGTTCATCGATCATGCCCGGCAAGGTGAACCCGTCTGTGCCCGAGATGGTGAACCAGGTCTGCTACCAGGTGATCGGGTGCGACACTGCCGTGATGGCCGCCGCCGAAGGGGGTCAGCTCGAGCTGAACGTCATGATGCCGGTCATCGCGTGGAACGCCATCCACGCCACGCGGATCGTCTCGAACGCGATGCGGGTCCTGCAGGACCGCTGCGTCGCCGGCATCCGCGCCGACGAGGAGCGATGCCGCGAGCTGCTCGATCGGAGCACCGCGCTGGCGACTGCGCTCAGCCCCTACATCGGGTACGCGACAACCGCCGACATCGCCAAGACGTCAGTAGCTACAGGGCGATCGATTCGAGAGCTCGTGCGAGAGCGGAAGCTGCTGCCCGACGCGCAGCTCGACGAGATTCTCGCCGTCGAAGCGATGACGTCCCCGGGCATCCCAGGGCAGAAAGCGAATGCAGAGCATGCGAATCGGAAGACTGGCGCTGGCGCTCGCGCTCACAGCGCAGGCCGTGGTGGCGGCGCAGCACACGCGCCTGTTCCGGCCGGAAGACCTCGGCGAGCTCGAGCCACCGGATCGCGAGGAGTGGCAGCAGCCGGTCCGGATCATGGACGCGCTCGGGATCGGCGACGGAAGCGTCGTCGCTGATCTCGGCGCGGGCAGCGGCTGGTTCACCATCCGGCTCACGACCCGCGTGGGGCCGAACGGGACCGTGTTCGCCGAAGACATCCAGCAGCCGATGATCCAGGCGATCAACGTGCGCGTGGAGAGCCTCGGGATCAAGAACGTCCACACGGTCCTCGGCACGCAAAGCGACCCCCGCCTTCCGGTGCCGGTCGACGCGGTCCTCATCGTGGACGCGTATCACGAGATGGAGCAGCCGGTGACGCTTCTTCGGAACGTCGCGAAGTCGCTGAAGCCCACAGGGCGGATTGGCATCGTGAACTTTACCAAGGATGGGGGAGGGCCGGGGCCGGCGATGGAGGAGCGCGTCGATCCGGAACGCGTGATCAGCGACGCGCAGGCCGCAGGACTCACCCTGCGATCACGCGAGACGTTTCTCAAATATGAGTACATGCTGGTATTCGAAAAACGAATCCCTCGTCCCTGATCGCGAATCGCTCGTCCGCGAATCGCGCGCATCGGTCAATCGCGCGAATCAGCGGATCCGTGCAAGGGAGCCAACGATTCAGAGATTCAGAGATCGCTGATTCAGGATGCTCGATCAGGGATTCCCGATTAGGGATGAGGGATTGGCTTTGCCTGTAACACGCCAAAGCCCCGGCATGACCCCCGCCGCGACGAACAGCTTGATCACGTCGGCGACCAAGAAGGGATATAACCCGGTGCGCAGAGCCGCGCTGAAGCCGGCGCCGGCGGGTCGTGCAAACAGCGCGAGCCACGTTACCCCGCACGCGAACACGACGGCCAGGCCGCAGGCCATCGCAACCACTGACGTGATGTAGCGGCGATCGAAACCGCGCTCGGCAAGCCATCCCGCGACGAACGCGGCGAAGGGATAGCTCATGAGGTATCCGCCGGTCGGGCCAAGGAGCCGCAGCGCCCCATGCGGCAGCACGGCGGACGCGGCAAATACCGGCAGCCCCGCAATGCCCGCGATCAGATACAGCACCTGTGCGGACATCCCAAGCCGTGCGCCGAGTGCCGCGCCGCCAAGCAGCACGACCATCGGCTGCAGCGTGAAGGGCACCGGCGTAAACGGCAGCGGGATGCTGATCTGAGCGGCCGCGGCGGTCAGCGCGGCGAGCAGAACCACGCTCGCGACGCGAATTGCGTTCCGCATGTCAGTACGCGCAGCGTAGGTGGCGAGGAGCGAACCATTCGCCGGCATGTCGAATCGAACTGTCATGGCGGAGGGATTGTACTATGCTGAGGGTCCGCCTGAAGGCGGACACTACCGATGTCGGCCAGCCTGAAGGCGGACACTACCGATGTCGGCCAGCCTGAGGGCTGGCCCCACTGGCGTGTGGGGCCGCCCTTTATGGGCGGCCTGACCAACGATGCGCAGAGCATTGACGATTGCGGGCAGCGACTCCGGCGCGGGCGCGGGAATCCAGGCGGATCTGAAGACGTTCGCCGCGCACGGCGTGTACGGCACGTGCGCGATCACCGCCGTGACGGCGCAGAACACGCAGGGCATCGTGTGCTGGCAGGCGCTCGAGGCCGATCTCGTGACGGCGCAGATCGAGGCGGTCGTGTCGGACATCGGCGCCGATGCGGTGAAGATCGGCATGCTCGCGAACGCCGCGATCGCTGAAGCCGTCGCGGCATCGATTCGCGCGCTGGATCTGCCGCAGGTGGTCGTCGACCCCGTGATGATCGCGAAGGGAGGCGATCGGCTGCTGTCGGAGGAGGCGATCGCGACGGTCCGTTCCGAGCTCTTCCCGCTGGCACACGTCGTCACGCCGAACATCCCGGAAGCCGAAGCGCTGACCGGCCTGTCCATTCGATCCCTGGACGACATGCGGGAAGCCGCAATGCGGATCCTGAGGCTGGGGCCGCGCGTCGTACTCGTCAAGGGGGGCCACGCCGGCGGATGCGAATCGATCGACGTGTGCGTGACCGCGACAGAATCGTTCGAAATCCGCGCCCCGAGGATCGACACGCGGCACACGCACGGCACAGGCTGCACACTGGCGTCGGCGATCGCCGCGAATCTTGCGCTCGGACTCCCGGACCGCGAGGCGATCGAGCTCGCGCGCGAATATCTCGATGGCGCCATGCGTCATGCGCCCGGCCTCGGCGCGGGTCACGGCCCGCTGAACCATTTCTGGCGCGCGGTATACTGAGGTGAATGTCCGACCAGAGGTTCCGCGTGACCGCGGATCCGCTCGATCCCAGGGCCGTTGCGGCGATCGTGGCTTCCGCGGATTGCGGAGCGATTGCGACATTCATCGGCATCGTCCGTGACGAGCACGGCGGCCGCCGCGTCCTGTGGCTCGACTACGAGGCGTTCGAGCCGCTCGCGATCAAGGCGTTCGCGCGGATTGACGAAGAGGCGGGGGAACGCTGGCCGTCGATCGCGCTTGCGATTCACCACCGCATCGGCCGGCTCGAGATCG
>WNGF01003886.1_pt1 | contig 19893 bp, 17 predicted proteins | sample 5400641 | NCBI WGS metagenome assembly WNGF01 (sample SAMN13153371, study PRJNA577476) | soil metagenome | isolation source: 80 cm soil or saprolite under grassland replicate 2 | place: USA:California | collected 2016-06-15
CCTTCGACCGGATGAAGGAGCGGGTCACGCGCGCCGAGGCCGTCAGCCAGGCCTGGGCGGAGCTGACCTCCGACGATGTCGAGGACCGCTTCGCGGCGCTGGAAAAGGAGAAGGAGGTCGACCGGCTCCTGTCGGAGATTAAGTCGCGCAAGCTCATCGGGGCGTAACGCAGCGGAAGGCGGGAGACGAAAAGGAGAGACCGTGATTCCGAACAACTTCATCACCTCGGCCAACGAGCTGCCGGGCTACCGGATCGCCTCGGGATCGTGCGCGGGATCATCGTGCGCTCGCGGTCCGTCATCGGCACGATCGGCGCCGGGCTCCAGAGTCTGTTCGGTGGAAACATCACACCCTGGACCGAGCTGTGCGAAGTGACACGGCGCGAGGCCTTCGAACTGATGGCTCAGCACGCGCAGGACGCCGGCGGAAATGCCGTCGTCGGCATGCGCTACGACACGACCGAGATCGCGCAGGGCGTGGCCGAAGTGCTGGCCTACGGGACGGCCGTCGTCGTGGAGGTGAACCGAGCTTAAGGCAGCGCTCTTACCTGTCATCCATTTGTCTTCCTCCATGTCATCCCTTCGCTCCCGTCCCCTGTCATCCTGAGCGCAGCGAAGAATCTGCTCTCGTCCCAGTTTCCGGAGGGGCTTCTCGGGATGACAGGCAGAGTTACTAGGTTCTGGTCTCTTTCTCGAACCATTTTCTGGCGCCGAGGAGCTTGAGGTGGCTGGTCGAGCCGTTGATGGCGATGCCGACGGCGAGCGGGCCGGTCTCGACGAGGAAGGCGCCGCGCCGCTCCTCCCGCTTTTGGTAATACTGGCCGGCGATGTGGAATTTGCCGCCGGTGGCCTCGAGTTCCTCGACGTCGATCAACCTGCTCGCGAACCGCACGCGAGCCGAGCCCTTCATGCCTTCGAGCTTCAGGATTCCTTCCGCCCAGCCGGGCAGCTTCGCCGCGACGAGCGTGTAGAGCGGCCGCGCGTCGCGGCAGGTCACGGACGTGCGCGCCGAAAGACCGTCGTGGAGACGCCCCGAAACGATGTCGAAGCGCCCCCACCAATCGCGTTCATCGTGCTTCGTGCCCGTCGTCGCGATGTCCGCCATCTCGACACGGCTTCCGGAGATCTCCATGTCGTCGTGCTCGACGTCCCAGCGGGAGACAATCAGCCGGCCGGACGCGCGGCCCTTGAGCGTTCCGTCGGAGTAACGCGCGGCGACGCGCCCGACCTCGAAATCGGCTCCGCCCCGGCCGATGCCGTGGTCGAATCGAAACGTGACGTCTGCCTTTCCGCCGCCTCCAGAGAGGCGCGGCTCCGGCGCGTGGCGAAGATAGTGGTTGAGGCACCGGAGATCCTCGATGCGCCCCCGCGTCCGGATGCTGCCGGAGATCTTGCGCCAGACCTCCGGGCCTCGGACCTCGTCCGGCGCATAGGGATCGATCACGCAGTCGCCGTGGCCCGAAGCGGCGGAGAGCATCGGCTCGGATGGCGCGAGCAGGAAGTCGCCGGAGAGGAACTCCACGGCCGCCGGCCCGATCGAGGCGCGCACGTGCGGGCGCAGCGTGAACCCGCCCGTCACCCGCGCGCGGCCGCGGAAACGATAGATCTCGATCCAGATGTCGGGCGTGGGATCGGCGACCAGATTCTCGACGTGGACGGACCAGAACCGCCGTTTCTCCCTCTCGGAAAGGCGCGGCGGCTCTTTCGCGGGGCTCGTCAGGGGCGGATCGGAGAACCCCGGGATGGACGGGAGGCGCGCGACGTGCGCAGCCGAGAGCTCGCTCTTCTTCTGTTTTTCGCGCAGCCGGAATACGAGGCCCTCGGCGCGAACGCGGGTCGCGTGAAACTGCTTGTGGAGCAGGTCGAGCAGAGAGATCGAGATCGTCGCCTTCTCCATGCGAAAGAACCACTGGACGTTGGGGTCGCTGCCGCGCAGGCGCAGTCCCCGGATGCGGATCTCTCCGGGGATCCAGGAAGACGCCGTGTCGTAGTCGAGAAGGAGCTCTTCCGGATCGCTGTTGACCCACTTGCGGAGTAGATGCGTCGAGACGACGACGTGAATCGCCGCGCAGGAGACGACGGCGATTGCGATCGCCGCGAATAGGAGAATCAACCAGAACCGCTTCGACGGCAGCGCGACGCGGGCGCCGGGACCCTTTGATGAGCGACCGTCGGCCATGAGGTATGACTTTACTCGCAGGGGGCGCTCCAATCGGGACGACCGTTCCAGCAGGTTTCAGGTGGTGGGGGAGATAATGGGCATTCAGAGTTCTTGTTGAAGCAAGGAGGAGGCACTGATGAGGCGTCAACTCGTTTCGCTGGGCGTTCTGGCTGTCCTGATCGGAGGAATGGCGTTGTCGGCGCGCGGCGCCGAGCCGGCGGCGCCTTCCGGGTTCCGCGCGGAGTTCATCGCCGAAGTGGACAGCGTCGGCAAGAAGCTGACGGATCTCGCCAATGCGATGCCGCAGGAGAAATACTCGTGGCGGCCGGCGCCGGGCATCCGTTCGGTCAGCGAGGTGTACGTGCACGTGGCCGGCGGCAATTACCTGCTCCCGTCGTTCATGGGGGTCAAGATGCCGGCCGGGATCAGCCGCGACATGGAGAAGACCGTCACGGAGAAGGCAAAGGTCATCGACACGTTGAAGGAGAGCCTCGAGCACGCCAAGAGCGCCGCGGCCAACATGGCGGACGCCGATCTGGACAAGAAGGTCAAGATCTTCGGCGGCCGCGAGATCACCGAGCGCGCGCTGCTCGTCCTGATGCTCAACCACATACACGAGCACCTGGGACAGTCGATCGCCTACGCGCGCGTCAATGGCGTGGCGCCGCCCTGGTCCGAGGGAGCGGAGCCCGCTCCCGCAAAGAAGTCGTAACCGGCTTCTCCCCTCTCCCGCCGGGAGAGGGAGAAGAGTCCTGAACTTTCCACCCCGGTTCTACGTTGTATCAAGTGATGTCAGCTGCCATCGACGCTCACGGCCTGCGCAAGGTCTATCGGTCCGGACTCGGCGGCCGGAGGGTGGAAGCCCTGGCCGGAATCGACTTACGGGTCGAGCCGGGCGAGATTTTCGGCCTGCTGGGGCCCAACGGGGCGGGCAAGACGACGGCCGTCAAGATCCTGCTGGGCCTGACCCGCGCGTCCGGAGGCGAGGCCTCGATTTTCGGGATTCCCGTTGGGAACCCGGAGAGCCGGCGCCGCGTGGGGTACCTGCCGGAAGGACACCGTTTTCCCGGTTACCTGACGGCCCGGCAGACGCTTTCGATCTTCGGGCGGATGTCGGATGTTGGGCCACATGACCTTCGCCGGCGCATTCCGAGCCTGCTCGAACGGGTGCGTCTCTCCGATTGGGCCGACGTGCGCGTCAAAAAATTCTCCAAGGGCATGACGCAGCGGCTGGGTCTCGCGGCGGCGCTCGTGCACGAGCCGGAGGTTCTCCTGCTCGACGAACCCACCGATGGAGTGGATCCGGTCGGCCGCCGCGAGATCCGCGACCTCCTCCAGGCGGAGGCGGCCCGAGGCCGCGCGATCCTCTTGAATTCGCACCTGCTTTCGGAAGTCGAGCTAGTCTGCGGGAGGGTGGCCGTGCTGCGCCAGGGCTCGCTCGCGGCGGAAGGAAGAATCGAAGACCTGACGGCGATGACTTCGCGCTACAAGCTCGTCGCCTCCGGCGTGAACGACGGTCTGCTCACCGAGCTGCGCGGGACCGGTGCCTCCGTCGAGCGCGTCAACGGCCACTTCAACCTGACAGCGCGCGATGTCCCTCACCTGAATGTCGTCGTGGACCGCCTGCGCGCCCGCGGCGCCGAGCTCGAGGAGCTCACACCACTTCGCTCGAGCCTCGAAGACGTCTTCGTGGACCTCGTCCGGGCGGACCCGGACCCCGGCAAGGAGAACTGATGAGGGCCTGGGCCGCGAGCGTGGAGGAAGTCTTCCGGGAGGCGGCGGCGCGCTGGACGCTCATCGCCTACTTCGCGCTCTCCTCCCTCTTCATCCTGGTCTTCGCGCTGGCCGTGAATCTCGACGTCGTCAACGGCGCGCTCGCCGGCGCGAAGCTCTTCGGACAGTCCGTCGAGCTGGGGCACCGCTCCATCGACATCGACCGCCTCGTTCTGGGCTTCGAATCCGGCTTCTCCGGGTTCCTCTATCTCGTCGGCACGTTCCTGGCGCTCTTCGCGACGGCGCACCTGGTGCCGCGGCTGCAGGAAAAAGGGACGGTGGATCTCTACCTCTCCCGTCCCGTCGGGAGGGTGCCGCTTCTCCTGTCGCGCTATTGCGGCGGGATGCTGCTCGCCGCAGCCAACCTGGTGTATCTCATCGGATCGATCTGGCTCGTCATCATCTGGAAGACGCACGTCGTGCACGCGCGTTTCCTGCTGGGCGGCGCGACGATCCTGTTCACGATCTCCGCGCTCCTCGCGTTCGCTTTCCTGGTCGGCGTCGTCACGTCCTCTACCGGCGTTTCGCTCATGACGACCTACGCTGTGTTCTTCCTGGCGGCCCTGCTCGCCGCGCACGAGAAGATCGCCGCAGCCATGTCGGCTGAGTGGGCGGCGAAGCTCGTCCACGGCCTCTACTGGATCTTCCCGAAGACGGCGGAGCTCGGGCGAGCGACGGTCCAACTCGTCTCGGCAGGCACATTCCACAGAATCGCGGTGACCGACCTCTTCGCGGTGTATGGCTCGACGGCACTGTTCGGTCTGGCCGCTCTGACTCTTTCCTGCTGGCTTTTTTCCAGAAAGGACTTCTGACATGAGAACTGTCTCCGGCTTCTCGCGCATCGGCATCGCCTTTCTCGCGCTCGTCCTGTGCGCGGCGGCTGCGCCGCTCGCCGCGGCCTCACGCTCCGGAAACGACCTGCTGTCGCTCGTCCCCGCCGACGCGGCCTCGGTGGCGGTCATCCGCTTGAGCGACCTGCGCGGGAGCCCGCTCGCGGGCAAGCTCTTCTCGGGCGCCGATCACATGACGGCCGACGGGGACGCGGCCCGGTTCCTGGAGGAGGCGCAGCTCGATCCGAAGAAAGACGTGGACACCGTCGTGATCGCGGGAAGGGCTTCCGGGGGGAAGCACGGCTCGCCGACGCTCGCGCTGTTCGAAGGGCGTTTCGATCCCGAGCGCCTGGCTGCCGCGGCGCAGGGGCGCGGCGCCGTGCGTAGATCCACGCCCGCGGGAGACTACTTCCTTCTGCCCGAGAAGCACAGGCATGACGAGGAGCATCCGGGCGCGGCGGCCTTCGTCAGCTCGAGCCTCGTCATCGCCGGGACCGAGTCGGCCGTGATGCAGGCGCTGGCGGACCGGCTGTCAGGCGGCACAGGCTTCGCGTCCGGCACTGGTCTGGGCCGTGAGTTGAAGCGCGTGGACCGGGGCGCCTCGGTGTGGGCCCTGGTGGACGTGGCGCGCTATCCCTCGGTTTCGAATCGCAGCGCCCATGTCCACGTTTCCGGCGAAGCCAACGGCGAGCCGGCCATGGCCATCATGGGCGTGATGAAGTCCGTGTCTCTCGTCGCGATCCAGGCCAAGGCCCGCGGCGACTCCCTGGAGCTCTCCGCCAGCGGTCTCTCGAGCGACGCGGAGACGCGGCAACTGCTGGAGGATTCGCTGCGCGGGTTGATGGCCATGTGGCGGCTCGCGGTGCAGGACAAGTCGCCGGAGCTCGTCTCGGTGCTGCGCAAGTTCAGCGTTTCGAGCGACAGCGAGGCCGTCTCGATCCACGGCACACTTTCCGGCAGCGCGCTGCGGACCCTCTCCCAGAAGAAGCACCATAGCGACGACTGAGAAGACAGATTTGTGATTTGTCATTGGTGATCAGGGCGAAAAACCGCCCATCGCCCGGTCGGCAATCGGCAATCGGCAATCATCAATCACCAATCTTTCTTCGGGGTTAGTATCACCCCTTCATGACGGTCGCCTCTGTTCCTTCCTCGGCCGAGTTGCCGGCCGAGGTCGTCCAGCTCATCGAGCAGAAGAACTTCGATGCGGTCGAGGACGCGTGGATGGGGCACATGGAGGAGGAGCCGGAGAACCTCTCCTTCTTTTTCGCGGTCGCCTCGGCGGTCAAGAAGAAGGGGGGTGTGGCGCCCGCGCTTTCCTGGCTGCGCTTCCTGGCCGATTACGAAGCGGAGCGCGGAGACGGAGACCGTCAGCTTGCCGTGCTCGTGGAGATCGCGCGGATGTCCCCGACGGACCCGGAGATCCGCAAGGAGCTCGATACCGCGCTTCGGACCCGGTTTGCGTCTCATCCGGCCCTTGCGGCCGTGTTCGCTCACTTCCCGCTGCAGAGTCCCGCGGACGCGACGGAGGCCGCGGGGAAGATCGCGCGCTGGCTGCGGTTTTCCCCCGGCGAGATCTACTTCATGCCGGGCCGCGGAGCCGGGCGGATCGTGGAGTTGAACCCGGCCCTCGACGTGATCCGCCTGGAGTTCGCCGACGCGAAGCTTCCCCTTTCTCTCGTCAACGCGGAGACGAACCTGTCTGCGCTGCCTCGGGAGCATTTCCTGCGGCGGAAGCTGGAAGAGCCCGAGGCCATGCGGGAGCTCGTCGAGCGGCAGCCCGCAGAGGCGGTCCGCCGCCTTCTCGAGAGTTTCGGACGTTCGATGACGCTCGCCGAGGTCAAGGAGAACCTGGCGGGCCTGGTTGACGAGTCTCGCTGGGGGAGTTTCTGGGCAGCCGCGCGCAAGCACCCGCAGGTCGTTTCCTCCGGCACGGGCAAGTCGGCGATGGTTTCCTGGTCTTCGAGTGCCGGCGAGGCGGAGGAATCGGTCCATCGGGAGTTCGAGGAGGCGGCACCCGCTCAGAAGATCGAGATCGCGCGCAAGCACGCGAAGCGCTCGAAGGAGCTCGCGCGCTTCTTCGGGGAGACGCTCGCGGCGGAGTCGCGGAGAGCCGCGAAAGAAGGACATCCGGCCCTGGCGTGGGAGCTTTCGCAGGCCGCGGTCAAGCTCCTGCCCGGCGAGCCGGAGGCGTTTCCCGCGGCGGAGCTTCTCGCCGGCCACGACCTCCCGTCGGTCATCGGCGAGATCCACGATCACGTGTCCCGCGAGAAGGCGCTCGAGGCGGTACGCGCGAGCCGTGCCGACTGGGCCGACCTCTTCGCCGATCGGGTGTTCGAGGAAGATGACGCGCGGGTCCTGACGGTCCTCTTTGCCGGCCTCGCGGAGTTTCCCGAGCGGTCCGAGGAGCTCTCGCGCCGCATCCTGCGCTCTCCGCGCCAGGCGCCCCGCGCCTTCCTCTGGCTTTGCGACCGGTTGCGTGCGGAAGGCAAGCCCGCGCCCGGCCACCTCTTTTTCTCGATGCTCGACGCCCTGCGCCAGGAGGAGTTCTCGAGCTACCGCGCGAGACTCAAGGAGTTGTTCGATCCGGGAGACCTCGCGGTCTCGATCGTCCAGTCTTCGGCCTCGGAGGAGGAGGCGCGCGACTACCTCTCGGCGCTGGAAAGAGCGGGAGGGCTGGAAGAGCACCGGCGGGCTCTCGTCAAGGAAGCGCTCCTGATGAAATTCCCGGCCCTGCGCGGCCCGGCGCGCGAGTACCTCTACTCGACGTCCGAGGCGATCGAGGCGCGGCGCCAGGAGCTGGTGCGCCTGAAGCAGGTCGAGCTGCCGGCCAACGCCGAGGCGATGCGCGTGGCCAAGGACCACGGAGACCTGACGGAGAACTTCGAGTATCACGCAGCGAGGCAGAGGCACGAGTATCTGTCGGCTCGGATCGCGTCGTTGTCCGACGAGCTGTCGCGCTCGAGGGCGCTCGATCCCTCCCGCATCGACACTTCGGAGGTGCGGGTCGGGACGCGGGTGACATTGCGTGCGCCGGAGACGGGCGCCGCGCGCCCGGCGACGATCCTGGGCCCATGGGACTCACGCCCGGAGGAGGCGATCTACTCCTACCAGTCGGAGTTCGCGCAGTCGCTCCTGGGCAAGCAACTCGGTGACCGCGTCCAAGTCGGTGAATCCGAGATGGAGATCGTCTCGATCGAGCCGTGGCGGTGACCACAAGTCCAAGGTTCAAGGTCCAAGGTCCAAAGTGGTCCGCCGTTGTCGCTCTGGCCGGAGCTCTGCTTTCCTCCGCTGCTCTCGGAGCGGAGGACCCACTTCACCTTCCGATCGGGGACCCGTCGCGCAAGGATCGTGATGTTTCGGTGGTCCTGGATGGGATCACGGAGACGGCCGGCGGGACGGTGTTGACGCCGGCGGAATTGCCAGCGCGTCTGGCGGGGGTCCGGCTTCTGCTCGTGGGTGAAGAGCACACGGCGATGGAGTCGCATCGCGTCGAAAAGCGCGTCCTGGAGGAGCTGACCAACGCGGGGCGTCACGTGCTCATCGGACTCGAGATGTATCCCTACGTCGAGCAGACCTCACTCGATCTCTGGATCGCTGGAAAGCTCTCGGAGAGGGAGTTTGTCAAGCAGTCCCGCTGGTACAAGAACTGGGGATACAGCTGGGGCTATTACCGCGACATCTTCCTACTGGCCGGGGACAGGCAGATGCCGATGTTTGCGATCAACACCCCGCGCGAGGTCGTCGCCGCCATCCGCAAGAAAGGCTTCACCGGACTGACGGAGGAGGAAGCCGCGCACGTTCCCGCGAAGATCGACACGGAGAATGCCGATCACCTCCGCCTCTTCAAGGCCTCCTTCGGCGACGAGGGCTTTCATACGGGTATGAGTGAGGCCGACTGGAAGAAGATGTTCGAGGCGCAATGCACCTGGGATGCCACGATGGCGCAGAACGCGGTCGCGGCCTTGAAGAAGTCCGCGAGCGACGAGAAGGCAATTCTCGTCGTTATCGCTGGTTCGGGGCACGTGCAGTACGGACTGGGCATCGAGCGGCAGGCGCGGCTCTTCTCCGGCAGGATCGCCACGATCCTTCCCGTGGCGGTCCGCGACGAAAAGAACAAGCCGGTCCGTTCCGTCCGCGCCGCCTACGCCAACTTCATTTGGGGCGTTCTCCGGGAAACGGACCCGTTCTTTGCGGAGCTCGGCGTCTCGACGCGGCCGCCGGAGGGGACGAAGGGAATCTCGGTCATCAACGTCGAGAAGAAATCCGTCGCCGAGAGGGCCGGGCTGGCCATGGGCGACCTGATCCTGTCCATGGATGGCACGGCCGTCGAGGACCGCGAGACCCTGAACCGTCTCGTGGCGGAGAAGAAGTGGGGCGATTCGGCCCGCCTGACGCTCCGGCGCGGCGGCAATCCCGTCAACGTCACGGCCTACTTCCGGCGCGAGCCGCCCCAGGACGAGACCCCCGAGCCCCAAAAGGAGCGCTAGCAACCCGCGTTACAGGGGTCATCCCGAGCCCCACCTTTCCTGTCATCCCGAGCGACACCTTTCCTGTCATCCCGAGCGAAGCGAGGGATCTGCTCCGCTGCTCTCCAGCATTTGCGGTGCAGATCCTCGTCGCTTTGCTCGCACAGAAGATCCCCGTGGCCTGGCGCGATTGTCGCGAGCTTGTCGTCCGGACGCCGTCGATTAATTCCGTTCTTAGCCCCGTTTAATCGCGCGCTTAATCAGATCAAAGGAAGCGCCCGACTCGTGGTGGCATTTCAGGCGTTGACCGCCGCCGCACTAACAGCGGAAAGGTGTGGTGAACCCCCTCAGTGCAGCGAAACCCGACTCACATCGCCCGGCCGAGGAGAGCCATTGCTGCGATCGCCGCGCAGGTCGGGCCCGCTCGGGATCCACGCACTCGAGGCGGGCCGGTGGCCGAAGCTCGAGCTCACTCGAAGTATCCGTTGACGTCGATGACGAGGTGGACGGTCCCGCTGCCCTGCGTCGCGCGGACCAGGATATCGCCCGAAGCTCCGAGAAGAATGACCGCATTATTGGCGCGGGTCTGGCCGGCGGAGTAATTAAGCGTGGAGGTGGCGGGCAGAGTTGTTCCGCCCGGAAAGACCGTGAGGTGCCCGGGGTTCGTCGGCTGTGTGACCGCGAAGTTGAAGGCGACGGCCTGGGCAGTCAGGGGAATCCCGCAGCGGCCTCCCACCGCGAAAGCGCGGTCCAGATTGGCGACGAGCGCCGGCGCCGACTCCGGCGTCCGCGTGTCCGCCACGCGGCAGGGCTCGACGGTGTTGAACGCGAGGCCTTCCACCGGGAGGCAGGCCGAGAACTCGGATGTCGAGTTGAATATGTCCGTGGCGGTCGCGGTGACGACCTCTCCCATCACGGTCTGCGCCGGGAGGAAGACGTCGAAACTCGCATTGCAGTCCCCGTCGGTCGCCACCAGCGTCGAACCCAGGAACCTCTGCCCCTCGCCGTAACCGGATGGGTCGCAGGCGCTGCTGGCATAGAAGTCCACGACGAACGTTTCGAAAGGATGGCTGTTGAGCGTGCCCCTGACCCGCGTGCGGAGGCCTCCGCCCGTGGCGGACGTCAGAACCGGAAAGTTCTGATGGAAGTCCAGATCGCAGGGGTCGTTGAGTGTCACGCCGGTTCCGTTGTCGATACCCAGGCCATCATTGGAAAAGATGGCGTTTCCTCGGATCGCGTTGCCTTGCCCGGCGAAGGCCAAAACGCCAGGGCCGATATTGAACGCGATGGTGTTCCCGGCACCCGGTTCGCCGATCGCGTTGTCGCCGGTGAGGACTCGAACGCCGGCGGCTCCATTCGGAAGCAGGAGAATGCCGGAGGCGTCGGTCCCGATCCTGTTTCCGACGACCCGGTTCTGATTCACCGTTGCCAACCCAAAGTCGATGTTGACTCCGCTCCCCCCGTTCCCGGAAATCAGATTTCCTCGTCCCGGTTGGGTGCCCCCAATGACGTTATGAAAGGTGCTATCGAGAGAGACACCGTAAAACGTATTTCCCACGGAGCTCGTTCCGAGAATGTCTGTGCCGATATAGTTGCCTTCGACGACGTTGTCGAACGAGAGGTGCAGGCCGTAATTTGTGATGTGAACTCCGTTCACGTTTCCAGAGATGACATTCCGATCCCCGAGCGACGGTCCCCCGATGACGTTGGACGTCGCCCCGCTCACGAGGACGCCGTCCTGATTGCCGAGAGCCGATGCCCCGGTCGCGTCCGTGCCGATGAGATTCCCGAGGATGACGGTCTGTGCTGCGTCGCTGCCGCTGAAGGCGAGCGTCTGAATTCCGGCGGAGCGATTTCCGGAGATCAGGTTGCCGGGAGGGGTCCCGGGAGACGTCGTCGAGCCGCCGATGACGTTGCCCGACAGTGCGTTCACCGCGATGCCGTTCTGATTGCCGATCGCGGCGAGCCCGGTTCGGTCCGTTCCGATGTAATTGCCCTGGACGAGATTGCCCCAGCCGCTGAGAACGAAAGAGATCCCGTCGCCGAGGTTTCCGGAAATCACATTTCGGTCGGCGAGGGCGGGTCCGCCGATCGTATTCCCCGAGGCCGAGACGGAAATGCCGTGGCCGGAATTCCCCCGGGGCAACCCGCCGAAGACATCCGTGCCGATGTAGTTTCCGGAGATCAAGCTACCGGAGCCCTGAAGCGAGATCCCATTGCCCGGGAAACGGTTCACGACGAGTCCTCGCACGGAGCAACCACCGGCCGCGATCGTGATCCCATCGACGCTTCCCACGAGGCTCTGCCCGCTCAGCTCGATCAGTGGCGATCCGGCAAAACCCGGCTGCGTCGTGCCGTCGATCGCGACTTGATCCGTGATGTTCGGAAGCGCGGCGGAAAGAAGGATCGTCGCGAGACCGCTCCCGATGGCGAATTCGATCCTATCCGGACCTGGGTTCGCGTTGGCGAACGTGATCGCGTCGCGGAGCGTGCAGGTCCCGGTTCCGGTCACGGCGCACCCCGATGCGTGGAGCGTGTCGCTCGCGTCGTTGACCACGATGGTCGCCGCACGCCCGATTGCGGGTCCCAGACAGAGCAGCAGCGCGAGCCCGCTCCGGGCTCGAACGCCGAATCTCACCGACGGCCTGCGCCTTCCACCGGATCGGTCTGTCCCTCTGAGAGTCCACCTCGACCATTCAGGACGTGGTCAGCCTCGAGCACGATACCGCGCCATCATAGTGACAGGCTACCTCTCCTCGCCGTCGAGCGCGCGGGCGATCGCGGCCCGGACGGCCTCCGCCAGGCGAGGCGCGTCGGAGGCCGTCAATCCGGCCGTCGAGACGGGCGGGAGCACGGTGAGCGTCGCAGTCGTCCGGGCAAACACGACCGAGTGTTTCGGCAACCCCGCTTCCGTGCCCGCGATGGCGAGCGGCACGACGTCCACGCTCGCCTCGATCGCCAGCCGGAACGCTCCCTCCCGGAACTGCCCGAGCGTTCCACCGGCGCTGCGCGTGCCTTCCGGGAAGAAGAAGACCGAGACGCGCCGGTCGAGCCAGCGGCGCAGTTCTTCCATGGCGTGCCGCGCGCTCTCCTTGTCCCCACGAATGACCGGTACGTCGCCAGCGGTGCGCATCTGCCAGCCGAGCAGCGGGATCCGCATGATGGATTGCTTGGACAGCCACTTCATCTCCCACGGAAGCCGCGCGATCAGGAACGCGTCCTCGGAGGAGCAGTGGTTGGCGACGAAGACGTAGGGGCGCCTCGGATCGGGATGGACTCGGTCCACGACGCGGAACTTCCAGAAGGGGTTGATGTGTCCGGCCAGGACCGCCGATTTTCGGAAGAAGCGCCCGAGCCGGTAGCGGTCGGGGTCGGACCGCGACGTCGCCAGGCGGTAGAAGAAGACCATTGGGGTCCACAGGATGACGATCAGGACATAACTCGCCCAGATCAGGAGCGAGAGGGGCGCTGCCACAAGTTTGAAGCGGAGCATCCGGGAATTATCCGGTCCCCGGGCTCTCTTGTGATGGTCGGAATCGGCAGCGACGAAAAGGAGAGGGTATGAAACGCGAATTCGTCTCGGGAGTCGTGATGGCATTCCTGGCGATGACCGCCGCCGCCCAGACGGCGGAAACCACGCGCGCGGCGGGGGTTCCTCAGCGCGGCGATCACGTCATGGGGTTCGACCACACCAAGACCACACACCACTTCCGACTGACTCCCTCAGGCGGCAGGATCGAGGCAGAGGTGAACGACCCCGCGGACTCCGGGAGCCGGGACCTGATCCGGACTCACCTGGCCCACATCGCGAAGATGTTCTCGGAGGGGGACTTCGACGCGCCAATGCTCATCCACGAAAAGGTCCCGCCCGGCGTGCCGGTCATGAAGGAATTGAAGTCGGCGATCCGATACGAGTTCCAGCCGACGGAGCGCGGAGGCTCGGTCGCCATCTCGACGAAGAACGCCAGAGCGCTTGAGGCCGTTCACCAGTTCCTGCACTTTCAGATCGAAGACCACAAGACCGGCGACTCGCCGAAGGTTGAAAAGGAGTCCGACACCCCGAAGCGCGCCAGCTGATTTGGTATCCCGAGTCGGGTGAAGAGCTCGATCCGCCAGCGAGCCCAGAAACAAGATTGATTCAAATAGATTAGACAGGTAGAGGACGGAGAGACTTACGCTTCTGCTGAGACTGAGACCCTGTCTCATCAGGAAAGGGCCCGGCGGCAGATTCGATGAAAACAACCGTCTTCAAGGTCATGCCGGGATTCCTGACCTGGAGTCTCTCGACCGCGCTTCTCCTCGGTCAGGGAACTCCCGTCCAGGACAACAGCTTCCTGATGGAGGAGGCCTACAACCAGGAGGAGGGGGTCGTCCAGCACATCAACACGTTCCAGCGGATGCGCGGAGGAGGTTGGCTGGCGAGCTTCACACAGGAGTGGCCCGTCCCTCGGCAGACGCACCAGTTCAGCTACACGGTCCCGTACACGCGCGTCGTCGGGGACTCGGTTTCGAACGCGGGGCTTGGCGACATCGCGTTGAACTATCGCTACCAGCTCGCCGGCAGCGGCCAGACGAAGTTCGCCTGCGCGCCGCGGTTCTCGGTGCTGCTCCCTTCCGGCGATTACAAGAGGGAAATTGGCTCCGGCGGGGTCGGAGTCCAGGTCAACGTCGCCGCGAGCACGGTGCTCTCGGAGAAGTTCGTCACCCACACGAACTTGGGCGGGACCTATTTCCCGTCCGCGAAGGATGCGCAAGGGGAGAAGGCGGCCGCGCGGGGCGCCAACGCCGGACAGAGTCTGATCTGGTTGATCCGCAACGACCTCAACGCGATGCTCGAGGCGGTCTGGTCCTATACCCAGGCCGTCACCGCGCCGGGTCAGACCCGGGGGACCCACACGTTCTTCATGAGTCCCGGGATTCGCTGGGCCTTCAATTCGCCGACCGGGCTGCAGATCGTTCCGGGCATCGCCGTCCCGCTCGGCGTCGGTCCGAGCCGGGGCGACCATGCGGTCCTCATCTATCTCTCCTTCGAGCACCCGATGCGGAAGCCGGCCCGCTGACTCGCCGCTAGCGGAAAGCTTCCGCGAAGTCGCGGGCGAACCGATCGAACGTGCCGGGTTTGCTTCCGGTAATTCGCTCGACCCAGGGCGTGGCGGAGGCGAAGGCCCCGGAGACGACGACGTGATGGAGGTCCACGATGGTCTCCGCGAGCGTCTGCGGCATCCCAACGCCGAGGAGCGCCGCGCGGAACTGGTCGTCGGTGATATCCACGTAAGTGACCGTCCGGCCGAGGACCCGAGACAGCGTTTCCGCGATCTCGCTATTGCTCAGGGCCTCGGGACCGGCGAGCTCGTACACCTTCCCCTCGTGGCCGGGCTCGGTGAGCGTCTTCGCCGCGACCGCGGCGATGTCTCGCGTGTCGATGAGGTTCCACCTCGCGTCCCGGTCCGGAAGGTAGAAAGCGGACTGAGTTTTGATCGTCACCCCGTACATGAAGTAGGTCTGCATGAAGCCATTGGGGCGCAGGAACGTGAAGGGAATCCCGGAGGCTTCGACGATCCTCTCGATGGCGCGGTGCTCGCGGGCGAAGAAAAAGGCCTCGTCCTCCGCGCCCCAGACGGAGAGCTTTACGATGCGGCGCACCCCTGCCTTCTTTGCGGCCTCGACGACCGCAGCTTCCAGACGCGTCAAGCCGGGCGGAGAGAGAAGGAAGAGCCTCTCGACGCCGGCCAGAGCGGGCGGCAGGGTCTCCGGGCGCGCGTAGTCGAGCACGGTATCGAGACCGGACGCTCGCTCTTTCTCCGCCTTCTCCGGCGAGTGGAACGCGGCCCGGAAGGGCGTCCGCTCCTCGCGGAGCGCCTTGACAAGCTCGGAGCCGACTTTGCCGGTCGATCCGGTGACGAGAATCATCACAGCCTCCCGATTTTTCTGGACCGGATTCTAGATTACGGAGAATCAAGAATCTCAAGTCGCCTTCGGCACGAATGTCGCAGCGTCTTCTCGCGGGAGGTGGACCATGATCCGAAAGCTGGCGTCGGGAGGTTATCGCCTCTACTCGCGCAAGAAGGACCCGAAGACCGGTAAGCGAAAGAACCTGGGGACCTTCAAGTCGCTGGCGGCCGCGCAGAAGCACGAGCGTGCCGTCCAGTTCTTCAAGAGGAAGTAGCGCCTCCGATCACTTTTCGAGGATCGCCTCGGCATCCACCGTGATGTGCACGTCGTCGCCCACGACGACTCCGCCGCGGTCGAGGACATCGTTCCAGGAGACCCCGAAGTCATGGCGGTTGATGCGCGTGGTCGCGACGAACCCGGCGCGGGTCTTCGGTCCCTTGTCCACTCCGTCTTCCCACCACGGGGTCTGCCACTGCCCGAGGGAGCGCACGTCGAGAGTGACGGGCCGGGTGACGCCACGGATCGTGATATCGCCGCTCAACCTCGCCTCGTCCGCGCCGCAAAGCACGACGCCGCGTCCCCGGAACGTGATCGTGGGATGGTTCTCGACGTCGAGGAAGTCGGCGCTTTTCAAGTGCTTGTCGCGGTCCGGCTCGCCTGTCCAGAGCTTCCGCGCGTCGATCGTGACCTCGGCCGAGGCCTCCTGCGGCTTCTCCGGATCGAAGTCCAGCGTTCCATGAATGTCCTTGAAGTGGCCGCGCACCCAGCTGACCATCATGTGACGCACGCGGAACTCGGCGGCCGTGTGGCCAGGCTCGAAAAACCATCTTGCCATGACAGATCCTTTCTCGATCGAGGCACCAGTGCCAAACGTAATATAGACGGCGCCACCCGGAAAGGATTCATGCCGGATCCAGTGACGCCGCTTTCGCTCTCGCTGATCGAGCAGGCACGCGCGTTCCTGGCCGGGCGCATCCGGCGCACGCCTCTCGAGGAATCCCCGCCCCTGTCCGAGATGCTGGGCGTCCCGGTCTGGCTCAAGCTCGAGTCGGCGCAGCTGACGGGATCCTTCAAGATCCGAGGGGCTCTCTTCCGGCTCTCGCTCCTCTCGGAGCACGAGAAGCTCGCCGGGATCGCGACCTGCTCGGCCGGCAACCATGGCAAGGCGGTGGCGTATGCCGCGCGGTCGCTCGGACTCGTGCCGACGATCACCGTGCCTGCGAGCGTGGATGAGTCGAAGTACCGCGCGATGGTGGACCTCGGAGCCGATGTGGTGCGTTCGGAGTTTCCCGGCTACGACGAGACCGAGCAGTGGGCGATCGAAAGAGCGGCCAGAGCCGGGAGAGTCTGGATCTCGGCCTTCGACGACGAAGCGATCATGGCGGGCAACGGCGGAACTCTCGGGCTCGAAATCCTCGAGGACGCTCCGCAAGCGCGTGAGTTCGTTCTTCCGGTCGGCGGCGGCGGGTTGGCAGCCGGTCTCGCCTTCGCCGTCAAGGATCGGGTTCCCGGCTCGCGGATCGTCGGCTGCAACCACGAGCTCTCGCCGGCCCTGGCGCTCTCTCTCGAGCGCGGGCACGCGGTCACCCGATTGCCCGCCGCGGAGACCTCTGCCGGCGGGATCGAAGGCGGTATCGGAGCGAAGACCTTCGCCGTTCTGCGGTCGAGGATTGACCGCGTCGCCCTCGTCTCGGAAGAGGAGATCTTTAAGGGCGTGCGCTGGATGCTCGAGAAGCACCAGTACTTGATCGAGCCCTCCGCGGCGGCGGCGGTCGCCGCCTGCCTGACCGGCAAGGTTGGGACGTTCGAGGGGCCCGCCGTCGTCCTCATCTCCGGCCGCAACGTCAGCCTTCCGACGCTTGGCCGGATCCTCGCGTCGAGGGATATCTCAGATCCGGCATCTCTGCCAGCGAAGGGTCACTTCGTGTAGGGAGACTCTTTCCTTCGGTAGCCCGCCGGCAACTCGAACACGGACGCGGGGATGCTTCCCTTGCGCACCTCGGTCGCCTCGCTCACCGTCTCGGTACGCGACATCGGCGTGCGAAGGATGAAGGCCGTCGAGAGCGGAAACCCCTTGATCTTCTTCATTTCCTCGAAGGCGTTCTCGAAGAGCTTCCCCATGGGGCCCATGGCCGCGTAGGCGAGCTTGCGCCCGTCGTAGTAGCGCGGAGGGGCTTTGAGCGACGGCGCGGCCCAGAGATCGATCTCGAGCGCGTCGCCGAAAGAGATGGAAAAGTGTTCGCAGTCGTAACCGGCGAAGGTCCTCTTTCCCGGCAGCTTCTCGGCCTTGGCCTCCTCGTCGAGCGCGAACATCTTCTCCACGCCGCTTCCCTTCAAGTTCCGGGTAACGCGGTCCAGATAGGCCGACATCTCCTCGAGCGAAGTCTCGAAGTACTCCTTCTTCTTATGGTCCACGACAATCATCTTTCCCGTCGAGTAATGAATGATCGAGTCGTTCTGGCCGTCGGTCGTGCGGCTCCGTTCGGATGTGATGTAGTGCGTCGAACTGCTCTCCGAGTTGCCGAAGGTCACTCGCGAAACGACCGTCAAGTCCTGAGCTTGCGCCGGGAGGAGGGCAAGCGGCGCGGCGAGGGCGATCGCGGAAACGGTCTTTCGGGCCAGCATGCGAGTTCCGGAGTGAATCGTACACGGGGAAGGTCCCCTTGTCGTGCCGCCACCGCCGCGAAATAATCGCACCCCAACCAGAAGGAGCGAAATCCGATGAAGATTGGACGAGGATCTTGTGTCGTTGGCGCGGTTTTGCTGGCGGCATGCGGTTCCGCGCTGTTTGCGGCCCAGACGGCAAAAACCTCAGAGAGCGAGGGTCCGCTGCAGAACATGAAGTTCCGCAACCTCGGCCCCGCGGTGGGCGGAGGCCGCGTGTCGGCGGTCGCAGGTATCCCCGGCGATCCGAACGTCCTTTACGTGGGCGCGGCCGCCGGCGGCGTCTGGAAGAGCGTGGACGGCGGGAACACCTTCAAGCCGATCTTCGAGAAATACCCCGCCTCGATCGGGGCAATCGCGATCGCGTCGTCCAACCCGAGCTTGATCTGGGTCGGCACGGGGGAGGCCAACCCGCGTAACGACATGATGGACGGCCACGGCGTGTACTTCTCGGCGGATGCCGGCAACTCCTGGCGCTTCATGGGCCTGGCAGACGTGGGACAGATCTCTCGCGTCCTGATCGACCCGTACGACCCCAACACTATCCTCGTCGCGGCGCTCGGACACATCTGGGCTCCCAACCCGGACCGGGGCGTCTACCGCACGGCCGACGGCGGGCAGACCTGGAAGAAGGTCCTCTACGTAGACGACCAGACGGGCGCCTGCGAGCTCGCCATGGCACCCGGCAATCCCAAGGTGCTCTTCGCCGGAATGTGGCAGGTACGGCGGTTCCCTTGGGAGCTCGTGGACGGCGGTCCCGGCTCCGGGATCTACCGCTCGACCGACGGCGGCGCGACCTGGACGAAGCTGACGAAAGACATTCCGGAGGGGCCGCTCGGCCGCATCGCCCTCGCCATTGCCCCGACCAACTCGAACCACGTCTACGCCTTAATCGAAACGAAGAAGGGCCTTCTCTGGGACTCGAAGGACATGGGCGAGCACTGGGAGAAGCTCTCCGACAGCAAACTCTTCAATGTCCGACCCTTTTACTTTTCTCTCGTCGCCGTATCGCCGGCCGACGAGAACAGGGTCTATTTTGGCTCCTACAACCTGATCCAATCCGACGACGGCGGGAAGACCTTTCGTGTCATCAGCCAGCGCATCCATCCCGACCACCATGCGCTCTGGATCGATCCGAAGGACCCGGACCGGATCCTCCAGGGTAACGACGGCTATGCTCTCGTCTCAACCGACGGCGGAAATTCCTGGCGGGGTTTCGACAATATCCCCATCGAGCAGTTCTACATGGTCTCGGCCGACTCGAGCGTTCCCTACAACGTCTGCGGCGGCCTCCAGGACAATAACGCCTGGTGCGGGCCGTCCAACTCGCTCTCCCGGGGCGGCATCGGGGCGGGGGACTGGTATGTCACAGCGGGCGGCGACGGCGAGTATGTGGTGCCCGCGCCGTCGGACCCGACGATCGTCTACTCCGACTCGCAGAACGGCAACATCAACCGGCTGGACAAGAAGACTCACTTATCCAGGAACATCCGCCCTTACCTGGGCACGGTTTCGGAGATGAGCCCGGCGCAACTGAAGTACCGGTTCAACTGGACGAGTCCCATTGCCGTATCGGCCAAGGACGCCAACGAGGTGTACATCGGCGGCAATGTCGTCTTCAAATCCAACGACGCCGGTTCGCACTGGAGCGTGATTTCGCCGGACCTGACGCGCAACGACAAGTCCAAGCAGGTCGTGTCCGGAGGCCCGATCCACCACGATCTCTCGGGCGCCGAGACTTACGACACGCTGCTATCGCTCCAGATCGCGCCGACGGATCCCAACGTGATCTGGGCGGGCTCCGATGACGGGCAGGTGAACGTAACGCGCGACGGCGGCAAGAACTGGACGAATGTGACGAAGAAGATCCCGAACCTGCCGGAATGGGGACGCGTCTACCAGATCGACGTCTCGCCCTTCGACGCCGGGACTGCCACCATCGTCTCGGACCGCCACATGCTGGACGACCGGCATCCCTATGCCTACAAGACGAGCAACTACGGCGAGACGTGGACCTCCATCGCGAAGGGACTGCCCGGCGACGCCACCTGCTACGTCGTGCGGGAGAACCCGAACAAGAAGGGCTTCCTCGTGGCTGGGACCGG
>WNGF01004002.1_pt1 | contig 19890 bp, 17 predicted proteins | sample 5400641 | NCBI WGS metagenome assembly WNGF01 (sample SAMN13153371, study PRJNA577476) | soil metagenome | isolation source: 80 cm soil or saprolite under grassland replicate 2 | place: USA:California | collected 2016-06-15
CGCGAGCGCGATCGCGAGGGGCGACTCGCGTTCGACCGGTTGCCTCGAAATCACATGGGCGTGCGTGTTGCCGCGGGAACCCCGCGTGAGCTCCGCTGTACACTCGCCGCCCTCGCCGTTGAATAGGATCACGGTCTCGCCGCGACGCAGGCGCAGTACCGCGCAGTGCCGCGCCACTCGCTCGGGCAGCTCGATCTCGGTGCCGGGTGAAAGCTTCACCGGCGCGAAAAACCGGGGCGCGACGCGGTTTGCGATGTGTTTCATGCTACGATTTTAACCATATCCCTTCGCGCTTCCTCGCGTGGCAAGCCTGCAATCACCCCTCGCCGGTCTCGGTGCGAAAGCGCCGGACTTCGATCTCCCCGGCACCGACGGCGTGCGCCGCAACCTGGGGTCGAGCCGCGGTCCGAACGGACTGCTCGTCATGTTCATCTGCAATCACTGTCCTTACGTCAAGGCGGTGCGCGAGCGCATCGTGCGCGACTGCGAGGAGCTTGCCGGTCACGGCATCGGCTCCATAGCGATCATGTCGAATGATCCGGCCGATTACCCGGAGGACTCGTTCGAGAATATGAAAAGAGTGGCGGCGGAGTTCGGCTACCCGTTTCCTTATGTGCTCGACAAGACGCAGGAGGTGGCAAGGGCCTTCGGTGCCGTGTGCACGCCCGATTTCTTCGGCTACAACGCCGCGCTCGAGTTGCAGTATCGCGGCCGGCTCGACGCCTCCAAGCGTGAGCTGGCCCCGCACGCCGCCCGCGAGCTTTACGACGCGATGGTGCAGATTGCCCGGACGGGCCGCGGCCCCTCCAGCCAGACCCCTTCCGTCGGCTGCTCGATCAAATGGAAGCGCAGCTGAAGCTTCGGCGCTTTACCCTTTCATAAGCTGCTGATTCCATGCAAACTACGGCCTTTTTTCCCCTTGCGCTGTTATACTATCCAGGCAGATAAGAATAGCTTCTGGGGAGAACGGCTCACGCAGGAGGCCAGCCGCAAAACACTGCTCTCCTCGCGGCCGCCGCTCAAGGGGATGGGGCGGCTCGGAACATCGACGGTCTCGACCCACCTCGCTTGTAATGCAGTCTTCACTCCCTTTTGGCCTGCGAATCGCGCAGGCGGCGGCACGATGATCTGGAAAGGAAGCAAAAATGAAGCTTTGTCGTTATGGCAGGAACGGATTCGAAAAGCCGGGCGTCATCGACGCGCAGGGCCAGCTGCGTGATTTGTCCGGGGTCCTCTACAACATCGACCAGGACACGATTTCTCCCAAGGGACTGGCGAAGCTGCGCAAGATTCGCCCGGAATCGCTGCCGCTGGTGCGCGGGAACCCGCGTTTCGGCGTCCCTTATACGGGCATCTCCAAATTCGTCGCGATCGGGCTCAACTATGTCGATCACGCGCATGAAGCCGGCCTGCAAATTCCGGCCGAGCCCGTGGTATTCATGAAGGCCACGACCTGCATCAGCGGCCCGAACGACGATATCCGGCAGCCGCGCAATTCCACCAAGCTCGATTACGAGGTCGAGATCGCGATCGTCGTCGGGGCGCGGGCCGAATATGTGCCGGAGGACAAGGCGTTGGACTACATTGCAGGCTATGCGATCGTGAACGACGTGTCCGAGCGCGCATTCCAGCTGCAGTCTTCTCAATGGGACAAGGGCAAAGGCTGCGACACCTTCGGGCCGATCGGGCCGTGGCTCGTCACGACCGACGAAATCGCCAATCCGCAGACGCTCGACATCTGGCTCGACGTCAACGGCGAGCGCAGACAGTCCTCCAATACGAAGAACATGATTTTCTCCTGCTCCAAGCTGGTTTCCTACGTGAGCAACTATATGACACTGCTCCCGGGCGACATCATCACGACCGGAACGCCGGCCGGCGTCGCGCTGGGCATGAAGCCGACCCAGGCATGGCTCAAGCCGGGCGACGTGGTCACCCTCGGCATCAAGGGCCTCGGCGAGCAGCGGCAGAAAGTGATTGCCTATTCAGGGAAGTGAAGCGGCTTGTCCCTATTCGCAGATCTGAAAAGCCGGCAGGATTCCCTTGCCCGGAAAATGTCAAAAGTGTAGATTAGTTTCGGGTAAGAGGATGGGGGGATAAAGCGCGAGCTTATCCCCTTTTCTTTTTTTGGGTTGGAGGCCGGAATGAAAGTGGTCGTCCTCGGAGCCGGAGTCATCGGCACGACCAGTGCGTGGTACCTCGCGCGGACCGGCCACGAGGTGATGGTGGTCGACCGGCAGCCGGAAGTCGCGCTCGAGACGAGCTTCGCAAACGGGGGGCAGATTTCGGTGAGCCACTGCGAGCCGTGGGCCAACCCGGCGGCCCCATCCAAGATCCTGCAGTGGCTCGGGCGCGAGGACGCGCCGCTCCTTTTCCGGCCGCGGGCCGATCCTGCCCAATGGTTGTGGAGCCTGCGTTTCCTGTTTGAATGTCTGCCCGGCCGGACCCGCCGCAACACCGCGGCCGCGTTCGCGCTCGCGCTGTATAGCCAGGAGCAGCTACGCCAGCTGCGGCGCGACACGGGCATCCGCTACGATTCCCAGACCCGCGGCATCCTGCACCTCTATGAGGAGCCGCGCGAATTCGAACGCGCGAAAAAACAGGCCGAGCTGCTCAGAGCGCGCGGCCTGGAAACGGAAATCAAGACGCCCCAGGAGTGCCTTGCAGTCGAGCCGGCGCTCAAGGGCTCGACCGTCAAGATCACAGGCGGCGCCTATGCGGCATCGGACGAGTCCGGCGACGCGCGGACTTTCACCCACAACCTCGCCGAGCTCTGCCGCAGCCAGGGTGTGAGCTTCCGTTTCAAAGTCAGCGTGAGGCGCCTGGAAGCCGCGCGCGGGGCGATCGAGCGCGTGGTGATCGACGACGAAGAGGGAATCGAGGAGTCGCTGCGCGCCGACGCCTATGTCGTCGCGTTGGGAAGCTACAGCACGCTGTTGCTCCAGCCGATCGGCATCTCGGTGCCGGTGTATCCGGTCAAAGGCTATTCGATCACCCTGCCGCTTGAGCCCGGTGACGAGGCGCCGCAGGTGAGCATTACCGATCACGCGCGCAACATCGTTATTTCGCGGCTCGGCGATCGATTGCGCGCGGCGGGCACCGCCGAGATGAACGGCTATGACACCGAAATGAACGAATTTCGATGCCAAGCGCTTCTCAAGCGCTGCTTCGAATGGTTCCCGAAGGCCGGGCGCGCGGAACGCGCGCAATTCTGGACAGGCCTGCGGCCTGCAACCCCGAGCAACCTGCCGCTTATCGGCTGCTCGAAATATTCCAACCTTTTCCTGAACACGGGGCACGGCACGCTCGGGTGGACGCTCGCGTGCGGTTCGGGCCGGGCTCTTGCGGACATCGTCAACGGCCGGAAGCCCGAGCCTGAATTCCGCTTCATCGGGTTGGAGGCCAAAACAAAAGCGGCGGCCCCTTTCGGGCGCCCCCGCCTGACAGGCTGAAGTCCTAGGAACCCCGATTACGAAATGAGGGGACACTTCCCCTCATACTCCCCTGAATCAGGGCCGTTCCAAGGATTTGAAACGGCCTATAAGCCTATTTTCCCCCGACCGCGACGCGCTTTTTCGCCGCCACGAGCCTGGGCTTGGGCACCGCGTCGACGGTCAGGTCACGCACGAAGTTCGGCAGGGCGAACAACGCCTGATGGGTGGCGCCGTTGTAGTACTGCAGATGCGTGACACCGCGTGCGCTGACGCGCGCATCGATCTCCGTTGCGCCTACCGACGCGACATCGGTCGAATCGGAACAGGCGCACATCGACCACAGGCAGCCGTAGAGCGGAATGAACATCGTATAGGGCCTGGCGATCTTGAACATCTTGGCCAAGCGCCCGTAGAGCATCCTTACCCTGTCGGGACGCGACCAGGGCGAGCCCATGTGCAGCGTCAATACCCCGCCGGGGGCCAGCGAGCGCTTGCAGTCGCGAAAGAACGACTCTTCGTAAAGGGCCGTGGCCGGGCCGATCGGGTCCGGCAAGTCGAGCGCGACGTGATCGAATTTCTCCTTCGTCTCCGCCAGATATTTCAGCCCGTCGTCGATCAGGAGCTTCAACTTGGGGTGGACGAACGCCCCGCGGTGGATCGCGCCGAAATGCTGCTTGGCGATCTCGACCACCTTCTCGTCCAGCTCCACCATGACGACCTGATCGAGCGACGGGTGCTTGAGCGCTTCTTCGGCGGCTCCGCCGTCCCCGCCGCCGATAATGAGGACTCGCTTCGGCGCGGAAAGCGCGGCGAGAGCCGGGTGAATGAGGGTTTCGTGGTACACGAATTCCTCGCGCTCGGAGGTCATGAAGCAGCCGTCGAGGCGAAAGAGCTTCCCGAACTGGGGCGTTTCGTGGATCTCCAGATCCTGGAACCGCGTTTTCGAAGCCTCGACGAGCCTGGAGGAGCGCAGGAAAAATCCGTAGTCCCCGTTCAGCCACTCGTACATGAAGCGCTTGTCGCGCGGCACGTCGTGCTGCACGTGCTCCTCGGGACGATAGAGATCCATCAGGTCCGTGACGACCTGTCTCGCCTTGGCGCTGTTGTCCGTTGTGTAATTGCAGACGTAGACGTCGAGGGTGACGCTCTGGAGCTCGGGCCAGGTGTGGATGGCGAGATGCGACTCCGCCAGCACCACCGTGCCGGTGACTCCGCCACCGTCGAACTCGTGGAACAGGTCGCCGAGTATCGTGAGGCCGGCCCTGTTGATGGAGTCGTGACAAAAATGACGCAGCGCGGCTGCGTCAGTCAAATACCGTGCGTCCCCCCGGCAACGGTACAGATTCGCGACAACATGTAATCCGTCCAATTTGCATAAATCCCCACAACAGTTGACAAATGAGACGCCGAACTACTTTGCAAGCATCTCCCCAATTGCCGCATCGATCAACCTGCGGGCGATGCTGATTCTAGCAGGCATTCGCGGCAAATTTCCGACATCAAACCACTGCACATCATCGATTTCCGCGCCGTCGGCGCGCAAATCGCCCGAATCGTACTCGGCGAAAAAGGCGATCATGAGTGAATGCGGAAACGGCCACGGCTGGCTGGCGAAATACCGCGCCTTGCGCACACGAATCCCGACTTCCTCATGAATCTCGCGCTCCAAACACTGTTCCAAGGTCTCGCCGGGTTCGACGAATCCGGCGAGCGCGCTGTACATCCCCTGCGGGAACCGGGGCGAGCGCGCGAGGAGCAACTCCCTTTCGCGCCGCACCAGCCCCATCACCGCCGGCGAGAGCCGTGGATAGGCCACCCGCCCGCAACCCGGGCACTGTCGGGAGCGCTCGCTCGTGCTCGCCTCGGTCGCCTTGCCGCACGCCCCGCAGTACTGGTGCGTGCGGTCCCAGTCGACGATCTGCAACGCCCGCCCGGCCAGAGCGAACTGCGCGTCGTCGAGCGCTCCGAACAACGCCCGCAAGCCCTGCCAAGCCCATCCTTGCGGTGCCGCGGCTTCCGCCGCCGCCTCGGCGGAGAAGCAGTGCTGCCCACCGAGTACCCCAAGATATAGTGTTCGTTCGAGCATCATACCCAAATTCTTGGGGTGATTGCAATGGGGAAGGGCCACGGCAGCAGGGGCCGCCGCGACCAGAAGCTCGCAATCGCGGAACACGAACCACAGGGGGCGCTCGGGCGGCTCCGCCGGCGGCTGGATAGCCGCGACGTAGGCCGCCGGCCACTGGAAGGGCATGCTCATGGAGCGGCTCCGCGCGGGAAAATCCCCGCGGGCTCAGGTTCGGCGCAGCCGACGGATCAGGCTCGAAGTGTCCCAGCGCCCGCCGCCCATCTTCGATATCTCGTCGTAGTAGCCCGCGACTATCCGAGTGACCGGCAGGGGAGCGCCGTTCTCTCTGGCCGTCTCGGCGCAGATTCGCAGATCTTTGCGCATCCAATCGACCGCGAACCCGAAGTCGAACTTGTCATCCACCATGGTTTTGCCGCGGTTTTCCATCTGCCACGACTGCGCCGCGCCTTTTGAGATCACGTCGAGCACGAGCTTGGCGTCGAGGCCCGCCTTGAGGGCGAAGTTGAGGCCCTCGGAGAGCGCTTGCACGAGCCCGGCAATGCAGATCTGGTTGACCATCTTGGTGAGCTGACCGGCCCCCGAGGCGCCCATCAAGGTGGTGGCCTTGGCGAAATGAGAGATGACCGGCTTCGCCCGCTCGAACGCCGCGGCGTCCCCGCCCACCATCACGGTGAGCTGCCCGTTCTCCGCGCCCGCCTGGCCGCCCGACACGGGTGCGTCCAGGAATTCGAAGCCGCGCTTTTTTGCCTCGGCCGCAAGCTCGCGGGCGACTTTCGCCGAGGCCGTGGTGTGGTCGACGAAAACGGTGCCCTTGGCCATCTTGTGGAAAGCCCCGTTCGATCCCAAGGTCACTTCGCGAAGATCCGGGTCGTCGCCGACGCAGGAGAAGACGATGCTCGCTCCGTCGGCCGCCTTGGCAGGGGTTTCCGCGAACCGGCCGCCGTGTTTCGCGACCCAGGCCTCGGCCTTGGCGCGGGTGCGGTTATACACGGTGACGTCGTGGCCACCACGGCTGGCAAGGTGCCCTGCCATGGGGGAGCCCATGACACCGAGACCGATGAACGCGAGTTTGCTCACTGCTCCTCCGATACGGGTTCTCTCGCCAAGTGGGCGAGATTCGCCGATAATTATAAGGTCTCAGCCCGATACTTCCGACTTTCCCCCTAAATGAGCAAAGACCTGACCAACGCGATTCGCGCGTTGGCCATGGATGCCGTGCAGGCGGCGAACTCGGGTCATCCCGGCATGCCGATGGGAATGGCCGAAATCGCGCTGGCGCTATGGGGAAAACACCTGCGCCACAATCCGGCCAACCCGAAATGGGCGGACCGCGACCGCTTCGTGCTCTCGAACGGCCACGGCTCGATGCTGCTGTACGCGCTGCTGCATCTCACGGGCTACGATCTGCCGATCGACGAGCTGCGTCGCTTTCGCCAGCTGCACTCGAAGACCCCCGGCCACCCGGAATACGGGCTCACCCCGGGCGTTGAAACGACCACCGGCCCGCTCGGGCAGGGCCTCGCCAACGCCGTGGGCATGGCTCTCGCCGAACGCCTGCTCGCCGCGCAGTTCAATCGCCCGGGCTTGGACATCGTCGATCATCACACCTACGTCTTTCTCGGCGACGGCTGCCTGATGGAGGGCATCTCGCACGAAGCGTGCTCCCTTGCGGGCACGCTGGGATTGGGAAAACTCATCGCGTTCTACGACGACAACGGCATCTCGATCGACGGGCCGGTATCGGGCTGGTTTACCGACATGACGCCGGAGCGCTTCTCCGCGTACGGCTGGCAGGTCGTTCGCGGGGTGGACGGTCACAACCTCGATGCAATCGAAGCGGCGATTCGCGACGCAAGGTCCGATCCCTCGAGACCTACGCTGATCTGCTGCAAGACGGTGATCGCAAACGGCGCACCGAACAAGGCGGGCAGCCACGACGCTCACGGTTCTCCGCTCGGTGAAAAAGAAGTCCAGGCCGCGCGCGAAAACATCGGCTGGCGTTATCCGCCTTTCGAAGTGCCGCCGCATGTCTACCAGGGCTGGGACGCGAGAAAGCGCGGCGCTGAGCTGGAACGCGCATGGAGCGGGCGATTCGCCGCCTACGAAAAAGCCCACCCGGAGGGCGCGCGCGAGTTCCGGCGCCGCATGGCGGGCGAGCTGCCCGCCCTGTGGAAGGAGCACTGCGCGGCGCTCCTGGAAAAAATCAACGCCAAGGCGGAGACGGTCGCGACGCGCAAGGCCTCGCAAAACGCGCTCGAAGGTCTCGCGCCGGTGTTGCCCGAACTCGTCGGTGGATCCGCCGATCTTACGGGGTCGAACCTCACCCTGTGGTCGGGCTCCAAGCCCGTCGGGCGCGAAGGGGACGGCAACTACATCTATTACGGCGTTCGCGAATTCGGCATGAGCGCGATCATGAACGGCCTCGCGCTTCACGGCGGCGTCATCCCCTATGGCGGCACCTTCCTCACCTTCTCGGACTACTCGCGAAATGCGCTGCGGATGGCGGCGCTGATGAGGATCCGCACGATTTTCGTCTTCACCCACGACTCGATCGGGCTCGGCGAGGACGGTCCCACCCACCAATCGGTGGAGCACGCTGCGGCGCTGCGCTTGATACCCGGCATGGACGTATGGCGTCCCTGTGACGCGGTCGAGTCGACCGCGGCGTGGATCGCCGCGTTCGAACGCGGGGACGGACCGACTTCGCTTCTGTTCACGCGCCAGAACGTACCGTTCCAGAAACGCGATGCGCACACGATCGCCGCGATCCGGCGGGGCGGCTACGTTCTTTCCGACGCCCAGGAACCGAAGGCGGTGATCATCGCCACCGGGTCCGAGGTTCAGCTCGCAATGGGTGCGAAAAAGAAGCTCGGCGAAGAGGGCGTCGCGGCTCGGGTCGTATCCATGCCGTGCACCTCGGTCTTCGACCGCCAGCCCCCGATGTACAAGGACATCGTGCTGATACCGACTCTGCCCAAAATCGCGGTCGAGGCCGGCGTGAGCGACTACTGGCGCAAGTATGTCGGCCTGGAAGGCGCGGTGGTCGGTATCGACCGGTACGGCGAATCGGCGCCCGGCGCAAGGCTCTTCGAATACTTCGGCTTCACCGTGGACAACGTCGTGAAGGCCGTCAAAAGTGTTTTGCGCTGAGAAAATCCCTTAGGAGTTCCTGAATGAGCATTCGAGTAGCGATCAACGGTTACGGCCGCATCGGCCGCAACATCCTGCGCGCGCACTATGAAGGCGGCAAAAAGCACGACCTGCAATTCGTCGCGATCAACGACCTCGGCAACGCGCAGACCAACGCGCATTTGACGCGCTACGACACCACGCACGGAAAATTCCCGGGGACGGTCGCCGTGGAAGGCGATGCCATGGTGGTGAACGGCGATCGCATCCAGGTCTGCGCCAAGCGCAATCCGGCCGAGCTGCCCTGGAAGGACCTCAAGATCGACGTGGTGCTCGAATGCACGGGGCTTTTCACCAGCAAGGAGAAAGCCTCTGCGCATCTTAAGGCCGGCGCGAAGAAGGTGGTGATCTCGGCGCCGGGCGAGAAGGACGTCGACCGCACCATCGTCGTCGGCGTCAACGACAACACGCTAAAAGCTTCCGATACGGTGATTTCGAACGGCTCGTGCACCACCAACTGTCTCGCGCCGCTGGTGAAGGCGGTTGACGACCGCATCGGCGTTGTCTGCGGCCTGATGACGACGGTGCACGCCTACACCAACGATCAGGTGCTCACCGACGTCTACCACAAGGACCTGCGCCGCGCGCGCTCGGCGACGCACAACATGATCCCGGCCAGCTCCGGCGCCGCGGCGGCGATCGGTTTGGTATTGCCGCATCTCAACGGCAAGCTCGACGGATTCGCGTTCCGCGTACCGACGCTCAACGTCTCGATCGTCGACTTTTCCTTCGTGGCGAAACGGCCGACTACGGTAGACGAGGTAAATAGCTCGGTGAAACAGGCTTCCGAATCGGACTTGAGGGGTATCCTCGAATACAACAAGGAGCCGCTGGTCTCGTCCGACTTCAATCACAACCCCGCGTCGTCGATTTTCGACGCGACGCTTACCAAGGTAGTCGGGGGCACGCTGGTAAAGGTGTCCTCCTGGTACGACAACGAATGGGGCTTCAGCAACAGGATGCTGGATGCCACCGTCGCGTTCGTGAACGCGAAGTAGGGTTGATGCCGAGCCCCGATTTCCCGTGCCCATCCTCAAAATGTCCGACGTCGATCTGCGCGGCAAGCGCGTGCTGGTCCGCGTCGATTTCAACGTTCCCATCCGCGACGGCAGGATCGGCGACGACACGCGCATTCGGGCCGTCCTGCCCGGCGTGAGGCAGGCCCTCGCCCAAGGAGCACGAGTGATGCTCGCTTCCCACCTCGGCCGCCCGGCCGAGGGAGAGTTCAATGAGAAGGATTCCCTGGCGCCGGTGGCGCGGCGCCTGTCGGAGCTGCTTGGTCAGGAGGTCCCGCTCAAGCGCGACTGGCTGGAAGGGGTCACCGTGGCGCCGGGCAGCGCGGTGCTCCTTGAGAACTGCCGCTTCAACAGGGGCGAGAAAAAGGACGATGATGCCCTGGCGAAGAAGATGGCGGCGCTGTGCGACGTCTATGTGAACGACGCCTTCGGTACGGCCCATCGCGCCGAGGCGAGCACCCACGCCATCGCGAAATATGCGCCGATGGCCTGCGCAGGGCCGCTTATGGCCGCGGAAATCGAGGCGCTGTCGAAGGCGCTCGAGCGCCCCGCGAGGCCGCTGGTTGCCATCGTCGCCGGCGCCAAGGTTTCGACCAAGCTCTCGGTGCTTGCCGCGCTTGCCGGGAAGGTCGACCGCCTGATCCCCGGAGGGGGCATCGCCAATACCTTCATGCTCGCGGCCGGCATGAAGATCGGCAAATCGCTCGCCGAGCCCGAGCTCGCCGCCGAGGCGAAGCGGATCGCGGGCATAATGCGCGCCAAGGGCTCAGAGGTCCCGCTTCCGACGGATGTTGTCTGCGCCAAGGAGATCACCGAGACCGCGAGGGCGGAGATCAAACCGGTCGACCAGGTGAGCGAGGACGACATGATCCTCGACATCGGCCCGAAGACCGCTGCGGCCTTCGCCCAGTCCCTCTCGGACGCCGGCACCATCGTCTGGAACGGGCCGGTCGGGGTATTCGAGTTCGACCAGTTCGGGCAGGGAACGCGGGCGCTCGCCCAGGCGATCGCGGGATCGCGGGCGTTTTCGCTCGCGGGCGGCGGGGAGACGCTCGCCGCAATCGCCAAGTACGGGGTTGCGGACGGGATTTCCTACATCTCGACCGGCGGCGGTGCTTTTCTCGAATTCCTCGAAGGCAAGAAGCTGCCCGCGATCGAAATCCTGGAGCGGCGCGCGGGCGCCTGAGAGCCCGCGGTTATTTGGCCGCGCGAGTGTCGATGCCGGCGGCGCGGGCGAGCTCGCGATGCACGCGGGACACGCGCTCGACCTCGCCTTTGGCGGCGAAGCGCTCGTAGAAGCCCTCCGACTTGAACGCCGTCACCTGATCGCGCCAAGGGGCAAGTCGCTCTTCCCAGCGCTTGACGCGGCCCTCGGCGGACTCGCCGTCCTCGCGCGCAAGATCGGCGCACACGCGGATCATCGCCTTGAGGGTCACGGGCTTGGTCACCATGTAATTCGCCTGGCCCCAGGCTTCACCCCATACGCGCTCGGCGGCCTTGAGAAAGTCGCGCACCATGCCGTAATAGCGCGGCACCTCCTTGCTGCTTCCGCCGGCGATCTGGATGCGGCGCCAGTCGCGGCTCACCCAGCGGTGCAGCTCGTTGAAGAGCTCGGCCTGCAGGATCCACTTGTCCTGCTGGCTGCGCCCGCCGAGCCGGTTGATGCGGTAGCGCAGCGGGCTGTCCCCCTCGCTGTAGAGGCTGCCGACCAGGCGCGCGGCGAACTTGCGGTGGGGCTCGGCCCAGGAAACCCGCTCGTACAGGTCGACGAGGTGGCTTTTGTTGATGCGCGTGGGCGTCGAGTTGATGATGACGAACATCTCGGTCGCAAAATCCTCGCTGCGGCCGTCGAAGATCACGCACGGCACGTTGATGGTCTTGGCGTCGTCCGGGCGCTCCTCGAGGTAAAAGCGCAGCGCCGCGAGCCGGTGCTGGCCGTCGATGATGAGGAATTTCGACTGCGGCTCCGAAAGCTGGCCGACCCCGTTGGTTCCGTCGGCAGCCTGGAAGCGCAGCTTCTCCGCTGTGAACAGCAGCACCGTCCCCGGAATCGGCGGCTGGGTGATCGCCGTTTCGTAGAAGTTCTTGAGCTGGCGCACCTTGGCCCGCGAGAGCGACCGCTGGAAAGCGCGGTCGGTTCGCTCGATTTTCGAGATGAACTGGGCGATCTCGTCTTCCTGCGAAATCCGCGCCGGGGCGATCTCCTCGCCTTCGCCGTAGAACCGGCTGATGAAACGGACCTTGGCGAGCAGCTCGGGGGCGCGGATGCTGCCGAAGTAGAAGATGCCGTCCTTCTGGCGAATCTGCGTGGCAAGCACGTGTGTTCTCCCTTAGTTCCAAACGGTAAGCCCTGGTGCCCTCAAGTCAGGGGCTGCCACTATGGCTTCCTGGCAGTCTCTTGGAAATAAGGGCTCAGCCGCTGGCGCAGACCGGAAATATAGCCGAAACCGGGCGCCCACTGCCAAAAAAAAGATTCCAGGACCCGTACTCGGCCGGGTTATGCCCTGAGAAGTCGCCCCGCACGCATCTGGTAAAGTAGAACGGATTCCCCGGAGGGTCAATGAGCAGAAGGACCAAAATCGTCGCCACACTGGGCCCCGCGTCGAGCGATCCTCAGACGCTCGAACGGATGTTCCTCGCGGGTGTGGACATCGTGCGCATGAATTTCTCGCACGGCACCGCCGGGGACCACGAGCGGCGCGCCGGGCTGGTGCGCGAGGCTTGCCGCAAGACCGGACGCACGGTAGGCATCATGGGCGACCTGCAGGGCCCCAAGATCCGCGTCGGGAAGTTCAAGGACGGCAAAGTCACTCTCAATCCGGGCGACGCCTTCGTGCTCGACGCCGACCTCGAGCTGGGCGACCGCGGGCGCGTCGGCCTGGATTACAAGGAGCTGCCGCGCGATGTGCGGCCGGGAGACGTGCTGCTGCTTGACGACGGCAGGATCGTCTTCGAGGTCGAAAAAGTCGCGGGGAATCAGGTGCACTGCCGCGTGCGTCACGGAGGCGTGCTCTCCAACAACAAGGGCATCAACCGCCTCGGAGGCGGCCTCACCGCTCCGGCGCTCCCGCCGAAGGACGCGGAGGACATCCGTACCGCGGCGAAGATCAAGGTCGATTACCTCGCCGTTTCCTTCCCCAAGTCGGGCGCCGACATGTCGATGGCGAGGCGGCTTCTGCACGCCGCCGGCGGCGAGGCCTTCCTCATCGCCAAGATCGAGCGCGCGGAAGCCGTCGAGCCCAAGGCGCTCATCGACATCATGTCGGCTTGCGAGGGGATCATGGTGGCGCGCGGCGACCTTGCCGTGGAGGTCGGCGATGCCTCGGTCCCTGCGCTGCAAAAGCGCATGATCCGCCTCGCGCGCGAGCAGAACAAGCTCACCATCACCGCGACGCAGATGATGGAGTCGATGATATCGAGCCCGGTACCCACGCGCGCCGAAGTGTCCGACGTCGCGAACGCAGTGCTCGACGGGACCGACGCGGTGATGTTGTCCGCGGAAACCGCAAGCGGCAAGTACCCGGTCGAGACTATCGCCTCCATGAGCCGCATCTGCGAAGTCGCGGAGGACTCGGCCGAGGTGACCCTCGACCGCGATTTCCTCGACCGCATCTTCACCCGCGTGGACCAGTCGATCGCCATGGCGGCTCTTTTCACCGCTTATCACCTCAAGGTGAAGGCGATCGCCGCGCTCACCGAATCGGGCTCGACCGCGCTGTGGATGTCGCGCATCAACTGCGGCGTGCCGATCTACGCTCTCACTTCGCAGACCACGACCCGCTACCGTTGCGCGCTGTTTCGCGACACCTACCCCCTGATGGTGAAGTACGTCGGACACAGCCGCGAGGAGCTGCTGGAGGAGGCCGAAAACGTCCTGGTCAGGAACGGCGTCGTGCAGAAGGGCGATCTCATCGTGATCACCATCGGCGAGCCGATCGGCAAGGCGGGCGGTACCAATACGATGAAGATCGTCAAGGCAGGAGAGCACCGCCGGGCCTAAAGCGGTGCGGATCTGAGTCGCTCCTGGAAGGAAAGCTCGCGATGGAAAAACCCCTCGGGATCATCATGCACGGCGTGACCGGGCGGATGGGGATGAACCAGCATCTCGCGCGCTCGATCGTCGCGATCCGCGGGCAGGGCGGGGTGGAGCTCTCGGACGGCACCCGGGTCATGCCCGATCCCATTCTCGTCGGCCGCAATGCGGCGAAGCTTGAGAAGCTTGCGGCCGAACACGGCGTCCGGCGCTGGACCACCGATCTGGATGCGGCCCTCAAGAACGCGGACGACACGGTCTTTTTCGATGCCGCCTCGACCCGGCTGCGTCCGGCGCTCCTGAAGAAAGCCATCGCCGCGGGAAAGCACGTCTATTGCGAGAAGCCCGTGGCGACCTCGCTCGCGCAGGCGCTCGAGCTGTGCCGCACGGCGAGAAAAGCGAAGGTGAAGCACGGCGTGGTGCAGGATAAGCTCTGGCTGCCGGGGCTGTTGAAGCTGAAGGCGCTGCGCGACTCGGGATTTTTCGGCCGCATCCTGTCGGTGCGCGGCGAATTCGGCTACTGGGTATTCGAGGGCGACTCGCAGCCGGCGCAGCGGCCGTCCTGGAACTACCGCAGGAAAGACGGCGGCGGGATCATCCTCGACATGCTGTGCCACTGGCGCTACGTGCTCGACAACCTGTTCGGCGAGGTCAAAAGCGTTTCCTGCCTCGGCACCACCCATATTCCGGCGCGTTGGGACGAGGCGGGCACGAAGTACAAGGCGACCGCCGATGACGCCGCGTACGCGACCTTCCGGCTTGCGGGCGGGGCCATCGCGCATTTCAACAGCTCCTGGTGCGTGCGGGTGCGACGCGACGATCTCGCAAGCTTCCAGGTGGACGGTACCAAAGGCTCCGCCGTCGCCGGCCTCACGCGCTGCTTTGCCCAGTCGCTCGCCGACACGCCGCGGCCGATGTGGAATCCCGACGTGCGCCAAACCCACGACTTTGCCGCCGACTGGCGGGAAGTCCCCGACGACAAGGCCTACGACAACGCCTTCAAGGCCCAATGGGAGCTCTTCGTCCGCCACGTGTGCGAAGGCGGGCCGTTCAAGTGGAACCTGCTCGAGGGGGCCAAGGGATTGCAGCTCGTCGACTGCGCGCTCAGGTCCTGGCGCGCGCGACGCTGGATCGACGTTCCCAGGCTGAAAGCATAAAGCGCGCATGAATGCCCCTGACAAGTCGGCATTGCAGATCAAGCTGCCTACCGCGGCGGGAAGGCTGGAGGCGTTCCGGCTGAGCGCGCCGCGCGACTTCGGCGCAGCCGGAAAGAGGACATTCAATCGCATCGCCCTCGCCGCGGCGCACGTCGTCGCCGATCCCTTCGCCCGCGGCAGTCCTTGGCTCGATGCCGCAGTCGACTGGGAGGCGACCACGGCCTACCGGCGCTACCTGTGGTCGCTCGGCCTCGGGGTCGCCGAGGCGATGGACACCGCGCAGCGCGGAATGGGCCTTGACTGGAAGACCTCGCTCGAGCTGATCCGCCGCTCGATCGAGGCATCGAAGGATATGAGAGAGGCCGTGCTGTTCTGCGGGGCGGGCACCGACCAGCTCGAGCCCTCCCCCAGCGTGACGCTCGACGAGGTCGTTGCGGCCTACGAGGAGCAGTGCGAGGCGATCGAAAAGCTCGGCGGGCGCATCGTGCTTATGGCGAGCCGGGCGCTTGCCGCCTGCGCCAAGTCCCCCCAAGACCACCACCGCGTCTACTCGCGCATCCTCTCGCAGGTGAAGCGGCCGGTGATCATCCACTGGCTGGGCGAGATGTTCGATCCGCAGCTCGCGGGCTATTGGGGCGAGAAGGATCACGGCCGGGCGATGGGGGTGGCCCTTGCGGTTATCGAAGCGAACCGGGCCAAGGTGGACGGTGTCAAGATATCCCTGCTCGATCGGCACAAGGAAATCGAGATGCGCAGGCGCCTCCCCGCGGGGGTACGCATGTAGCATGTATACGGGGGACGACTTCAACTACGCCGAGCTGATCGAGGGCGACGGAGAGGGCCACTCGGATGCGCTGCTCGGCATTTTCGACGCGATCGCGCCGGCGGCTTCCGCGGCGCTCGCCCGCCTTGCGCAGGGCGACGCGAAAGGCTTCCGCGACATCCTCGCTCCGACGGTGCCCCTTGCGCGCCACGTCTTTGCCGCTCCGACGCGCTTCTACAAGACCGGCCTCGTGTTCCTCGCGTGGCTGAACGGCCACCAGGAGCATTTCGTCATGATCGGCGGCCAGCAATCGGCGCGCTCGCTCGCGGATCTCGCCGAGACCTTTCGGCTTGCCGACGCCGCCGGATTGCTGCGCGACCCCGAACTCGCCGCATCCAGGATGAAGCAACTGCTCGCGATAAACGGGGTCGACGGATGACGGGTCCGCCCGATCCCGACCTCCTCTCGCTCAACACCGCCACGGTGCGGGAGAAGTGGAGCCTGCGCCAGATGATCGAGGGTTGCGCGCGCCACCGCATCCGCGGCATTTCACCCTGGCGCGACAAGCTCGCCGAGATGGGCGTGAAGGAAGCCGCGAAGGCAGTCCGCGACAACGGCCTCGCGGTCACGGGGCTTTGCCGTGGAGGCATGTTTCCGGCGGCGGACCGCAAAGCGCGCCGGGCTGCGATCGATGACAACCTGCGCGCGATCGACGACGCCGCAACACTCGAGGCAAGGTGCCTGGTGCTCGTCGTTGGGGGCCTGCCTCCCGGCTCGAAAGACCTTGTCGGGGCGCGCACGATGGTGAGGGACGGCGTCGGCGAAGTGCTCGATCACGCGCGCTCGTCGGGTGTGCCGCTCGCGATCGAGCCGCTGCACCCGATGTACTGCGCCGACCGCGCCTGCGTGAACACGCTCGCGCAGGCGCTCGACCTGTGCGACGAGCTGGATCGGAATGGAAGCGGTGCTTTAGGTGTCGTGGTGGACGCCTATCACGTCTGGTGGGATCCGTTGCTCAAGGCGCAAATCGAGCGCGCCGGCGACAAGCGCCTGCTCGCCTTTCATATCTGCGACTGGCTGGTGCCCACCACGGAGCTCCTCACCGACCGCGGCATGATGGGCGACGGGGTGATCGACCTCCCGCTCGTGCGCTCCTGGATGGAGCAGGCGGGGTACCGCGGCTTTCACGAGGTCGAGATCCTGTCCTCGCGCAACTGGTGGCGGCGGGACCCGGACGAAGTGCTCGCGACCTGCCGCATGCGGCACCAGACGGCCTGTTAGCCCTCCGATGGGGCGCTCCGTTTGGCGGAGCCGCAGCCAAGCAGGGTAAAATCACGACCCTCGGCTTTCACATCCCATCCAAGCAACGGAACGTTCCATGGACCGAAATCTGCTTTCCAAGACCGCCGCAGCCATGGTCGCCAGGGGCAAGGGGCTGCTCGCCGCGGACGAATCGAGCGGCACCTGTGAAAAGCGCTTCAAGTCGGTCGGCGTCGAGAGCAACGAGCCGAGCCGCCGCGCCTACCGCGATCTATTGTTCACCACCAAGGGCATCGAGGAGTTCGTAAGCGGGGTGATCCTGTTCGACGAGACCATTCGCCAGGGCACGCTTGCCGGCAACGAGCCCTTCCCGGAATACCTGGCGGGCAAGGGCATCATCCCCGGCATCAAGGTCGACAGAGGTATCCACGATCTCGCGCTCTGGCCGGGGGAAAAGGTGACCGAGGGACTGGACGGCCTGCGCGGCCGGCTGGAGGAGTACTTCAGGCTCGGCGCGCGCTTCGCCAAGTGGCGCGCGGTGATCACGATAGGCCCGGGCATTCCCACTCACGCCTGCCTGTACGCCAACGCCCACGCGCTGGCGCGCTATTCGGCGCTATGCCAGGAAGCCTCGATCGTTCCCATCGTAGAGCCCGAGGTCCTTCTCGACGGCGAGCACACGATCGAGCGCTGCTACGAAGCGAGCGAAGCGACGCTCTCCGCGGTGTTCGCGGCGCTTCGCGCTTACAACGTGTCGTTCGAGCACACGATACTGAAAGCGTCGATGGTGGTCTCGGGCAAGGAATGTCCGAAACAAGCCGGTGCGGAAAAGGTTGCCGAGGAAACCGTTCGCTGCTTGAAGCGCACGGTTCCTGCAGCGCTCCCCGGGATCGTGTTTCTTTCCGGCGGCCAGGGCGACGAGGCCGCCACCGCCCACTTGAACGAAATGGCGAGAATGCCGGGGCTGCCCTGGCCGCTTACGTTCTCCTACAGCCGGGCGCTGCAGAACCCGGCGCTGAAGACCTGGTGCGGCGTGCCCGGGAACGTCGCGGCAGCGCAGCGCGCGTTCTACCACCGCGCGCGCATGAACAGCCTCGCGGCGCAGGGCAAATACCGTCCCGATCTGGAGAAGCAGGCGGCGTAGGGATGGCTGCCGCCCTTTACGAATCGAGCATCAAGAGCCTGCCTTTCCTCGCGCGGGGCAAGGTCCGCGACATGTATTCGGTGGGCGGTGACCGTCTGCTTATCGTCACCACCGACCGGCTTTCCGCCTTCGACGTGGTCTTGCCCGATCCGATTCCCGACAAGGGCCGGGTGCTGAACGAGATGTCGAACTTCTGGTTCAAACGGCTCGCGCACATCGTGCCCAATCATCTAAACGGCGCGGCGCCGGAAACGGTGATCGAGGGCCCGGAAGAAGCGGCGCAGGTGAGAGGCCGCTCGGTCGTGGTCATGAAACTCAAGCCTCTTCCGATCGAAGCGGTGGTGCGCGGCTATCTCATCGGCTCGGGCTGGAAGGACTATCAAAAGACCGGCGCCGTTTGCGGCATTCCCTTGCCGAAAGGGTTGAGGCAGGCCGACAAGCTGCCGGAAATCCTGTTTACGCCGGCCACGAAGGCCGAGGCCGGCGCCCACGACGAGAACATCTCGTTCGCCCAAGTCGAGAAGATGATCGGCAAGACGCTCGCGGCCAGGGTGCGCGACTTGAGCGTGCGCCTGTACCGCGAGGCGGCGGAGTACGCGAAAGAGCGTGGCATCATCATCGCCGACACCAAGTTCGAATTCGGGACGGACGGCAAGGGAGATCTCGTATTGATCGACGAGGCGCTGACCGCGGACTCCTCGCGATTCTGGCCCGCGGACGAGTACCGGCCGGGAGCCAGCCCCCCGTCCTTCGACAAGCAGTACGTGCGCGATTACCTCGAGACCCTCGACTGGAACAAGACCCCGCCTGCGCCGCGGCTTCCTCGGGAAGTGATCGCAAAGACGTCCGAAAAATATCGCGAAGCCCTGTACCGCCTGACGGGGCAGAGACCGGGAGGATAGAAAATGGCCGGCCGCGCGCCGCTTGTCGGGATCGTCATGGGAAGCGCAAGCGATTGGGAGGTGATGCGCGAGGCGGCAAAGCAGCTCGCCGATTTTTCCGTACCCTACGAAGCCAAGGTGCTTTCGGCGCACCGCTCGCCCGATGCGCTGGCCGAGTGGGTGGAGCGCTTGAGCGCGAGGGGTGTGCGCTGTTTCATCGCGGGCGCGGGCGGCGCGGCGCATCTGGCCGGCGTGATCGCGGCGAAAACGACCGTGCCGGTGCTCGGGGTGCCGATGCCCTCGAAATATCTTCAGGGCCTCGATTCGCTGCTTTCGATCGTGCAGATGCCCAAGGGAATCCCGGTCGCGACTTTTGCGATCGGCGAGGCGGGCGCCGCCAACGCGGGTCTGTTCGCCGTCGCGATGCTCGCGCAGGGCGACGCGAAGCTCGCCGAGCGCCTTGCCCAATTCCGTGCGAGCCAGGCGGAAGCCGTCAAGAACGCCAAACTGCCCGATTGACGCGGATTTCAGCCGTTCGGCCACCCGGTCATCGTTCATATCGGCGACGCCAGGCAACTGGAGCGCTGGGCGCGCGAGGTTCCCAATGACGCGAAAAAACTTGCAGCGCGCTTCTGGCCGGGGCCGTTGACTCTGGTGCTGAAGCGCGCCCTTGGTGTGGGCGATTACCTGACCGGCGGCGAGGACACGATCGGCCTGCGCATGCCCAATCACCCGGTCGCCCTCGAGCTGCTGCGCCAATTCGGCGGCGATGATGATGGACGCCGTTTGATTGGCGTGGCCGCTCCATCCGCCAACAAATTCGGCCGCATCAGCCCGACCACCGCAGAACACGTGCGCAGCGACCTGGGCGACGAAGTCGATTTGATCCTCGACGGCGGGCCCTGCGAGATCGGCATCGAATCGACG